>JAEIGA010003990.1_pt1 | contig 22880 bp, 23 predicted proteins | sample 9270691 | NCBI WGS metagenome assembly JAEIGA01 (sample SAMN17057246, study PRJNA624740) | gut metagenome | biome: biome; isolation source: fecal sample | host: Bos grunniens | place: China: Xizang | collected 2019 | reverse complement strand
TAATACCACATCCTGTAAGTATTCGTATTCTTTCTGTATTACTATATATTATCATAATATAATGAATTTTCTAATAAAAAGTCTCAGTATAAATATAAAGTATTATATACTGAGACTAGTCCACCAAGTTTTGGTATCATTGTATAAGGCTTGTACACCTAAGGGGAATCGAACCCCTATTGCAAGAATGAAAATCTTGAGTCCTAACCGTTAGACGATAGGTGCATATTATTAAAACTCATTAATAAAGTCATATTCTTCAATAGGACATCCTTTATCATCAAGAATATCTAAGTTCATACAACCTACTAGATGAGTGTCATACTCTTTATCACTAGAGTATTTATGTATAATTACTTTATGGTTTTTTCTATCTAAATCAATAGAATTTGCTACAATTACTCTATCATTTGGAATAAAGTATAATTGTTCGTTTTTTTGTAGATTGATGTGTACCATAATTTATTCAGTAAATTTAGTTATGTTTTTTATATATTGAGTTTGTTAATAAAAAACTGAGGTAGTTGGTCTACCCCAGTTTGGTTATTATTAAGCACTTTTGCTATAGCTCAACATCTTGCCAATTATTATCACCTTGTTTACAAAGAGAGAAGTTACCACTCTCTAATTCAACAACTTGCAATTTTTCTTTTTGAGCAGAAATTTGCGCTGGTGTTAATGTACCAAGATTACTGCTAAATGCTACAAAGCATCTATTACCTGCAGTATCAGTAAAAATACAAGATTCAAAATCTTCATTGGTCTCAGAGTTTTTGAATTTACCTACTTGCATTTTACCTTTCATTTTAGCAAATGCCAAAAGTGACCAAGAATTTTTAATTCCTACTTGTTTAACCTCATTAGCCATAATATTATCAGGCCCCAATTTGTCCTGTATGCACAGCAATATTAATAATCAATCAAAGGAGACTGTGAAATTCCTTTGATAGACAAAGAGCTCTTCTTCATCCAAGATATAGGTGGAGAGTTGTTTTGATTAATATCTTATAAAGATGCTATAACTCAATTACTGTTTTGATTAAGTGATTCAATTGATTATATTCTCTCCAAATGATAGGAGGAGTGTTGTTTTGATTAAGAGATTATAAATTAGTTAGTCTATAAGAGATATATAATAAAAAGGAGGATATTAATCCTCCCTTTTATTGCAGAATAGTATTAAGGTGCTCAATAACATCTTTATTATTATCTGTTGACATCTTAATAGATTCAACTAATTGTTCTTTTGTAAATTCACCACTCATATAACACACCATTGCAGAGATTATGTTACAATATACTGGAGTAGCATATGTTTCATTTGTAGTAATAGTTTTCATATTTAATTTTGTTTAATAGTTAATAATATTCCAAATAATATAAGGAATATTGTTTTGATTAAAAGATTAAATTATAAGTAAAATAATCTACTTATAATTTGGTAAATTTAGTTAAATAATGAGGAAGAACTAAAGTTCCTCCTCATTTGTTTCTATTACATATACTGTTTTTTCTACTTTATGTTTAGTTACATTAAAGAATCTTAATGTACTAAATTCAGCACAAGCTCTATCTAATGATACTACTTCTTTATTACAAGCGCATCTTAGAATAGGGTTTGAAATACATAAAGTATAACCAGGTTTTATAGAAGCTCTAAGAGCACTAAATACAGAGTCTTGAGGACATCTTGTTCCTATATAAAGAGTATATTCAGCATCTTCGTTTTGATGTTGTACTTTTACAGTTGCTTTATATACAACTCTTTCGAAGGAATTAAAATTGGTGTTTATTGAATATTGTATCATGATATAAATATTTAATTGTTAATACCAAATTATGATAATAGCATTGTTTTGATTAAATACTTAGATTGAAATTAGGACTATTCAAGTCCTAATTTCTCTCTAAGTTCCATATACTCAGCATAAGTATCACCTTCACAAACTGTATCACAAATATTATGAGTATCATCACACTCATTTAATAATTGTTCAACAATTTCTTGATACTCATTATAGAGCTTAAGCTTCTTTTGATATTGATTATTACATAGACCAATAATTAGACCAAAAGTGAAGAATACTGCTGCTACTATAGCAATAAATCCTTCTAAAGATAATTTCTTCATAGTATTAAGATTTAATTTTATACTGTTCAAAATACAGTTGGGGGGATAATCCCAATTTCCAAATTAGAGGGAGGGTGTTGAGGTGATTATACCCCCCTCATACCAATGAATAAAATTTTATAAAAATAAAAAATTTTAAAATAAAAAAATAAAAAATTTTTAAAAATAAAATTTTTCCAAAAAAATTTGGATATGTGATTTTAATTACTTAAATTTGCACTTGATAGACATATATCTGTTATATGTATCCCCCATGAGGTAATCAGAGTAATGGGGCAGAAGTTGGGTTAGTAGTATTAAATAAATATAAGGTTGTCCCCAATACTATCAAAAATTAGTACTATATAAGTAAAATTGTGTGAGCCAAAACAGATGAGAAAAGGCACAGGTAAATCACACTATAGGGGTATATCCAAGAACGGGTTTTACGAAATTAGTATTTAAAGAGTTAAAAATTTTTAGGGAATAATTATGTTTAATTGAATATGAAAAATGATAAATGGAATTCATTAAGTTTAAAAAATAAATCAGACTTAATGAGAATGTATATTAAGAATGGTATTAATGACCTTAATGATATTAAGAAGCACTATAATAGTTTTCAAGATGGTGGTGAAGTATCTAATGATAGAAGTATTATAGAAAATACTTTAACTAGAAAAAACAATTTTAAAACAGCATTAAAGGATTTTTATGGTGAAGACTATAAAAAACAAAGAGGTGTAGACCTTATTTTAGATAGGAATACACCTACTATTAATGTTCAGAAATATAAAGATGAATTAAAAGATTGGTACACAAAAAGAAGTGTAAGTAGACCTGATTTAGTGTCTGAAGAACAACTTAAAGATGTAGATTATCTACTTTCAAATATGAAAGTAATTAATGCTACCCAAGCTATAAAGAGAAAAGAACCTTTTATAGTTCCTAGTTCTTTTAAAGAAGACTATGATACATCATATGGATATGTTCCTTACATACAGGCTAAACATTTAGAGAAAAATCCATATACAGGAGCTGTATATTCTCCACAATCTCATACTGTTGTGGTAAATGATTTGTCTAATAGAACTCCAATCCAAACATATCCTGCTAGTACTATTTTAACACATGAAATGACACATGGATTGCCTTTATTTACAGAACAAGTAAGAGAGGTAATGCGTAAACATGGTATAAAAGAAGATGATTATAATAATAATCCTGAAGAGATATATAGTAGACTAAATCAGTTAAGGAGTTACTATAATATAGACCCAAGTAAGACTTATACTATGGAAGAAATTGAAGAATTGAGAAAAGATAAAACTTCTTCATCGAGTGAAGGGCTTGATATATTTAATAAAGATTACTCAAATGATTTTATCCTTGACTTGTTTAATAGTGTAGCTCTTAATAACTATAATAATAGTACAGTTAACTTTGCTTCTAAAGGAGGTAGAATAAATATATATGAAGAGGGAGGTAAAACTGGGATTAAGACACCATCAGGAACACAAAAACCTTACTATGAAATACCAGAATCTACTAGAAGAGTGTTAAGAGGTTTAGCTATAAGAAATAGAGATAAAGAAGCCCTACTTAGATTGGGTTATGATGAAAAAGGAAACTCAATTGCAGAATCAAAAGGGGGTAATTTTGGAGGTTCTGGAGCAGGAAGTGTTTGGAACACAGAAGATAATATAATAGAATCTTATGATTATGTAAGAAATACTCCTATATTAAGAAGTTTTAGCGATGCTTTTTCTGAAGCTAGAAAACAAGGATTATCTACATTTATGTTTAATAATCAAGAATATACTACAGATATATCAGATAATCCTAATTATATAGGAAAAAGGTATGAGCCTAAATTAAATATTAGAGAAGTTCTAGATGAGAATAAAAAAGTAATATCTGATTCTACTAGAGTAGAACCTTATTTAGGACAAATTCCTGGAACTCACAAAAGGAATAAATTTCAAGATGGTGGAAAAAAGAGTACACTAGGAGTACCTTATATGTCATTAAATTCAAGTGATTATGATTATTTTAATGCTTCTCCTTCTAATATGCCTAGAAATAAAAAAGAGCATTGGACATCAAGAAATGAAGATGGGAGAATATTAAAAGGAAATAATCATCCTACTTTAGATTTAGCTCTTAATATTGAGGGTCTTTTAGGAAATAAAATATATAAGAATGTAGATGGTACATACTCTTCATATGAAGAAGGTCAATTTCCAACATCTTTAGGAGTTCATATTAATAATACTAATAACGATGTTTCCCCATTAGACCCTAATAAGAGATTTAAAAATATTAAGACTACTAAAGGAAGAAGATATAATGAGGATAACATACTTTATATATCAGATAAGCTGAATAACACATTATTAAATGATGCTCAGAAAAATGCTATACTAGGTTCTATTATAGAAGAAAGTGGTGGTAATCCTTTTGCTGTAGATGAAACAGGAAGATTCAAAGGATTATTACAGTGGGAAGACTCTAGATATTCTCCTGATAATAAATTATCAGAAAAAGAAGAATTAGATAATCAATTATTATATCTAATGGAAACTTTATATAATACTAGCGATAAAAAGAGTTGGACTCATGGAGGTACAGGTTCTGGATATAAATCTGCAAAACATGCTAAAGATACTTTTTTTAATACTGATGACTTATATAAAGCCACTCATTCTCTAAATAGAGGCTATATAAGACCTACTGGAGGAGATTATTCTGTAAATAATAGGTATAAAGTTGCAAAACAATTAAAATAATTTTGGTAAATTAAAATAATTTACTTACCTTTGTACTTGATGAGTAATTGATGCTTGGTGTAATGGCAGCACCCAAGTTTTTGGCACTTGTAGTAGAAGTTCGAATCTTCTAGCATCAACTAATGTGGGTATCATCTAGTTGGTCAGGATATAAGATTTTCATTCTTAGTACAGGAGTTCGAATCTCCTTACCCATACTATAGTCTATGAAGTGTAATGGTTTTGCATACAACACTGTCAATGTTGTGGATAGGGTTCAATTCCCTCATAGACTGCAATAAACTCCGAAGGCTGTTAGCATACTAGAGGAGTGTTTTTAAGGAAGGTAAATTTACAGGGATTGTAAACACGGTCTTGAAAACCGTTGGTACTTTAAAAGGTATGTTTTTCGACTAGACTGCCTTCCGCAATTGGAGAGTAAACTTAGAGGGTTCTAAGGACTGTCTGCTAAACAGATTGTACACTAATGGTGTATGTGTTTCAAGTACACTGCTCTCCGCAAAATATAATAGTAGTTCTGTTGGTTAGAATGCTGCCCTGTCATGGCAGAGGTAATGGATTCGAATCCTAATTACTATACTTTTTTCATGTTTTTGTTAGTTTTGTTTTAAGTCTCTTTGGGCATAGAGAATAAACAAGCCTAATTGGGATATTAGCTCAAAGGCAGAGCAATTGACTGTTAATCAATAGGTTATAGGTTCGAATCCTCTATATCCCGCAATAATAGAAGTTATATGGAGAAGAAACAAATTATAGTATCTGCTGATTACAAAAGAATAAAGAATATAAAGTTTAAATTTCCTGAATTAATGTGTTCAGATGCAGAACAATTAATTAGAGATGAATATAATAATATTCTAGAAATAAAAGATAAACTCTATAATGCTAGAGAATCAGTTAGAACACTAGAGAAGGAATTAGAAAAGAAAGAATTGGAGTTTAGAAATAAACAAGAATGGTTTGATTTAGAGTTTGAAACCAAATCAAAAGAATATACTACCAGACAATCTGGCATAGTCCATAATGGAGCACTAGTATATCAATATAGCTCATAATCACTCATTCTTCTAGACCATAGGATATGTTTCCTTTTGAGAACCCAACTAGGATAAAGGAATTCCATTAGGCTAATGGGTGTTGCCTTGAATGGATGGTGTAAGTACATAAGCTACTATAGTAATATAGGGTAGATTGAAATGGCGTCTTACTAGTAATAGTACCAGTCATTGTGTGAAAAACTATTACATTTTTTATAATTTTTTTGTATTTTATAATAAAAATACATACATTTGTATATCAAATGGCTCAGTGGTGAAATAGGTATACACGAGGGACTTAAAATCCCTTTCTCAGCAATGAGAGTGCTGGTTCGATTCCAGTCTGGGCTACTATAATGCGAGTATAGCACAATGGTTAGTGCTACAGCCTTCCAAGCTGAAGATGTGAGTTCGATTCTCATTACTCGCTCAAAATATTGTGGGATAGAGCAGTGGTAGCTTGCAAGGCTCATAACCTTGAGGTCGGTAGTTCGAATCTACCTCCCGCAACTAATTATGGAAGATATGATTAAAGAAGAAAAAATTATGATTGCTTTTATGGCTCCTAATATGAGAGACATTGTAAATGAGGCAAATAAACAAAAAATTAAGAGAGAAGATATAGTATCTTTACTCAGAGACATGAATAATAAGAATTATATTTTAACTTATTACAAATAAAAATATGGAAGATAGGGAGAAGAAAACTAGACCTCTAATGTCTGAAGAAGAGTTTGTAGAACATTTAGAGAAAAGAGATAAAAGAAGTATGTTACACTTAGGTACTTTTTTTGCTGTTAATAAAGTAAAATCTATTAAAAGAGCAATAAGAAGAGGAAGAGTATCTATGGATGGTCAAATTTATCCAAAAAGACCTTTCAACAATAGAGCTAATACTAGTGAAAGACCTGGTGTTCATAGTAGAGTTATGAATGAATTAAGAAAGGATATATATGGACAGTTTAAAGGAAGATTCAATTAATTATAATGATGAACCTGTGCACTTTTGTAAGAAATGCCTTTCATTGAAAATAATGGTTCTAGGAGAAACATTTGAGTATTGTGATGAGTGTGGTAACACTGATATAGACTCTACACATATAAATAACTGGGAAGAACTTTATTATAATAAATACGGAGAAAAATATATAAAATAATATGGAAGAGAAAGTACAAAGTAAAATGTCTTATGAAGAGCTACAGAGTATAGCTACTCAACTAGGACAGCAAAATCAGCATCTACATGCTAGATTACATCAGTTAGAGATGTCAAATCTATTTAAAAGACTAGATTATTTATTTAAAGTATTAGAGAATGCTCCTAATTTTAGTTATGAGTTTGTAGAATCTTGTGCATCTGAAATTAAAGAAATATTAACTATACCAGACTCAGAGTCTGCAAACAATTAATGAATATGAAGGCTAACAACGCAGTTAGAATTCCTACTTCATTAAAGACAAATTTTTTTAAATATTGGCTAGCTTTTTTAAAACCTTTTCATAATCTTACTGATAGAGAGGTAGATGTTATGACTAGTTTTATCAAACAGAGATATGAACTTAGTAAGGTTATTACAGATGAAATTATCTTAGACAAAGTCACTATGAGTGAAGATACTAAGAGAAAAGTAAGAGAAGAATGTAATATAACATTGCCTCATTTCCAAGTAATTATGGGAAAATTAAGAAAAAACAAAGTAATAGTTAATAATAGAATCAACCCTAAATTTATACCTAATATAAAGGAAGAAAATGGAGTTGTAACACTATTACTGTTATTTGAACTACAATGAGTTATATAGACATAGTCAATGTAGTATCTAGTGAAATGAATATACCTAAAGAAGTTGTAGATAAAGCATACAAATCATATTGGGAATTCATAAAGAATACTATTCAAGCTCTGCCATTAAAAGATGACATTAATGAAGAAGAGTTCTCTAAACTAAGAACAAACTTTAATATACCATCTATAGGAAAACTATCCTGTACTTATGATAGAATGGTTAGAGTAAAACAAAGATTTAATTATATTAATAAACTTAGAAAATGCTAAAAATTAAAAGTATAAAACCCCTATTTACATCTTTAATAACAACAATGGATAAATATGACCATGATAAGACTACAGAAGGTGGTCTTATAGATGGTTCAAAACAACAGGGTAGTTTAAAAGAATATCAGAAAGTAATTGCTGTAGGAGATTCTGTAAGAAATATAGCAGTAGGTGATTTAGTTTGTGTAAATCCTGCAAGATTTGCAGTGAAAAAACATAAAGAAGGCTCTTTAAAAGACGGTGTAATTACAGATAATCCTGTAGTAACATATAATTTTGATGTAGTAGAGATGAATGGAACACAGTTCTTACTATTACAGGATAGAGATATTGAGTTCATAATTGATGATTATGAGGAAGTTACTGAGACTCCATCACCTATTATAAAACCTAGAGAGAAAAAGATTATTGTGTCATAATATTAATTGAAGAGTCTGTTAGTAATAATTAACAGGCTCTTTTTATTTATTTTTTATATGAAACTATTTAAATTTGAAGGATATAAAATAACTATATCAGAAGAGGCTCTTTTATTAAAACCATTTAAAGCTATATGGAAAAGAGATAAATCAGTATCTAAAGATAAAGCCATGAGTGAATTAGGTTTTATTTATTTCTTTTGTGATGCTAGAAGTGATTATCAATATATAGTAGATGATGAGGCTAGAAAAGAATCTATAAAAGAGGGTGAAGGTCTATCTAAAACATGGGAGCCTGACGAATTAATTCTAGAAGCTATAGAATTCTATAAAACATTTAAACCAACATCTGCTCTTCTTCTAGAAGACACTAGATATGCTGTTGAGAAACTTAGAAAATTATTAAGAGAGATAGATTTAAATGCTCTAGATGACAAAGGAAAGCCTATTTACACACTAAATACTATTACAGCAACAATAAAACAAATACCTTCTTTAGTAAAAGATTTGGATGAAGCCGAAAGGTCTATAGCTAAGGAATTAGCTCAGAGTGATAAAGTAAGAGGAGCACAAACAAAATCTATTTATGAGGACATATAATATGGGTACAGAGGATATTATTGAATCTTTAAATTTATATATTGAAGAACAAAGAAAGAGACTAGGAGTTAATATTAAAGGACATCTAGTAGTGCATAAAGTTATAGATAACACATCCTCATTCAAAGCATATAAAAACTATAAATATTCTGTATATTATATACAAAATAGAACTAAATATGCTTTGTTTGGAGTTAGTTTAGTAGATAAAGTAATAGGAGATAAAGACGAAGCTATAGTACTTAAACTTAATATAGAATTGTGTAAATTAATATTTAAAGCAATAAAAGAAGGTATTATAGATGAAATCATAAAGGGAGAATACAATGGAAATAATAATGAATAAATATCAAACACCTATTACGGAAGAATTATTAGCTTCACTACCTGAAGAAGTAGTGGAGCAATTATTTGACTGTATACATAATATTCCATTTATTAAAAATTTAATATCTCCAAATAGACCTTATTACAAGGATTTACCTAGAGACGAAAGAGGTGCTGCAATAGTTGATATTACAAATCCTCCTATAATGGAGGATGCTGATTATTTTAGACAACCAGCATTACATTTTTTAAAACATGGGTGTTATACATTCTTAAAACCTAACAGTAATCCTAACTCAGAATATAGAAAGTTTTGGGATGAAGAATTGAGAAGATGTTATGAGGGATTAATAAGACCTTCTGATGGTGCTTGGATTTCTGGTTATAACTATTGGTTTCTTAATTATCAACCTATGATGATTAATAAGAAAGTAGGAAATACTAATAAGGCTATAAGGGTTGAAGAATTTCCTTTCTTTAATGAAGGAAATGCTTGGAGATACACTTATTTATATTATGCTAGAGAACAGGGACATCATGCTATAGAATTAGCAAAACGTGGATGTGCAAAAAGTTTTAGTTTGTCTGCTATAATGGGACATAACCTAATATTAGGAGAGAATGAAAAAGCTAAAAAAAGGAATATTACAGTATTAACAGCATATCAAAAAGAGTATCTATCTGATTCTAAAGATGGTACACTATCTAAGTTTAAACCTGCTATTAACTTTAGTTTTTCTCATACTCCATTTCCAAGATTAATGTTAAAAAATTCACCTAATGAAATGACTTGGCAAATGGGTTATAAAGATGAATATGGTATTGAAAGAGGTTCTTTGAATCAAGTTATGGCTGTGTCTGCTAAAGATGATAGTGAAAAACTGAGAGGAAAAAGGGGTACTATATTATTTGAAGAGATGGGTTCATTTAAAGGACTACTATCTCTTTATGATATTACTAGAAAATCTGTAGAAGATGGTGATTTAGTATTTGCCTTCATGTATCTCGTAGGTACAGCAGCTGAAGATGAGTCAGATTTTAGTTCTGCTAAAACATTATTATATAATACAGAATCATATAATATTCATTCACTACCAAATGTTTACGATAAACCAAACCAAGGAAAGCCTACATTTGGATACTTTTTTCCTGCATATGTTAATAGAGCGGGATGTTATAATAAAGATGGTGTATCAGATGTTATAAAAGCTTTAATACAGATATTATTAGCTAGACATAAAGCTAAATATAGTTCTGACCCTAAAACAGTATTAAGGGTTATAGCTGAGGACCCTATAACTCCAGCTGAGGCTATCATTAAAGTGAAAGCAGCATATTTTCCTGTAGCATCTTTAACAGAAAGATTAGCACAGCTAGATATAAATCCAGATATATTGAATGAAGTATATACAGGAGATTTAGTACAAGAACAAAATGGTGATATTAAATATGTTCCAACAACAACTCCACCTATTAGAAAATTTGGTGTTGATAATGATACTGTTGGTACTATAGAGTTTTTCCAAATGCCTGAGAAAGATAGAAATGGAAAAGTATATGAAAATAGATATATAGTAGGCCATGACCCTGTTGATAATGACCAAGCTGAATCATCTTCATTATCTTCTACTTTTGTATTAGATTTATATACAGACAGTATTGTAGCAGAATACACTGGAAGACACTCTTTTGCAGAAGATAACTATGAGATAGTTAGAAAACTGTGTTTATTTTATAAAGCTAAATGCTTATATGAATCTAATAAGAAAGGTATATATGCTTATTTCTCTAAATTAAATTGTACTCATTTACTAGCTGATACTCCAGAATATTTAAGAGATAAACAATTAGTTAAGTATGCTTCATTTGGTTCTAACGCTAAAGGAGTGAATGCATCTAACGCTATCAATAACTATGCTAATAGTCTGTTAAAAGACTGGTTATTAAAACCAATACCTACAATAATAAAAGAGGGTGATGAAGAAAAAGAAACTACAATACCTAATTTATATAGAATAAAGAACAGAGCATTGTTAGAAGAACTTATAAATTATACACCAGAAATAAATGTGGATAGAATTAGAGCACTTGGAATGGTTATGTTATATAGAGAAGAAAAAATGATTCTATATCAAGGCAATCCTAATGCAGATAAAGAAGAAAAAGCTAATTCATCATATTTAGGTAATGACCCATTTTTTGCTAATAATTATAGAATTAGACAGTAAATTTAGTAAAACTATTAATAAAATCACTTATGTTATTGCATAAGTGATTATTTTTTTATACTTTTGTGAGAATTTAATTATATATAATAATATGTCTGAATTTATTAATTTACCACCTCAACGATTACCATTTAATAAGAAAACAAAAAAATGGAGAAAACAAATTGTTGATTGGGCTGATAGTAAGACATTTTTTAACTATAGTCCTGTAAGACATTCAGTTATACATAAGAAGATAAATTACGATTTACTTAATGGTAAATTGTATATGAGAGACTTGGATATGGTAATTAATCCTGAAAATCAAAATGCTGGATTTATACCAGATAAGATTCAACATTATCCTATTATGAATAGTAAACTTTATGTTTTAAGAGGAGAGGAGTCTAAAAGAGTCTTTGATTATAGAGTTATTATTACTAACCCTAATTCTATCTCAGAAATAGAAAATACTAAGAAAGAAGAACTATTTCAGAGATTGCAGGAAGTAATATCTAACACTGCTCAATCAGAAGAAGAATTTAATCAAGAGTTAGAAAAACTCAATGATTATTACACATATGAATGGCAAGACTTTAGAGAAGTTAGAGCTAACGCATTGTTAAATCATTATATGAAGGAATACAATATTCCTCTATTATTTAATGAAGGATTTATGGATGCTATGACAGTTGGAGAAGAAATATATCAATGTGATATTGTAGGAGGAGAGCCTGTTATAGATAGAATTAATCCTTTAAAAATAAGAGTATTTAAATCAGGATATTCTAATAAAATAGAAGATGCTGATATGATTATATTGGAAGATTATTGGAGTCCAGGTAAAATCATAGATACTTATTATGATGTTTTAACAGAGAAAGATATACAATATATAGAAAATGTACCTAATACAATAGGTCATACTCATACTGATTCTATGGATAATATAGATGAAAGATATGGGTTTGTGAATAATTACATGTTGGGAGATGAAATATCTTCACAGGATGGGTTCTTTTGGGACCCAATGGGTACAGCTGATGGTGTAAATAGCTCTTTATTACCTTTTGATATGATAGGAAATATTAGAGTTATAAGAGTATATTGGAAGTCTAGAAGGAGAATTAAGAAAGTTAAATCTTATGACCCAGAAACTGGAGAAGAAGTATATAACTTATATCCTGAAAATTATATTATAGATAAAGATAGTGGAGAAGAAGAGACTATAATGTATATAAATGAGGCTTGGGAAGGTACTAAAATAGGTGATAAAGTTTATGTAAACATGAAACCTAGAACTATTCAATATAATAGATTAAGTAATCCTTCAAGATGTCATTTTGGTATTATAGGTTCTATCTATAATCTTAATGATAATAGACCATTCTCTTTAGTAGATATGATGAAGAAATACAATTATTTGTATGATGCTATTCATGATAGACTAAATAAGTTTATGGCTAAAAACTGGGGTAAGATACTAAGATTAGACCTAGCTAAAATACCTAAAGGTTGGAATGTAGAAAAATGGATGTATTATGCTAAAGCTAATGGATTAGCAGTAGAAGATAGTTTTAGGGAGGGTAATATAGGAGCAGCTACAGGTAAATTAGCTGGAGCTATGAATAATGCCTCTTCAGGAATTATTGATGCTGAATTTGGTAATTCTATTCAATCACAAATTAATCTATTAGAGTTTATTAAATCAGAAATGTCTGAAGTAGCAGGTATCTCTAAACAAAGAGAAGGACAAATCTCTAATAGAGAAACTGTTGGAGGTGTAGAAAGAGCAACACTACAATCTTCGCATATTACAGAATATCTATTTGTTCAACATGAAGATGTTAAAAAGAGAGTGTTAGAATGTTTCTTGGAAACAGCTAAAATAGCTTTAAAAGGTAAAAGCAAAAAATTCCAATATGTCTTATCGGATTCATCTATGAGAATTATGGATATAGATGGCGATGAATTTTCTGAATCTGATTATGGTCTTCTTGTAGACAATGGTAATGGAGCACAAGAACTATCACAGAAATTAGATATGTTAGCACAAGCAGCTTTACAGAATCAAACATTATCTTTCTCTACTATTATGAAATTATATAATTCAAGTTCTTTAGCAGAAAAACAGAGAATAGTAGAAAATGATGAAAGAAAGATTCAAGAAAGGAATGCTCAAGCACAACAAGAACAATTGCAGATACAGCAACAAGAAGCTCAAATGAAACAAGAAGTAGAAATAGCTAAAATGGAACTAGAAGATACTCTTAATCAAAGAGATAATGAAACTAGAATTTTAGTAGCTAATATAGCAGCTTCTGTTAAAGTAAATGAGGGAGACACTGATGGTATTCAAGAGCCTATGTCTGAAGGAGACAAGGAAAAACTAAGAGAACAAATACGAGAATTTGATGCTAGATTAGCTTTAGATAAAGAAAGACTATCTTTTGAAAAAGATAAGGCTAAGACAGATGCTGAATTAAAAAGAAAACAAATTAATAAACAAGTAAATAAATCTAGTAAATAATGAAGAAATTTTTAGGAATTGTAGAAAGTACAGTAGCTCCTCCTACACAATATATTTGGTTAAAAGGTGGAGAACTTAAATACTTCTCTAATGATAAATGGACTTCTACTAAAGACAAAGTAGCTTTAGGAGAACCTGCAGAAGGAGAAGCTTATATACAGACATCTGTTATAAAATTAGGAAATACAGCAGAAGATAAAGCTAATAATATAGAAGTATGTTCTAAGTTTGGAACTTCTGATATAGTATCAATAGATATTGAAGGTCCTTATCATGGTTATACCTATGATGCTATAGGTATATATCACAATGGTACTGTATCTATATTAGAAGGCAATAAATGTACTGTATTTGATATTGACTTTAATACAGGAGAAGTTACTTTAGATAGTAAATATGATACATCTAAATTTCTACCTTATGTAGACCTAGAAATAGGTAATAGTGCAGAAACTAAAGCATATAATATTGAAAGACTTCAAACTGGAGTATTCTTCTGTAGTCTAGATTATGGTTATGGTGTAGGTAGTTGGAATTCAGTTACAGGAGGTCAAGCAACTGTTATAACATCTTTTAATCATGCTGTTCATTATACTATCAGTTATGATGGAATAGTTACTAAACAACTAGAAACTCCAGACCTTTATTTTGAGTATGTAAATAATGGAGGTACTAAATCAGGAGAGGAATTTGCTTTAGCACTTAAAAATCTTGTTGATGCTTAATAGATAGATTATGATTAATCAAGGAGAAGAAATAAAATTTACAGGAACTTTTGAACAGAAAATAGGAGAAACATGGAGCACTGTAGATAACTTAGAGGGTTATTCTATAGCTGCTCTTGTTTTGAATGAAACAACGAATAAAAAGTTCTTATTTTCTACTGAAGATACTACTATATCAGTATCAGGTAGTAAATATACTTTTTCTATCACATCAGCTCAGTCAGCTAGTATGGTAGGAGAGTGTATTATAGAAATATCATTAAAAAGTAAGGATGGTTCTCCTATAATTACCGATAATAAAGGTAAATTTGTAATAAATGAATCTTTATTAGGAAGAACATTGGCTAAATCTTAAATATTATAATAATGAGTGAAATAAGAACTAATTTAACAGTCAGTGGAGAATCTTCAGAATATAGAGGTAATATAAGTATTTCTGTAGTTACACTTAATAGTAATTTAGTAGACACTCAATCTAGTTTTAGAACAAATATAGAGGTATCATTAAATATTGAAAATGATACTATAAGTAGCATTAAAACAGACTTAGAATTAAATAATGTATCTTTAGATTTCTATTTAGTAGATATGACTAAGTTAAATCAATCTATATTATATTTTTCTAAGTTTTTTAACATGAATTTCGAACCTGAGTTAATATGGGAAATGTTAGCTCAAGGAACAAACGAACAAATAAATGCATCGCATCTTTCAGATGCTTTGTCTAAATATGTAAGTGTAGATAGTTTAACTAATGTATATAATAGTATTACTAATTTAGGTAATACTATTAATGGTCATATAAATAATAATATAGTACACTTAACTGATGAGGAAAAGTATTTTCTTAATTCAATAATGACTAATCCTCCTTGGAGTACAGGTACTGCAGGATTATTTGAATATATAAATGTAGGAGATAATAATAATGTTATATGGGCAGTTAGACCCTTATTAAATGCTGGAAAAGATGTTGGTATAATATCCAACACTTTTATTTCTTGTAGGGGAGTAGATATTACTGCAGGAGGTTCTGGTGGAGGTATTACTAGACAAGATTTATTTTATATTCTAAAAGGAGAACCACAGGATTCATCAGAATATATTAACAGTAAATATCTAAGATTAGACGATATTTTAGATGATTATGCTACAGAGGAGTGGGTAAATAGTACATTTATAAAAGAAGAGAAAGACCCAACAGTTCCATCTCATGTTAAAAAAATAACACAAGACCAAATATATTCTTGGGATTTAGTAGCATCTCTATTTTCTGTATCTGAAGATGATACTTATGTGTTAGTGAATGATAATAGAGGTTTTGTATCTACATCTTTTTTGTCTTGTAAGGGTTTAGATGTTAGTGCTGCTAATTCTGGTTCTGGAATAGATATGAGTTTAGTGTGGTATTATTTGGGATTAGATGGAAATGAACAAATAAACAAATCACACATAACTACAGCTTTAAATGGCTATGCTACAGAAGATTGGGTTTCTAGTAACTATGTTTTAGGTTCTACATATACTAACCAAATACAAACTATTAATACTAATATCAGTAAGAAAGCAGATAAAACGCTAATTATTATTGCTGGAAATGGTCTTACTGGTGGAGGTACTTTAGAAGAAAATAGAACTATTACTTTAGGAAATCCTAGTACTATAACAGATGAAACAGATAATACTGTATCTGAAGAATCACACACACATAAAATAAATAAAGCGTCTACTACTGTTGTAGGTATAGTTAAATTATATGATGCTTTAGATTCTAATTCAAATATATTAGCACTTACTGCTAATCAAGGTAAAATTCTAGGTGATAGAGTAATTCTGTTAGAAGATATGTGGGAGAATAAAAATACATATCTACTAGCAAAAAAAGACAGAGGTATTGTATCTAATTCCTTTATATCTGTTAAAGGTTTAGATACATCTGCTCCTCAAACAGGAGGTAATTTTGATAGAAGTTCTTTATTTAGTATATTATCTAGTTCTCCTCAAAGTGGAGAATATATTAATATAGAATACTTAGATTTGTCTGATTATGCAACTAAATCAGATTTAACATCTAAAATATCTTTAGATGAAGCAGATAAAAGATATGTTCTATTAACTTCATTTACTACTTTAAATAATAAAGTAAATAACTTCTTAGAAGGAAGTGATACTGATAATATTATTAATAAATGGAAAGAATTAGAAGCATTTCTTGAAGGACAAACAGAGACTTCAACATTAGCTGATTTATTAAGTTATAAGTTAGACACTTCTGTTTATAACACCTTTATTGGTACTCTAGGTACTGCAGCTTATAAAGAAGCAGATGACTTTCTTGTTTCTACTACTAAATATGCTATAGCTGATGCTGTAGGAGGAAATGCTCTCAATGCACTTAATGCTAATAGACTAGGAGAACAAGAACCTACTTATTATGCTAAAGCATCAGATTTACAAATACTACTTAATATAATAGGTGTAGATGCCAATGGAGATGTTTACATTAAGAAGAATGGAGAAACAGCGAGGAATTTCTATACTTATGGTGCAATATCATTTGGAGGAGTAGGTACTGGCGGTGGTGGTACAGGAGGTGTTACTGCGCTAAGTGCTTTGAGTGATGTTGCTCTTGGAACACTTTCCGATGGTCAAGCACTTGTTTGGGATGCTAATAAGCTAAAGTGGGTAAACAAGAATATCAGTGGCGGATTGGCACAGGTAACTGTTAAGTTAGGAACTGTATCATATACCTCTGATGGTGGAGTTGTATCTCTACCTGCTTATCCGAGCGCACTGAGCCAGTTGAGTAATGATGTGGGGTATATTACTCTATCCGCAGATGGTACACTAAACACCGCAGCGCAAATAAAGGCTGCTACAACGAGAAATTCTGTTACATTGATACCCGATAAAGATTGCGGTCTGTATATGGCAACAACGGGCGATTGGATGCACATTGCTGGTAATGGCTCAAATATGTACATCTACAATGGCGAATGGGATAGTGCTGGTAAAGGCAATTATAATAAAGGAATTGTTATCACCCAAGATAATAAGATAGGTGTAGGTCTTAGAAATCCATCAGTCAAATTTGAGGTTGCTGGTAATGTTAAATTAACAGAGGAGCTAACAATCAATGCTAATTCTTCAAGTAGAGATTCATGGCTTAGATTTACAGATGATAGTTCAACTGAGGTATATGCTATTGGAATAAGAAGACCTACGGCAACCTACGGCTTGCAATACTATAAGAATGGAGAATATCACTACATACTACATCAAGGCAACTATACAGACTATGTGTATTCTAAGGCTTCTGTTGATACAAAATTAAGTGGGTATCTGCCTTTGAGTGGGGGTACGATAGAAAATACATCGTACGGAGCTTTGGTTATAAGCAGAAAGAATTCTGATGGTTATTCCGCAATATCTTATCACAACACCACTAATGGTGTATTAGGTTATATTGGCGTGGGTGGTAGTGGAAGCAGTTATCCATATCAGCCAACATTTATCAATAATGATGGCACTTATCAAATTATCCATAGTGGTAACATAGGCGACCAAAGTGTGAGTTATGCAAGCAGGACGGGAGCTTTAGTTGATAGTAGTAATAAGGCAGTTGCTTATGTAAGCGGAACTACTTTTTACATTGGTGATAGTGTTTTTCCTACAACAGAAGCTCATATCTTAGGTAAGCAGATTAAGCTAAGATATGGAGCAAATGCCTATACAGGATTGACTGTTGATACCAACGGAGATACTATTGTAGATGGTAGATTCAATGTCAAGACTTTCATCAACATTAACAGAGATGGTGCAACGGGTAGTTTTTATGATACTTCAAAATTAGGTTTTGAAATAGAACCAGCAGCTTCCAATGTTAAACTAAGAACCTATGCTTATGGGCAGACCACAAATACTAAATTGCTTGTATTGACCAAACAAAATGTTTTGATTGGTACTGACGCCGATAATGGATATACATTGCAAGTTAATGGTGGTGTTTATGCTAAAAATAATTTGTATGTAGATAAAGGGGATACTGGTGGCGTACTTATTGGAGATTACGGTAATACGATTGAGGGTTATAGTAATAATAGTTATACAAATTTGCATCTTAACTATTTAAGCTCTGGCAATATGTCATTGTGTAGAGGTGGTGGCAAGGTTGGTATTGCTAATGCTAATCCATCTTATCCTTTAGATGTAATCGGCAAGATAGTTTCTAATACAACAAATAACTCAATAAGGCTTATCCCTGATGCCGATTGTGGTGTTTATATGACATCTAACGGGCAATGGCTGCATATAGCGGGTAGCGGTTCTTCAATGTACATCTACAATGGCGAATGGGATAGTGCTGGTAAAGGCAACTACAATAAGGGTATTGTCATCACTTCTTCAAACTATATCGGAATTGGAAAAACAAATCCATCAAGCAAATTAGATGTTAATGGTGGTATTACAGCAATCAATATGACGCTTAGTGCTTCAATTCCTATTGTGCTTACAGCAACAGGAGATGGCGTTTACAATAAATCTACTTTAGAGGTGTCATCTTCAGGAATTGTGTTTGAGCGAGCAAGAACAAGCGATTCAGGTTCGGCAAGTGTAATTCCTTTCATCATTTCTCAACGAGGTGGTGGAGAAGCATTGAAATTAGATGGAAACAATCTTACAGTTGCAGGAGCGATAACATTTGGTTCCGATGCTCGCTACAAAAACAAACTTAGCGATGCAACTATAAGCCTTGAGGATATAGCCAATGCGCCATTATTCAACTACCGTTGGACTGATAGAGATGACAATAAAGTTCATTTAGGTACTACTGCCCAATATTGGAACAATACAAACTTCCGTAACGCAGTTTGCCCTACTAAGGATAAGTCTCTATGGACCATGAGTTATTCTGAGATTGCAATGGGTAATACCATTGTTATTGCGAGGGAGTTGATACCTATTAAGAGTGATGTTCAAATATTGAAAGAAAGAGTTGATAAACTTGAAAGTATTTTAACACAACACAACATTAAATTTGATTAGATATGGCAATAGTAACACCTTCAACGCTGGCTAATATTGCTAGCGTGTTGGGAATCTCAACAACGAATGCTGGAGATTTATTTAAGCCTGAATATTACAAGATAAATAGTTTTTACAAACCTTGTAATTCTTCTAAGAATTTTGGTAGTGGGCCTGTTGGTTCACTATCAGATTCTGAAAGAAGAGATGTTAATTGGGGTTGGGGTAATTTAGGTGGAGTATCAGGACAATCTACTATTTATCAAGCTATCGTGGCAAAATGGGATGGTGGAACTTGGGATAAGGATTATCCTAAAGGTACGATAGGTGTGTCACCTTATAGAGTAGCTGATTATATAGGATATGACCATAATGCAGATACTCCTTTTAAGATGGCTCTAAATAAGTCTTCAATAACCTCTGAGGAAGCCTTGCGTTTCTCAATGGAAAACCTTTCAGAGTTAAGTAATATCCATAACTGGGGGTATATGAACTCTGGTTCTCTAAATGAGGTTGGTTTGGCTGTTTATGTAGGAAGTAGTAAACCATCAGCTAATGGTTTTTATGTGTACATGATAGCAGGAAAGAATGCAATACAAGAGTTACAAACCGTGATTGCTGATGCTGAGAAAATGTTAAATGTACCAAGCACTTACTTGAATTTTATTGGGGCAACAAGTGGTACATATTATTGTATTCCTTTTTTGATAGCAAGTACATCTGGGTTGTCAACTGTGGGGACTAATGGACAAATTTACCTAAATGATAGTACTACTAGGAAGTGCTTAATTTTCCCTACTGCTAAAATGCAATTTACGGTTACGGCGGCTACTACTCCTATTCAAAAAACTTATATTGAACTATATGACAACTCTTCAGTCAGTGGTGATATTTCTAACTATAGAGTGACTGTCCCTTCATTGACTTTGAAGATTACCAACGGAAATTCATCATCTCAATCAGTTAAAATATCAACTAAGCCTACAGCTGCTTATATGCGAGGTAGTATTATTTCAGGTTCATTCACAGATAAGACTGTAACCGTAGCGGCAAACTCTACTACGACTGTGAATGTGGTAGGCAGTACTGTGGTTTGGGAGACTTACAACTTGACCGCATTTGTTGATGTGACTATGACAATTGGCGGTAGTAGTAAAACAGAAAGCATACAAATTTTCTCTAATAAAGATTAAATATGATAGTAAACAAATTTTCAGCGTTAATAGGTTTCGGGTTATTCCTATACGCACTAGTAACAATCCTTGCTCTTATTGGATGTTGTATAACAAGAGAGCCTTTCTTTATTACTGCAGGTATTCTAAACTTTGTATGTAATTGGTGGGTGATATGCTCGATATATAAGCATTTTAGCAGTAAGGAGTAAAAGAAAAGGGGTTCAATTACGAACTAATAAATACTAAATTATGATAAATGAAAATACAAACGTATTAGAAGCACCATATAATTTAGCAACATTATCACAAGCAACTGGTAACCCAATGTTAGATTTGGGTTATCAGTGTTGTGATATGAGGCCTTATTTTAAATATAGTAATGGTAGTAAAATATACTATACTACAGTATATCCATTAAATATAGTATCTCAAGTTATAAATGTCTATGAAAAAACTATTAAAAATATAGACGGAGAAGACTATGATGCTATGAATTATATTGGAACTACTACTAATGCTGATTCTCAAACTATAACATTTAATGGTGTAGTTTACACATATCAAAATCAACATGAAAATATAAGAGGTTTCTATACTAATAAATGGGCCAAATATAAACCTATAAATACAGGAGGAGAAACAGAATTAGTTATTTCAGAAGATGATTCTAAAGATGACTTTGTAAAAGCAAATTGTGGTCTAGAATTAACATTGACTGAAGTACCTACTGCAGGAGCTACTAATTATGATAGTTTAATAGAAACTATGTTAGATGATTTAAATAATGGTAGATTTAAATGGGTATACAGACCTCCTAGTATAAAAAATAATGATTGGTTCAGAATGACTGATTTCTTAGGATATAATAATAAAACGGTTAATCCTTTTTATATGGATTATCCTGGAGGAATAGGTCCTACAGTTGATGGTATTAGAGATATTTATATAGATACTAAAGAAGATACAGCAGATGTTAAAGTTTTAATAGGAGAATACAAGAAAAATGAACTTCCAGCTAATAATGTAACTACTAGTTGTTTACCTACTTATTTTAAAAAAGAACATGCTTTAGGTTTAATATATTCAGGAGGAAATGGTTTTGAATTTATAGACCCTGTAGATGATAAAGGTACTTTTAAATATCCATTATTATCTGGAGAAAGTGTAGAAATCCCTTTTAATGTAAGAATAGGAAGTACATATAATATAGGAGCTTACTTGATAAATAAAGATTATGGTGATTCTGGATATTATTTACCTGTAAAACCTTTAAATCTTAAATTCAAAAGGATTCCTGATGTTGTTAGAGTGGATTATGATTATTATGTAGATAGAACTAAAGACTTAGTTATTAAAGTTACCATAACTAGAAATGGAAGTACTTGGTGGTGGGGAGTTCATAGGCCTGATGATTATGTTTATGGAGTTAGAACTGTTACTATGAATCCTAATTACACTGACCATCCTTTAATATGTTGGATAAAAAAAGATTCTGAGGCTGAACATAATAATGCGGGTAATGATAATATAGAAGAAAGAGAGCTAGTAAAAGATGGTATTACATATGAATGGAATGGTTACTCAGAACCTAATACACAATTAGGAATAGATAATCCTATATTTGAAGTACCTCATTTATATGGAGTAGACTCTTTAACTGTTTATTTTAGATTTGTAGAATTGAAAGATGTTGTATATCCTGTCAGAAACAGTATAGATGATATCTATATACAAGGAAATCTTCTTATAGATGTGCAAGGCTCTAACTATAGAACTCAAACAATAGAAATAGGAAGAGAGGCTTTCGAAGAAATAGGGTGGCTATAATAATTATTTTATTTTTAACTATTGTATATATTATATTTTTTACTTATCTTTGT
>JAEIGA010003989.1_pt1 | contig 22889 bp, 24 predicted proteins | sample 9270691 | NCBI WGS metagenome assembly JAEIGA01 (sample SAMN17057246, study PRJNA624740) | gut metagenome | biome: biome; isolation source: fecal sample | host: Bos grunniens | place: China: Xizang | collected 2019 | reverse complement strand
AGGCCACTGCTAGTGCATGAGCCAATCCAGAACGATTCAAGTACTTTTGCGTAATTCGATGTTCAAAAATATCTAGTAAGGTTACATCTCTCAATTCTCTCTCCTCCTTATTAGACTGAATATTTATAATCGTCCATTTATATTAATGTGCATTATAGCATGCAATAGGTGTATCTTTAAACCAAAAATGCGGAAATGTTAACAATTCCCTGCATGTAAATTAATTTAATAGTTTATTTATATGAAACTCTCTTTATTGACGTTAAATTATGTTGGTATAATAATAATTTTGTAAGGAGGTATTCAAATGACCGGAACAGCTATTGTACTAATACCACCTCTCGTCATAATTATACTTGTACTCATGACAAGGCGGGTGATTCCTTCACTTGGCGTGGGGATTATCTTATCATCCCTTATCTATGAAAACTTTCAATTCACCGATACCCTTAAACGAATCGGCAAAACCATATTACACCTCTTCTACGAGGATGGTGAATTGGCAGCCGGCAATCTTTATGTGCTTGGTTTTCTTATTCTGCTCGGGGTCATGACCGGCATGATTCACTTATTGGGCGGGGGAATGGCATTTGGGGATTTCGCAGCCCGCAAGCTTCATTCTAAGCGGCAGGTGACGATGGGAACGGCCTTTTTCGGAATGACGATGTTTCCGGATGACGTATTCAATATGTTTACGAATGGACAAGTATCTCGTCCGTTATTTGACCGTTTTGGCGTATCGCGCGAAAAGCTGGCTTATATGATTCATTCTACTTCTGATCCTCTCTGTGTTTTGACACCTATCTCGACCTGGGGAGCCTATATTACATCAATCTTTGCAGGCATCTTCGTTATGCACAATATGGATGCAAATCCGATTGTGACATTTGTGGAAGTAGGATTTCTGAACTTCTATGCATTAACGACGATAGCACTCGTCTTTCTTGTCGCCTATTTTGATCTTCGATTCTGGAAAATGCGGAAGGCGGAAAATCATGCGAAGCCAATTGAATCGCATGATTCAAGCAAGAAAGGTTCTATTTGGTCATTGTTCATCCCTATTATTGTCTTAATGGTGAGCTCTGTTGGTTTATTAATATGGACTGGCTATCGAAATAGTGACACTAAAAACATAATTGATTGGTTCGCCAATGGCGAGGTTAGCTTTTCTCTTCTCATGGGAGCAGCAGCAGCCTGCCTTGTGACATTCGGCTTTACTCTTCGCACAAAGCAGGCAATTTCCGTGCCTCGCGCGGTTATCAATGGGATGAAAACAACCTTGCCTGCGGTATGGATCCTTCTGTTCGCCTGGATGCAATCTGAATTAACCGGATTACTTAAAACAGGGGAATACTTAGGGGGAATCATTGAGCAGACAAGCTTCTCCAGCTCCTGGCTGCCATTCCTCATGTTCATCCTAACTGGGATTATGGCTTTCACAACAGGTACGAGCTGGGGTACGTTTGCGATCATGCTTCCAATTTCTGCCCAAATTAGCCTTGTGACCGGAGCAGATATTACTCCATTATTTGCTGCTGTCCTATCCGGCTCGCTATTCGGGGATCATTGTTCGCCTATTTCGGATACAACTACGGTGGCAGCATCAGCTGCAGGATGCAATCATATGAACCATGTGCTGACGCAAATCCCCTATGCGCTCACAGCCGCTATGATTACGGCAGGGGCATTCATTTGCTATGGCATGACGGGAATCTCATGGATTTCTTACTTATTCATTATTGTTATCCTTGCTGGAATCACAATCATCTTTCGCAAAAGAGAAGCAAGACGCACGGTTTAAGACACTTCGCAAAGGCTCATAGAATGAGCTTTTTGCAAAGTGTCTTTTTTATTTCTACAATACCTCTGATAATATTTCCCATTTCCCAACATATGCAGTATCATAATACTGTATAACGCATAGTATGTATCATAGGGGGTGCACAGATGAACACGTTATTGAATTCATTAATGACGGAATTAAGGAGAGGGACGCTGACGCTGGCTGCTCTTAGTCAGCTTCAAGAACCTCAGTATGGCTATTCCCTTGTTCGTTCACTAGAAAAGGCTGGAATCACAATCGAACAAAGCACATTATATCCATTACTCAGGCGGCTTGAGAAACAGCAGCTGGTGACAAGTTATTGGGACACAACAGAAAGCAGGCCGCGCAAATATTATACACTCAGCTCATTGGGAATGGAGGTGTATCAGCAGCTTAAAGAGGAGTGGCTTCACAACTCGAAGCGGTTGCATGACATGTTAAAAGGAGGAAAAGAAGATGAAACTGATTGACATCTATATACAAGAAGTCACCCGAAGACTTCCCGAAAAGAGCCGTGCCGACATCTCCCTTGAGCTGCAGTCAACGATTGAGGATATGCTGCCTGATGATTATGATGAGCAAGATGTGAAGGAGGTTCTCACCGAGTTAGGAGACCCGGCAGTACTGGCAAGGGGGTATCGTGATTGGCCCCAGCATTTAATAGGGCCCCGTTACTTTGACGGCTATATGACCATATTGAAATTAGGGTTGTCCTTTAGCACAGCGATAGCGCTGATTGCTTACCTTGCCCAGCAGGTAGCCGGTTTTACAGGCGAGGAATCAATCTTACGTCTTTTGCCTGCCATTATCATTGGTGCGGCAGGCTCAGTGATTGAGGTTGCCATGCATGTGTTCTTCTGGACGACATTATGCTTTGCCATTGCCGAGAGATTCGATTCCGCCAAAGACGGGCAGCCATTTCACAAATGGTCCCCTGATGATTTGAAGGACCTTCCCGACCGGGCGAAGGAAAGACTGATTTCAAAGGTTGAAGTATACGGAGGGATATTTTGGACAGCTGTATGGGCAACGGGCTATTTCTATGCAGATCATCTCGTCGGTATATATGAAAATAGGGGCGACGGACTTCAGTTTGTGACACCTATCTTCAATCAGGATGTGCTGCAGCTGTTTATGCCAGTCGTTCTCGTTATCATCGTCATGGAGCTTGCCCTCTCGGTGCTTAAATTGTACACAGCGAAATGGACCATGAGGCTAGCCACATTTAATACCTTCCTTCAAATCATCTCTACAAGCGTATTTATCATGATTTTGACCCGTTCCGACATGTTCGATTCCGGCTTTATCACATATATGGATAAAGTCTTCAATAACGGCTGGGAAAGCTGGTTGGTCAATGGTGCGATGATTATGTTCCTTCTCGGAGCGGCCTATAACATATATGATGGTTTTCGAAGGGCGGCTAAACACTAGCCTGAGCTAACCCTTGGTGATTAATAAAAAGAGAATAGAGGCGCAGTTAAGGTACCCTAACAAAAGCAAGCCCCTTCTGCTTTTGCGAAGGTCTTTTTTTTTGCTCTTTGCGAGTGGATTGTTTAATGCTTCTCTTCACCGGGAAAATCGCCATAAAGTGCACCTTCAATCAGGCTTTTTACTGACAATCGATTTCCCTAGTCCCTGACGCAGGAGTGCGGCTGCCCGCTAATGCAGAATAAAAAGGAGGCATAAACATTGGACATTCAATTTATATTCTTTAAAGATGACGGTTTGATCCCAAATAACCCTTTCTTGCCGGCAGCAATCTATAAAAATGTGCTTGACCCAAAAGACATAGAAGCTGTGTTTCACCGGCATAATTGGTTAAACAGCTGGAAAAACGGTGTTTTTAACTACCACCATTATCATAGTAATACCCATGAAGTCCTCGGAGTCATTAAAGGGGACGCCCGGCTGATGATTGGCGGAAGCAGCGGTGAGGTGTTTGAGGTGGAAAAGGGTGATGTCATTGTCCTTCCAGCAGGAACCGGTCATAAATGCCTTGAATCCACAAACGGCTTTTCTGTCATCGGTGCTTATCCAGATGGAATGGACTATAACACTAAGTACGGAAAGTCTGAGGAAAGATCCGAAGCGCTGGAAGATATTCAGCGCGTTCCGCTTCCTAATAAAGATCCTGTATTCGGGAGTGACGGTCCTTTGCTCAAAAAGTGGAATAACCCAGGAATGAATATGTAAACTCATGCTCCGGTCATTTATAATCATAGTAGGCTTTAGTATGAATGCCATACCTACATTTAAAGACGCGGAGGCCACATGAGTAAAGAATTGATTACCGGAAGCTTTCAACGAATGAAATCCACCAACCTCTCCATCGTCCTAAACCTCATACGTGAGAAGGGTCCTATTTCAAGAGCAGACATTGCGAAATTGACGAAGCTGACTCCACCCACCATCAGCAACTTGACGAAGGAGCTTTTGCTCGGTGAATTAATCATAGAACAGGCCCTCGGGGAATCTAGCGGTGGTCGTAAGCCGACCTTGCTTACGCTTAATAGTGAACGGCATCATCTTATTGGGGTTGATATCGGCTCCCATGAATTGAGTATGATTTTAACGAACCTGGAGGGAGAGACGAAGCATCACATCATTCAGACCATTCCATCTCCTGTGACGAAGGACAAGCTTCTCTCCTTATTAATCAAGGGCATTCGCACCATGAAGGATGCTTCACCAGTGCCAGAGAAATTAATAGGAATCGGGGTAGCTATGCATGGAATCGTGGACGTATCAAAAGGCGAGTCGATTTTCGCTCCGAATCTTAATCTTCACCATATCCCCATTAAAAACATCCTAGAAGAAGAATTCGGACTTATGGTCATTGTTGAAAATGATGCCCGCGCCATAGCCCACGGACATCAATGGTTCAATCATGAGGACGGTGCCCTTGACCTTGCCTGCATTAATGTTGGACGCGGAATCGGTGCTGGTCTCATCATAGACGGCGAACTTTTTCTCGGCCATGATTTCATCAGCGGAGAAATCGGTCATATGGCGATTGATCTGCAGGGACCGCTGTGCTCCTGCGGAAATAATGGCTGCCTCCAAACATTTGCATCAGGTCCGGCAATTGCGGATAAGATGCGGATGAAGCTTAGGGAAGGTGAATCGAGCCTGCTCCCCAAAATGCTTGCGGATGGCACTGATGAGGCGATTACCGGCGAGCTCGTCTTTAAAGCTGCGAAGGCAGGGGATAGACTGGCACAGCAAGTCTTACAGGAGGCCGGTGAATACCTTGGCATAGGTTTAACGAATCTTATCCATATAATTAATCCCGAAAAAATCATTTTAAGCGGCGGCGTTATCCAAGCGGGCGAATTTTTGCTTGACAGTGTACTTGAAACGGTTCAGAAACGTGCCCTGACCAAGAAAGCGAAGGAAACCAAGATTACTATCTCGACTTTTGGACGCCATGCAACCGCCATGGGAGCCGTATCCCTCATTTTACGGAATCTGTTCTCAAATATCGGAATAGCAGACAAAAAAGAATGATGCAGAACCACCACTTGTGGCTGTCCTGCATCATCCTTTCTAAAGTTCCTTTGCTCCGTCACCGATGTCACATAAATAAAACTCAGGCACAAGACCTGTTCTATCTTCATAATGCTGCGCAACTTCCTCTTTAAATGAAGCCACCGCTTCATTTTTGACAACACTGACATTGCAGCCGCCAAAGCCTGCTCCAGTCATCCTTGTTCCGATACAGCCCTCTACCTTGCACGCTTCCTCATACAAAACATCCAGCTCTTGGCCAGTTACCTCAAATAATTCACGCAATGATTCGTGAGACTGCTTCATCAACTTGCCAAATAACGCTATATCATACTTCTTCAAGGCATCTGTTGCATTTAAGACACGGGTATTTTCACTGATTACATGATCGACACGCCTTTGCACGACCTCATCCTTAATGGTATCCTTATACTTTTGCCAATTTTCATAGCTGATATCACCCAATGTTTCGATACCTGGCATGGATTGCTGCAAGATTGCCAGGCCGCTCTCGCATTCAGCCCGACGCTCATTATATTTGGAATCAGCGAGACCGCGGCGTTTATTCGTGTTTGTGATGACGATGGTATATCCATCAAGCTCAACTGGCACATATTGATAGTCGAGCGTGTCACATTTCAGCATGATGGCATGATTGGCTTTACCCATGGCAACGGCGAACTGATCCATAATGCCGCAATTAACGCCGACGAATTTGTTCTCTGCCCTTTGCGCAAGCTTCGCCAATTCGATGTTGTCAATCGGAAATCGTGCCAGCTTACTCAACGCCATTCCCGTTAATACCTCAATGGAAGCCGAAGAAGAAAGACCCGCTCCATTCGGAATATTCCCATGGAACAGGATATCAGCCCCTGTGTACCTTGCAGCTTCTTCTCCAGCAAGCTTTAAGAGTTCCACAAGTACACCCTTCGGATAATTCGCCCAATCATCCTCCTTTTTGTAGACAATGGACTTAACCTCGGTTTGTACCGTTAGGTCAAAATTAGTGGATTGAAAATGGTATATGCCATCCTGGCGAGGGCGGACGACTGCCCATGTCCCGACAGAAAGGGATGCCGGAAAGACGTGCCCTCCATTAAAGTCCGTATATTCTCCGATAAGGTTAACGCGGCCAGGTGTAAAGAATACGCGGCATTCATCCTCTCTTCTCCCAAATCTCTCCTGAAATTCTTGAAGCAATGCTTGTTTCTCCATCAGAGGTCCCCCACCTTTTGTTCATGATTAAGCTTCATAATAAAGCGGCTGAAAGCTTCTTGCCCTTCTTTTGTCTGTTTAAAGACACCTGAGTGCTCAAGCACAGCCAAGAACCGGCGGCCAATCTCTTCTTTTATGACCCCATCTACCGTCATGCTGTTCAGCTGCCCCCGTCTTGTTCGGATTTCATCGTACCAGTCATAATGCTTGAGCATATCAGTCTGCCAATCTGCTTTTTCCGTCCCATTCACCAGATAATAAGACAGCGTCGACATTTCCTCCACCAGCCTTCCTGGCAGCACGGCAAGACCCATGACTTCGATTAACCCGATATTCTCCTTCTTCAGATGATGCAGCTCCTGATGCGGATGGAAGATGCCATCAGGATGTTCCTTAGACGTTCGGTTATTGCGAAGAACGATATCCATTTCATATAATCCGTCTCTCATTCTCGCAATTGGCGTGACCGTATTATGCGGTGTACTCCCGCTAAAAGCGTGGATTTCAGCCCTTTCATCACTGTATGTCTGCCATGCTTTCCAGATCATCGAAGTTACCTCGGCTACATCCTCTTTCTCGCCGCGAAGGCGAATGACTGACATCGGCCACGTCACAATACCTGCCGCTACATTCGGATGATCAGCAACCGCAAACGTCTGTGTAATTGGAGCCTCTTCAATCGCGAAGGTATAGCGTCCTCCCTGGAAATGGTCATGATTTAAAATCGATCCCCCGACAATCGGCAGGTCTGCATTCGATCCGATAAAGTAATGAGGAAATTGATCAACAAAATCAAGTAAACGGTCAAACGTTTCCCTCGATATCTTCATCGGTACATGCTCTCTCTTCAGTACGATGCAATGCTCCGGGTAGTAAACATACGGAGAATATTGCAAATACCATTCCTCTTGATTAACAAGTAACGGGATAATACGATGATTCCCTCTCGCCGGATGAGTAAGGGTACCCTTATATCCCTCATTTTCCGGGCAAAGCAGACATAGCGGATATGTGGAGGACGGTGCATTCTTTAACCGTGCAATTTCCTGCGGGTTCTTCTCGGGCTTGGAAAGATTAATCGTAATATCCAATTCCCCATACTCTGTCTTTGTCTTCCATTGCCTGTTTTTTTGAATGCGGTCCATACGGATGTAGTTGGACACAGCCGAAAACTTATAGAATTGGTCAGTCGCCTGGATAGGGCTTGCCGCGTAGTTCTCCCAGAACTCCCGAATGACTTCTGACGGCCTTGGCAAAAGGCAGGTCATCAGCTCTGCATTTAAGAGATCTCGTTCTGTCGTCATATCAGAGATCAGTTTTCTTTCTTCTGCAAAATCTAGGATAGACTCCAATAATTCATGTATGGATGGTTTACCCGCGAGCGGTTCACTGATTTCCCATTCTTTAAGGGCAAGCACAGACATCAATCTATTCCGTGTATAAAACTCATCTTCTTTTCTCAAAAGACTATTTTCTATGCCATATTGAAGCAAGCTTTGAATCGTCTGGTAGATGGTCGGCACATTTATTCACCTCAATCGCATTCTTGCGAAACCCTTGTATTTTTACTTTATTAAATAATTTAATAAACTCATATTCCAAATATACAGCGTTTTCAAAAAATAAACAATTAAAAAAAGCCCTGTCACCATTTGTTTAAAACTTTTCTTCAAGGGAATAATTCACCGAGCAAATAGATAGGAGAATGATTATATGACAATATCTAAGCAAATGAAGTTTGGATTACTAGAAAAAGAGGATATGGAAAATACGAAGCAGGTACCGGCATGGGTGACAGAGGAATACAGAACGTTTAAAAGCATTGTGACTGACCCGACATTCCCATGCTATTTCGGAATGAAGGCTGAGAACAAGGGCGAGCTTCGTTATGCTTATATTACACATGATGATTGGTCACATTTGCCAAGCGTACTTGATAGCTTTTTGGAATTGTTCAAGCAGCCGACAAAAGTGCGTCATGGATTCTTTCTTTTTGTCGAACCGGAAGAAGAGACGAGAGATATTCCTTATTATCGAGATTATTTCTGGAGAATCCTGCAATACTTGCATGAACATGACTCCGTCCCATGGCCTAAAACAGCTCCCAAGGACCCAGATCATTACTTATGGGACTTTCACTTTGGCGGAGAGCCGATTTTCGCTTTCGGCAATTGCCCAGCCTATAAGCAGCGGAAAACACGGGATCTCGGCAACAGCCTTATCATAGGTTTTCAGCCGCGCAGGATTTTCGAAGGCCTGAAAGGTACCGAAAAAGGCGGAATCATGTCACGAGAAAAGGTGCGTGAACGTGTTGAGGCATGGGACAAACTTCCGACACATCCGGATATCAGTCATTTTGGCGACCCGAAACATAATGAGTGGAAGCAATTCTTCATTGGTGATGATAGCGAACCCATTGTCGGGAAATGCCCCTTCCATCATACAGGAATCAGTTCATTCATAAAAAGCTCCAGTTAGAAAAGGGTTTTGACAGGCTGGAGAAAAAAAACATTCTTTGCCAGCTCTCCCATTACGCTAACGATCCTAATCTGCCGGTAGTCTAGGAATCATACAAAACGATATAGGCGGAGGGCGCCGCCTGTTTCGCTTAAAAAGCCCCCTGACAGATGCTTACTGCACAATCTGCTTCACCCTGCCGACCTGGCCATCTGTCAGCCTTACTTTAATTCCATGCGGATGAGTCGGTGAATTCGTTAGTATATCCTTCACGATTCCTCTTGTTAACGTTCCGCTCCGCTGATCCTTCTTCAGAACTATATCAACTTCAAGCCCAGGCTTGATTTGGCTGCGGTTCTGTCCATTAGTCATTTTCTCACCACCTTCCGACATAATTTGACACACTAATATGATGGCTTTTTAGAAACTAATGATATAATGGACAAATAGAAAAATCCACTTATTTGGAGGAAGTATGTTAACGTTTGAAGAAAAACTCGCTATCGCGGCAAGCTTTCCAGAGCTTGAACAAAAAAAGGTGTCCCTAGGACGCGTGAATTTTCAATACCCAGAGAGCAAGACGGATAAAAAGAATGTCCTCTACCATCTGCACCCAAACGGCAATGGGTTCGTATATGCAGAAGGGATTTCAGGATATCGCGTTGACCAGAAAGGAATGGTCAATATCCGCGATTTCTCTGAAGAAGACTTGCGTACGCTGATTCAGAAATCCATTGAACGGCTATCAGTCGATCCGAACGAAGGAACCACGGCTGAAAGCGAAGAAATCGAGGAGATTTGGCGCAATGAAGAGGGACATACCCTCACCATCATTCTCGAAGAAGATATGTGGAATGTATATGCCGGCATCTATTTAGACGGCACTTTTCCTTCCTACAATGAAGCTAAGTCCTATTTGATGGAAGAAGGCTTTACGAAACAGAATTAATCTCATAAGAAAGGGCCTCCTGAGTTTCTGGATGCCCTTTTCTCTTTGTTTGCCTTTTCCTTTCAGGAAGAAGGATTCTTTAATTGGATACTAGAGTTCAGTCACCATGTCTTCACTAGTAAACCTATAGATGATCCTGGACATTGTATTGTTTCAGAATGCCCTCAAGCTTAATGGCTTTTCCGATATCTCCTTTAATTTTGAGTTTTCCTGACATGAAAGCGACTGTTCCGTTCAGTTTACCTAATAAAAATTGACGGAAGTTGTCGACTGACATGATTAATGTGCAATCCGCTGGAATCTCATCATCTTCCGCAACCTCTGCCTTGCCGTTTTGCAAGTTCAGCTGATACACGCCTTCTTCAGCCCCGGTGATTGTAAATTGATATCTTGTTGATACTCCTTCAATTGGGCCTGGGTTAGCATTTATAGCCTCCTCAATCTTCGCAAAAGCTTCTGTCAATGTGTATTCTTCAATCGACTTCCCCATTTTCCTTTTCCTCCTTCATTTATAAGCCTTTCAGCATCTAGCAAGCTAGCTCGGGTCGTAAAATTCTGTTTAAAATCCTGGCACCACCTCCTGATCAAGGCAGCCTAGGGCGACTACACTCGCAAGCCATATGGCTCATACAGATGACGGGCAATGATTAATTGCTGAATTTGATTTGTCCCCTCAAAGATGTCGTAAATCTTCGCATCACGATACAGCTTCTCCACCAAATTGTCCTTAAGTCCATAGGGGCCCATTATCTCTAGACTGGCGGAGGTCACCTCCAGGGCAATCTTCCCGGCATAGGCCTTACACATAGCAGCCTCTTGCGCATTCGGCTTACCAAGATCACCTTTCCATGCAGACTCCCAGGTTAATAGACGCGCCACTTGAATTTTCTCCTGCATCTCGGCAAGCAGCTGACTAGCTTGTCTGTAATGCGTTCCATGGCGAGGCAGTTCCTTCTGAGTGAAATCAAGAGTGTATTCGTATGCAGCTCTAGCGATTCCGGTAGCCATTGCCGCGATAATCGGTCTTGTGCTATCAAAGGTCTTCATTGCCACCCTAAAACCGCCTGAGCGCGATTCCTTATTCTGATAGGCTTCTTCTCCTCCAAGGAGATTTTCATCGGGGACGAAGCAGTCTTCAAAGACCAGTTCAGCTGTCTCAGAAGCACGAAGTCCCATCTTATCTGCGAGTCTGGTGCAAGAGAAGCCTGGTGTCCCTTTCTCAACGACAAATGCCCGATGGCCCGCCCTGCCTATTGTCTTGTCAACAGTGGCAAATGCCACTACCCATGAGGCTCTCTTTCCATTGGTGATGAAGATTTTTTGCCCATTAAGAATATAGCCCCCGTCTACCTTTACAGCCGTTGTCTGTAACCCTGACACATCAGAGCCTGCTTCCGGCTCCGTCAAGGCATATGCTCCCCATTTAGGTTCCTCTTCCCTTGAGAAGATTGAGAGAAAACGCTCCTTTTGTTCCTTTGTCCCGCTATGCTGGATAGGCGGACCTCCAAGCCCTGGACCTGGCAGGGTAAGGGCAACGGCACAATCTCCCCATCCCAATTCCTCTGAGGCAATGACGCCAAGCCGATTTCCTTGCCTCTCATGATTCTTTTGCTTCTTTGACTCACTCTTTTTCTCCCCGAATGAGGACATGCTGAGTGAGATGCCCATTTGATTTACTTTCTGAAGCCAATCATCCGGAACCTTCTTTTGTTCATCGGCTATTAATGAAATCGGACGGATTTCGTTTGCCGCAAACCAATGGACTACATCCCTAACTTGGGTTTGTTGTGGAGACAGTTCGTAAGAGATCATCCGCTTTCCCCCCTTCAGCCTTATTAACAAGCCAATCTCCTGCATATGCGTTTAAGTCATGTTCTTGCTCAAGCCATGCTACTTGGGCTTGCCCATCTCTCATCCATTTCTCAACTGGATGGTCCTGGACATAGCCATGTCCCCCAAGAAGCTGGACAGCTGAATCTGTCACAAACCGGATGGCACGATGGACATTCTTTAAGGCCTGAATACTATGGAATACGGCTTCACTAGTGCCTTCATCTATTTGCTTTGCCGCATATAAGGCAAGATGGCGCGCCCCCTTCACATGAATGGCCATTTGGGCGACATTAAAGGAGACTCCTTGAAACTTGGCGATCTCTGAACCAAACGCCTTACGGCTGGCCGTATATTCTACCGTATAGTCCAGTGCACCAGAGATCACACCGACTTCCTTGGCTGCTTCCATAATCCGAATCCGGCTCATCGCCAATGATGCAAGTTGGCCCGCCTCCGACCCGCAGGCAATGACCGATTTCTTGGAAACGGTTACACTTTGAAACGATAAACATGCGAAGCCAGCGCTCAACAGCCCTAATCGATAATCGCCATCCAAGGCTTTGAATGATGTATCAGAGCCATTCTCGAGCCAGATGATGACATCCTCCCCATTTTGCTCTTTCCCAAGCAGCAGCACAAAATCCGCAAATTTCCCCATTCTCAAAGGAACCGTCTCACCATCAATGATATAGCTATCGTGATGGCGGCTGATAGTCAGCTTGGGCTGATTGGGATGGCAAAAAGCGATGGTTGGTATACCTCCCGTCTGACAGGCTTTCTTATAGGAGTCAAAAGCGGGATGCTCTTCCCTCTTCCTTATAAAAGATCCTGCTTCTCCCGCACCTGGGAGTCCCTGCACGATATCAAGGTCCCCATAGGCTAATTCCTCTAAAATCTGCACCTGCGAGAGGACGGGAAGCTCTAATCCGCCAAAGCTTTCTGGGAGCTCAAGATTATTCATCCCTGCCTCCTTCAGCTTCTTGACTATATTCTCACTGACCTGGCGATTCTTCTCTGTTTCCCTTGCAGCCGGACGAATAAATTCACGTGCAAAATTCTTCGCCACATGTATGAATGCGGCTTCCTCATCACTTGGTTTAAATGAAACCACGCCAAATCCCTCCTCACAAATTAGTGATTGTTTGACAGATTGACAAACGCACCTATGATAAGCCTGTTCAATAATCGAGCCAGCTCTTCTATATCAAGGTCCTGGTTTGCCTCACTCACATTACGAATCACTACTTCATTAACAGCCCCGACCATCGCTTGAGAAACAATCCGTATTTCTTCCTCTCTCACCTGATTGGGAAACTCCTGATAGGCAAACACAAAAATTAAATCTGCAAAGCCTTGCATGGCTTCCCGCCTGACGGTTTCCACTTCCTCAGAAATACCGACCGACTCAAGCAAGATAAAATGAGCTACGGCAGGATTCGTGAAACAAATGTCCAAATAGCGATAAATGCCTGCAAAGGCCTTATATGCAACTCTCGGCTCAAGCATAGCTGCTCTTTTTATTTCAAGGGCAATTTCATCTATTAAATCCTGGCAAAGCGCTACCACCAGTGCTTCCTTACTAGAGAATTGCTGATAGAAGGTTGTTTTAGAGACATGTGCTGATTCAACAATCTCAAGTACAGATGTGTTTTTAAAACCTTTTGCAGCAAAGAGCTTTAATGCTGAGAGATAGATCTTGCCCTTAGCCTCTTTTGGAAGTTCTTTCATTAGTAACATGCCGATCATCCTATTCACTCAAGAGAGTACGAGTACGTATCGGTACAATATTAACCCAACATCTGGAAATATTCAACCGAATTAACAGAAAATTCAAATACAATTTTCGATAAAAAAGAGCCGGTTGCTATCTTAATGAAAGCACCTAGCTCTTCTTCCTCATAAATTATTTATATACGTCAGGATAAACTGCCTTCGCAATCTCCTTCAGCCCATCAATTAAGCGGGGCCCCGGCCTTGTAACCGTATCACTGTTCACATCATAAACATCTTTATTCTTGAGTGCTGTTACTTCAGTCCAGCCGTTTCTTGCATAGATTTGCTCTTCGGGATTATCAACATAATAGCCATAAGTCATAATAATAACATCAGGGTTTCGCTCAATGACCGTTTCCTCACTCATTGTCACCCAGCCTTCTTGGTCCGCTGCAATGTTTTCTGCTCCGATGATTTGAAGCATCTCATCCATGAATGTACCGCTTCCGGTCGTGTATAAATCCGGAGAAGCCGATACTTCAATCCACACCTTTTTCATCTTTTTTACATCAGAGGCTTTCTCTTTAATAGCCGCTACATCTTCCTTCATTCCGGTGATAATCTCTTCGCCTTCCGCTTCCTTACCAGTTGATTTAGCGATTAATTCAATTACCTCATAAGCACCTTGTATGGAATTAGCATCTGGGACAACGACAACATCAATCCCTGCTGATTGAAGCTGCTTGATGGTATCTTTATCATTCACCCCTTGAGAAGCTGAAAACAAAGCAAGATCAGGGTTTAGTTCTAATAATTTCTCTACATTAATCTCGATTCCGCCTAGCTTTGTTTTCTCTGAAACAGATTCAGGGTAATTATCATAGTCTGATACCCCTACGATTTCATCCTCAAGGCCTAATGCATAAGCAGTCTCCGTATTGCTCGGAAGCAAGGAAACGATACGTTCTGGCTTGTCTTCAATCGTGATTTCTTCTCCTGTCCCATCCTTCAATGTTACCGGAAATGCATTATCTGTTTTCGTTTCTGATTCCTTGCTCTTTTGACTGTCATCTGACGTAGCTCCGCACCCAGCCAGAACGATGGATAAGGCCATCATGAAAGCAAATAAGCTGGTAAATCTCTTCTTCTTCAACACAATATTTCCCCTCCTAAAAGATTCTCAGCCATATAAAAAGCCTTAGCTTCAATACGAAGCTAAGGCGGCATTCTGATAATAGACGCACAGAATTTAGTCGCCCTATTCTTCCCACCGAAAAATAGAATTCAAGTGTATAGAGCAGGTCTCCTGGCTTACGCTTCAATCCTTCGCCTGATTCCGCCTTCCCGTGTTCAACTTGAACCAGTGGCATAAATGAATCAGCTTATCAGCGTTTACAGTAGCGGGGGCTGCACCGGACTTGCACCGGTTTCCCTATTATCCTCGTATATCAAGGCACTCTATTACGAATCATATGGTTGTATTTCTATCATATCCTCAGTCGAGTAAATTCTCAATAGTTTGATTTTCTTCATCTACATTATAATGCTCGCTGCAAAAAGCCAAGATTGCTGTCTCTTCATCTTCCTCCATCTCAAAATCGAGCACATTCTTCGTTTCGTTCTCCATGAACTCATATTTACTGATTTGTTCCTTTTCACCATCTTTCGAGAAAATGACGCGCAGCATGACTCCGTTCTCACTATATAATTCATCATCCTCAGGAACATCGAGATCGAGAAAGAATTCATATCTGTCACCCGACAAGATGCCAAATGGATCCTCTAATTTTTCTACAGTATAGCTTTCAATCTTTAACATACAATCAAACCTTTCCTCCATAACTATTTCATATTATACATATTTGTCCGACGTTTTAACCACTTTTTGTTTCTATCTCCCGGTATTTCTGCATATTCTCGCTCCATTTAACCAAACTAACCGGGAAAGCCTGATGACTTAGGAGAACAGCATGCGAAAATCAATTATACTTTGTTTATTGGCAATCCTTCTGCTGCCAAGTGAAGCTTTTGCAAAAACAGCCTACTTAAGCTTTGATGACGGTCCATCCAATTGCACCGAACCAATTCTGGATATACTTGATATCTACGATGTAAAAGCAACCTTCTTCGTGACCGCCACCAAAGAGAAAGCCCATCATTATTTGTATAAAGAGATAGTTAACCGCGGCCATGCGCTTGGCCTTCATTCTTACTCGCATAATTTTTCATCCATTTACCGTTCAAAGGGAGCCTTCTATGCAGATATTGAGCAATTGGAGAATTTCCTAAAAAAGAAAGTTGGCACTTCCCCAAAAATCCTTCGCTTTCCAGGAGGGTCAAACAATTATATTAACCGACAATATGCAGGTACTAACTTGATGCCAAGTCTCAAGGAGGAAGCGAAAAAACGCGGATATACCTATTTTGATTGGAACTGTGACGCAGAGGATGGAATCAATCCTCCCGTTCCTGAAAAGAAAATCACTTCATTAATCATGAAATCCGCGAACGATCAAGAGAATTTGTATATCCTGCTGCATGACTTTAATGGGAATATGACTGTAGTGGATGGACTGCCCGAAATTATTCGCCGTCTGAAGCATAAAGGCTACACATTTAAAGTGATGGATGAAACGACACCTGTTTTACAATTTTAAGCCCTTAAGGAAAACAAACGCCCATCCTCATAAGAGGTGGGCTTTTGTTTTTTATTCCACAACAAGATATTTACCATGTTCCATATTAATAACATAATCCGGCTTCGGGGGCTTGCCGCCATGTTCCTTAATCTTTGCTTTATGGCCCGCGATATGCTCAGGACTCTTCTCCCAAGCCTTCCATGCTTCCTCTGATTCCCAGCGGATAATCATGACGACTTCTTCTTCACCGCGCGTTACTTTCTTAACCAACAGCTCACGACCGATGAACCCTTCCCGCTGTTCAATCAAGGATGGCCCTTGTCCGGGCTTCTTCCTGAAACGTTCAAGGATTTTATCAGAATTGCCTTCTGTAACGGTCCATTTACGAATTTGTACGAACATGCTTCAGCTCTCCTATCATATTGATTTAAAAAGAGCATGTCCTTTTGAGACATGCCCCATATTGATTCGAATTTATTTAAGCTCGTTTAGGATTTCATCAAGTTTTTCAGCTTCAGTTGTTACACCATTGCTTGAGAAGTACCAGTTAACACCATCAAGGTAAACGATTTTTCCTTCTTTATAGGCACGTGTTTGCTTGATGATATCATTTTCGATATCTGCTTTGATGGTTTCTACATCAGAAGCTGTGCGGTCGATAATAAGCAATACTTCTGGGTCAACAGAAAGGATTGACTCATATGAGAAATCGGAACCGTGTGAAGAAGCTTCGATATCAGTTGTTGCCGGTTTAAATCCGAAGTCATTGTATACATAAGCGAAACGGGAATCTTCCCCATTGTCAAAGCCAGAGATTTTCTTATCATTGTACATGGCTACTAGTGCATTCTCATAACCTGCTGCTTTTTCTTTCACAGCATCAACTTTTTCCTGTAAGTTTGCTTTTAATTCTTCTGCTTTATCTTCTTTTTCGAAGATTTTAGCAGCAAGATCAACGGTTTCGTATACTGCATCGATATAATTCTCATTATCAGAGCCAATGAAAATGACGTTAGGCGTAATTTCTTTTAGCTCTTCATAGAACGGTGTTTGACGGCCAGAAATGAAAATCACATCCGGCTCAGCTGCCGCTACTGCTTCAAAGTCGATTTGTTTCAATGTACCAACATCAGCTACATCATCATTATTTGCATACTTTTCTTTCAAGTTTTCTGGCATGTTTCCTTTACCGCCGCCGGCAGCCACACCAACGATTCCTTCAACACCCAATGCATCAAGTGTATCTAAGAAACCGTAATCAAGCGCAACGATACGCTCAGGCATTTTATCTAAAGTGACATCTTCAAATGTCGTTTTTTCTCCGCTTTCCTCATCTTCACGTGACTCTGTTAATGAAGATACTTCCATCGGGAATTGAGAGCTAGACTCAGTTCCTTCAGTTTCTGATGCTTTCTCAGAGGAATCTCCTCCTGTTGCCTCTTCGCTTGTGTTACAAGCAGACAACATTAACGTCAATGCCGCAAGGGCCGTTAAAAACTTCCACTTTTTCATCCTGTGTTTCCCCCTAAACAGAATTTTTAATTGAAAATGATTATCATTTTCATTCGACATTTCTCATTCTAAACTGAAGTTTCAAAAACTGTCAACTCTTTTCATCATCATTTCTGAAATTTCTTCCTATTCAGTCTAAAATTAGGGGTTGATATTAATGTGAATTGAAATAGACGCAAATACGGCAGCCATTTTGCTCCTGAACTGGGATATGCATATCATAAACATCCCGCAATGCTTCTGAGTTAATAATCTCATGTGCCGGCCCATCCTTGATCAGACGCCCATCCTTTAATGCCACGATTCGATCAGAATATACGGAGGCAAAGTTAATATCATGCAAAACGATGACAACAGTCTTTCCTAGCTCGTCTACCAGCTTCCTCAATATCTTCATGATTTGAACAGAGTGCTTCATATCCAGATTATTCAATGGTTCATCGAGCAAGATATATTCCGTATCCTGCGCAATAACCATGGAGATAAATGCACGCTGCTTTTGTCCCCCGGAAAGCTCATCCAGGAATTTATCTTGCATATCCATTAGATTCATATATTCCAATGCCTGGTCGACAAATCTTTCATCCTCTTTCGTCAGACGCCCTTTTGAATAAGGATAGCGGCCGAAAGAAACCAGCTCACGCACGGTTAACCGAATGTTCAAATGGTTGGATTGCTTCAGGATTGCCACACGTTTCGCAAAAGTATCGGACTTCATCTTCTTAACATCTGCCTGGTCTAAAAACACCTCACCTGTATCAGCATCTAGCAGACGGCTCACCATCGATAATAGCGTCGATTTACCTGCACCATTAGGACCGATGAACGAGGTAATGGTCCTGGGATGGATTTTCAATGTCACATTTTCAACAACCGGTTTCTTTCCGAAACTCTTAGAAAGCTCTTTAATTTCTATCATTCTGCTTTCCTACTTTCCTTCAGTAATAGATAAATAAAGTAAATTCCACCGACAAAGTTAATGACGACACTAATGGTTGTACTCAATTGGAATATGTGCTGGACAAGGAATTGTCCGCCGACGAGGGCAATAATACTAATCAAACTCGCTCCGGCTATTAAAACTGAATGTTTATAGGTGGCCAAGTATTGATAGGCCAGATTGGCTACAATTAACCCTAAGAATGTAACAGGACCGACTAAAGCGGTGGATGTAGCAATGAGGATAGAAGATAAAATCAATACCTTCAGTACAATTTTGTCATAGTTCACTCCCAGATTGATTGCATTATCCCGACCTAAGGAAACGACATCCAAGTCCCGAAGCAAACGATATCCATATATGAACGCCGCACCTAAGATGACGATTGCTATAAGGATCAGCTCGGTCTTCACGTTCATGAAGCTGGCAAACAGGCGAGCTTGCAAGCTCTCGTATTCGACCGGATCGATAATGACCTGCATGAATGTCACAAGACTGCCAAGAAGTGTCCCAATAATCATCCCCGCCAAAAGCAAGAGATAAATTGGATATTTATCCGCCCGGAATAGAAAGCGGTACAGAAGCAAGGCAAAAATCACCATCGCCACAATCGACAAACTAAAATTCAAGTAACGGTGTACAACAAAAATTGAGGCCGATCCTGCCGTGAAATAAATGACCGTCTGGACAACCTCATACATCGAATCAACACCCATGACAGAAGGAGTCAATAATCGGTTATGAGTGACCGTTTGAAAGATAACGGTTGCATAAGCGATTGCCGTACCGGTAATCACCATCGCAACGAGGCGTTCTAAACGCCTTGGAAAGGCGTAACTGAAACTGCCTTGAATATTATAAAAGGCAAAGAGTGCCATACATACTAGAGCAATAACAGCCAGCACCATCAGCTTTGTACTATTTTTTCGCATATGCTTTCCCCCTAAACAACATAAATAAGAAGATCGCACTGCCAATGACTGCGACTGTTGTATTTACCGGAATTTCATACGGATGAACAATTAAACGGCTGATAATATCACAAGCCAGCAAGAACGCCGCTCCCATGAAAATCGTATGGGGAATGGTCTTGCGTAAATTGTCACCCAGATATAAGGAAACGAGGTTAGGCACGATTAAACCTAAGAAAGGAATCATCCCGACTGTTAGAACCACAGTTGTTGAAATAATCGCCACAATGATAAGACCGATGTTTAAGACTGTTCGATAACTTAAACCCAAGTTCTTCGCAAAGTCCTCTCCCATGCCCGCGACCGTAAATTTGTTCGCATAAAGATAAGCAATGATGATCGCCGGCACCGCTACATACAGCAATTCATAGCGCCCTGACACAATCAATGTGAAACTTCCCAAGAAAAAGGTATCAACATTCTGCAGGATATCTGCTTCATACCCTAAGAAGGTTGAAATGGCACCAATAATGTTTCCGTACATAATCCCGATAAGCGGAACGAAAATAACATCCTTAAACTTAATCCTCTCAAGCAATTGCATGAAGATATACGTACCAATTAGTGCAAACGAAAAGCTGAATAAAATCTGTCCCATATAAGACATGCTTGGAAGGAAAATCATTGAAACAATGACACCTAATTTCGCTGCATCGAGCGTACCTGCCGTTGTCGGCGATACAAACTTATTCCGGCTTAAGCTTTGCATGATTAAGCCCGCAATACCCATTCCTGCACCAGCTAATAGAATGGCCATCAACCTCGGCAGTCGGCTCATGAGGAAGATTTGTGTCTTATCAGACTCCCAATCAAGCAGATCAGTAGGTTTAATATCTATGGCCCCTATAAATAGCGAAATAAAGGTGAGGATAACAGTTGCTGTCACTAAAATCCATAATCTCATTTGGCATCCCCACAAAAGTAATTTCTCAATTAGCGATTGAAAACGATTATCATTATTGAGTCGCTTTCATTATAAACAACGAAAATAGCAAAATCAACCACTTGGTTCAATCTTCACCCATGAATTGCAAAAAGTGAGAAAATTTCACGCGAGATTCCTAGATATAAAAATATCATCTATTGCAATTAATGATCCAACTAGGTAATTGGGATTATTTTGGATCTAATTCATAGTAATCTTATAAGTTTTATAATATTATAATGACACATACCACTTATTTTTGGAGGGACATCATGATTCAAATAATTAGTTTTGGCCTTATTGTTGGTTTATTGCTTGGATTTGTTTTGCAAAGGGGCCGATTTTGCGTCGTCGGGGCTTATCGTGATCTTCTCCTCGCCCGGGACGGTCATATGTTTCTCGCAACAATGATAGTTATCGCCATTCAAGCGGTCGGCGTGTATGCCCTAGCCGCAAGCGGCGTTATCACGATACAAGCAGACGCATTCCCCTGGGTAGGCACAATTATCGGCGGTTTTATCTTCGGGATTGGCATGGTCCTTGCGGGCGGCTGTGCCACTGGTACATGGTATCGGGCAGGCGAAGGCCTGATTGGCAGCTGGATTGCCCTATTCATGTATGCACTTAGTGCCGCCATGACGAAGTTCGGCATTTTAAGCACCTTCGGAAATGATGTTTTATCCTATAGAACTAGCGACACATATATCCATGAAACATTCGGGCTTTCCCCCTGGGTGCTTGTTATCGCGTTTGGCCTTTTAATCTCGGCCCTTGTCATACGCAGTTTGAGAAAACCAAAACTGCCGACTTTCAGCATGAAACCGAAAAAAACAGGGCTTGCCCATATTCTATTTGAAAAACGCTGGCATCCATTTGTCACAGCTTTACTTGTCGGTTTGATTGCGATACTTGCATGGCCGCTAAGTGAAGCGACGGGGCGCATGGCCGGTCTCGGAATTACCACGCCAACCGCCCAATTGCTTACATTCTTCGTCAACGGAGACACTTCACTCTTGAACTGGGGCGTATTCCTTGTTCTTGGCATCGGAATCGGATCCTATATCGCAGCTCGCGGCAGCGGGGAATTCAAATGGAGATTGCCTGATAAAAAAACCTTAGGCTTTAATACCTCAGGCGGTCTGTTGATGGGATTCGGCGCATCACTGGCAGGAGGATGCACAATTGGAAACGGTTTGGTCAACACCGCCCTGTTCACGTGGCAAGGCTGGGTTGCAGTGATTTTCTTCCTGCTCGGCACATGGACAGCAACCTATTTCACAATCATTCGAAAGCAGAAGAGGCAAAGAGCTGGCTCAGGCGCAACCTCAGCAGCATAAATTAAAAGGAGGAAACACAAAATGGCAAAGGTACTAGAAACAAACGGAATGGTATGCCCATTCCCATTAGAAGAGGCAAAAGCGGCCATGACTGAATTAACGGCTGGCGACGAATTAATTATCAATTTCGACTGCACACAAGCGACTGAAAGCATCCCGCGCTGGGCGGCAAAAGAAGGTCATACCATTACGAACTTTGAACAGACCGGCAGTGCCGAATGGCAAATCGTTTTGAAAAAAGGGAATTAAAACAAGAGGCAGTCTGGAATATTCCAGGCTGCCTCTTTCCATTTCTTATTCTATTCCAAGGGAAATATATTTCACCTCAAGGAATTCATCAATGCCATGATGGCTCCCTTCCCGACCGAGCCCGCTTTGCTTAAATCCGCCAAACGGCGCCTGGGCTACTGATGGCATGCCGTCATTCACTCCAACAATCCCGTATTCCAAATTCTCTGCAATATAGATGGCTTCACTGATTTTATCAGAGTAAACATAAGCTGCGAGGCCAAACGGGGTATTGTTGGCTCTCTCCACGGCTTCTGCCACATCCTCAAAGCTGGCAATCGGGGCAATTGGACCAAATGTTTCTTCTTGCATGCAAAGCATATCGTCTGTTGCTCCAGATATGACGGTCGGTGCGATATAATGCCCTTCTTTATCCGGCAGAATATCTCCGCCAATCATGATTTTTCCGCCTTTATCCTCTGCATCCCGTATATGGGCCATAGCCTTATTCATCGCATCTTCATTAATGAGCGGCCCGATTTCCACTCCTTCTTCAAGCCCATTGCCAATCTTCAGCTGGCTGGCCTGCTCCGTGTATCGTTTCGTGAATTCCTCATACACTCCTGATTGCACGAGGATTCGGTTAGCGCACACGCAGGTTTGTCCTGCATTCCGGAACTTCGAAGCGATAGCTCCCTCAACAGCCTTGTGGATATTGGCGTGGTTGGTGACGATAAACGGCGCATGTCCGCCAAGTTCAAGCGAGATTTTCTTGACCGTATCCGCCGCTCCCCTCATTAAAATCTTTCCGACCTCCGTTGAGCCCGTAAAGGTT
>JAEIGA010003988.1_pt1 | contig 22894 bp, 38 predicted proteins | sample 9270691 | NCBI WGS metagenome assembly JAEIGA01 (sample SAMN17057246, study PRJNA624740) | gut metagenome | biome: biome; isolation source: fecal sample | host: Bos grunniens | place: China: Xizang | collected 2019 | reverse complement strand
TTTAGGTTTAAAAATTTCTTTGTATGCTTTTAACAAAAAGACAGGGCAACAAAAAGTTAAGATAAAGAACCACGTCAAACCCTTTACTAAAATTAACATCATTTAAATCATCTCCTTTACTGTAACTATATTATAACATATATTCTTCATTTTGTCAAGTTAAACTTTCTTTAAATAGTTTAAACTTTTAATTATTAGCACTTTGTGAATGATGAAATAGTGCAACTATTTCAATGTTTACAATTGGTTAATATCGCGCCGCGACACCATCTGTTTCATTGTTAATAAAAAAGAAATAAGTGGCGATTGCTCGCCACTTGAATCCTACCAATTAATTGGTTTTTTATTCATTTTCTTATGCTGTCTTAAACACCTAATGAAAATATCTTTTTCAATTAGAACGTCTTGCAAACCAGTGTGGTATTCAATAAAATTATTGTTACCACTAATAAACCTATATAAAATTTCTGCCGTTGCTCTTGCCCCTCTCCGTGTGTAATAACCATGTTCTTTACACCACTTTATATAAGTCGGCTGTTTACAAATTGTACTTCTTGCCATTGCAAGAGTGCACCACACTTCGACATTACTATTAAAGAAAAACTTTTCACTACCATTAGACAAAAAGCTAATTGTATTGTTAAGTGCTTTAATGTCAAAACTTGCATTATGGGCGACAACCGCTTTAATGTTGTAAAGCGTGAAAAGCTTTTCAATAAGTCGTTTCATCTGCCAAAAACTTGTAACCGTCTTTTTGCCCTGTTTAATGTGGTCTAAGTACATTGGAATTTTTTGGGCATAATAGGCGGACTTCATTAAATTCTTTTCCCCAAAAAAGATTTCTGGAATTACAAGGGAATAGGACTTGTAAATTTTTCCTTTACGGTCAATTACTGCCAAACCAATATCATAAATTAATGGCTTGTCAAGAGTTCCCGCCGTTTCCGTGTCCAACATCAAATAATAATTTTTCTTTAGCATTATAACAACTCCTTAATATTTTGTTGTACCTTTTAAGTACAATATTATTATAACAGATAAATATTAACTGGTAAGAGATTTTAAGTTAAAGTTTTGTTAATTAGTTAAGGAATTTAATTATTAATAAGACGTGAAAGATGAAATTGGGACGGCATTTCACTGGACATATTCTGTTAACAAAAAAGAAAAGCACACTTAATAGTGTGCTATTTCTTTGTTATTTTCATCTTCGACGATTACTTCATCATATTCAGTGTTTGCTATTGGTCTATATATATCCTGAATAAAATCTTCCTGTGCTATGTCGATTGCTTCCTCTGGGTCATCTGCTTCTACCTCATAAGTATGCCACTGTGCGAATGAAACTGTGTAAGTTGCCATTTTTAATCCTCTCCTTCAATTAATTTTGGGTTAACTGCTATTGAATTTTCTAAGCAGTCTAAATAAATTTCTACGTCTTGCTTTTTTGCAAGTTCAAGCAAATCCTTTACTCTATAAGTGTCGTGAAGATTTTCTTCCGCTAAAAATGCAAGGTCTACACCGTAAGTATCATTTTTTATAAAATGCTCATTACATTTAACTTGAATTGGAATATCTAATTCATCAATTCTAAGAATTATGCTAGTTCGGAGTGTAACTTCATAAGTATTTTCTTTAAACTTTTCTTCGTAGTCCCTACATTCTTGTGGTGTTTCAAAAATTTTACCGTCAAAAGCTTCAAATCGTAATATTGAGCGCATTTTTATTAGCACTTCCTTTCGTTTTCTTTAATTATATTATACACCATAAATTGAAATTTGTCAAGTAAAGCTTTTATTAATAAATTTAAACTTTTAATTATTAGCAAAATGTGAATGATGAAATATGATTGATATTTCGCTATTAACATTTAGTTAACATCGCGCCGCGGCACCAACCATTTCAACGTTCATAATTAGTTCAAAAAAAGAGGGGTTATTCCCCCTCTTTTTCCTTTAATGCTTCATCATAATCATCAAGAGTTATTCCGTAAATAATACCGCCGTTTTTGTTTTCAACAGTATTCCACTTTTTAACCTTGACCGTAATTTCTACGCAAGCCCCGACAGGGCAACCGCCATTATCAGTCAAATCACCTACATCAGCTACGACTGTAAACTTGCTGACCTTGCTTGCATTTTCGGTTATTCCGATATCTTTAGGAATGTAGCGTGTAAACTCCTCACCAAAAGTATTTTTCGATGCTTCATAGAGCACCTTTGAAACTCTCTCACGAATTACATTTGTTTTTTCGCGCTCATTCTTAAAAGTATCTAAATCGTCATATCTTGCCATTTAAAGCACCTCCTTTCGTTTTCTTTAATTGTATTATACCACAAAATATAAATTTTGTCAAGTAAATTTTCTGTTAATTAGTTAAGTCTTTTAATTATTAATGAAGTGTTAAGAGTGAAATATGGTAAGGCGGCGCAAGTTATTAAGTAAATGTTAACAGTGAAATAGGAGTGGTATTTCATTATACATACTTTGTTTACAAAAATTTTTTTTAAAAAAGTCTTGACAAAACTAAATAAATATGTTATAATATAATTAAGATAAGAGAGAGAACTCTTTAAAACTAGAAAGGATTTGATATTATGTTTGAAAATTTTAAGGCTTTTAATGATGATTTTAGACTGACAGAAGACAGTGCTATGGTAATGTATTTGGTTATACTTAATGAAAAAGGATATGCTGATGCAAGTAAGTGGATTGCAGAAGAATGTATGGAGCAAGAAGCTTTACTTCTAATAAAGGCAGAAAGTTGCTATTACGAATATGATAGTGACGATGGTATGTATAAACCTATTGATGAAAATAAAATACCTCTTAAACTTACATCGGCATTTTATGAATATCATGGTAAAGAAAAGAAAAATACAAACGAAACTTCTCAAAAGTTTAAAATTAAAATTCAATTAGTAAATGGAATAACAATTGAACCTAATCTCTATTCAAACGACTTTCACGAAATAGCAGATGTAATTCGGGAACTTTCTTGTGAAACGCTTTTTGCTGGACAGATTAAAAATATTAAAATAGAATAAAAATAAAGAGGGCTATGTCCTCTTTTTCTTTTTAAATAAAATATGAATAATGAAATAGTAGTAATATTTCATCATACATAAATAATTTACAATTAAAGTGCTTAAACCTCTTGACAAATCAGTATTTATATGTTATAATATAATCAAGATAAGAGAAAGAACTCTTTAAAACTAGAAAGGATTTGATACTATGTCAAGTAAAACAATTGAAGAACTTTTTAATGAAAAGTTCAAAGATTATCATGTTATTGTTAATCCGCCTTGTATCTCATGGTATAGAGAATTCCAGTATATTGAGGATGCTATGAGATTTTGTCTGGGAGAGACAGAAATAAGTAGGGGCAATATTATAATTGACCATAAAAATAAAAAAGTTTGGTATAACAGATAAAGAAAGGGGTTCAGATTTTCTGAACCCTTTCCTATTTATGAACAGTGAAATTGGGAAGGTATTTCATCGTTCACATTTGCTTCGTAAAAAGAAAAGTTGCGGATTATTCCGCAACTATTTCAAAACTTTTTATTCTCATGCCGAGAATACTGGGTTTAACTAAGACTCCCATTGCTTCCTGAACATCTTCCATTGAAACTGGTTCAACGTTGGTCTGAATTCTTTCGCCTGTATCAAGTATTACAATGATATTCCAACCTTTCTTTTTGTTATTAACCTTACCAGAAACTTTTTCCAAAATTATTCCATAGACAAGAGAGTTTTTACTTGTAAGCTCTCTCCATATTTCTTCATCATTATCATACTTATAAATTCCATCTTTACAAATACCATCTAAAATATAGTCATCTTCAAATTTTTTTACAAAATCTTCATAGTCTGTAACGTAAAGATACCTTAAATAATTACTATCAATTGTAGTTTCCTTAAATTCATCATTAAACGCTTTATAAGTCATATTTATGACCACCTTTCTTATTTTCTATATATAGTATAACATACAAATCCTATTTTGTCAAGTAAATATTTTATTAATTAGTTAAGAAAGTTAAATATTAATGCCATGTAAACGACGAAATAGAGGGGTATCTCATTGTTCATATTTAGTTAACGTTGTGCCGCGGCGCCAACTATTTCAGTGTTCATAGTGTGTTCAAAAATGAACCGCCCGTGAATTGCGGGCGGTCTTTTAACTATTTCATCATATCTTCAAAACTTACTGTCGGGAGTTCAATGTCATTAACAACACAAAATTCCCTAATGATTTTCCATGCCTGACAAGGTTTGCGCTTTACGTTTTTGCTTTCTTTCATGGCGGTTAACAAAATTTCAGTTTCAATTTGAACGTCGGCAAGTCCTGTATGCTCTTCTTCAAAATTCAAATTATTTGTTAAGAATTTATAAACAACTTCTGCCTTTGTCTGAATATTACCTTTTTCAGTTATGAAGTTATTCTTCTTGCAAAAATCAATATATTCTTTATTCAGTAATCTTGTATGAAGTATTGCAGGGATTATATCACAAAATTCAACCATTGAATTTATTACGTTGAATTTTTCATCACCAAAAAGCCTATTCAATGCGGCTTTATCAAAACTACAATTATAAGCCCATACTCTTTTTATATTGTATTTCTGAATAACGCTAATAAATGCGAAATAGAATTTATCTATATCAAAGCATTTAAAATATTTGTTCTGTGTATCGTTGCATATTTCCTCAATGTTGCGGTGTGCCATCTCGTGTGCTCCTGACAAGCCCTGAACATAGGCTTTATCGGCTTTATAGCACATATTTTCAAATGTAGCTGGCATTATTGCTACGGAATGTTCTTCATAAGTTTTTCCGCTTTTATCGGTAACTTTAAAACCGACATCATACGGACGGCAAGCGGAATAACCCTCAACATCAAGAACCATAAATTTACTACTCATTTTTATATCATTCCTTTCAAACTTTGATACAGTTTAGATTTATGCCGTTTTGCATTGTCTTTCTGTATCTTACATATATATTATACACTATATTCACCATTTTGTCAAGGGGTATAATTGTAAAGGTTTTATTAATTTGTTGCGCCGCGGCAACATATTCACATTTATCTAAATTGTGAACACTGAAATATAATAAGGCGGCACAAGATATTGGGAGAATGTGAACGATGAAATAGGAAGGGAATTTCATTGTTCATAGCTTGGAAAGAGTTCAGATTGACTGAACTCTTTTTAACTCTTATCTTAATGCAAATAAAATTAAACCAACTGTAATTGCTGTACACAAGCTGTCCTTGACTTTATCAGCCGTGGGACGCTTTAATACAATAGACCTAGACAGAAAAATTAAATTACAAAACAAATATGTACACTGACCAGTCAGATACCACTTACCAATTATACACTGTGCAAAAATCAACCCTGCTAAACCTAAGTATCCTAAATTTTCAAAAATTTTTGTTTTCATTTTAAACAACTCCTTAATTCTTAACTATATTAATTATAACAGAAAATTTTGTTTAATTCTTGTTGTTTTTATGAAGATTTTGTAAAATAAATATTAAGAAATTGTAACCGCAGAAATAGGGGTAGGTATTTCATCGTTCATAATTGGTTCATACTTATGGCGGTGAAACTAATTCATAAAGAGTTTACAATTAAAATTTCTAAAACCTATTGACTTTTATATTATAGTGTGGTATAATATAGATACAGTAAAGGACAAGGACAGTCCCAAAAACCAGAAAGGAAAATTTAAAATGAGAAAGGCTATTACAATTATTACTATTACTCTTATTATTCTTGCTATTGTTTATGGCGTGTCTGTACTGCTTTGTGGTCTTGGTCTGTGGGCACTCTGTACACTTGGAGTAATTACTGCATGGACATGGAAGCAGGCATTGCTGTGGGCTATTGTTATCGAAGTTGCTATTGCTTTTCTGCGTAGTATTTTTGGTTCAAAGAATAACTAAAGTTAAAAGAAAGGAATTAAAATTATGACTAGGAAAGAATATAAAAATTGGCTTGCAAAAACTTCATCTAAGATATGTAATGACAGTAATTTTACTGTCCTTATTCGTGGCAGATATACTGTTGTTATAAAGGTAACTTCGGGTGCTGTTGGTATGTCAAGATGTAGTCCCCAAGATGAGAGAAAGAAACTTTATAGTCAAGACTATGGTATTGTTCTTGCCTATTATCGTTGCATTGGGAAGGAGATGCCCGCTCCCAGAGAAAATATATGGTTAAGTCAGTTGTATAAGGCTGACATGACAGACTTCTATTATGAAGATAAAAAATATTACATTATTGGTTGGGACAAAGTTCGGAAACAATTTGTAGTCGGTAATGAAAAGGACGGCTATAAAGGCATGAGAGATTCTTATGTTGAATATGAAGTAGATAAATAATATTTAAGGGGCAAAATTTTGCCCCTTTTATTTTTCTAAACAGAATATTAACAATGAAATAGTGCTACTATTTCAACGTTCATAAAGTCTTAACAAAAAGAAAAGGGGTGATTTCTCACCCCTTTTTATTAAAGAACTACATAAACACTTACATGACTAACACCACTGGAAACATCATGTGCCATTGTTCTTCTCTCAAGAGTTCCCTTTTTTACAAGGTCATCAAGGGCGGCAAGAAGTGCCAAACTGCCGCGTGCACCGTCCGAAGCAAGAGAACGATTCCACAAAATCTGCGAAGCACTATCTAGTGTAAACATATCGCCTTTTTCAACATTCCTAAGAAGTTCATTCTTTATAATAGCAATGTTGTTTTCGTTAGCGGTTGCCTTTTTAGTTCTTGCGCCCTGACGAACGATATCCCATGCGGCGCGAAGTACAGCCATTTCATCTGGAGCATTAGCGATATTGTTTGCCATCTCTGCAAGAGAGCGCATATTACGCTTTCTCAAACATCTCTGTCTATTAACCTCTCTGTACTCATTTGTATGAATTGTGATATCAACTTTCTTTGCCATAATTTTAATTCCTTTCTGGTTTTATAGTGTTGTACACGTCACTTTGTTTTGTAAGGTTTCCGTTCCCTTACTGTATTTACATTATACCATACTTTTTGGAGAAAGTCAATGACTTTTTCTTGAACTTTTTATTAAGTTTCCTTGAATTTGTTTCATTGACTTAATCAAAATTCTGATTGGTGGAGAAGACGGGAGTTGGCACCCGCTTCGACCGTTTCTCTCAACGGCGGCTCAGGCTCCGACTTACGCCGATGCGCCCCGAGATACTGACCTCTGCCCTTCCCCTTACTGTATCTATATTATAGCATATAATAGGGGTAAAGTCAATTACAATTTGATTACAAATAGTTACAGAATGATTACAGTTGATTATAAACAAAATATTAACCTAGAAATAGGAGTGACATTTCACTGTTTACAATTGGTTCATAAGTGTCACGGCGCAACATATTCATAAATAGTTTACAAAATAAAATTCAAAAACCTATTGACAAGCAACCGAAAGTATAGTATAATATAATCAAGATAAGAGAAAGAAACTCTATAAAACTAGAAAGGAATTGATATTATGCAAATGCACGAATTGCTTGAGTGGGTACACAAAACTGCGGATAATATTAATCGCGACAAGTATAGGGTTATTACAAGAGATGTTTATACTTTTGTAGTAAACGAGAGGAATGGCAAGGTGGGCATGGCAAGCCTTCACCCTAACGATGAAAAAATAAGAGACTATGGTATTGCTCTTGCTTACTGCCGTTGTACGGGTAAGAAGTTTCCAAAGCTAACGGTATATAAAAGACTTGGTGAGATGAAAAACGGTGAGGTTTTTCTTTGGTTAGGTGAAAAGTATCGTTATATTGGTAAGAACTGTAATAAACACGTTGTAGATTTGATGTCAAAATCAGAATATCTTACATGGGAAGACTCACTCATACAAATGGAAATGGTTGATGTAAAAATGTCCGAGTAATCGGACATTTTTCTTTTTATTATCTAAATGTTAACAGTGAAATACCAAACCAATTTCATTGTTCATATTTTAATCATATGTCGCGCCGTGGCACTATCTATTTCAGAGTTCATAATTCCTTAATAGTTAAAATTTTTAACAAATTAAAAGAAAAAAAAGAAAAGGGGCAAAGCCCCTTATCTTTAGTCTGCCGACTGGGTTTCAGTAGGCAGAGCGTAGCCCTTGACAGGGCTCTTGCCCTTGACCTTTACTGTGCTTACAATCAGCTTGCCGTCCTTGCCAAGCTGTGACAGCAGAGCGTTCACCTTGTTGGTGCTTTCAACGCCCTCGATACCGAGTGCGAATACCTCGTTACCAGTGTACACCTTGCCTGCGGTCAGCTTAGCGAGAATTTCAGCCTTGATAGGCTCATTCTCACGTGCCCTCTTAGAACCAGAGCCCTTGCGAGCTTCGTTCTTCTCGTCCATCTTCTTGATAGCCAGTTCAGCGTATTCGGTCAGAATAGCCGATACGTTAGCCTTAATGACAGCCTGATAGAACTGTCTTGAAGTCATTTCCTTTGCAGTGGCAGGAGTTGCGTTTGCCTTAGTAGTAGTAGTGTTAGCCATTTTTTACCTCTTTCTCTGTTTTAACGTCCACAGCCGACTTAATTAGGTTTGAGTTTTTTTGTTTTGTTCTCTTTTCTATGTTCTTATTATACCATATTTTTTTGGATTTGTCAAGTAAACTTTCTTTGAATTTGTTTTGTTTACTTAACTAATTCTCTCAGTTTGGCTTCTGATTTTTTGTTGTTCTCTTTTTCTTTTCTGAATATATTATACCATAAAAAGTATTAAAAGTCAATAGTTATTTATTTAAGTTTTTGTTAATTGGTTAAATGGTTTAATTATTAACGCCGTGTGAACACTGAAATATAGTAGGGTGGCGCAACATTACATAAATGTTAACAATGAAATAGGGACGGTATTTCATCGTTCACAATTTAGTAAAATGTAAAAGGCGGTTAAGTGACCGCCTTTAAATTAGAGAACAATAATGTTATGCTGTCTATTTACTGTCTTTTTAATATCATCATCATTAATTTCTGTTTTCTCGTTTGCTTTTGCGGTTGCAAGTGTTTCATCAATAATGTCAATAACATTATCAGGGAAAACAGTATCAGGGATACAATTATCAATGATGTTTAAAAGAGTTTCGGCTTTTACTTTTGAAGTATCAATACCAAAATATTGACCATATTCTGCAAGAATATTTGTAGTACAATTATATCTTGTTGTCCCTGTAATTGGCGAAACATTTACAACTGAAAAACGGCGAGTAAGTGCTTTATCTGTTGTAATATATTCTTTGTATTCATCAATGGTGGTTGCACCAATGCAACGAATTTCACCTCTTGCAAGTGCGGGTTTTAAAATCTGTCCTGCACTTGTTGCGCCTTCGGAATTTCCAATAGAATTAAGAGAATGAATTTCATCAATGAAAATGATAATATCTTTATTTTCTGACACGATGTCAAGAATTGCTTGCAGTCTTTCTTCAAAATCACCGCGATATCTTGCACCGCTGACAAGAGAATTAAGTGATAAGTCATAAATAATTGGAGTGTGTGGATTATCGGTTGTAAGATGTTCGTTAACAAACTTTCTTGCAAGTTCCTCAACAATGGCAGTTTTTCCACAACCTGCAATTCCAATAAGCAGAGGATTTGGCTTAGTTCTTCTAAGCAGAATTGTGGAAATTTCGGCAACTTCTTTTTCTCTGTCGTATGTCATAGCAAGTTCGCCATTAAGGGCAAGTAAATTAAGGTTACGAGAATATTTTGAAAGTGCCTTGTTTTCATTGTTAAGTCTACGGAGTTCTCTTGCATAAAAATCTTTGCGGACTTCTTCTTCTGTCGGTTCGTTAGGGTTTTCAGAGAAAAGTTCTGTTTCATCATAAACAGAACCATTCTGCTCTACCCAGTATTTAGGCGTATCAAACTTACCACATCTTCTTTTAATAGTCAAACAAACTCCATCTGCGGTATAAACTACACTACCTGCTGAAAAACGATAATTAAATTTATTTTCTGCCATAATAACAAATCCTTTCATTTGGACTTCTGTCCTTTACTGTACTTATATTATATCACATAAATCAGTAAAAGTCAATACTTTTTGAAAATTTTCTTTGTAAACTATTTGTTAATTAAGTAAATGTTCTAATTATTAAAAAGGGATTAACCACGAAATATAGACGGCATTTTAGTCATAATAAAATATTTACAATTAAATTCAAAATAGGGGTTGACAAAATGCAATTAATGTGGTATAATATAGATACAATAAAGATTAAGAAAGGACTTGATTTTAATGTTAGGTTGTTATTATAAGAAAATTGAACTCCGTAAAGGACAGGACACTATTAGTTCTAACCATTGCTCTCTCAAAATTATTGATGAAGATGAAAGCAAGGAATATACTGATGAAACTATCACTTGGTATAATCTACCCATGATGCATAGAAAGTACATTGATTATAGATTACGTTTTTATTATAAGAAGAAAAGAAAAGGGCAGAAAATTTACTTTGAAAACTTTTTATTGCCATATCCTGAAAAACCTATTTGTCAATGGAAAACAGATACAACAGAACTTCATATTGTAACATACTATGTAAAAGCTACAAATATTTCTATTGATGATATTTTAAATTATCACGACCATGTACTTGCAATTCAGTATTTAACAGAAAAAGGAATAAATATTTTTAATAAGAGTTGAGTTTATCTCAACTCTTTTTTTAATTATGAACAATGAAATATCATTCGAATTTCATTATTTAAAGAATGTTAAAAAAGAGAAGGCTTATGCCCTCTCTTTAATAATCTTCATCATCGTTACAAGGACTATAAAGTGATACAATATGGTCTACACATTCACCGCCCATATAACAATTAACATCTGCTTCGCCATCAGTATCTTCATATCTCGCATTGCGAATTGCCGCGGCATCTCTAAAGGAATGTGCTACACCTATAATCTCTCTGTCGCCGTCATACCAATCAACTACTTCAATTGTTATCATTAAAATCACTCTCTTTCTTTTCATTTAATAAGGTCTTTCCTTATCTTCTGTATATAGTATAACATATAATTTGGGTTTTGTCAAGTAAACTTTTTATAAATTGATTAAAAGAATTAATTATTAATGTTATATGAACAATGAAATAGTACCACAATCTCAAAGGGCGGTGAATCGCCCTTTGGTTTATATATTGAGAAATTCTTTTTTCTGAAAAGCTATACGATATCTATATTCTTGTTCATAACGCTCAACTTTATTGCCGTTAAGTCTATACTTATTCACATATTTATCTGAATCAACAGTATCACGAAAAAGTATATCGCCGTTAATCTTAAAAATAAAATCTTTTATAAATTCTTCAAAAGTCATTTCTCCCTCTTTTTCCCATTCATAACACCATTCAAGGTGGTAAAGCTGTTCAAAGTATGCACGGGCAACACCATATTCTCTTAGAGTCTGGGAAAGTTCTTCACTTGTAAAAAGTCCTTTTGCTTTTAGTGCCATTGCACATTGATGAACCTTGCGCGTTTCGATTTCTCTTAGGCGCTGTCTAATTTCCTTATCTGTCATAGTTATCAGTTCCTTTCGTTTGGTTTTATCCTTTACTGTAATTATATTATATCATACAAAGGGGCAAATGTCAATTACAATTTAATTACAAATAGTTACAAAACGGTTACAATTTTTATTAGACAAGTATGAACAATGAAATAGGACGGGTATTTCATTATTCACATTTTATTCATACCGTGCCGCGGCATCAACTATTTCACTGTTCACATTTAGTTAATAGTTAAAAGATAAAACAAAAGGCGATTTATGCAATCGCCTTCAAAACCTCAAAAATTTCTTTTTCAGTGTAAGCACCTTGACCCCAGTTTGTGCGATTTGGCTCTTCATCATCGAATAAAATACCTCTTGCAATTGTCTGTTTTGGTGTGCCGTATGGCACAACGTAAATGTTGGAAAAATTAACTGATTTTAAGTGAGTTTTTAACCACTTAATTTTTGCTCGTTTAACCGCTTCATTATATTCAGGTGTGCCACTTTTTGAAGTCCAAGAGATTATATTAACTATATATCCCTTGTTAATTAATCGGTTAAGAAGTCTAGCTAATAAAGCCATATTAATTAACGGTTTAGCTACTTCATAGGGGTACGTGTCATTGTTGATTAAATAATTTAACCAATCATTAACACCGTACAGGTCTGCGATAGTTCCGTCCATATCAAAATTAATAACTTTAGTCAATTAAATCGACCACCTTTCTTGATTTTCTATAATAAGTATAACATATAATTCCTAATTTGTCAAGTAAACTTTTTGTGAATTAATTAAAAGAATTAATTATTAATCGTTTGTAAATGATGAAATATAGTACAAGGTGTTTTAAATGTGAACAATGAAATATGGGCGGAATTTCAACATTCATAATTTGTTCATGGTCTCGCGGCGCGATATTAAAATAAAGTTCATAAAATATTCATTGACATTTAGATATAATTATGATATACTATAAGTACAGTAAAGAACAGAAAATCAAAGTGAAAGGACTTGATTTTAAATGACAAACATAGAAAAGTTAAGAGAACTAACTAAAAAAGCTTTAAAAGAGAAAAAGGAAAAAACTCTTGAAAAATGTGTTATCCAACAAATAATTTCTAAAGCACATAAAGAAGCAAGGGATGGCGGAAATTACTGCGTGTTCTTGATACCTAATAAGTGTGATATGATTTATATTGTAGAGCATTTTATTAATGAAGGATTCGAAGTAAAAACTCAAAAACAAATGATAACAATTCATTGGTAAGAAAAAGAACTCTTAAAATAGAAAGGATTTGATTTTATGGCTATTATAATAGTTGCTAACCAGTACGGCAAAGAAATAAAAGAGGACACATACGAATTTGATAGAAATACCGATATAAGTGTAATGTTGGGATATGCTATTGACAGTTGGGCTTTTCGTATTCCTCATGAAGAAGACCGAAAACTATGGAATGAAATAATTGACGAAGAATGGGGTGGACTTGATGATAGTGATTATTACCAATATAACAAACCCCTTGTATTTGATAATAAGTGGGTAACTAATTATGAGGGATATTTTTGGGACTTACAAACCGCAATAAATGAATTAAAAGATAATATAAAATTTTTAACAAAAATCAAAAATATCTATGGCGGGCAATTTTAAATTGCTCGCTTAATTATTAACAGAACATGAATGGTGAAATATGGGTGGTATTTCATTGTTCATAATTAGTTTATTGTTGCGGCACAAACTAATTCACAAAATTTTTACTTGACAATTTGCTTTAAGTGTGGTATACTATAATTACAGTAAAGAACAGAGAGTTCTAAAACAGAAAGGAATTGATATTATGGCTGTTGTAATAGTTGCTAATCAGTACGGAAAAGAAATAAAAGAAGAGAGGTATGAGTTTGATGAGAATACCAATATAGTTGTAATAATGGAATACGCTCTTAATAATATGGCTGTTCGCCTCCCTACTGAAAAGGACGAAAGAACATGGAATACAATACTTCATAAACAATGGAAAAACCTTACTGGTTGCGATTTTTATGAACCTACTCCTTTTTCTTTTGATAACAGATGGATAATTAGAAATGAAGGTGTTTTTTGGAGTATAACAACCTCATTAGAGGTTTGTAAGGAAAGAATGGAATTTTTAACAAAAATGCAAGAAATTTATGGTGAGCGTTCTTAAAATGCTCGCCTAACTATTAATAAAATATGAATAATGAAATGTCAAACCTATTTCACTATTAATGCTTTCTTAATAAAGATAGAGGATTTAATCCTCTATCTCCATTTCTTCGACGATTTTCATTCGGTGAATTGCTTTTGCTCTGCGATTCAACTTAACCATAAGGGCATGAAATTCCTCACGATTAAGCAAATGTTTCTTGCCGTCCTTATCTGTATAAAGGACGCCTTTGGTTACTGTTGTTGCCATTTAAAACACTCCTATCATTGTATTATAAATCACGCCTACTATCAAATCAGCATATATCCAAAACTGATTTATAAAATACATAATCTTAAACCGCATTAAATCACTCCTTTAACATTCAATTGCAGACTGTACGTCACCATTGATACAAGAGAATAAATAGACTTTATCCTCTAAACGGCAAACCTTAATAGTTTCAAAATCTCCATTCCAGTGAATTTTATCTTCACAATAATGAATTATGCCATAATGCATACAGTTACGATAAAGGTCAAGTAAACTGTCATGAGAGAGTTTTAATGGCTCAGTCATTTTAACACCTCTTTTCTTATTTTCTATAATAATTATACCACAAATTATATTAAAAATCAAGAGTTAAAATGTCAAGTTTTTATTAATTAGTTGTTTGTTTTAGTTATTAATAGAGTGTGAGTAATGAAATAGGAATACTATTTCATTGTTCATAATTAAGAAAAGAAATAAGGCGGAATGAACCGCCTTGTTTTCTTAGTTAAGTTTAATGACTTCGGTATTAATTATTACTGTGCGAAGTTTTTTGTTACTATCATAAACAACTGCTCGCTTGCCCTCATTAGAACATTCCTCGGGAAGCCAACCTATAAAGCAATAAGGCTTTTCTGTATCAAGTTGAATAGTGTCGCCGTTCTGGAGTTCATCTCTGCTGACTGCTTTATGATATGCAGGAATATCTTCATTATTGTATTTTGCCCATGCAATAGCAACGCCCTCAAAAATAGAGAATTTGTCGTCAGAATGACACTTTGCTTTTGCCATTTTCATAGTTTTGGAATTGAAGATAACTGTCTCACCTGTAGTTAGGTTGGCACTAACGAGGAAGTTCCCTCGGCACAGTGCGTGATGCTTATGGTAAGTAAATAACATTGCTGTATGGAGAGTTTTTGCGGGGTTTTCTTTGTCGGGAAAAAAACGTGAGAATGATTTCAGTTCATGTTCTATCCATTCTTCATACTGTTTCTTGTTTTTAAGTAAAGTGACTTTTCTCATTTTTAATTCCTTTCTGGTGTTTTGGACTGTCCTTGTCCTTTACTGTATTTATATTATAACATATTTACTTTGATTTGTCAACCCTTTAGAAGATTTTTATTTGTAAACTATTTATTAATTGAGTAAATGATTTAATTATTAAGCAATTGTGGACGCTGAAATAGGTCTGATATTTCATTGTTCATAAATAAGAAATAAGGCGGATTAAACCGCCTTACTCTTTACTCTCCGAGAATATCTTCAATTAAGGTGTCCTGATAAGTATACTTAAGTTCAAAAGTATACTGAGGATAGCAAGTGGTGAACTTAATTTTTCTTAAAGCACAATTCAAATCATCAATTCTTTGATGAACTTCTCTTCTCTCTTTTCTTACCTCTGTCAGCTTTTTCATAGCTTTTGCTTTCTGCGGTGCATTGAGCTTTTCAATCTCAATCAGGTGAAGAATTTCTTCTTGTAGCCTATTGAGCTTTGCAAGGCGAGGGGAAAGCTCGTCCACTTCTTTTTTCCATTCTTTGTGCAGTTCGCAAAGCATTTTAAGAGGTTCATTGGTGTGCATTTTCGGTGTACCGTTCATAATAACAAATCCTTTCATTTGGACTTCCTGTCCTTTACTGTACTTATATTATAGCATAAAATATAAGTTTTGTCAATAGATTTTTGCACTTTAGTTGTAAATTGTTTATTAATTGATTACCCGCATTAACTATTAAGGAATTGTTAATGCTGAAATAGGTTTGATATTTCAGTGTTAATAATTGGTTCACACAGTGCCGCGGCACTATCTGTTTCAGACTTCACAACTCTGTAATAATTAAAATATTTAATTACTTCATAAATAGTTTACAATTAAAATTGTAGAAAACTATTGACAATTAGAAAAAAGTATGATATAATATAGATACAGTAAAGGATAAAACAGTTAAAGGGGTGATTAAAGTTGAACAGATTTTTGTTCCGTATTCGTTGTAAATACGGTGATAGATGTTGGATTATCCGCTTAATAGAATGGTTTACACACGGCTAAAAATACCCTAAGATGTTGGGTTAATTATAAGGTAAGGGGTGGCAATAGTCACCCCACCTGCAAATTAAAGAAATGAGGTAATATAATGAAAAAGGTTGAAGTTACTGCTGTAAAGTATGAAGCAAAGGACGGTTTAGTATTTGATAACGAGATAGACTGTCAAATCTATGAACTCGAAGAAGAAAACGCAAGACTCAGAGAGGAAAACGCAGAACTCAAAGAGGAATACGAAAAACTCAGAAAGGATTACAAAGAGTTACGCTATTTGTATCAAGACGACCACGACCCGAGAGCAAGACCATGTTATTAATAATAAGGGGTTCAATTAAATTGAACCCTTTTTAATTTTTGAACAAAATATGAACTTTGAAACGGAGTGGGAATATTAAGTAATTGTTAATGCTGAAATACGAATACCATTTCACTGTTCATATTTTGTTATTGGTGCCGCGGCGCAAGATATTTCATTATTAATATGATGTTCATAATTAAATGTTTTAATTAATTCACAAATAGTTTACAATTAAATTTAGAATTCCTCTTGACAAATAGACAATTATGTGTTATAATATAATCAAGATAAGAGAAAGAAACTCTATAAAACTAGAAAGGATTTGATATTATGAGAGTTTTCATTGTTCAGGACGGCGACCATTTTGTAAAGGGAGTTTATTCAACCTTTGAAAAGGCTAAGAATTCAATACGAAAAAATGAACTAAAGCACTTTAACAAGGTGTACGCACCGAGTTATACAGAAGAGGAAGTCAACGAAATTCTGGCAGAGTTTGAAGAAACTGGTTGTATAGATGAGGTTGTTTATATAGAAGAATGTGAAATAGATGAAATGAGGTGAAATAAAAATGAAAATAATTTATGAAAGTTTTGACGGTAAACATTTTGAGGATAAAATAGAATGTATACAATATGAACAAACTCTTTTCAAATCAAGAGCAGAGGAATTTTTTAATATAGTTAAACAGATAAGAGAACATTGTAATAATACTGACGGTTGCAAAGACTGCCCATTTTATAAAGAAGATTCATGTGGCTTTAATGATATTACAAATTCTAGTCCTTGGGACTGGTAATCAATTAGGGGTCTTAATGACCCCTATTCTTTTTTAAATCCGCCCCACTTCAATTTTAACAAAGGGTTCACACTTTTTCTAAATATTAACAATGAAATTGGAGAGGTATTTCATTGTTAACATTTAATTCATAATCAAAGGGGAATTTCTTCCCCTTTATTCATATTTACTTAACTGAATAAAATTATGTTCATTTTTACAAAACGGACAGTACATATTTTTCAAATGTTTTTCCGCTGTTCTTCTTGATGACCTCTTAAATGCCGTTGCGATATAACCGCACGTTGGACACTTAAACCGCCTTTCATAAACACTTTGCTTTTTCATTTTGTCAACCCCTTTTTAAAGATTAGAAATAATTTTAAAAAAATTCCAATTTGCACAATCTTTTTCAATAGCACTATTGTGTAAATTTACATCAATAAAGCTTATTATTGCCCACACGAGAAGTATATAACCTATAACGCTGATGATAGTAATAAAAGCTTTTTTCATTTTAACCGTCCTTTCTCTTTTATTTTCTATAATTAGTATAACATAAAACGTAGCTAAAGTCAATAAATAAACTGTAAACATTCTATAAACGTAGCTCCAGCTCTTTTATTAATTAGTTAAACTATTTAACAAAAGTCCTTATTAGAAAACGGTGCCGCGGCGCGAAATAATTTCTTAAAAAATATTTCAACTTGTTGACCGATTGTTCACATCTTGTTCACAATCTTCACATTCTGTTCATACTCATTCTCACAATTATATTATACCATATTTAAACTAATTTGTCAAGACCTACAAACAAATGTTAATAAAAAGTTTACTTTTGAATAAAGTGTGAATGATGAAATAGTGTAGAATATAAATAAAATGTAAACAATGAAATTGTGCAACTATTTCAATATTCATAAAGTTATGAACCAAATATAAACAATGAGATGTAGTAAAAAGAGAAAAAAAGGACTTGCGCCCTTTTCTCTCTTTTCTATTTTTATGGAGGTATATAGGAAAAATCTTAACTTAAATCTTCAATTTCATCTTTAACCCTTGCCAGAACTCTCTCTCTTTTATCTGCTCTATTAAGAAAAATTCTTGCTAAAGACTCAATTGTTATATCATTATAATCCATGCAGTATCTAAGATATCCGAAGTCAGTTTCTGTTTCCCACGGACTTGAATTAGGATTTAAAATCCTTTCCATTGCCGCCTGCATTTTTTTCAGTATCATTACATATGCCATATCAACACAACCTTTCTATTTTTAAGAGGTTTCCTCTTTTCTATGATATAAGTATACCACATTTGGAAATAAAAGTCAATAGGAAAAAGGATTTAAAAGTAAATAAAATGTAAACATTAGTTAGCCTTAAAAACTAAATCGTAGCTCCATGCTTTTGGTAAAAGCTGGAAGATGTAGCTCCCTCGCTACATTTCATTGTTCATAATTAGTTCACAAAGCACTATTTCATTGTTAATAAGTTGTTCATAATTGGTTCGCGCCGACTAACTAAATGTGAACCAAATGTAAACGATGAAATAGGATGGTACATTTCACCCTTAATAAAAAGTTTACAATTAAAATGTAAAGACTTTATGAACAATGAAATAGGCAAAAAGCATGGGATTACTCCCATACTTTTTACTCTATCATATAATTAATATAGAGGTCATAATTATTCATTATGTTAACATAGTATTCCTGAGTAGTTTCTTCATATCCGAGATTAAGCAACATCTCGGCATACTCGGCTGTTTTTGCTCTGCCGATGCCGTCTAACATTCCATTTTTTATTTTCTTAAAATATCTTACCATAAAAGCACGTCCTTTCAAATCTATGAGGTGTTTTCCTCTCTTCTATAATATAAGTATATCATACTTGACTTAATTTGTCAATGAATGTTTTGTAAACAATAGATTATCTTTTTATAAACAAATTAAAAGATTTAATTATAAACAGTTTGTGAACAATGAAATAGTACAATAGAAAAGACGGTTTATTTCAACCGTCTTTCAAATGTTTCTATCGCGCGTTCCGCGTCTATTAAACGCTCGTATTTATTATAAAAACGTTCGTTTCCGTCTGGAATGAAGTCCCACGACTTTTTCTGTGTGATAGGCGCTGATGGATTTTTAGTCGGGAAAAAGCCAAGAAGAAAACTAGAATTGCCACCACTTGGGAAAATTACACTGTATTTTCCATTTGCACCCTTGTAATGGTGGATTGTATCACCGCAAAAAATTTCAATTTCAAAATTCATATTGACACGTCCTTTCAAGTATCGGTTGAGGTTTTTCCTCTCTTCTATGATATTATTATATCATATATCAACGGAATTGTCAATGAATGAAATGTAAACAATAAATGAATTTATTGTGAATTGCTTAAAAGATTTAACTATTACCATTTTGTGAACAATGGAATAGTCCTGTGTTAAAACATATTCATAAAAAGTTTAAAAAAATAATTTCTCATATCCCTTGACAATTCGGACAAAGTATGCTATAATATAGATATAGTAAAGAAAACAACCTAAGACCTGAAAGGACGTGTCTTATATGACAACTACTATTATTAACTCTATCAAGGAAATCTGCAACCCCTTCAACCTCTGTGACCTTAGTGCATATACTCTCAAACTTAATGCACTGAATGAGTTACTTGATAACTTTTTAACAGAACATCTCACCGAGAGTGAGAGATGTCGCCGCGACTGTGTTATCATCGTTATAAGCGAACTTGATACAATTCAGATGTGTATTGAGCATAGATTTGATACTATCTTGATTTGTTGGGACAAACTCAAAAGCATGATACCCTATTTTGAAATCATTCTCAATGGTGATGATACTTGGGAGACCGAATATAATGCTTATTGTGAAATGGATAAAATATTTTACAAATAAAAATAGGCGGTCGTTTGACCGCACTTTTTTCGGGGTGTATTTCATCGTTCATAATTAATTAATGCTTCGGGGTTTGAGTAAAACAAAAGAAAACAAATTGTTAAAACTGAAATCTCTTTCGTACTATTTCAAGATTCATATTGAGTTCATAATTATCCGATGGTCTCGCGGCACAGTGTTAACTAATTGTGAACGATGAAACATAGCAAAGGATAAAAAGAAAAGTGCGATTAATCGCACTCTCCCCTTGCCCTTATTAACTCACGTTCATAAAGCATTATCATACTATCTAAGATAATACCTAATTCGGTCTTCGTGCCCCTTGGTGTTATTTCCGCCGCAATACCGCCCTCGGCAGTACGAAGAACAACCTTAATTCCGCCATAACTTTCATCAAGGGCATAATATCCGTCTTCGTGGTCTTCTCTATTGGTTATATAATTCAGATAACCAATTTTCATTCTAAGTACGCTCTTTGTCATTTTCATATTAAACACAACCTTTCAAGTCTTTAAGGGGTTTGTTCCTTTCCCCTTTCCTTGATATAAGTATACCATGTTTTAGAGAAAAAGTCAATGAATATTTTGTAAACAATAAAAGAATATTGTATGAATTTGTTTTAAGTTAAAAGGGGTTAATTAATTCATCCTCTGTTCATATTTGAACGCTGTGTTAACAATGAAATAGTTCCTCAATTTCATCGTTCACAAGTTGTTAATGGTCTTGCGGCGCATTCTATATTTCATTGTTAATAAGGGGTTCATAATTTTCTTTGCTCATATGAACAACTATTCAAATATAAAAATAAAAAGTAAAGGGGTTTTAAACCCCTTTAACTTTTAACCGTGACATTTGTAGAAATTCGGACAACTACTGCCAGAACAAAAACCCGTATCATCACAAAACAAATTTGAATTATAATCGTCCTCAAAAGCGTCCTCAAAAGCGTCCTCAAAAGCGTCCTCAAAATCGCCGTCAAAATCATCGTCACTGAGGTCTATTTCGATGCAACCCTCGTCAATCTCATCATCTGCATAGTAATCAAAGGCACTCAAAAATTCATTGTAAGCAGTTTCGAGGTTATAATTCCAAGTAAGGTCTTGAAAATCAATAGGCTCAATACCAAACATTTTAATAAATTCCTCTCTGCTTAAAACGCCTTTTGCCATTTCGTAATATTCTTCTCTTGTCATAATAGACACGTCCTTTCGATTAAGTCTTAGATTTTAGGTTGTTTTCTATGATATAATTATACTATATATTAGGACTTTTGTCAATAGGTTAAATTGTAAAGGCTATGTAATATTTCTATTATTAAAGTAAAAGTTTTAACTAAAGAACTATAAAAATGAACAGGGTATTAATAATGAAATACTGTTCTCAATTGTAATAGAATATTAATAAATCACAGCTCGCCAATGGTATTGCCTTCGGTGCAGACACAGCTCATTTGACTATTTCATTGTTCACAATTAGTTCACAATTACACCATTTCATTGTTAATATTATGTTCATAATTGATTAGTCTAGACTAACTAAGTATGAACAAACTGTAAACAATGAGATGTAGTCTGCATTTCATTGTTCATAAACTCTTAACAACTAACATCTGAACAACTGTTCATATGAATAATCTGACTGTATTTCATAGTTAACAAACTGTTCACAGTTAGTCATAACTAACTACAAGCTAAAAAGAAAAGGTTCATGCGAACCTTTTCCATTTCTTGCCATTATAGGCAAAGCTACCAAACAGGTCTATTTGACGAACAATACCGTCAGCTGTTAGTCTAGCTTCTGTGCTAACTGTCCAGTAGCTAATACCTAAATTCCTGAAATACTCATACACTGTATCAAGTATTTCGATATAAACTTCTTTAAAGGTCATTATGTAGCCTTCTTCAACATTCTGATAAAGTCCTAAATTGATACTCATAGCTTATACCTCACTTTCTAGAATGCTAAGGCTTACGCCTTAGCACTCTTGTTTGTTCTACTGTGACTGTAGCTTTTACCGTTGCTACCAACGTGTTTCAAGCTACATTTAGCCTGCACATTCCTGTGCTCACGGATAAAGTCTATTTTCAGCCCTTTATCCTGTTTAGCTGTAGTTTTCTTCGCGCCGTCAGCAATAGCCATATCTTCAAGCTGGTAGCCACAGTTCGACTCAAAGTCGAAATCACTTTCAGCTACAACCTTTGTGCAGTATGCACAATATCTGTCATTCAGCTGTGCCACGATTGCATTTGTAGCACAAAACTGATAATTGGCTGTAGCTCTGCCAAACAGTAAAGCTCTTAAAAAGCTATCAGCCTTGAGAACGTCAACGCCGAAAGTAAAAATTCCGACGTAGCCCTCGGATATAGTCACAGCTATGTCAAGCTGTGAACATCTGCCGAGAACATTCTTTTTAATACTATCATAGCCGATATCGGTTACGACGTGTGCAGACCTACCTGCACCCAGTTTCCATGTACCCTTACCTAATTCACTAATCGCTAACAATTTGTTCATTTTTTACACAACCTTTCAAAATCTTTGGGGAACGTTTTCTTTTCGTTTCCCTTACTGTAATTACATTATAGCACATATACAGTCAATTGTCAATAGGTTTTTTAAATTTTTTTTGAAAAATGAAATACTTTGGTGATATGCACAAAAACAAATAGGCTTTTTATGCACCTTGCACAAAGCCGCCGTCATACTGCACAATAACGCCCCTATATAATAATATTATGTTGTGCATATTGACGGGGGGTCGATTTCCAGAAAAATCCATTTTCGTTTTTAATAGGCGCCGTGCCTGCAAATAAAAACGTAAGCTATTTTTTTTAAAATCAGAATCTAGCTATATATGCTCAAACCC
>JAEIGA010003987.1_pt1 | contig 22899 bp, 18 predicted proteins | sample 9270691 | NCBI WGS metagenome assembly JAEIGA01 (sample SAMN17057246, study PRJNA624740) | gut metagenome | biome: biome; isolation source: fecal sample | host: Bos grunniens | place: China: Xizang | collected 2019 | reverse complement strand
TGATACATTTTTTCACCCAGATTCCTGATGTACTTTTTAACATTGTCATTTGAACTTGCAAATGTGGTTTCTGTCAGTTCAATAAGCCTTTTGCCCACTCTTAAAGTGCTGTATACGGTTTCGGGCGACTTGTACGATGTCATTGTAGTGGAAACCGTTGTCTTGTTGTAGTGTATGAACAGTATTGGCTGATACTGTGTGCGTGTAGCGTGGTGAGTGAGTACATGTACCCAATCGACATCCTCAATACGCTCTTTTTCGGCAAAGAACAGGTTGTTGTCTACCATCAACGAACGCTTGAAAATAAATTTCCAGGGAGCATAGGGTATGGAGTTTCTCTCTATCTGCTCATCGCCTGTCATAACTTCCCTGTGCGGAAAATTGTGTTGTAGGGTATTGCTCTCCTTGCCTGGTGACTGGTAGGCGCAGTCAACTATAAGAATCTCAAGGTCGTTCTTGTTCAAGTGGTCATAGACTTGTGTTATACTCTCTTTGTGGTAGTAGTCGTCCTGGTCTATGAAGCAGATATACTTGCCTCTTGCTGCTCTTACACCTTTGTTACGCGCTCCGCCTTGTCGTATGTTTTTTTCGTTTTCTATTACTACAAGGTTGGTATGCTCTTTCTGTTGCTCTTTAAGCCATGAGCGTGTGCCGTCAGTGCTGCAGTCATCAATGCATATTACCTCATAGGTATCTTTCTCTAGCGATTGTCCCCAAATAGAGTCAAGGCATTTAGGGAGTCCGTTTGACAAACCGTTGTATACAGGTATAATTATGGATATGTAGTTTTCTTTATTCATTCATTTCTTCTTTAATATAGTTCTAATGTCTACGAGGAATGGAAGATGTTTTGTAATTATATATGCAGTGACATAACTTATTGTTAACGATAATAAAATGTATGCAGTTAAAATCATATATGACTTTTCTAATTGAAACATTTCAATGCATTTTAATATTGTTGATGGTACTGCACCCGATAGAAAGTAAAATACAATAGATTGTCTTCCTATAAAATCAGTCATTTTATTTGAGTCGATTCGCTTTGCTACAAAAATCAAAAGTAATATACTTAATATGATGGTAGTAAATCCAAGGATATTGCTCTTTCCGCTCAAGCCTAAACAATTCATTTGAGTTCCGTTCCAAGCAAATATCATTACTGTTGTTAAGGCGAGGAATGCAATAATAAAAGCTAATGGTTTGTTTATAATATGGTTGATTTTACTTTCGTATTTGTAGTATAAACCTCCCAGCAACATAAGGAATGTATAAATCATTCCGGTTTGCCAGTACCATGGGAAAAATTCTATTGCAGGCTTGCTTCTTACGTCACCAAATATGTTAGTGAGTAAGAATATTGTAAACGTTATAAGGACATATAACCAAATATTTTTTTGCTTGCTCAAAAACAGTGTGTGTATGACAAATTGCGATATACATAAAGCAGACGTAAACCATAGACTTACTCCTCCAAAAACAACTGCGCTGAAGTTTTGTAAGTCAAAATTAAAATTGTTTTTAGGGATATAAATGATAGCAGAAAATATGATGGTAGGGATTGCTAATCTGAATAGTATGTTCAGGATATTCTTTTTGTATTCTTTAAATGAGTAGTTTACTATTTGGTTGTTCTTAAAATATTTCCTTACAATCAAATATCCGTTAATGAAGAAAAATGCATTTACATAAAAGGGGGTAACAATTAATTGTGCAATATTATAACTTGGGCAATAGAATGACTCGCAGTGGGCAATATATACACAAATAATACATATAGCCTTTAGTGTGTCTATCCAATGTTCGCGCTGTTGCTTTTCGGTCATCTTATTTCAATCTCTTAAAATTCTTCTTGTGCTGCTCGTTGAACACATAATTTAGTATCTCATTGACAGCCACTTGTGGCGTGCTTTCGTTCAGCACCTTTCTATATCCCTTTTTGCTTGCAAGGTAATCAATCTTTGCGTTGATGGTTCTTATTCCCTCCTCGTCAAGTTCGCGCTTGCGGGCGAGGATTGTCTCGCTGCTTGCTGTGAGCAGAATGTTATAGTTCAATGTTGGGATGAACAGTTTGCCCCACCAATAGAGGAACTTTGGGCTCAGGTATATGCGTGAGCGGCGGCTGTCGCAGATGATGTCGGTGTAATAGCGGTCAAACACCACCACGCGTGTTATGCGTGTAACCGATTTTACCTTTACAAAGTAACCTATTATGTAGTCGAGCGAGTAGTAGCAGAGGCGCAGGAGTGAGTTGACCTTGCCGGTCTTGCTACCACGATGCGGGTTGCTGTAGTCGCGGTCAACCTCTTTCTTTATGCCGGCCGAGTGTGCAACCTCGCCCAAATTGCCAAAGAGGGCGGGGCGGAAGTGATAGTACTTGTGTGCGGTCCTGAACACCGGTGCAATGCGCTCCAGTATTGTGTCTATGACAGTTGTCTTGCCGCTACCGTCCGGACCGGTGAAACCTATGCTGAAACCGGTACGCGAACGCAGATAATTACCAATGAAAGTGTATAGGAACATTATTATCCCTACGAGCACTCCAATTGGTCGATGCTTTAGGTTGCTCCACAGCGCTTTAAAAAACAGGCGCTTTCCGCGTTTCTGTTCGCACTCGGCAACGCTGTCGCAACCGAAAATCTGTTTAATCTTATCTTTTACAATGTCGCTGTTTTCTGCAGCCTCGCGTGTTGCGTGGTACTTTTCGGGGTACTTGCTACCAACGGCGCTGTTGTAAAGGATTTTGTCAAGGAACTGGCACTCCACGCCCACGTAGTACAGGAACCCGTTGAACTGCTTGTGTGCGAGGAACTCCTCGGCACTCATTAGCTGCACGCCCCAAACCGATGTGTCAAAGAAGAAATCCCATTGTACAATCTCGGTCTTTTCCTCGGTTGTTGTGGCGCATACATAGCTTATTAGGCGGTCACTGTTCAGGTAGGTAATGATTTTCCAACCGCTGCAGTCAATAAGTTCCACAAGAGCGCGTCTCATTTTTTTGTAGCTCTTGCGGGTGATTATAATGTCAATGTCGCGGCTGTTGTTCCTGTCGGGCAGCCCCTCAAAATTACGCAACACCGCATAATCGGCATTCTCATTCAAGAAACCGATTATTTCTCTTATATGTTCAATTGCTGACATAAGTTTTGTTTTTTAGACAGAAGTACAAAAGTACACAAGGGCGCTGTTTCCTTTTTTAGACAAAAGTACAAAAGTACACAAGGGCGCTGTTTCCTTTTTTAGACAAAAGTACATAAGTACATAAGTTCTTTGCTTGTAATATATGTGTGGAACTTCCCAACAATTTCATTGTTGAAATGCACTAAGTGCATTTTTATAAATATATTTGAACACCTTGTATGCAATCGTTTGTATACAGAGGCCTATCAAATATATTTATCGGTTAGTTCCATTTTGCCATACAAATGTGTTATGATTATCTTTTGTTCTTTTGTTCTTCTGTCTTAAATTAACTGTAGATGTTATTTCTTTTTGAAAAAGTTATGTTTTAGTTTGTCAAAGATATATCCCGGGCGGTAGTAAATTGATTTCATAATCTCCCACGCAGCTTTGAATATATTCTTACGTTTGAGGTAAAACACTCCGTTGCGCAGGGCATCTGCCGCCAGAGCGTCCTGTTTCAACCTCTTTATCTCTTTAGGTGTCAATGAATCGTAGAACTCTATGAAAGTAAGCTCCTTTTCACCACTGCGGCGCAACAGAAGGTTCTTCTTTGTGTAGCGCATCTTCAGTATCATGTTGAAGTGATTGGATGAGAGACCATCCATTTTGCGGTAATGATATAGAACTTCAGGCAATGCTATAATGGCTTTCTCCTCTGTATAAAAATCGCTCATTCGTGTCCACATATCCAATTCCTCGCAGAAGTCCTGATAGCGTGGCTTGCCTTCAGGGAAACCTTTTATGCAGATACTACCGGCCTTTATGGCATACTTCCTGTCGAACATTGTGTGGATAGGAAGGAATATCAATTTCCTCTTGCTCGCCTTCTCAATGAATTCCTCCTTACTCTTTTCGCCAAGGAATGTGCCACCATGAACTTTTCTGCCTTTTGCATCAATAAAATCATTCCAACATGATACTCCAATCAGGTCACAGTCACCCGTAATTGCCGCATACTCCTTTTCAACAAGTGTTGGCTCCAATAGGTCATCAGAGTCAATGAAGAGGATGTATTTTGTCTTTGCGTATGATATCGCAAAATTTCTTGCATTTGCAATACCTCCGTTTTTCTCAAGTGTAATAATCTCATACAGCCTTGGATGTTCTGCAAAGAATTTTTTAATAACAGCTATGCTGCTATCCGTACTACAATCGTTGATTATGAGCAGGTGAAAATCCTGCATAGTTTGTGCAATAACGCTTTCAAGCGTTTCCATTATATATTTTTCAGCGTTATAAACGCAAATGGCAAGGGTGAGGTTGTTTGTCATTTAAAAATATCAGTTGCGATAATATATCTATAACTTAATATTAACTTTTTCTCCATCTTTGTTTATAATTTTGGCAGGATTGCCGCATACCACACAATTATCTGGTACATCTTTGACAACAATACAGCCAGCTCCGATAGTTACATTGTTGCCAACCGTGATATCTCCAATGACTACTGAGCCGGTGCATATCTTGACATTATTGCCAATTCGCGGACGTCTACCGTTATTGTGTGCCCTTCCTATAGTTACATTATGCCAAATTTGGCAATTTTTTCCAATGTGTTCTGCAAAAATAATGGTTGAATAACCATGCCAAAGAACTAACCCTTCTTTTATATGCTCTTTTTTCGTGATAAAGTGTAATTCTTTTGTGCAGGGCACTATGGCTTTTATAATGCTAAATCCCTCTCCACATCTAAAGAAGAAAAGATTTCGATATTCTCTAAATGCTGCAAACATTCTTATGAACGCTAGAAACTCACTTTTATATTTTATGACTGTAAGTGTATTCTCCCATTGTCTTAAATCTTTTGACATAATTCCATTCTTGTTCTTAATCAAGAATAGAACGTATAAAGGTGCAAAAAGAATGCATTTAATTCTAAAAATTAATATATGTATCATGTTGTAATGCAGTTTTCATTGTTAATATGTTCGCTCTCATCACGTTCTTCATCCTCATAAATTTCTGGGTTATGCCTGTTTTCGTAGAAATAACGCACACAGGTCATGACCATGGCCAATTCCCAAGCATATTGTATGTTAGTACCAAAACTACCGGCAACTCCAGCAAACATAAATATGCAACCAATCGACCAGAATCTATATGCACAAGTAAAAGAGAAAATTAAGGAAAGTATGTAGAACAAGAGTCCATAATTGTCAAAGAGAGTAAGCGTTTGTTTGTAAAAGGAATTGTTTTCTTTTGTGTGAACAATTCCATATCCAAACCATGTCTCTTTTTTGCTAAAATCTGCATTTAAAGAATTTATAAATGGTGTAATACGTGCTGATGCTGAGCCGTCAGTTTCCTGTATAGTCTCTTTGTCAAGAGTGGCTGTTGCCTCAATCGCATTTGTTGCTCTGTCTAATGCTTCAATTCCAGAATTTTGTATTAAGATGTAACATATTGTAAGTGCAGGGATGATATAGTACCAGTTATTTGTTCTTACGAAGTACAGTGCAAAAAGTATAAGACATACAAAAGCTGTTCCACTACCCATTGTAAGCATCATCCAAAGAAAACGGATTGTAACCCATTTGTGTTCTCTACTGAACAATTCACTTAATGTAAAAGGTCCTTCACCTCGTTTGTATTCACTGCATTTTACGTATGCATAGTAGAATACCAGCATAAAGCGAGCAAAAGTGCTAGGTTCCATTGAGAGTGATTGGCAGCCAATACCTCGGTCAAGCACTTGCATCATATTAAATAAAGGAAAATAGCCGATACCTATAGTTGTAAGTACTTGTTGTGCTATACACCAAACGAAATAGAGCATCATAAACCATTTGCATATTTTTATGAAATGGTCAATAGTGAACACTTTCTCAAAATATACAAGATTATAGAAACAAACATATGTAAGAACTAAAAGTGTTGAATAGATGTATGAATTCCAGATTACACCACTTGGTTGGAAGCCCATAACTACGTATTGGAATACCAGATATAATACTCCCAATATAAAAGCCTTTGATGTCTTGAACGTATAAAATAGTAATACAAAAATTGATGATGCCATCAATGCCATTTTGATAGGCGCATTCATACCAAAAGAGTCTATGGGCATATAGTATATTCCATAGAATATTATGAGTATTGTAGCAAAGAGCGTAAGTCCTCTTTGTCCTTTGAATATATCAAACATTATTTATCTTTTGTCTTAAATATTTCAAGTTAACAACGCTTGTTTATCGCATCCCGCACGGCATCAACTTCGCCGATGTTGCGTGCGACTTTTTGCTACAAGCATTGTTGATTCATAGAATGAATTCTTTTGTCTTAATTTAAAATTTATAACGGTGTTACTTGCGGCCGAGCATAAATTTGAGCTTACCATTGAATAGCCAAACCAATGGATAAGTCAGTAATATGCAAATGACGAAATATATAATTGTTCTTGGTCCTTCAAAAACAGGGTGGTGTAGTATGTACTTGTCAAACGCCATCAGCACTTCCATTGTTATGCTGAAGTGCGTGCACATCAATATGAGTGAATTAACTCCCCAATAAGCAAAGAATTTTTCGATAATATTGTTACTGAATACTGCGAACAGGCACATGAATGCAATTGCCGGCAGGGTATTGCCCAATAGCCCATTGATATAATAAATATTAAATGGTGGTTTAATGATTAGAATAATGCTGATTGCAAATAGCAATGCGGATATTGAAAGTAACTTGATTTTGTTCATTCCCAAAATGCTCTTTCCCCATCTCTTGCCCAATATATATCCTACAGCAATGATTGGCCATGCATATAGCCCACGTACAATGGGCTGCATTGGAGCATCAATTATTTTATACAGTTCGCTGTTGTCACATATTGGTTGCCAAATGCTGTTGTACGCATAGTTGACTAGTAATGTAGTTCCTAGTCCAATAATCGCCCACATCCATTTTCTTTTACTGTTTTTGATTAGGGTGAATACGTACTCACCTATCAGCAGCACTGGTAAGAACCATAGTGTTCCAATGCCGCGTAGAACAATGGTCTTGTATATGTCGCGTAGCAGAATGCTATTATCCATAAGCCCAAGTATTACCCAAAGAACATCAAAAAGAATAATCAGAAGACTGAACCAAAGGTATGGCACTCCCAGTTGTTTTATTCTTTTCCTGAATAGTTCCTTTGCTGTAATAGAACTATTGTAGATACCGGTAACCCACCCGGATGTTACATAGAAGGCTGAAATCATGAACATTCCAATCCAAACATTGAGCCAACTAGGAATTACTCCTTGTTCAAAGTGCAGGAATGCGATGCAAAGTATTGCAACGCCTTTTGTTGCGTCGATATAATCATAGCGTTGTTTTTGTAGCGCACTCATCGTTTTAGTTTATTGTACAATGTGAATATTGCCACATATAGTTTCATTGATAGTTTGGCAATCTGCCTACCAAGCCAATGGTCATTGCTATATTTGTCTATATAATAGCAACGCGATTTTCCCCATGTTTTGAAACGCTTTACAGGGTCTCCCTTTTCATTCTTGACATGACGGTGCACCGCTTGTGCTGTTGCAAGGTAGTACATGCGTTTGCCGGTCATCCCTACCTGGCGCGAGAGTATAGCCTCTTCGCAATATAAAAAAACCTTTTCATCGAAGAAATTTATCTCATAGAGGAATGATGTTCTTATCATGAAACAGCAACCGCTTACCTTGTGACAATAGTGGTTCTCCTTGTAGTTATCAATGAAATCATATGTATCGCTCTTTTTCCTTTTGCCGAATACATCCTTTATCCAACCAAAAGACCCTCGCCAATTGCCATCATTTCCCATTGGGCTTTGGTGAATGCCGTCTGCACCAATAATGTCGCTTCCGCAAACAACAATATCATCATCAGTTTGCATTTGAGCAACTAACGTCGCAAGATAATCAGTCTGCGGGAACTCCATATCCGGGTTTGCAATCAGTGCATATTCATAACCCTTCTCTGCTGCATAACGTAAACCTAGGTTATTGCCGGCATTGTAGCCACGGTTCTCATTGTTGGCAATGAATGTACAACCTTGCTCCTTGCACAGTGTTTCAACAGCCTCTCGCTCATCGTTGCGCGAGCAGTTGTCTACAACAATAATCTCGGTCTCAACGCTTTGTTGTGCTTTAAGGTAACCGATACACTTGCGGCAATCGGTACTGCTGTTATAGTTGAGTATTATGATGGAGATTTTCATTTATATACTATTTTTAGAAAGAAGAACATAAGGACACAAGGACGCTGCTGTAAACTGAAAGGTGAAAACGGAAAACTTGTGTAAGTGTTTTTATATTTCTAGACAGAAGAACATAAACCAACGTCCGTTGGTTACATAAGTTTTTTAAATGTAATAAGTGTAAAACTTTCACACACTCGCTTACTTGCAGCTTTGTACTTCTGTCTTAAAATAAAGTTTACCGCATCCTATGTTGATTATTCCTTTGTGTTTATATATTTTTGAAAATAAACTTTATGTTCACTGCTTTTGTGAATGAAAAGATGTTTATCCAGTATTGGCTCAATGTATACTTTCTTGAATCTGTACTTATCCTTGAAACCGAATTTAGTGGTAATTTCCTCAAGCGTTCTCGGTTCATTGCAGAAATCAATAAGTTCCTTTTGGAAATTTTCCTTACTTTGTTTACTCCTTATCCTTTTTGTAGTTATCTCTTGTCTTAAGTCTGTTTTTTCTTGTCTTAAGTCTGTTTTTTCTTGTCTTAAGTCTGTTTTTTCTTGACTTAAGTCTGTTTTTTCTTGACTTAAGTCTGTTTTTTCTTGACTTATTATACTTTCCTTTCTTAAGTCTGTTTCTATACCTTCGTGGCAAGGTATGTCAATTAAAAAGAAAGTCCTATTTTCATCGGTTTCAATAGTTGCTCTTGGAGAACCGTTCTTTGTCAGCTCCTCCTGTATGGTGGGGATGCCTGTGCAGCGCCCCTCTGTCAGTTCCAATTCTTTTAGGAAATCACCCAACCTCCGGTTTCTGTAACGGCGTGAACGGAGTACATCGCCTCTTTTTATTGCGTCAACGGTTACTGACCTGTCAGGGCCTGCGTAACTTAAAATAGAAATCCTATCAGGCTCAATCGTGATTTCTACAGGTTCTCTTTCTTGGTAATCCCTGTGATATAAAGCATTAACAACTGCCTCTTCCAAAGCTTGATAGGGGTAATTGAAGTATCTTATGGATTCGGCTTTGTCTTTTGGCTTTATAATATATTCCCTAATGAATGTTCGCAGTTGGTTCAGTGTCTGATTAATCATTTGTGGAACTGTTCCTGTTATTACCGGAACTTCGTAAAAATTATTGGGGTCTTTAATTCTACCATTAGGAAATACTACAATTTCAACCCTTGAAACAGGAAAAAACTTCTTGAGGTTCTCGCAGAACATCATCGCAGCAACATTCTTTATATATCGTCTTTCTATTGGTCCATCATAAAGGTCCATCTGTTCAAGAATACTTTCCAGACCATCTCCGCTGAATTTATTAGCAAGTTTGCTTCCAACTTTTTTAAGATGGTCGTACACAAGTACTGGAGAGATATCATCTATTTTAATATCTGGGTTGCCTCTGTCATCAAATGGTGTTCTATTCGCCAAATCGCGCAATTGGTCAAGTGCTTCTCCTTTTGCTTCAATTGTGCAACTACCACTTCTTATGTAATATTTAGGTTTACTATTCTTGGCATTTACGTCTTCCATAACATTATATGGCCTGTTTACACCACTTGGAACCCATATAACAAGGATTATTTTTCCATCAATTTCTTCTACTGATGTACGAGGTAAATAATAAGGGTCGATTTTGTTGTTGAAACCAACCATGTCCTTTTGGATTTTATCTAGATGGTTCTCTGTAATACCTTTGACCGGCCTTTTTGCTTTGCCATTTTCTTCCTCAACACCAACCAGAATATAGCCGCCACCTAAATTATCAAAATCATTTGCGAAAGCGCAGATGCTTTGATAGATTTTGGTTGGATTCCAGCCTGCTTTGAATTCTATTCTATTGCCTTCAACTTTATTTTTATTAAGAAGGTCATTTATGTTGATAGGTAATGCCATTGTTCTCTTTTTATCTATTGAACATTATAATCTTAATTTTGTAGTCGTGAACGATAATACCAAGAGTTAATATCATTTATCTATGTAGTCTCAAATACAACCTGCGGCGGATGTTGCCGGTAAAACGGGCTATTTTATCTATGCAAGGGTAGATTCTTCCAGGTACACTTAGTGCGATACTTCCCTTGTCGTACAATGTTTTATGTCCTCCACAGAAAACAACATTTACAAATTCGTGAATTCTGAGTCGGCGACTAATTCCACTCTCAACAAGTGGTTTTTTGTCAATTCTGTGAATTGACTTATTTATTGCATTCAAAGCCCTCTCTTCCCATTGTGGTAAATATTCCAAAACATCATGCGGTAGAGATGACAATTCCTTTGTAATCCAAACAGAGGATTTGCAATTTGCAGATATGATGTTGTTGAACTCTGTTTCACCATTCAATATTGGGGTGTATTTGTCATTCTCCTTTGAATATCCGTTTGTGCTTTTGTATGGTGATGCTGAGAAATGATCTTCTATTACAAACGTAAGTTCTGTATCGGAAGTGGCCGGACTATGAAATGTTATGTAACTTCCATATTTGCTATGCATAACATCGCCGCGAACTCCGTAGTAGAAGAATGTGGTTTCTGGGTACCCTTCTTCTTTCAGTATGCTGTTTATCATCAGTCGGGTTGTGCCTAACCAACCAACATCCACCATTGCTATTGTGTCGTTGTCAAAGACTTTTTCTTGTGCAAAATAACCATTCAGTAATGAACGTTTCTCCTTTGCTCGTTCATTTAGTGTTGAAATATACTTGCTTTCATTGCCGAAAATTGCATCAAGGAATATCTGCTCCTGTTCTTTGGTAGTAACCTTCTCAAATTCAAATGTAATGCTGAATTTTTCTTTCAGTTCATCAGTGGTTGTACCCAACGATAGTGTCAGTTCTTTGACGCTTTTGCCTCTAATAGTTCGCTTATCCTGTATAGCAAGGAATTTTTCGGCTGTGGCATTGTACAGGTAGGGCAATAGCAACGCTTTGCGCGAGACAAACAGATAGCGTAGTTCTATTCCATTGTGTGGTAGTTGCTCGGCAATGCATTGCAGAATATAACTGTCACGTGAAAGGAAGTATAGTGTCTTTATCCCTCTTGCCTTTGCTGTTTCAATGACAAAGTGAACATAAGGAATGTAAGCGGGTGCAACAAAATCTGCAGCAATTGTTATGTAAGCATCGTTCCTAAAATGTATTCTGGCGGCACGGCTTAGTCCTGCAAGGATAGAACTCTCGTAATAATCTCTGTTGTCACGTGGAAGTATTGTGCAGTATTCAGCTGCGGTAAAGTCTGTGTCAACCTTTGTTGCTTTTATGCCGTAGCGCTTGGCCACCTTTACATCGCTTACAGGATGGTCACCAAAATGCTCCCACACTCGTGGCTTGAGCTGCTCTTTTAGCTTTTTATATAACGCACCATTTGATTTGCGGGCATTCCATTCGCACGAGACATAAACAGCCTCGGAGTGTTCAATGCATTCCTCATGTTCAAGCACTTCTTTAAGAAAGTCACTTGGCAAGTACATATCAGAGATAAAGCAGATGGTGTAGCCTTCTTCGCGTTTCTCGCGGATAGTTTCCTTGACTGCCGGGTTTGCTATCAAGTTCTCTGCTTCAACGCACTTTTCAGCCTCTATCAATTGTGCCGGTGTGTATTCGGCAAAGCCTGCAATCTCCTCACTGTTGTATATCTCCTCAATTGTTACATCCTTGCCGGGTGCTCGTCTCCTGGCCTCGCTCTCTGCACTTTTGCGCCAAAGGAGAAAATCGTCTCGTTTAGCTTTGTCGTTTGGGTACAACTTGTGTGCAAGGATATAGAATATATTCCCCGGCTTTCCGCATTTGCGGATTAGAGTGGTATCAAATATGTCAAACGATGCAAGTTTCATTATTTTATGTTGTTATTTAAATAATAATTTAATTTTAACTATAAATATGACTATCCATGCATATAGTTTGAATAGAGTATAAGATGTTGACAAAATTTTGTTTCTTGTAGTACTAAATTCTAGTTCATATTTTTTTATAAATGAATAAGATTCTTTTATGAGACTTTTAATATGCTTTCTTTCTTTAGCACTGTATTGTTTTATGTACGTGTAATATTTTTGTTGTGAACGATAAACTTTTTCTATATATTCATCATACATCCTATGTAAAAGTTCTCGGTCATCCTTATATGTGGTAATAATAAAATCCAATAATATTTTGTTTGCGATCAATAAATCATAATAATTGACAGAAGTTGTATGTATTATGCTGTTGGGCTGTTGTCTGTAAAAATAGTGTGCATCCACCATGGAAATACTATTTGTAGATATCAAGACCTTTCTGTGGTCAATCTCGTCTGCAAAACTTTTATTGAAATCTGAATAGTATTCTTGTTTAATATAGTTCTGATACAAAGTCTTTTTGGCAATCAAACCATTCATGGATATTCGCCATTCACCAATTGTTTCTTTACAAATATCTATGCCACATGATATTATATCCATATTATATGATTTATCCGGTATGGTAGTTCCTTTGGGCTTCTGTGATTCATCACAGTAGACAATTCTGCTTAATACAATATCTGCACTTGTTTCTTCTTGTCTCTTAATTAGTTTTTCGAGATATCTTTTTTCAATGGTGTCATCAGAATCTATTGGGCAAACAAAATCTCCTTTTGCCGCTAAAATTGCATCAAAACGAGGAAGTCTGCATCCACCGCTATTTTTCTCTCTTTTAATTAGAGTTATCTTTTTGTTTGTTTTTAGATATTTCTCAATTATAGCTATTGTATTGTCTGTTGAACAATCGTCGACAATTATAAGTTCCCAATGGATGTATGTCTGTGAAATAATAGATTCTATAGCATCTGCAATATATTTTCCCACATTATATGTGGGCATTGCAATAGAAATTTTAGGAGAATTTTTCATTATTGTATTTATATGCGACAACTGAAAATTTATGAAGAGAAATATGGGCAATTAATCCAACTTTTTAAATAAATGCTCCCATTGTTGAATAATTTTATCATTTGAAAATATATCTTGGTAATTCTCTTTTTTTATATTGTTCTGCATTTCCTGTATAATATCATTCCCATTTATTAGTCCTGTTAGAATTTTCGCGTATTCGTCTATGTTGTATGGTTCTATCAAAAAACCTGTTTTTGAGTTTCGGATATAGTCACTACCTGCTTCAAAAGAGTTGAAAATGACCGGGATGACATTGTAATATAATGCTTCTTGAATAACACATGGGCTGCCTTCGTATGAACTTACCATGCAGAGGATTTTTGATTTTTGATAATAATTTGTGGGCTCTTGTAAACCAACGAATTCTACGTCTGAATTGCCTATTCTGCGATTAATATCTTTGAAAAATTCCATGTCTTTTCCATCCCCAACAATGATTAATTTCCAATCTGTTGTTTTTTTTGTTTTGTTCCAAATTTTCAATAGCCTGTCAATTCTTTTTTGGAAAACTAACCTGCCTACGAATAAAACAATATTTTCTTTTTCGTTATTTTGTGAATTTATTTGATTAAATAATGTAGGGTTTGGGATTATATGAATTTTCTTACAATCTTTTACTTTTGTAATTTTTTTGAAAACATCGATATATTTATCAGACAATAAAATTACGGCATCACTTTCTTGATAGTGTTTTCGGTATTTATCTCTGACATATTTAAACCTAAAGTGTCGTTGTATTGTTTTTCTGATATATATATAAGGGTATAGTAAAAAGTATTTCAAATCACCATGATTAATCCTCCACAAATCCCATTGATCATCTATTGCCTTTATCATTGTTGCGGGGTCATTATGGATACAAGTTATCAATGTTCGTTTTTCACGGCTCTCTTTAAGTAGCTTATATGTAGAAAGTGTCTCAGATTGGTTAATTATTATGTCAATGTTTTCCGTTTTAAAGAGTTTTGAAGCAAAATTAATGTTTTGTTGTGAACAAATATTTTTATTTGGTAGAACGAATTGATTTTTTTCTAAAAAGTCGTTCTCTATAGGGAGTAGAACTGATAACATGGTTATGCTGTGTCCTTTCTTTTGCAGAGCCTCTGATAATAGGTTTGTGACCCTTTCAACACCACCACGAAACTTTGATATGTGTACGTCGCTAAAAAAGCAGATATTCATTTTATGCGTATATATTAGAGATAATTTGATGTTTATCTTATGATTAACATTTATTCTTTTTCCTAAATTTCTGGATAAAAGAAATGACTTTGATATGCAATTTATATAACATATATGAAGTCCTTGGTTGTTTTTTTAAAGCTCTTGACAGGAAATAGCCTAGTGGTGTGAAAAAATAATATTTGTTATGATTTTTAATAATTGTTTCATGTATTTCAGGATATGTTTCGGCTAGTTCTTTGAAACATTTTGCAAGGAATAAAGATTCAAGAATTGATTTTTTTATTGAGTACATATTGTAATCAATACCATTCCGTATGCTTTTTTCAATTTCTGCAGCTGCGATTACTCTAGATAAAATAATTTGTTTATTCTTGGAGTTGCAAATTGATGTATTATTGTCTGTTTTATAGTGATAATATGCTTTTGGAATGTGAACAATATTGATATCTCTATTTAACACTTTTATATTAAAAAGTAAATCTTCGCAAAGGGAAACTGTTGATGGGTAGAAACCTATGTCTCTGATAGCGTCTTTTTTTACAAGTTTGTTCCAACAACTTCCATGCAGCTCTCCCTCTAATATCATTCTTTGTATTTTGGCTGCACTAACGTCGTTTCCTATTTCTTGAGATTCATATTTTGTGTTGTCATTGAAATGGCTGATAAAATCGCATATTACCATATCTGCATTATTTTTTATAGCACATTCAAGCATCTCATCAAGCATTGTTGGTTCAATCCAATCGTCGGGATCGCAATGTATGATGTAATCTCCTGTCGCATTATCCAAACCTGTTTGCCGGGCTGCGCTTACTCCACCGTTTATTTGATGTATAACTTTAAAACGCTTGTCTTTTGTTGCATATTCATCACAAATCATTCCACAGTTATCATGGCTGCCATCGTCAATGAGTATAGCTTCCCAATTTGCATATGATTGTGCAATTATAGAATCCAAACATTTGTGTAGGAATTTCTCTGTGTTATAAATAGGGACAATAATAGAAACCAAGCTCATTTTGTGATTGTTGAAATTATATTTTGTATTTTCTTGATATTTATTGCGATATAACGAATAATCGGATTTTTATAATTTAATATAATATAGTCTATGGTTTTCAGATTGAATTTATATTTTCTTATATCTGTAATAAGTTGTTGATAGAATAGTGAAGATTTCATATCATTTACATAGTATTTATAACCCCAGAATTCCCAAAATCGCTTAATCCTAGGTGGAATCGTTGTTGACATGTATCTTTCTTTATGCTCTTCAGGTATAGAGTTGACTTTTAAATTATAACATTCTTGTTCGTTTTTATCGGTTCTTGTATGTGTGTGAAAAGCACTATCCCTCCTGATTCTGTAATTATATATTTCTTTGTTGCATATTCTAACGTTTTTTTCCGTATTGAACGATAACCTGATATTCATTATAAGATCTTCAGCAATAATGATGCTACGTGGAATTTCGAACGTAAATTCATCAAAAAGTCCTTTCTTAAATAATTTACCCCAAGGGGCTAGTTGTATTCCTAGTTCTGTAAGCAAACGTGTGCGGTATTCAATAATTGACATTGTAATATTGTTCGTATAAGTGTAATTTACAACAATATCAATGTTATCACTATTTGCATTCAGCAAAGTCCGCAAATAGTCATCTGCAATTGTGTCATCGCCATCCACAAACGTAATAAACTCGCAATCTTCTGCCTCTTCCACACCGCGTGCTCTAGCACGGGTTACACCGGCATTCTCCTGGTGAATGACAGTTATGCGTGGGTCCTTTTTTGCGTATTCATCGCATATTTTACCGGCATTATCGGGTGTGCCGTCATCTACAAGTATTAGACGAAAGTTTGTGTATGTTTGTGCAAGAATGCTATCAATGCACTCTGCAATGTATTTCTCTACCTTGTAGACCGGAACTATTACTCCAATGAGTCCTTTTTTCGTATTCATTATTTTAAATTCTTTCTCAAGAATGATAATGATTCTTCTTTCTTTTGTTTGTGAATGTAGTTTACCCTTTCCCAATCAATAGGTACTTGAAGTACTTTGTTTACCTCAAGAGTTGAAGAAACAAGTCTATCTTCTAACCCAAAAAGTTTCAGTAATGATTCAAGGCGTGCCATTCCTCTTTCTTTATTTCCATAAACAATAAATGGCTTGTTGAATATAATTGAGAATACGCATGCGTGGAAAGAGTCGGTTATAACAAATTCAGCATCATGGAACGCTCTTAACCATTTCTCAACAGGTTGTTGTATGCGCTCTTCAAGTGGGGCATTGGGTTCTTCGTGTCTTGAATTTACATAGAAAGGACTCAAAACTTTGTCTTTTGAAATACCATCTATTATTGAACTTGTTTCTTTTCCTTTGTCAAGTATATAACAGAATAAGTTACCTTCGCTTTGTGGTGTTTTTGTTCTCTCAAAAAGTTTAATGTAGTCTTCCTTATTAAGTAATAGTGTTGGGTCAAGAACATGTTGTGCCTCAACACCAAATTTCCCTTTGCAAAGTTTTACAGCACTACTTTCTCTCACTGATACAGCATTGAACTTCTTCAAAAGAGTGGTGCAGTTCGCAGTCTGTTCATCGTTGTATTCCCACTCTTCTGTTCCAAAAGATGCAGCGTAGGCAATACGTTTAACATCCCACTCCTTAGCAAAATCAAGATATGCGTTCTCGATTCTTTGTCCAAAGTATCTTGGTCGCCATACTTGGTCGCTACCGACAATTATTGCATCAAAATTATCTCTTTTAATATTTGAGAAATCCCTTGTGTATATTCTTTTAATATATTTATCAATAAAGGGTTCTGTGTGTTGTGCTATGGTTTTGTGAATCTTATTTATTTCTATATCGGGTCGTACAACAACCTTTTGTCGCATAATATATTTGAGTAAGGCATTCTTTATATATATGGGGTATTTTATATACCAAGGACCCAGACTGACATATCTTGATTTGTCAATCAAAACGGCATTGTGCCCCAAATCTCTTAGAACCTTTTGCAGTGCATAGGCTTGAAGATTCCCACCAAAATTGTTGTGAAGTGGCAACGTTAAAACACCAATTTTCATTTTAGGACACGATTTTTAATATTCCAAACAATTTTCTTCCACAAAAGTGACAACTTGCTTTTTTCGGTGCATTGTACAGTCGCATCGCACACTCCAAATCTCCTTGCCTTGCGGAAGAATTTTCTGCGCCTTTTGGGTTCGCGTACATCGCGCTCGATTGATGGGTTGTATTTAAGTGCTTCGTTATATGAGATTATGGTATTGTTGCATTGTGGCAATTCACACTTTTTTCTCACCATTACGAGCGACAGACCGCGGTCGTCGTCAATTTCCGGGCATATTTGCTGCGCGCCCCAAAGGTCGCCAAGTGTGATGTCGCTACCACTCTTGCCGCTGCGGGCGGGGCATTGGTAACATGATGGGCGAAGGCATAGGTCCTTGAGAAAGCACTTCATATAAAGGTTGTTGCTCAAATTCTCCCTGAACTCATTCTTTCTACCTTTACTGTCGGTGTACTCAATTACAAAATTATAGTTTTTCCATCCTTTTGTCTTGTTGCGGAACTGTATGTCGCTGATTGTGACAATGTCGTTTGCTCGGCAAACCTCGTCGAGGTATTTCGCCCATATTAGGGGGCTGGGTGTGCCGTGGCACACGAAATCAACGGTTTTCAAGTTCTTGTATTCTTTGCGCAGGAATCTCTTCAGTCCGGCTATCTGGCAGGGAGTGCCGCTGAAAAGCACCTCCTTGCCCTCTTTCAAGAACTTCTCAGCCACGGAATAGCAGCCGCCAATGTCGCTTTGGACGTATTTGCTGCCTCTGAACTTCTTTATGTCGTTTATTTCATTGGCATATGTATGTGCAACTTGCCATTTGTCATTGAATGCTGCTCCAAAGACAACACCTCCGTTGTTTATTGTCTCCTCGGCAAGCAGTGTAAATATACCACCCGATGAGCTATCCTCCCTTACTGCCTGGTCGCTGTTGATAGCAGCGTATGTGGCTATTGGTGCCTGTTCTGGTTGTTGGTTCATTACAGGGCACACTTTATCGCACAATCCGCAGTTTGAGCATTGAGCTGTATCAATGACAGGGTAGGTGAAACCTTCCTTGTCGCTCTGCATTTGAATGCATTTTCTGGGGCAGCGCTGTGCGCAGGCACCGCAGCCGCAGCAGTTGTGCTTGTCGGTAATTCTAATCATTTTTTTAGAATTTTATTAGTGATTCTGCTGATATATTTTTTTGCAAGCATTCGCTCATCCTTATTGCATCCAATGAAATAGATTGTAAACCCTGATGTAATTACTGATATGATACTTACAACAAATAGTCTTAAAATCTGGTTCCCGATATACAAATGACATATAAATGGGATTGCAAATGCTGCGGCTGATACGATGATGATGTTGCAATAAACGTCTTTTATGAAGGTTGCTGTAGGCAGTTTTACCGAGTGTCTAAGGAATGCCAGTCTTGCGACAAGGCATAGTTGTGATATGATAATTGCAACAATGACTGTTACTTCCGGGAAATAACCCATTTTCAACAGGATATAAGAAATTGGGAAATTCATCAATAATATACCTCCGACAACTATCTGGTAGTTTCTGATATTGCCGGTTGCATTTTGTGCAGTAATTAGTGCATTAGATATGATTTCTGCAAGACTCAATATGATGACAAGTCTGGTAAAGAGAACTGTATGTTCGGGTACTTGTCCTAACCATATGTACAGGATTGTTTCAATTTCCAACAGAATTGGAATGGACAAGAATAGAAACAGGTAATATGAAAATCTTGTACTTTTAAAGATGAGTGTGTGCATCCTTTTTAGATTTCCTGCAGCATATTCTTTTGTTATCTGCGGATTGATTGCGACCATAAAATTGCCGATAAACTGCCCTATGATGCTATTAATTTGCATTGCTATTCCACGTGCTGCATTTACAGCCGGGCCGGTAAACATGTTTATGGCAATGTTCACTCCTTGGTCTTTTGTAAGGCCTGCTGTACAGCCAATAAAGTTCCACCCGGCAAACCCGGACATCTCCTTGAACACTTTTTTATCCCAAACAGCGTGGTATGTGCACTCTTCGAAATGTTTCTTGCTATAATGCCAGTAATAAAATTGTTTAATGAGTGTTGGTATAAGTGATATAATCGCAAGCAGAATCAATTTATCTCCTCCATAGTATTTTATGGCAAAGATTATGGCAAGGCGTGAGAATGCATCAAAAAGGGTGAAGTATGCATATACTCCCATCTTCTCGTGTGCAATTATTGCAGCGTTGTACGGGACAGACAAAAGACCTATTGCAAACAAAAGAGTAGAACTTTGGAGTACCCAATGTGCTGCTGTGAGTCGTTCTGTGGGGATTACCATCTTGTTGTTCAGGAACCATACACCAATCGTTTCAATGGCGATGACGATGATAATGGCAAGAATTATGTGTATGTTTACTGATGTCGAGAAAATGGTATTCAACTCCTTTTTGTCGCCTTTTCCAAGCCCGTATGTCATGAATCGGCTAACAGATGATGATAGTGAACTTGAAATCAATGAGAACATCGATACAAGCCCGCCGACAACGTTGTTGATACCGTAATCAACAACACCCAGGGCTTCGAGCGTAATACGAGCCGTGAAGAAACTTATAACCATCATCACTCCCATACGAATGTAAAGGAGCATGGTGTTTTTGGCTATGCGTTTGTTTGCTTCGGTATTTTCGTTCATCGTGTGAGAGCGAATTGTTTTATTTTTTCTTACGGAACACCTTCAACATCCCTCTTGCAATCAATGCAAGGAAACGTACAACGGGGTTCTCGTTGGTGAACAGCATGCGCTCAACGGCGGGCAACTGGTAGTTGTGTGTCGCGATGTCGCTTTTCAGTTCCTTGTAGAACTCGGATTCCTTCATTCCTTTGACATGGAGTTTTTTGCCCCAAAAACGCTTGAAGTGTCTCAGTCGGTTCTTTATGGTAAGCTCAAAGTATTTGCCTTTCTCTCCGTCGGGGATTGAGGCCGACAAGTGTTGTTGGAACTGGTGCTCATACTGGGGAGTGCTTTTGAATGTGTGCATGATGCTGCTCTCAATCTGTCTGTAATTGTATATGCCGGGGGTGTTGATTACAGCAATTTCCTCTTTGTTGCTTGCAAACGCGAGTCTTATATTCATAAGCACGTCCTCGCCTACGACTATTGTGCGTGGTATGTTGAATGTGTGAGTGTTGAAGAGTGTTCTACGAAATAGTTTACTCCAAGGTCCGGTGTTTACTCCGCCAATAAACAGATGCTTAAGGTATTTCCCTTTTGACAGACTTGTTGTGGTAATGTTCAACTCATTCGTGACTATGTCTACACTGTCGTTGATCGCATTGTGCAACGTTTGCAGATAACGGGAGGCGATTATGTCGTCACTGTCAACAAACGTGATGAACTCGCAATTTGCTGCCTCCTCGACTCCACGTGCTCTTGCACGTGTCACACCGGCATTCTCCTGGTGAATGACTGTTATGCGACGGTCTTTTTCTGCGTATTCATCGCATATTTTACTTGCATTGTCGGGTGTGCCGTCATCAACAAGTATAAGGCGGAAATTGGTATATGTCTGTGCAAGAATGCTTTCGATGCATTCTGCGATATATTTCTCGGTTTTGTATACCGGTACTATTATGCCTATGAGACCTTGGGTCATGAAGCGGAAAGGTGAAAACTGAAAACTGAAAACTTGTGCAAACGAGTGAGTGAAAATTTATTTTCAATTGCAATGAGTGCCACCAAGTTTCATGTACACGCAGTGCAGTCAAAGGTGAAAGATTTTTTATTTCATATACTTTTCTGTAGCAATTGTTTCACTTGTTCAGCCTCTCTTTTATCAAGTTTGCACTTTGTGAGGTATTCAATGGAGTCTTCGCTGTGCAGGTCGCTGCCGGCAACGCTGTAGAGCCCGTTGGCTAGCAGCCACAAGGCTTTCTTCTTTACCGCTGCACCATAGCCGCCGCCAAGCGAGGCCAGGTTTAGCTGGAACTTTACCCCTTCGCTGTGGAGTCTTACGTATTCGGCATTGTCAAGGTACATGTACCTCTCGGGGTGGGCAAGCAGGGGGTGGTAACCTAGTGACTTGATTTGCTGTAGCGTGTCGCGCATTCTCATTGGGGCATTGTAGTACGATGTCTCCACAAGTATGTACTTGCCGCCGGTGCCTACGGGGAGGAGTGGGGGAACTCCCTCCTCCTGCGGGAACTCCCTCGAGGGGGAGTTGTTTATTTCTTGTAACAACTTGTGCAGGTGGTTGTCTATCATGTACTCTGCAGCAAGGTGCAGGTTGATATTGCCGCTGTAGGCGGTTTTCAGTTCCTCAAAACGTGCGGTGAGTTTTTGCGGGGTGTTGGGTATATCCTCCATTATGTGAGGAGTGAGCCACAGAGTCTTTATGCCCAATGCCTCATATGTGGCAAGTGTGCGTAGTGCCTCGGCCATCGTTTCCACGCCGTCGTCCACTCCCGGGAGTATGTGGGAGTGATGGTCGGTTGCGCCTTGCAGGGCACCGCTTGACGCTATTGTTGTTTTTTTACTGAAGAACCACACGGGTTAATAAACTGAAATGTTAAAGTTATTAGACACAAGAATACGATAGTGAACTTCCACACACTTGCTTACACCTTTAACGTGTGCTTGAAGCCGCTTTCGCTCGCTTTGTGTGTAAGTAAACTTCCACACACTTGCTTACACCTTTAACCACACTTAGCGTGTGCTTGAAACCGCTTTCGCTCGCTTTGTGTGTAAGTAAACTTCCACACACTTGCTTACTCGCGGCTTTCACTTCTTTTGGTGGTAGTGGTAGCCATAGCCATATCCGTAGCCATAACTGTAACTGTGCCCGTACCCGTAACGGCCGCCGCTGCTGTGGGTGCCGTTGAGTATCATGGCAAGTCCCTTAAAGCGCTTGTTGTCATAGAGGTCCTGCAGTTCGTCGAGCATCTCGCGGTTGAGCAGGCCTGCACGGATGACAAAGAGTGTGCGGTCGCAGTATTTTTCAATAATCTGCGTGTCGGCGACAATCTCCACCGGCGGGCAGTCAATGAGTATGTAGTCGTAGTGCTTGCGCATCTCGGCAATAAGCGTCTCGAACTTTTTGCTGCCTACAAGTTCTGTCGGGTTAGGTGGGGGTGTGCCCACTGTGATGATGTGCAGGTTCTCGTATCCGGTATCGGTGGTTATAATCTCGTCTATGTTGCTTGTGCCGCCCGAGAGGTATTCGCTAAGGCCGCCGGATGTGCTCTGCACGTATTCCGACGCCGATGCGCGACGCAAGTCGCCGTCGATGACAAGTACCTTTGAACCCTTGATGGCAAGTGATGCACCGAGGTTCATTGTGAGGAAGGTTTTGCCACTTCCGGGGTTGAACGATGTGGTGATGACAACGCTGCTTGCCTTCT
>JAEIGA010003986.1_pt1 | contig 22905 bp, 38 predicted proteins | sample 9270691 | NCBI WGS metagenome assembly JAEIGA01 (sample SAMN17057246, study PRJNA624740) | gut metagenome | biome: biome; isolation source: fecal sample | host: Bos grunniens | place: China: Xizang | collected 2019 | reverse complement strand
TATAACTATACAGATACCACTACTAAAAAGTACAGGTATCAGTCAATTTTTGAAATCTATTACTACGGAGGAAATGCTAATGAGTAGCGGAAACACAGTTACAAATGTAACAGCCGGCAAGCCGAATACCACCGGCGCCGTATACAGAGCACCCATCACAGCTACCATCCCCACTGATCCGACAACCTCGCTCAGTGCGGATTATGTGTGCCTCGGGTTCTGCTCCGATGACGGAATAACGAACAGCGGCAACATGGAAAGCGAAAACATCAAGGCATGGGGCGGACAGAATGTCCTTACAACCTCATCCAGCACCGATGATACATTCAAGTTCAAGCTGATCGAGGCTCTGAATAAGGATGTCTTAAAGTTCATCTATGGCAGCGCAAACGTGTCCGGAGATCTTACTTCTGGAACCGGTATTACTGTCGGAGTGAACGGATATTCTCAGGAGGACAGCATAATCGTTATCGATATGATAATGCGGAATAATGCAGTCAGGAGAATCGTTATCCCCTCAGCCACCATATCCGAAGTAGGCGAGATCGCTTACAAGGATTCCGAGGCTGTTGGCTACGATATCACTCTGGCTTGTGCCGCTGATTCTTCAGGAAAGACCCACTACGAGTATACATACCGTGCACCGGGCGGACAGACGGGGGCCTAATGTATGAAGATTAAAACCAAGAGCGGTTTTGAGTGCAATATCAACGAGCGGCGGCTTAAAGATTGGCGATACATCAAGGCCGCCGCCAAAATGAACGAAGCTGTTAAAGAACAGAACGAGGGGGAGATTGCTACGGCGTTGGCTTTCTCTGTTCCCTTCCTGTTGGGAGAAGATGGCGAGGCGGCTCTTATGGCTCACATTGAGGACGATGGTGTCGTTGATAGTGAAAGGCTTGTCGCTGAATACATCGAGATCACCCAGATAGCGGGGGAAAAGATAAAAAAATCTCAATCCTCATCGGGCTCTTAAACCTTGATGAGGATGCCCTTATCTGTGATTTTGCAGAGACTTATCACATTTATAACATTTACGAACATCCCGTCGAATATATCGCTACTCTGGCAGCGGGTCTCCGAGACAATAGCCGGATAATGTTGAAAATGGCGGGAATGAAGGTAGACATGAAAACTCTTTTGATCGCAAAGATCGCCGACAATACGGCCCTTAATTTGTACGCAAAGACAAAGGATGCCCGATATGGTCGGAATATGCCGAAGTCAATGACGGAGGCACTGATCGAACATAACAAGAACATCAAAAAGCCGAAGGAGTTCGCCTCAGGGGAGGACTTCCTTAAGGAATGGAGAAAGATAACAAATGGCTGCTGAATTAGGAAAAGCATACGTCCAGATAATTCCATCTGCCGAGGGCATAAGTGGAAAATTAAGCTCGTTACTGGGCGGGGAAAGCTCTGCTGCTGGTAAGGCTGCCGGTGCATCTCTCGGATCCTCGTTAGTGTCGGCTTTAGGTGGTGTCCTTGCGGCCGCCGGTATCGGGAGCATGGTCAAAAAGTCTCTTGAAGCCGGTGGAGCCCTTCAGCAGTCGTTTGGAGGTCTTGAGACCATCTACGGCGATGCGGCCGAGGCGGCGAAAAAGTATTCCGACGAAGCTGTTAAGGCTGGCATATCATCAAATGCATACGCTGAGCAGGCTGTTTCATTCGGTGCGGCCTTAAAGCAGGCGTACAGTGGCGATACCATGAAAGCCATGGAAGCGGCAAATACCGCCATTCTTGATATGGCTGATAACTCCGCCAAGATGGGTACAGATATCAATGCTGTCCAGACGGCATATCAGGGTTTTGCAAAGCAGAACTATACCATGCTTGACAACTTAAAGTTGGGATATGGCGGCACAAAGACAGAGATGGAAAGGCTCCTGAAGGATGCTCAAAAGCTGTCCGGAGTTAAGTACAACATTGATAATCTCGGGGACGTTTACGATGCTATCCATGTCATCCAGGAAGACCTTGGATTGACAGGTGTGGCGGCAAAGGAAGCGTCCGAGACCTTTTCCGGATCCTTTGAGGCGATGAAAGCCGCAGGGGAGAACCTTATCGGAAATCTCGCCCTCGGGAATGATATCAGCCCTTATTTATCGACGCTGATGGAAACCGTGGGTAATTTCCTTCGGAATAATATGCTCCCTATGGTCGGGAATATATTACAGGCACTTCCTCAGGTTATTGGTGAGGGACTTATCCCGGCCTTGAACGGAGCTGTTGACATGGCAATCGCCGGGCTGAATTTTGCGGCGGATAATGCGAGCGGAATCGTGTCGAAGGGTATGGAATTGATAATGACCCTGAGAACAGCCATTATCGATGCTGCTCCGGCATTATTAGAGGCGGCTATTCATTGTGCTGTTGAGTTCGGAAAGGCTCTGATCTCGTATGACTGGCTGTCTATGGGTGCGGAGCTGATGACGGCTATTCAGGGAATGTTCCCGACAGACTCAGCGACGGAAGTAATGCAGCCTATCCTTGACGGGATAACAATGGCACTCCCTGGGCTCCTTGAAAAAGGTGTTGAGATAATCACAAATCTGGCGAACGGGATCCTTGCAGCCGCTCCGGGATTAGTGTCCACGGCGGGGCAGATCGTAGCATCTCTCGGGAATTTTTTGATGCAGAATGCGCCGACAATCCTGAATGCTGGGGCTGATCTGGTATTAAACCTCGTAAACGGGATAATCGACAATCTGCCCGAGATAATACACTCGGCGGTCGAGGTTGTTTTAAGCCTTACGAAAACACTCGCCGAGAATGCGCCGTCCATTATTCAAGCCGGATTCGACATAATAATCAAGCTCGTACTGGGGCTTTCACAGGCTTATCCGGAGCTCGTATCGGCCGTTCTTGAAATATGTGCCGATATGATAAAGCAGTTTATGAGCGTTGATTGGATAGGGCTCGGTAATAATATCGTAAACGGTATTATCGACGGAGTTATCGCTATGGGCGACGCTTTTATCCAGGCAATCCTTAATATGTGCAAAGGTGCTCTTGATGCCGTAAAGAAGTTTTTTGGGATTGATTCGTCATCTGATAGCGGCAACGCTAAACAGGTCGGTCGTTCCATCGCCCGAGGGCTCGCCCGTGGAATAACAGAGAACGCCGATGTTGTGACGGATGCCATGGAAGAGATGAGGGCGAATGTCTTGAGTTCTTCCGAGCTTATGACGCTTACAACCTCAACAGGCTTTACATATAACAACAACGACGCCGCTCTTGTCGCTCGTATGGATGCCATAATCGCAATTCTGGCGAAGTATTTCCCGGAGATCGCCGAAAGACAGGATCTCGTCTATAACGGAAACGGTGTCGGGATTGAGTACATCAACAGGGCCCTTGGAGCCTTAACGACATGATTAAGAAAATCGAAAGAACTTTTGATCTGATAAATAACAAGGGAGAGGCATATCCCCTCTCCCGATATAATACGTTTTCGGGATTTTTCGGGGAAGTAGAAGGGCTCGGAACGGACCACGATGCTACATATCAGAAACTCGGCAACGTGTACGATCTTCTTGAGGATAATATCAACCAGGGCGAAATCCCCGGAGTAGTTTATTTTCAATCCGAATATCCTTATCAGGAATATGCTCGTTTTGTTGAGTTCTGTTCGGAAACTCCGTTAAAACTCCGGTACGTCAATCCGGTCGGGGAATACTATCGGGACGGCACGGTGTCCAAGATAGAGAAGAACGAAGACGGGAGCCCACGACAGGCGAAGATTGTTTTTACGGCCTCTTCCTTATGGTATCGCCCGATTGAAGTGCATCGGGACTATCATCAGATAACGGTTGTTTCCGATTCAAGCAAAGAGAGCCCGTGCGAACTGATTTTTGAAACTGCTTACGCCATTACGGCCTTAAACTGGGATCAGTATCTAAACGGGACACGGATAATGCAGGGAGCTATTTCCGACATTTCCATCGCACAGGGCGAGAAAATCGTTATCCGGACCGATACGATACCATATCAGCTATACCAGGAACCCAACACGGACCTTTATTCAAAGTCTGATTTTACAAAGGCCCGTTTTCCTTATCTGTATAAAGGGACAAATTATTTTTCATTTGAACCGTTCCCGATGGGGTTCGAAGCACTGGGTTATATAACCGTGAAAGCGAACTTATTATATGAGACCGTTTGAGTTAGAGATCTTTGACAGACAATTTAATTATCGTGCTCATGCTCTGATCGGTGCAGATGAGTTCCAGTGGCAGCAGGATATGCTTTCCGGGGTTAATAATACCATCAAACTGTATGGTACGGACATCGTTATCCGTGAAAACCCTGCAGGTGGCTCAACAGGTGATGGAACCGTGGCGATCTCCGATTATGTCCGAATAATCACGAATACATACTCGTTCAGCGGTGTAGTCAAAAAACTGGAAAAAGAGGATGACACGCTGATTATCACTTATACGGATTTCATGAGTTTATTTAATCATGAAGTTTTCACGGATCCGCTGGAAGTCGCCAACTCCACGATAGAAAACTATATCGCCAAGCTGTTGACCTTATCGTTTATTTCGAACTCCGATACATCCCAGAGAATACCGGGGCTTACGATAACCGTGGTAACGGCAACGGTGGGAGTATTTGATTTTGTGGATCCATCGAAAAAGATGGCGGTCATCAATATCTTAAATGATTTGATATATCCGGCTTTTAAGAAGTATCTTGTCGGACTTTATGTGCATTTTGATATCGGAAACAAAAACATCAACGTAGAGATCCGGAGGAAAGCCACCAACATCATAAAAACGATTGAGTCAGACCTTCCGAACGTCATGGATAAGAATGTCCTGATCCGTGGAACATCGACGGAGATAAACAAGCTCACGATTATCGATGATGATGAGGAGCACGATTTTCCGAAATATAACTACTATCTGCATACAGATTATACATACGATACAAATGGATCCACGAACAGGCTGCTCCCTGTCATCAATGACATGGAACTTGTTAATATGAATACTCTGGCTGAGGCGGGTTATTGGACGGCAAATGCCGGGGTCCTTTATGCGGCGGATCTGATCGAGCTCGACCGCACGTTGACAAATTCGGAAGTATCAAATATCAGCTCCGGAATGTCCCTGTTGGCATCTTATATCTATTCCGCCAGAGGAACAGGAAAAGAGAATTTTGATTATATCGGAACCTCGACAAATGTGCACACGGCATATTGGCAGCTTGACGAGCAGCTTGTTTCGAGTGCGCTGGATAGGCTTGGCAACCATTATCAGTGGTTTGCAAATGAAAGCCCGGATAATAACATTTATGATGACATCCAGGAACTCGGCGAAGGCTATTACTGGTTTATAGCCGAGGTTTTAACCGGTTTCTCTCATCGTGAATATAGCGCACAGGCAAATAAAGGGAATTATGATGGTCATTATCACATAACTATCAACGGAACTATCCCGACAACTCCGGGAGATCATAGGAGTAACCCGATATCTTGTAGTGGGTGGGTAGATTGCGGCTCTCATGATCTCATAAAGCAAGATGTCAAAATTACTTTATATGCCACACTATTCGGAAACGGTGGAACTCCGTCCGTTTATGAGTTCCAGTATGTGACTTATTCAAAGGTAGATCGTGAGGAATACGAGGAGGCCCTCGATACATACAAGAACTCGGTGACTTATAAGAACAACGTGGCGGCCTACAAGTCGAGCCACTTATCGGACATTTTAAGTGATTATGCCGGATCTGTGTTCGGTACGAGTAAATTTAAGAACCTTATAGAGCTTACAGTCAAACAGAATGACAGCCTCGTGGAGCCGATGACTATTCCGTTCGGGCGGCACTTGAACATTATCCACAAGGGAACGTCATATCATTCGATATTGACCGGGATAACGGTTCTTCCGAATGGGTTGAGTAAATTGACATTCGGAATGATACGGCTGGAGCTTACTAAATTATTAAATATGAAAGGAGTATAAGCCTATGGCGATACAGGCTCAAAAGATAAAGCTGAACATCGTGCCTGGTGGGATAATTCCGATAGTCAATGTTTCCCAGAACGATATCGGGAGGGTTCTTCAGTTCGAACTATATGACGGAGTGAGTGCGGCAAGTATAACGTCAGGGACTACGGCGACCGTGGAAGGAACTAAACCCGATAATCACGCTTTTCAGTATGATGCAACGGTAAGCGGGAACGTGGTCACGGTCAATACCGTCCAGCAGATGGTTATTGTACCGGGAACAGTAGAGTGTACCTTGACACTCACATATAACAGTCAGGTCATCGGAACAGCTCTATTTTTCATGGAAGTTGAGCGGAGCGGTCTGGACATGAATGCCGATGTGTCGGACACAGAGCTCCCGGCTCTCATGGATTTAGCGAGAGCGAATGCTGAACGAGCAGAGAATGCCGCAAATGATGCCGATGACAGCGCACAGGATGCGGCTGATGCAAAGGATGCCGCAGATATAGCGGCGGCAATAGCCAAGAGCTGGGCGACTTATTCGACAGACCCGAACATTTACGGCAACAACACCGATAATGCTCACTATTGGAGTGACCAAGCGGCATCAAAATATAACGACATGATAGCGGCTGTGGGTACGGCTCTGAACAAGATAAACTCTTTTGAGGCACTCATGCAGTTGTTATTCGGTTCGATATATCTCACTACAGAATCCGGGGACGGACTTCTCACGGAATCCGGCGACAATCTCATCATAGATTATTAAGGAAAGGAGAATATAAAAAATGGCTGATATTAAGATAAGTCAGTTAGGAGCGGCGGCAAGTATAAGCGACAGTCAGGAGACTCCCGTTGTGGATAACGGCTCCACTGTCAAGGCTACTATGGCGCAGATTAAGGACTTTGTGGCTGGAGGGCTTGCAAACCTTAAGACCACGGTAAAGACAAGCATAGTCGGAGCTATCAACGAGGTCTTTGATATGGCTGTCGATAATCGGGATTTAGAAGTCACAAAAAGCGCAGTGTCTTCACTCCCGGCGACAATTACTGCGGCAGAGATAACGTCTGATATGATAGTAAAACAGGGAGATATTTCCTTAAGTAATGGCTCTGCAATGGTAGGGGATTGGAATATCACGACAACATCCGGCTCTGTTACTATTTCAGGCTCTATAAGTGGGACAACAGATATTACTTTATATCTGTCTACCCCGAGAACACCAGCATAAGGAGGTGATTTGATTGTTTTGGACGGTAGTTAGACAGTTTTTCAAGGGCACGGCTGAAACCCATTCAATGGAAATCAAGCAGTCTAAAGAGGATGCCATACAGAGGTTTTTTAACATTCTGGCGGCGGACTTGGACAACAAAGAGATCACATGGAATGCGGCTTATGTCATTGACAGCACCGGGCTCATGATTGAGGGCAGAGTTTTTGACAGGCGGCAGACCGCAGAAACGGAGGAATAACATGAGATTAAGAAAAATCGGGGGGGGTACTTCCCACATCATCAGAAAGGAGGCAAGGCACTAATACTTGTCTCCACGACTTCCATGGAAGGAGGTCAGAGGCGTAAGGGGGTGATTCCTCGTGGCTGAAAGTATAATATCAAATAATTATGTGAGAAAAGTCACAACAAGGGGCGTAAAAGACGCTTATGTTGATGCTAATGTTGCAAATAATCAGTATATGCAATTAGGGTGTAAGACAGATACTACGAATTATGTGTTGATAATCAATAATAACGGAATACTGTTATTTAATTCCAATACTCAATCAGTAGAACACTCTATTCCATGGAATACTTAAAACTTACAGCCACAATGCCGAGAATATATGGCGACAAGTACGATAAAATTTGAACATCCAACAAGCGTTGAAATTGGTTCTATAACTGCCACGGATGACAATGATTTTTTGAAAAAGCTGGTAGACAAGTTTGAAGTATACCCGGAGGACGTTCCGGGACTTTTTCATGCAAAATTTAGCGGACATTATCAGTTATACGGATTCTATGAAAATAATTCCGCGTCCGTATGGTTCACGGCATCCGCAGGCAACAGGCTTTATAGCGTTTCAAAGAATAGGTCAACTTCGGTATATAGTTTATACCGTCAAGATATGACAGCTATATGATGTTCAAATGTGCCTAAAGGCAAATGGCTACAAGTAAAATCAACAATCCACACGTTCCCGGTTCTGTTTTGGCGCAGAGTACGGGAGCGAAAACTTATACACAGCATTTGAGCGCACTTTATTCCGCTTATTTGGCATTAAGCGCAGAAAAGCGGTCTCTATGTTCGATACTTGTGGGAGACCGTGTATTTAGAATAATGGACGCATCATCACAGCCCAAATTTGTAAGGCTTACGCAAGGCGATTCTACTAAAATAAGTATTACCAGTATTTATTGGAGTTCCAACACTCCATACTTATCATTATGGGTAATTACAACATCAGGGAATAGCGTTTCAGATGCCTCTACTGCCACTATCAATGAGACAGTGCAATTAGTATATGGAATTTAATCACACGGAGGACAGGAATAAAAAATGAATAACGAGCTTACAGAGATAAAAGTAGGAATAACAACAATCGGAGCAATACTTTCATCAGTATTGGGTATCCTATATGTTCCTGTCCTCTTGATGGTACTATGCAACATCATAGACTACATAACAGGACTTATTGCGTCCGTATATCGGGGCGAAAAGGTATCAAGCTATATCGGTCTCCGTGGCATTATAAAAAAGGTCTGTTTGTGGCTTCTCGTAGTCGTAGGGGCTATAATGGACACGCTTATCAAGTATGCCGCTGATACGGTCGGAATAAAGCCCCCTGTTCACTTCTTGATAGCTTGTGTGGTAGCAGTATGGATTATCTGCAACGAGCTTATATCAATACTGGAAAACATGGTTGATATAGGCGTTAAAATCCCGCCTTTTCTTATGCCACTCGTAAAACTCATCAAGGAGCAGACAGAGAAAGCAGGAGAGCCGAAGGAAGAGCCGGAGGGATAATATGGCAACAAAAGCCGAACAGGAATCCTTTATAAACGAAATCGCTCCTCTCATCCAGAGAGAGGGAAAAGCCCGAGGATATACCATCGTTTCCACGGTTATCGCTCAGGCTTGCATTGAATCCCGCTGGGGGCTGTCGGGCCTTGCAAAGTATCACAATTATTTTGGCTTAAAATGCGGCTCGAAATGGAAGGGCGCATTTGTTACCATGAACACGAAGGAAGAGTACACCCAGGGACAGCTCACAACGATCCGGGACAGCTTCAGGGCATACAATAATATGTCCGACGGAGTGAAGGGCTATTATGAGTTTATCAGCTCGACAAGGTATGCTAACCTCAAACTGGCATCAACTCCGAGACAGTATGCCGAGTATTTGAAATCCGACGGATATGCAACGTCCAGTTCCTATGTGACCACCCTTATCAATGTAGTCGGGAGTTATGAGCTTGAAAAGTACGATATACCGTCCGAAATCGTGGACACCGCACCCGTGAAAAACTGAGATCATCACTATAAGACCCAAGGTTTCCATATTTTACCCCTTTTTATCATTTTCTTTTCTTCAAGGCGTCGTTCTGCCCCTTCAGGACGGCGCCCTTTTCTATTTTAAATAGGTGTCACGTGGGAAAAACGTGCAACATGAAGTGCAACACGGTCTTTTTTAGAGAGCCCTCGGAGCCTTGATTTTACTGGGGAAATAAAAGAAGCAGGTGATGGGAATCGAACCCCCGTGACAAATGCCATTTGAGACCGCATAGCTACGGGCAAAAGTGGCGTTTTTATGCGGTCTCGGACAATGTAAAATGATAACGTATTATCAACGAAAAATATACCCTTATACTCGAAATGCAACACGGAATGCAACACGAAAATTCCTAAAAAGAGGGTGATGGGAAATGCACCCACGAGACACCCTGAACATCAAATCACATTATTAAAATGCTCGGACATTTTCTTTGAATATGCTTCCGACATCGGAATAATATTGTTTTGATACACTTCTTTCATGACCCCGCTGCCACGTCTCCATCCTCCGAAGTCAGCCAGATAATTATCCGGGACTCCCAAAACGGCTCCAATCGATGCAAAGTAATGCCGGAGATCGTGGAACCGAATACTCATCCCCAGCCTGTCTCTGATCCGGGTGAAGACACGGGTGGCGCTGGTGGGGTTCTTATACTTGATGATATGCTGGTTCGGTTTGCCGGATCCGAGAAGTTCAAGGACTTTATCCGGAACAGTCACATCACGGGCGGATTCCTCTGTTTTGGGTATATCCTTTATTATCCATGATTTATCATATGCTTGGACCATGTCTTTTGTGACGTGAATGATATTTCCGTCAAGGTCGCCATAAGTTAGGGCGAAGATCTCTCCACGTCTCATGGAAGTAAACGCCGCCAGGGCGATACACTTTTTCAGCTCCTCCGGAGCAGCTTCAAACAGCTTTTTTATGTCCTCGTCTGAGGGGGCCGTATTTCGATTTTTCGGACGTTTTGGAAGGGTGACGTGATAAACTGCATTCGGCTCATAAAACCTCAAGGAAGAGGACAGGAGCCCGTAAATATTAGCTACTGATTTGGGCTTTAATTCTCCGGCCAATCCCGAGACAAAGAGCTGCAGGATTTCGGAATTTAGTTTTTTTATCTTGAAGTTTTCAATGCTTTTGTAATTGTTATCCAGCTGGATCCGATAGCCCCGGATCGTGGAAGGAGAGAGGACCCCTTCTTTTGCGTTGATATATCCCTCTATGGCCTCCTTAACTGTCAGATCGGTCTTATTGTGGCGGTCCTTTTGATTTTTCCACTGGGCGGCGGCGAGTTCCGCTTCCTTCTTTGTGGGAGCTGTGAAAGATTCATAGTGTCGCTTTCCCTGTCCGTCCTTATGGGAGAATACCTGGACACGATAAGATCCCGATGGTAATCGTTTAGCTGTTGGCATGATTATCCCTCCTTATGCGCTTTTTCCTCTATGCTGTCGGCACTCTCATTACTGAAAAAATCATCATTCTCAATGTGGTGTATTTCGTGAGTATATGCCCGATAACGTGCCTGTTCGGACAGGCTTTCGTTTATTACTATGGTATAAAATCCGTTCACCCGTGCCGTGTATGCTTTAATAGTGGACGGCAGCGGGCAAACGACGGTTCTGATGTCAGTCGTCATTATTAGACATCCTTTCAATCATCTGTTTCACAAAGTCGATATCTTTCGCCGGAACTTTCCGGCTGGCATCGAATAGGACTTTATACTCTGGATTTTTATGGATGAACTCCGCCAACTCCGCCGCATCCTTATCGAGATAATAGCCAGGGCTTTCCGATTGATCTGTGGTGGTAGGGTGTGGGGCTCCTCCGGCATCTTGCCAGGCTTTTTCAAATTCCTCCGGGGTATCAAATGATTTGGGGATATCTTTTAAGAACATAGGCACATCATATCCCATTAGCCACGCTGGATTAATTCCATAAGGATCACATAGGAATGATAATTGATCTTGAACGGGAATCCGTTTCCCATTACAATAATGTGAAATAGTCGGTTTTGGTATTCCGGTTCTTTTGGAGATATCCGTTTGAGTAATATGGAAATAATCCATCATTTCCGATAAGCGTTCTTTTGTAGAGCTAATCCTTTTTGCCATAATGCACCTCCCTTTTATTGAAATATAACACAAATAAAAAAAAGTTTCCACTTCTTAAACAAAATATGTTGACAAACGAAAAATATTATAATATCATTTGTATAGTTTCCAAACGGAAACACAATATTTTGTAGAAAGGAGGGCTCAATCATGTTTGAGACATCAAAACTCAGAGGGCGGATTGTTGAAAAATATGGCTCTCAGGTAAAATTTGCTGATGCGGTGGGGTGTTCGATTTCCTTCTTATCCCAGTATTTGAACGGCAAAAAGAAGCTGGACCAGGCGAGGATTGATAAGTGGGCGAATGCTTTAGATATCGATAGTGCTGATATCTACAATTATTTTTTTACCCATAGAGTTAACAAATGAAAACATGAGGAGGAAAAATGAACGAGCTATCGCAATCAGTCAAACAGCTTCCGGACACTCTTCCAGACTTATCAAGATTTGTCCTGATAGGACGGGCACAGCTAAAAGCCGTTAGAGATGCGATAAAACATATCGACAAGATCGGAGTAGCTAAAGAAGTTCACGAACAGAAGTTAAGAGAAGCCCAAGAGATAGCAGAAGCGGTTCTGGATGCAGAGGTCAAGATTGGGGAATTGACCAGCCGGATGGAAAAGGCGCAAGGTTTTGCATCAACCATTAAGGACAACGGTGTCCCGAATGTAACAAAGCAAAAACAGCTTGAAGAAATCGGCATAACCGAAAAGCAAAAACAGCGGTTTGAAGCTCTCGCAAAACACCCCGAAATCGTGGAACAGGCAAAAGCAGACGCCCGAGAAAATGACCGCATTGTTACCAGGCAGGACGCCCTTAACCGGATCGCTCCACCACAGAGCCACCAGCAGATCATGAAAGAGATTGAGAAAAAGGCACGGGCAGAGCATCAGGAATTTAAGGAAAAGAAAAAAGATTCCGTGGTTAGTTTTGAAGACATCCAAAGAGATAAACGGTCACAAAACATAATCAATCATAGCATTAAATCGGGCATCATGGGGGCAATTAAGGCAATATCTAATATTTCTTTTCTCAATGCAAGTGAAGTCAATGAAATGGTGGAAACTTCAACAAAAGAAGATCTTGAATGGATGAGAAACGCATTATTGAACAGCATTGAAACATTAAGTTTTTTATATCACAAGTTTGGAGGTTAAGAATGGACGGAATTTATTCACAGTTAAACAAAATAGTCCGCCAGATGAAACAGGACGGAAATGTAATTTTTGATGTGGATTCTGTATCGGAAAAAATTGATATATCCAGCATGGACAGGGCAGAGCTCGAAAGTAAATGTAAAAAGGCTATGACTTCCGTTACTTTTTATCAGAATCATCTGCGGTCTGTTGTCCACGGTAAAGGAATTTATGTTGATTATGACAAGATTAGAAGCCGTATGGTACTTGAAAAACTTTTGATAAACGCAAGGTTTAATGAAGAGAAAAAAGCTCTAATGATTAGTATTTTCGAGGATATAATCAACGGACTTCCGGAAGACACCGGTGGGAATCAGCTCTATTTTGACCCCGATAAAACGGATGAAAATGGTGATCTTCTTATCTTTGAAGAAAAAAGCAAGGAGGAACTTATTGAAATGCTTCAAGAATTATTAGAGGCGTCAAAATGAAGACCCCAATACTCACCGCCACCCTGAAAGGAGCCGTTGAGCGAGCTGGACTTAACGGAAAGGCTCTCGCTGATTTGACCGGAATACCTTATCCGACCATCCGATACCGATATAAGTACCCGTCAACATGGCGGTTCTGTGAATGGGGAGCGGTGGAAAGGCACATCGATTTTAATGAATCGGAGAGGGAAATACTACGAAAGGAGATGAAAAAGCTGTGAAAAGATTAGCACTCACGTTATTACTGTTAATCGCCCTGGTAACGCCCTGTTATGGAATGACTGCTCACGATTTGGCGATGTCTTACGTTCTGGCGGATCAGGACAGACCACGGGATCCGGGAGACAAACTCTACACCAGCGAGATCCCCGAAAAGTGTCCGATATTGCTTGATACGACCGCTTACTGCTCCGGGACTCATGGCAGCCACGGCGACAAGATGCAGCGGGGCCATGTGGCATATACGGAATGCAGTTACGGAACTTACATGGAGCTTTACGAGGCAGTTCTGGAAGATGATGGAACGTATAGCCTTGGCAAGTTTATCGGGCAGTATCAGGTCAAGGATTGCGGATATGGAAAACGGACAGGCGTTGGTCGGAGTCGTGTCCGCCCCGATAAAGGCTCTTTAGGGAGCATCGAAACAGGCGAGACCGTGGATGTTTACTTTCCGGAATATTCCGAGTGTAAGGAATGGATGTCGGAAACAAGAGGCCGAGTATTCGCACTATTTATCAATGATGTAAAAGGATAAGGAGGAAAAAGAATGATATTCAGAGTATTTTTCAAGGTTTCATTTTATGAAGTATGGAAGGACTTCACCAAACTATTCGATGCAGCGAATTATGCGTCAGAGATCCGGGGGACGGTATTCGATAAGGACGATAAAGCGCACCCTATTAAAGGGCTCCGTATTGAGTTCATTGAGCCGGAAGAAGAAACAGAGGAACCCGAAAATAATAGTGCCCCCACCAGTGCGGACTGATGGGAGCGTGTGAAAGAAATTGCGGCCTATGTCCGGCCACGTTTCGATTATAGCACGAATAAGGAGAAAAGGAAAATGATAGAAGCAAAAGAAAAAAAGGAAATTAAGGCTCCGTCACTCTATGAGCTCACGAACGATCTTCAGGCACTCCTTGATTTTGGATATACGGAGGAGGATGAGGAGGTTTTTAACGACACGCTGGACGGGATCCTGGCTGGGATCGGGGACAAGTCGGACGGCTATTGTGCCGTGATTGACCACTTCAATACCAACGTGGCGATGATAAAGCTGGAAGAGGACAGGCTTAAAGCAAGGCGGGAAGCTATCGAGAACCGTGTTAAGCAGATGAAGGACAGGCTTCAGAATGCTCTTGAAGTCATGGAACAGGGCGGAGCAAAGGCGGAAATCAAGACAGCCTTACATACTATCAAATTAGCCGGAAATGGCGGGGTTCAGCCCTTAAACGTTAATAAGGACAACGTTCCTGAAGAGTACATGAAGACCATTATCGAGAAAAAGCCGGACACCGACAAGATACGCAAGGCTCTCGCAGAGGGTAAAAAGCTCGATTTTGCGGAACTACTACCACGTGGGCGGCACGTGAGCATTAAGTAAGGGGGTGAAAATATGGGAATTGTATGTCTTGTGATGGGTGCATCTGGATCCGGAAAATCCACATCGCTCCGGAATTTTGACGAAAACGAGATCGAAGTATTGAACGTGGCGGGAAAACCGCTCCCGTTCAGGAAGCATTTGAAAACTGCCAACAACCCGACTTATGACAATATCAAGGCTACCCTGAAAGCTAACAGGGTAAAAGCCTATGCTATCGATGACAGTCAGTATCTAATGGCGTTTGAGAGTTTTGAACACGCTAAAGAGACAGGGTACGGCAAGTTTACGAACATGGCCTTAAACTTTAAGAGCTTGATAGACTGTGCGATCCGGAATACTTCTCCGGACACGATAGTATATTTCCTGCATCACACGGAATTAGCCGAGGACGGACGGGTTAAGGCAAAGACACTCGGAAAGATGCTGGATAATCAGCTCACGGTCGAAGGGCTTTTTAGTATCGTCCTGTTATGCCAGACGGAAGGATCTGAACACTTTTTCATTACCAACAGCGACGGGAGCAATCCGGCAAAGTCTCCGATGGAAATGTTCGAGATGAGGATCCCGAACGATTTAAAGATGGTTGATACGGTAATCCGTGATTATTACGGAATAACCACCACAACAAAGACAAAGAATAAGAAGGGAGAATAAACAAAATGAAAGCATTTAATGATTACGACAAAGCAAAGGAAGCAGCAAGGCAGACAGGATCCGGAGCGAAACTTCCGCCCGGAGCATATAAGGCCAAGATAATCGGCGTGAAGTATGAAGCCGGAAAGAACGGCACTTCCGACAGGATCCTCATTCAGTTCGACATCACCGAGGGCGAGTTTAAGGACTTTTTCCGCACCCAGTACGACGAAAACACTTCCGAGGATAAGAAGTGGAAGGGCAAGGCGGCGATCTATGTTCCTGTTGATGACGGTTCCGAGCGTGATAACTGGACAAAGAGGAGTTTTGCCAAGTGGACTAATGCCCTGGAGGACTCCAATGTCGGTTATACATGGGACTGGGATGAAAAGAAGTGGAAAAACCTCGCTATCGGTCTCATGTATGCCGAGACATGGACGGCAATCGACGGAAGACCTATCAAGTACACAGAGGTCCGTTATCCCATGGCAATCGGAGAAGTAAAGCCGGATGTCAAAATCCCTGATCCCAAGGTTAAGGACAGCTATAAGCAGGCCGTCAATAATTCCGACAATGGAACGGATGACTTTGTGAATGTGCCCGAAGGTTCTGCCGATGAGATCCCGTTCGATTGAGATCCTACGGAATGAGGAGATCCTACAATCCTTTTCTGTCTTAATCGACAAGCGGGAACAGGACACGGAGAGAGCCAGGAAGAGATACAAGGCTTTTTCCGTGCCCTATGACCGGGCAACGCTGAATTATGGTGATTATACCTTTAACGCCATGATTGACGGAGTTCCGATCTATGACACCGGCTCCCGGATCTGTCCGAAGTGTGCCGTGGAAAGAAAAATGAACCTTGACGAGCTGGCGGCCTGTTTTACCCATGAGCGAAAACGCTTTCAGGCTGAAATGGAGCGGGCAAAGGCGGAAAAGGCCAAGGTCTTCCTATTGGTTGAAGATGCCTCTTGGGAAAACCTTGTTAATGGCCGCTACAAGTCAAAGTTCAATCCGACGGCATTTCTCGCAAGTATTACGGCGTGGATGGTCCGTTATGAACTTCAGGTCATCATGTGCAAGGCCGAGACCAGCGGAAGGTTAATCAAGGAAATCCTCTATCGGGATCTGAAAGAACGTCTGGAAAGGGGTGAGTTTGATGAGTGAATGGTGGATAAAACTGAATGTCCGACTTAAAGATCATTGGCTCTGGGATAGTAAACCCTTTTCAAAAGGTCAAGCGTGGGTGGACCTTCTAATGTTGGCGGAAACCTATACTCATAAAAATATGTGGCGGGGCAATCTTACAGAGTTTAAGAAGGGTGATGTGTGCTTAAGTATCACAAAATTATCCGAGCGGTGGGGCTGGGATAGAAGAACCGTAAAAAAGTTCTTATGTGTACTCGAGGATGACGGAATGGTGTCGCTAAATGTGTCAAAAGGACGTACAACGATAACCCTTATAAATTATGGAAAATTCCAAGGTCGTAGTACATCAGAATCCACAACGGAATCCACATCAGATAGTACATCAAAATCCACATCAGATAGTACATCAGAATGCACACACTATAAGAGTAATAAGAGTAATAAGAATAAAAGAGTAAAAGAAAAAGAAAAGCCCCTCCGGGGAAAATATTTCGAGGATCCGAACGAGTTTTTGAATGATACGAAGTATCTGGACGACTATCTGGAATGCGAATCGTTTGCACATGAGGACGTGGAAAGAGCCGTTCTGATCCGGAGGATGGAACTGGGGCTTGATGACCCGAACGATGAGAACGTGAAGAAAAGACGAAAGGAGTTAGGGCTTGATGAATGAACATTTATCAGTTTGACAAAGCCGATGCTCAAAGGTTCGCCGATGAGCAGCATATCAAAACTCGGCGGTCCCATGGCGGAAAGGAATTAGAGTTCGAGGTCTGCCCGTATTGTCGGAGTACGAAAGACAAGTACAAGTTTTCGATAAATATGAGCACCGGAGCATTTATCTGCTTAAGGGCCTCATGTAATGCCAGAGGGAATATGCTTACACTCCACAAGGATTTTAATTTCGATCTCGGAATTGACGTTAAAGAGTACGAGCGTCCACGGAATACCTGGAAGCGGTTCCCGCTGCCGGAGGAAAAGCCGACAAAGAACGAAGTGATTGATTATCTGCACGGAAAGAGAGGTATTGAGCCGGAAATAATATCGAAGTATAGGATCACCACAAAGAAGGACAGCCCGAACATCATAACATTTCCTTTTATCGGAGAAACAGGACAGGTCGATTTTATCAAATACCGGAAAATCGATTTTGACCCGAAAAAGGACAGCTCCAAAGAATGGAGCGAGAAAAATATGCTCCCGATCCTGTTCGGGATGAGCCAGTGCAATCCGGAAAACAGCACTTTGATAATCACAGAGGGACAGATCGACAGCTTAAGCGTGGCATCGTGCGGTTATGAGAATGCCGTTTCGGTTCCGACAGGCGCTAAAGGGTTTACATGGATCCCGCACTGCTGGACATGGCTCCAACAGTTCAAAACGATAATTGTATTCGGAGACCATGAGCACGGAGAGATCACTCTTCTCGATGAAATCCGGACACGGTTCCGCTGGTGTCGGATCAAGAGTGTCCGCCCTGAAGCATACAAGGACTGCAAAGATGCCAATGAGCTCCTTCTTAAGTACGGAAAGACCGCTATCAAGGAAGCCATAGAAACAGCTGAGGCGGAAATGCCGGAAAGGGTAAGACGGATTGAGGATGTAGCGGACTTTGATGAGAAAACGGAAAAACTTCCGACCGGAATAAAATCCGTTGACTATATCCTTAACGGCGGGATCCCGTTCGGAGCGTTCAATATTCTCACGGGAAAACGTGGAGAAGGTAAATCTACTGAGGCGAGTATGCTGGTCAAGCAGGCCCTCGCAAATGACTATACCGTTTTCATGTACTCCGGAGAACTTCCATGCCGAACGCAAAAGAGATGGCTCGACCTTCAGATCGCCGGACGGGATCATGTCCAGCGTATCGAAAACGATGATAAGACAGTCAACTATACCATTAGCAAGGGAAACCGTGAGATCATAACAAATTATTATCGGCAGCGGGTTTATCTTTACGATACAGGCATTGTATCAGATGAGGAAAAGGACCTTATCCCGACTGTTGAAAAGTGTATCGTACAATTCGGATGTCGGGTAATTCTGATTGACAACCTCATGACAGCTATCGACCTCTTCAACGAAAAAGGGGAAAAGCTGGAGATTCAGGAGAAGATCTGCAAAAAGCTCGCCCGGATGGCTATGGAGTATAACGTCCTTATTCTGCTGATAGCTCACAAGCGAAAAGGACAAGGGTACAACGTTTCTGATGATAACGATGAAGTTCTGGGGAGTTCCGAGATCACCAACTTGGCGGATGTGGTCATGAGCTACGAACGGCCTAATAAAAAAGATATCGAAAAAGGCGAGTATTCCGAAGACCAGCGACTTATGAAGGTAACAAAAAACCGAACAGGCAACGGAAAAATTGACTTTAAGGGTGTCGTTCTGGATTATGACGAAGCCAGCAAGAGGATATATGCCCTCAATGATACCGGAGCAGCCGAGAGACCTGAAAAGTGTTTCATGGAATCCGAAGAATTTACAGACGTAACGGAAAATCCGTTTGATTGAAAGGAGAAAAATGGAAATAGATATCACAAATATAGCAAATTGCGGAAATAGCATCTGGAAGATATTTAAGAAGTTATGCGGTTCGGATGTTTCCGACAAAGAGGAAGTTATTCACAAGGCTTTTAAGCTGTTCGGCGATGAGTGCCACAAATACGAGAACTCGGAGATCTATCCTTTTGCAATCCACTACTCCCACGCACTAATTGACCAGCTTGAACGGTCCTTATATCCCGGCAAGCCACGGCCGGAAGTAACACGGAGCACCCAGCGCATGAATTACGCCGATTTTGTGGAGTACATGAAGAACCCGACACCGGGCGACATGGTAACAGTAATCGATGACAACGACGGGATCCTGTCCCGGATAAAAGTGAGGACGGTGATAGACAGATGAGTAAGTTTAACGAATGGATGAACACGGAAATAACAACCCTTAAAGAAACAGCCTCGGAAACTAACCTTTTTATCCAGGGCAAGCTGTCGGAGGCGATCCGGATCCGGGCGATATTCAACGACATAACAAAGAGCCCCGAGGACTTGGCAGCGGAAATCTGCGATCACTACTGCAAATTTCCCGAGGCATACGATACCGGACACGATGATGACAATGACAGGATGATTGAGGAGAAGTGTAACAACTGCCCTCTTAGGGAGCTGGTGAAATGATTACGGAAAATCTCAAATACTGCAAAAACTGCATCTATGCAAAACCCAAGGAAAACAGAGAACCGCCATTATGGTATTGCGGAAAGCATAGGCTCTATATTACTTCAAAAACTTGTTATTCGTACTACAAGGAAAAAGAATGTGAACATTATACAGAGAGGTGAAAGAATGAGAATATTCAAAGCAAACGGAAGAACAGGCAGAACATATTATGTATTCCCGAGGAAGAAAAAGCCGGAGCTGGCAATCGAAGAGGCGGCAAGAGAGGCTCACCACCACAAGGATGACATGACAATTATCCCCGTTTGGATTAAGGACGGCAATCTGTATCTTAACCAGGTCAAGGGTACGGAAAAGATGATCGCTGTTATCAGGAAGGGGAAAGGATGACCAAAGACGGACAGTTAAATCTGTTTGACCTTTATCCGGATCGAATTTGTGGAGCCTGTTACTACTTCCGGTTACCGGAAGATTTGTAGAAGAGGAGGGCAAGGAATGAAAAAGGAAGATGCTATTCACATATTAACAGCCATGAAAAAAAGCTATTTGTCTTTAGGAATACCCGACCCGGAGGCGGTGGAAGCGCTGGATATGGCAATAAAGGCTATTCAGGCAGATAACAGCGAGGAACTGGCATTACAGTATGCTAAAGGTTACAATGACGGGTTCATGGAAGGGATAAAGCATAACCGTCCGAAGTCAGGAGAATGGTTCAGAGACGGGAGCATGATTGAATGCTCGTTGTGTGGATGTCGGATGCCGAAAGAATTGAAAGGAGTGACCGGGGCTATATTGGACTTGCAGACAGAATACTGTCCTAATTGCGGCGCAAAGATGGAGGGCAAGGAATGACAAAAACCGAAGCTATCGATCACTTAAAAGATATCGCCTATACCGGTATATCCAGCTTGGACGAATACAATGCCGTTCAGCTCGCCATTAAGTCGCTGAAATCCGACCTCGACATGAGTAAGCGTATCGAGACCATTATCTCTCAGATCGAGCAGGCCCAGCACAATACCGTTGAACCCTTGTGTTATCTGGCATACGAGGACGCCCTTAATATCATCCGAAAAAACTTAAAGGAGGAATAGTTATGTGCAAATACATAAAAGCCCAGGAGGGGCACTACTTCCGAATAACCGACAAAGGAAAACAGGATCCACGGGTCTCGGCAAAGTTCGAGATTGGATATATCGGTAGTCAGCAGTACAAGTATCGTGTCCCTGAGAACTGGATCCGGAACGGGCTCGTTGAAGAGGTGACGGAATGAGCAAATTCAGACCATTAAGCCGAAAGAATAAATACTATATCCCAAAAGAGGACTACTTGACGGCAATCCATTATTCCTTGAGATATCCCGTATGGAAACAAGAGATTGACGCCATGGCCGACACGGCCAAGGCTATCCAGTACGACAAGGACAATGTTCAATCGTCCGGAGATTATGACGCCACATTTGAGGCGGCCGTCAAGCTTTCGGAAAGTACCATCGCTCCCAAGGTTAAGCTGATTGACGATATTATATACCAGGTCTCGAAGGGCATGGATAATTGGATCCGATTAGGGGTATGCTACGGACTTACCTTTGAGCAGCTGAAACAAAAGGGTATGCCGTGCGAGAGAGATATGTACTACGATATTAGGAGGCATTATTACTATGAATTATCGCAAAAAATTTGATGAATGGTATGGATTGCCGTCTGATTATTTTAATATCGATAAAACATTTCTTGATAAAATATGTGACACAATACCGGTTCCATATCTATGTCCATCTGATATTTATAAACAAAATAACATTCCGTTAAAAGATATAACGCTCAATTTTGAGACTGATGAACTTTTTGATGCTCAGATTACTATTGTTGATGAATCAAACATATTAAAAGATGATATATACGGAGATGTTATAGGAATGTTGAGGGTTAATGATAAAGTATGCCCCATACATAATCAAGATTTATATTTAGCTGTCATTATAGGTGATACAGATGAATATCAAGATGCAGAGATATTTTTGAATGAAATATTGACGGTATGGCATCGCATTCAAATATTATTACTTCATCCCCGTGTTGAAATCCTCGAACGGAAAGCGGCACTCCAAAAGTTAAAGGGCAAGGATAAAATCACCGCATCCAGTACCGGGCGCAAAGTTAAGTACGTTAAACGCTATTACATAACCCCGGAAGATATCGACCTGATGATTAACGGAGACCGGCATTACAAACGTAAATGTTTATCGTGGTATGTTATCGGTCACTATCGGGAATATAAGAACGGGAAAAGGATATTTATTCAAGGTTACTGGAAAGGTGAGCTCAGAGCATTGAAGCGTAACTTTGATGAGAGGGAGCGTGTAATATGACACCGGAAGAAAACGAATGCTTTTATCAGGGAATGATTGGCGGTTATCAGATGGCTTTGGAAGATATGGCGAAGATATTAGAGGGAGGTGATATTGATAGCGAGGATTTAATCAAGGAGATGTATTTGCGTTATAAAGTATTATCGGATCGGGAATTATTATTCCTGTTCGGTGGTGATTAAAATACCGCACTCAGGGGACAACTTTTTATGATATTATTCTAACGTAGATAATCTTTCATAGATATCATAGATGTGCAACTCCTTGAAGTAAGAGCCGCCCTCGGAAATAACCGGGGGTGGTTCTTTTATACCCGGAGGATAACTATGGCAACTAACCCACGCCACGCAAACGGGGCCCTCCGCCGGAAGAACCGGGCAAGGTTCCAGGCGATGGGTCTGCCTTGTCATATATGCGGTAAACCAATACACTACGACGAGCCAAGCGATCATGCTCATCCTCTTTCATTTGTCATCGATGAGATCATGCCGGTCTCTCGCTGGAAAGAGGCCGGGTACTCCTCAGCTCGTGCGGCGGCCGAAGACTGGAACAACTTGGCTCCAGCGCATTATGCCTGCAATGCGGCAAAAGGAAACAAAATCGCCCCACCCCCCGGCCGGAAAAATTTTCCAATCAACCTTCCGGATGGAAAATGGTAGCGTGAAACATTTTTCCGTGAAACATGGTGGGGAGGGGACCCCCCGGCCCCCACAGGCGAG
>JAEIGA010003985.1_pt1 | contig 22907 bp, 19 predicted proteins | sample 9270691 | NCBI WGS metagenome assembly JAEIGA01 (sample SAMN17057246, study PRJNA624740) | gut metagenome | biome: biome; isolation source: fecal sample | host: Bos grunniens | place: China: Xizang | collected 2019 | reverse complement strand
GACACCACAGCCACTTTCCTAGCACCAGCCCAGATTCGTCTGCGCACGGGCGTTGCCCTGCTCTGCCGCTTTCCGGTACCATTGCACGGCTTCCGCTTCGTTCTTGGTCGTACCCGAACCGTACTGGAGGCACCAGCCCAGATTGCCCTGTGCAACTGCAGAGCCCTGCATGGCTGACTTGCGGTACCACTTCACGGCCTCGGTCTTGTTCTGTGCAATGCCGCAGCCTTTTTCATAGCACCAGCCCAGATTCGTCTGCGCACGGGCGTTGCCCTGCTCGGCCGCTTTCCGGTACCATTGTACGGCTTCCGCTTCGTTCTTGGTCGTGCCCGAACCATACTGGAGGCACCACCCCAGATTGCCCTGTGCAACTGCCGAGCCCTGCACGGCTGACTTGCGGTACCACTTCACGGCCTCGGTCTTGTTCTGTGCAATACCGCAGCCTTTTTCATAGCACCAACCCAGATTCGTCTGCGCGCGGGTATTACCCTGCTCTGCCGCTTTCCGGTACCATTGCACGGCTTCCGCTTCATTCTTTGCCGCACCGATACCATACTGGAGACACCAGCCCAGATTATTCTGTGCCACCGCATTGCCCTGTTCTGCCGCCTTCCGGTACCATTGCACGGCTTCCGTCTCATTTTTTACTCTGCCGATGCCGTACTGGCAGCACCAGCCCAGATTGCCCTGCGCAACCGCATGACCCTGTGCGGCGGCTTTCTGATACCATTTTGCGGCTTCGGTCTCATTTTTTGCAACGCCTGTACCGTACTGGCAGCACCAGCCCAGACTGTTCTGTGCATCCGCATGGCCCTGCTCCGCAGCTTTGCGGTACCAGCTTGCCGCTTCTGCCTGATCCGCCGCTGCACCGGTACCGTTTTTATAGCATTCGCCCAACTGATACTGCGCACCTGCATGACCTTGTTCGGCCGCTTTCCGGTACCATTCCAGTGCCCTCGGTCTGTTCTTGGCGGTACCGATGCCCTCAAAACTGCACAGTCCCAGCTTGTATTGTGCTTCGGCGTGTCCATTTTTGGCCGCCTTGCGGAAACACTGCACAGCTTCCGCCTTGTTTTCCGCTATGCCGCGCCCGTAATAATAGCGTTCGCCCTGTTCATACTGCTTACGTGCTTCCTCGGCCTCAGCTTCACCCCATTTGATCGACACCCTCGGTCCCTGGGGGTCCTCTGCCGGCTTCTCCGCCAATTTCAGGTTGCCTGCAATCACCGGTGTTCCTTCTACTTTCAGGTTTCCCGCAATCACCGGCGGTGTTTCCTTTTTCACCGGCGCTGCTTCGCCATTTTTCACCCGCTCCAATGCCTGACGCAGTTCCGTCGCCGTGGCGAACCGTTTGGTCGGATCGAATTCGCACGCCTGCAGAATCACCGCTGTCAACTCCGGCGATGCGTCACAGGGCGGCGGCAATTTCTCACCGCGCATCCGGCGATCCAGCGCTTCCTCCCGTTCCCGGTAAGCGGCCGGCTTGTCAACCGGCAAAAACGGCATCCGGTTGCGGTTCATCGCACCGTACAACACCAGTCCCAGCGAGTAAATGTCCACCCGGTGGTCGTACTTTTTGCCAAACCGCACTTCCGGGGCCGCATACATCCACGTACCCGTCCGGGTAATGGCACCACTGGTATTCTCCAGCGCCTTCGCAATGCCGAAATCGCCCAGCTTGAAGTTGCCGGAACCCTCATGTACCATGATGTTTTCCGGTTTGATGTCCCGGTGAATCACCCGGAGCCGGGCGCATGCTTCCAGCGCATCGCAGATATCGCACCCCAGCTTGATGACGCTTGCCTCATTCATCGGATGCTTTTTCATATACTCATAATACGGGGTCAACAGCTCCATCCGGATGAACAGGTACCAACCAATTTCCTGTTCTTTCGCTACCACGCTGTGATTTTTGATGGACACAATGTGATTGCTGTAGCCGTCCAACGACAGCATCAGCCGGATTTCCTTGACGAAGTCGCCGACCATCTGTGCGAAATACGCCTTCACTTCGTCCTCGCTGCTGCCTTCCGCACAAAGCATTTCCGCATCGTGCCGGTTGGCCGGGACGGAGATCACTTTGATGGCGGCCTGCTCGGAAATGTCGAACAACTCATCCGTGTGGGTTGCTTCGTACACCGCACCGAAACCGCCGCTGCCCAGTTTCCGGCCAATGGTCCACTCCGGCCAGATTTTTTTCAATGCTTCACGTTCCATGTTTTCATTCCCTTCCGTAGGGTAATCTTCCTTATCTTTTATTATAGCAGATTCCGGAGGAAATGCAAGAAGAAAACGACCCGGCAATCACGCATCGGGTCGTTTATACAGTGGTATTGTTATAATCGTAATATGTAGAAAAAATCCGTCAGCCGTTCCGCTGTCCGTACGGGCACACCGAAGCACAAATACCGCACACCGCACCGCGCCCAATCTGCTGATATGCTTTTTTCATGTGGTTGCTGCAAGCCGCCGGGTCAAACAAATCTTCGCGTACGCTGCCCGGACCATAATGATTTCCGCTGATGGCCTTAGCCGGGCAAGCATCCCGGCACCGGGTACAGGTACCGCACCGTGACACCGATGCTTCCCGTTTCACCAGCTCCGGCACCAGCGGATGGTCCGTCAGTACCGTTGCCAGCCGCACCCTCGGACCAAACTCCGGCGATACGAACAACGCACTTTTGCCGACCCAGCCCAATCCGGCACGCACCGCCGCCGTCTTGTGCGGAAAAATACCGGCATAGGGCCCGTTGTCATGGACGCTTTGCGAAGCCGCCACCGGCATGGCCCGGAAACCATCCCGTTCCAGCAAGGTGGCAATCCGCAAAGTCAGCCGGTCCAGATTGGCGTTGACCGCCCGGTAATGCTGAAAATACGAAAACGTCGGGGTCTGCATTTCCGCCACTTCATCAAAGACCCCGTCACACAATCGCCACACCAGCACGATCGCCCGTGGAAACGCACGATACCGCTCCGACAACGCACCGCTTACATCCGCAAAACCGACCGCTGCCACACCTTCTTCGTACAATTCCTGTTTCAGTTTATCAAAATCCATCATTGTTCCTTGCTCCTGCTTACAGCCGGTTGCCCAGCCACGTCAAAATATCGTTGTACACCTGTCCCCGGTTCAGTTCGTGCAGCAAATCGTGCCGGCTGTCCGCATACAGTTTCACCGTCAGTTTGCGCACCCCGGCATCCTGCAATGCGTGGACCATTTTCTGCACATTGCGTCCGCCGCCCCCCACCGGATCCATTTCACCGCCCAGAATAAAAATCGGCAGGTCAGGCATCACCTGCGCCTGATTGCGCCGGTTTTGCGCCTTGCGCATACCCTGCAGCAAATCCCGGAATGCCGATACCGTAGGGATAAATCCGGTGAGCGGATCATAAATAAAGGCATTCACCGCCGCTTCATCCCGGTTGAACCAGTCAAACTTTGTATGATTGGGGGCAAACTTCCGGTTAAACGGTCCGAACAACAGCTTTTCCAATGCAAGACTGCGATGGTGCGGACCGAAACGTTTTTCCTCCGCTGCCGCCAGCAGCTGTGCCGTGCGGATGATGTGTTCCGGCTGATCGCCGCAGCCGCACAAAATTGCACCACGCAGACGATCGGCATAATCCATCGTGCAGCACCGCACCAACAGTGCCCCCATGCCATGCCCCATGAGAAAAACCGGCACACCGGGATGGGCATCCTGCTCCATATTCTGCAAAATATGCAGGTTATCCACCATGGTCTGCCATCCGTTTTCCTCCGCAAAAAAGCCCAGACGTTCCGGACTCTCCGCAGTACGGCCATGCCCCGGATGGTCCGGTCCTGCAACCAACACACCGTATTCCGCCATATAAGCGGCAAACGCATCGTAACGGCCGATGTGTTCCCCCAATCCGTGCGCGACAATCAGAATCGCACTGGGTTCTTCGTGGGGAAGCCATTCTTTTACATAGATCCGGGCAGCACCGTCTGCAGAAGTAAAATAGAATTCATTGGTCGTGATCATGATCGGCACGCTCCTTCGTTTCACATCTTCTGTATTCATTATACACGATTCCGTCTCACGAAAAAAGGGGCTTCCTGCAGTTTTTATGCCTGAACAGCAGCATTTTTCGCAGCATAGAAAAACAGGACACATTGCGTCCGGAGCGCAGTGTGTCCTGTAAAACAGAATATTTATTCCGCCGCAATATCCGCAGCTTACGACCACGGACCGTCCGGGAGGCTGTTCCCTACGCAGTTGGCTTGTAGGGTCCGGCCGCCTCGACGAACGATATGAAGCCCTTAAATTGACCGCATTATCCCAACATTTTTTCCGCACTTGCCAGTTTTACACAAATGCAGAACAATTCCGCCGCCTTGGTCAGCTCCCCGATGCCGATGCCCGTGGGCGCCAGACGGATGTTGGTGTCTTCCGGGTCCTTTTTGTAGGGATACGTCGCACCTGCACCGGTCAGCTTCACGCCGCCCTGTGCACACAATGCTACCACGCGTTTCGCACAGCCGGGCAGCGTATCCACGCTGACGAAATAGCCGCCGTTGGGCTTGTGCCATTTCAGCAAGCCGGTTCCGGCAAATTCCGCATCCAGCTTGGCACACAGTGCATCAAACTTCGGACGCAGCAGTCGTGCATGATCTTCCATTTTCGCCAGCAGTCCGTCAAAATTTTTCAGATAGGCCAGATGGCGCATCATATTCATCTTATCCGGGCACACACGCTGGGTGCCGGTACGCTTGCGGTCCCACGCCTGATTCTTCGGCGAAGTCGCCATTGCCGCCACACCTGCACCGGGCAGGGTAATTTTACTGGTCGATGCATACATGATGACCATGTCTTCCGTGCCGTTTTTCAGACACTCCTCATACAGCGGCAGCAACTTCTCGTGGGTGTCGCTGATATGGTGGATGCAATACGCATTGTCCCAGAAAATACGGAAATCCTTTGCGGCCGGTTTCAGTGCCGCAAAGCGCCGCACCGTCTCATCGGAATAGGTAATCCCCTGCGGATTGGAATACTTCGGTACGCACCAGATGCCCTTGATTTTCTCGTCTGCCGACACCAGCCGTTCCACCATATCCATATCGGGACCCGTTTCCGTCATGGGAATCGTGATCATTTCAATATTGAAATATTCGCAGATGGAAAAATGCCGGTCATAACCGGGCGCCGGGCACAAAAACTTGATGCCGCCCTGCAGCAGCCACGGTTTGCCTCCGCCGACACCGTGCACCATTGCATCGGCCACTTTATCAAACATCATGTTCAGGCTGGATGCGCCGCCCAGTACCACCGTCTCCACCGGAACTTCCATCATCTGTGCAAAAATTTCTGCCAGCTCCTGCACACCGTTGGGCATACCATAATTCCGGCAGTCAAATCCGTTGGGTGCGATGTACTCTTTCACATCCAGAATATCGGTGCTGAGGTCCAGCTGATCGGTGCCGGGCCGCCCCCGGGACATATCCAGTTTCAACCCCTGTGCCTGAAACGCCTGATACGCATCAAGCAGTCGCTGGTATTCTTCCTGCAGTTGTACACGGTTCATTGCAGCATACTGATTCATGAAACTCGTTCCTTTCTATGGAAAAAATCTGCCGTACAGCAATAATAGCACCGGCGCATGGAAAATATACATTGTTTCTGTATCCCGGTGCGATGATGTTTCCATTGTAGCGCATTCCGCCCAATTTTGCAAGAGTAAAGTGCAAATCCTGCAAAAAATATCGTCAAAAGTTGCCGTTTTCTGTTTTTCCGTATAAAAACCGCCGTTTTTCTCTTTTTATATGCCATCTGTCATCCTGTTTTTACGAAAAAAAATGCCCCGGCGGACAATCCGTCGGGGCTTTGGAGGGAATAATCTGAATTATTCTTCTCTCATCTTTGCGAAGCACTCGCTGCAGTATACCGGGCGGTCCTCACGGGGCTTGAAGGGAACGCGTGCTTCCTTGCCGCAGGAGGCGCAGGTAGCGGTGAACATTTCGCGCTCGGGCTTACCGGCGTTCTTACGGGCATCGCGGCAGGGCTTGCATCTCTGGGGCTGGTTCACGAAACCCTTGGATGCATAGAACTCCTGCTCACCAGCGGTGAACACGAATTCATTGCCACATTCTTTGCAAGTGAGAGTCTTGTCTTCGTACATTGTTTTTACCTCGCTTTTTGGTTTGAAAAAATTTTTCGCCCAAAAACGGATCCGCACCGTTTTCATTGTCAAAAATAACAACGCTCTGCTCTGAGGGGGCATATATATGGGGAAGCATCAGAGTGATGCTGCCTTTCTGGTTTATGTGACGCTGCCGGTTCCCCGGAGTTTGCGTCGTACGCGCTGCATAGCATTGTCTACGGCCTTCGTCGTCAGCCCAAGCCTTGCGGCTATGGTTCCGTATGGCACGGATTCCAGGTAAGCAACCAAAACTTTTTTCTCCAAGGGGGAAAGTTTCGTGTCTGCCTCATTGAAAACAGTACGCAGTGTTTCCTGTCTCAGCAGGAGCTCTTCCGGATTGTCTGAAGATCGGGACGGCAGTTCGGCTTCCAGTTCCTCAAAAGAAACCGGGGCATTTTCTCCGGTGCCATGCTGACGATTCCACGTCCGCACCACCGAAATCATCCGCCGTTCCGCGCAAAGAATGGCATACGATACAAATGGCACCCCTCGCGCCGGGTCATAAGTCGCTACGGCGCGCATCAGACCAATGGCCCCTTCCTGCGTCAGATCTTCCAGTTCCGTCCGCGCATCCGTGTACTTCGATGCGCGTTTCCGGAGCAACGGAAGAATCTCCTCCACCAGAAGTTTCAATGCATCGCGGTCTCCGCCACGTGCCTGAACCGCCAATTTATTCTGACGAGCCTGCTGCTCGGAGTTTGCCTGTTGCAATCAGCACCATTCCATTCGTTCTGCAGGTATGGTATAATCATACCGCATTGTTTTTCCGATGTCAACTGTTTTATTCAATTTGTCGAAAAATTTTTTCGATTTGCCCGTTGATATGAACATTTTGCAAGGTTACATAAAAAACCCGGAAAGAAAAAGCACCGTTTCACGGCGAAAACGCGTGAAACGGTGCTTTGATGCACATATTCTTCCGGAAGAAATTACTTCTTCGCAGGCTTGAAGCTGTCCTTCAGGGACACGCTGCGGTTGAACACCAGCGCACCGGGCTTGCTGTCGCGGTTGTCCACGCAGAAGTAACCCAGACGCAGGAACTGATACGAAGCCGGAGCCTTGGCATCGGCCAGCGCGGCCTCCAGCTTGCAGCCCGTCAGCACCTCCAGCGACTTGGGATTCAGGCAATCGAGGAAGTTCTTGCCTGCGCCATCGGGATCGGCATCCGAGAACAGGTTGTCGTACAGGCGCACTTCGGCATCCACTGCGGTGGATGCTTCCACGAAGTGAATGGTGCCCTTGATCTTGCGGCCGTCCTTGGGATCGCCACCGCGGGATTCAGGGTCATACTCGCACAGCACTTCCGTCACATTGCCGGCTTCATCCTTGACACAGCCGGTGCACTTCACGACGTACGCACCTTTCAGACGCACTTCGTTGCCGGGGAACATCCGGAAATACTTCTTGGCCGGTACTTCCATGAAGTCGTCGGCTTCGATGTACAGATCACGGGAGAAGGCCACCTCACGGGTACCTGCTTCGGGATCGTTCGGGTTGTTCTCCACGGTGAAGTATTCCACCTGATTTTCGGGATAGTTGGTCACGGTCAGCTTCACAGGGCGCAGCACTGCCATGGCACGCTTGGCATGTTCGTTCAGGTCCTCACGCAGACAGAACTCCAGAAAACCGAATTCCACGGTGGAGTCGGCTTTGGCCACGCCGATACGCTCGGAGAAGTTGCGGATGGCTTCGGGGGTATAACCACGGCGGCGCAGACCGCAGATGGTGGGCATCCGGGGATCGTCCCAACCGGACACGCGCTTCTCCTCGACCAGCTGACGCAGCTTACGCTTGGACATGACGGTGTAGTTGATGCCCAGACGTGCAAACTCGATCTGGCGGGGCTTGCCGTACGGCAGGGTAATGTTGTTGATCACCCAGTCGTACAGCGGACGATGTGCTTCAAACTCCAGCGTACACAGCGAATGGGTAATGCCTTCCATGGCATCCTCGATGGGGTGCGCATAGTCGTACATGGGATAAATGCACCACTTGTCGCCGGTGCGGTGATGGGCCTGATGCTTGATGCGGTACAACGCCGGGTCACGCATATTGAAGTTACCGGAGGCCAGATCAATCTTGGCACGCAGGGTCATTGCACCGTCCGGGAATTCGCCGGCCTTCATCCGGGCGAACAGGTCCAGCGACTCCTCGATGGGGCGGTCACGGTAGGGGCTGCGGGCCGGGGTATTCAGGTCGCCGCGGTATGCCGCCATTTCTTCGGCAGTCAGCTGGCACACATAAGCCAGTCCCTTTTTGATCAGTTCCACGGCATAATCGTACATCTGATCGAAATAGTCGCTGGCATAGTAAAACCGGTCTTCCCAGTCATAGCCCAGCCACTTGATGTCTTCCTGAATGGCATCCACGTATTCCGTATCTTCCTTGGTGGGGTTGGTATCGTCCATACGCAGGTTGCACAGGCCGTTGAACTTCTTTGCCGTGCCGAAGTCCACAAAAATGGCCTTGGCATGACCGATATGCAGGTAGCCGTTGGGTTCCGGCGGGAAACGGGTGTGTACCCGCTGACCGGCGCACCGGCCGCCCTCGGCAATGTCTTCTTTGATAAATTCGTCAATAAAATTGCCGCGAATTTCTTCTGCCATGATCTGTAACACTCCTTTTTGTGTGAGGGGGATAATACAATTTTATGCCAGTGCCGCCTTGATCTTCTCCAGACCCTTGTACAGACGCTTCAGGCTCTCTTCCCGGCCCAGAATGGCCAGAATTTCCACGGCACCGCCGGGGGTGACTGCCGTACCGGATGCGGCAATGCGCACCGGCCACATCACAAAGCCGTTCTTCACGCCCATTTCCACAGCCATGTTCATCAGCAGGTCGTGGATGGCCGTAGCATTCCACTCGGGCAGTGCCTCAAATGCAGCGATGGCCTTTTCCATGGTGGGCAGGCACTTTTCGGTGTTGGTCTTGCTCTTCTTGTTGGTATACAGGGCAACATCGTATTCCGGCAGTTCCTTGAAGAAGGAAATCATCTCCGGAATCTGCTTCAGGTTGGTCACGCGGGGCTGCAGAATCTGTGCCATCAGCGCCCAATCCATTTCCTGCTCCGGAATGGCTTCCTTGAAGTACGGCATGGCCACTTCGGTGAACTTGGCCGGGTCCATGGCACGGATGTACTCTGCATTGAACCATGCCAGCTTGTCATAGTCAAACACGGCCGGAGACTTGCTGATGCCGTTCACGTCAAAGGCCTGCTCCAGCTCGGCCAGCGTGAACTTCTCGCGGTTCTCCTTCGGGCACCAACCCAGCAGGGCGATGTAGTTGATGACGGCCTCGGGCAGATAACCCTCCTTCACCAGACCCTCAAAGCTGGTCGCACCATGACGCTTGGACAGCTTGGACACGGAACCATCGGGGTTCTTGCCCAGAATCAGCGGCAGATGCACATAGGTGGGGATTTCCCAGCCGAATGCCTCATACAGCAGATTGTACTTGGGGGTAGAAGACAGGTATTCGCAGCCGCGCACCACATGAGTGATGTTCATGGTGTGGTCGTCGATGACGTTGGCGAAGTTGTAGGTGGGGAAACCGTCGGACTTCAGCAGCACCTGATCATCCAGTTCGCAGTTGTCCACGGTGATGTCGCCGAACACGGCATCGGAGAACGTGGTGCTGCCGGTGGTGGGCACCTTCTGGCGGATGACGTACGGCGTACCGGCATCCAGCAGACGCTGGACTTCTTCCTGCGGCAGGTTGCGGCAGTGCCGGTCGTAACCACCGGAAAATTCATCGGTGGAGTTGTCCTTCAGGCTGTCCAGACGCTCCTTGGTGCAGAAGCAGTAGTAGGCCTTGCCCTCACGCACCAGCTGCTCGGCATAGGGGCGGTACATATGGAGACGCTGGCTCTGCACGTAGGGGCCTACGCCGCCGTCCTTGTCGGGACCTTCGTCGTGGTGCATGCCTACGGTTTTCAGCGTATTGTAAATGACTTCTTCGGCACCTTCCACATAGCGTTCACGGTCGGTGTCCTCGATGCGGAGGATGAACTTACCGCCCAGCGCACGGGCGATCAGATATTCGTACAGCGCAGTGCGCAGGTTGCCCACGTGCATGAAGCCGGTGGGACTGGGTGCAAAACGGGAGCGAACTTCTTTCATTTTATTTCATACCTTTCTTTGCAATGTTGCGCCTTTCTGCGCACAAATGCATCATTCAGTAAATTCTTCACAGTTGGTTTTATTATAGCACCCTTTTCCCCATCGTGTAAATAGGATTTGCGGTTTTTTTGAGAAAAAAGCAGGTGGCGATCACCGACGGATTTGTGCAAAACGATTTTTGCGGACAAAAAAACGGAATCTGCTCGTCGTGCAGATTCCGGGGGTTTATACTTGCAATTTGCATCTACTTGTGCTATACTGTCTTCGGCTCATACGAGCCGGGGTCTGCCACATACGGTAGGCGGTTTGTCCTCTTGTCTCGGAGGGCACTTTTCCCTCCGGAAAGGAGGGCGGTGCAATATGGTTACATACGAAGAACTGATGCTTTTTGCGTCTCTCATCGTTTCTGTCATTTCACTGGTCGTAAATATTACGAAAAAGAAATAACCGCCCCAGTCTCCCAAACTAAGCGGTTAATTTCTTAAAGCTTATGGAGGGCGAACCGTCTGCCGGCGGACCTCTTTTCGTATATATGATAACACATTTCGTGTCCTCCGTCAAGTGCGTTCCACACGCTTGACGGATTTCTTTTTTTGCGTTATGATACTGTTACAAATCCCAACAACGGAGTGATGATGTCATGAAACGAAATAAAATTCAGTTCGACAGTGTCGAAAAAGGTCTGCTGCTGTTCACCTTCGCCGTGCTGATGATTTCCTATGTCTTCGGCGAAAATGTGCGTACACTGACCGCAAAGGAAGTCGCTGTGATGGTCGTGTTCGCATTTGAACCCATCTTTGCCCTGCTGCTGCGCCGGGTTGCCCTGAACCGCAAGAAAAACCCCAGTGCCGGAAACTACTGGCTGAAAGTCGGTCTTTGTCTGTTCTGCGCCGTTGCTCTGCTGCTGTCCTCCCTGCATACGCTGCTGATCTGATACGAAAGGAGCCGCCCCCCATGAATCGTACTGTACTCATTACCGGAGCCTCCCGAGGCATCGGCCGGGCCATTGCACTGGCCTTTGCCGCCGAGGGCGACCGGATCGCCATCAACTACCACACCAACGAAGCCGCCGCCCAAGCTACTGCCGCCGATTGCCGGGCATTGGGCGCACAGGCCGAAATCTTCCGGGCGGATGTTGCCTGCCGGGCAGATGTCTTCGCCATGGTCCGTGCCGTGGAACGCACCTTCGGTCCGGTAGAGGTGCTGGTGAACAATGCCGGCATCGCCCAGCAGAAGCTGTTCACCGACATCACCGAAGCGGACTGGCGGCGCATGACCGGCACCCATCTGGACGGCACATTTTACTGCTGTCAGGCGGTGCTGCCCGATATGATCCGTGCCCACGCAGGACGCATCATCAACATCAGCTCCATGTGGGGGCAGACCGGTGCTTCCTGCGAAGTCCATTATTCCGCCGTCAAGGCCGGTATTCAGGGTCTGACCATGGCGCTGGCCAAGGAAGTCGGTCCCTCCGGGATTCTGGTCAATGCCATCGCCCCCGGTGTCATCGACACGGAAATGAATGCCCTGCTGGATGCGGAAACCCGAGCCGCACTGGATGAAGAAACGCCGCTGTGCCGTGCCGGGCGCACGGAGGAAATTGCTTCCGCCGTCGTGTTCCTCGCCGGTCCCGGCAGCAGCTTCATCACCGGGCAGATCCTCGGTGTCAACGGCGGATTCATTACCTGAGTATTTTCAGCACATACAAAAAAGCAGCCCTGTTCCGGAATTTTCGCTCCGGAACAGGGCTGTGTTGTATTCGTAATATTTATGCACCGGGGTAGCTGGGGGTGCTGGTCGTGGAGGACGTGTCCTCATGCTTGGCCTGCATGGTAAATGTAATCGTGAACGGTTCGCTGGCCTTGAAGCCCCAGATATTTTCCTCGGAACGCACCAGACGATAACATTCCAGCTTCATCTCGTCGCCAGGTTTCATTTTCTGCATAATGGCGAACAGCTCATCGAATGTTTTCACCCGGATGCCGTTGGCCGAGGTGATCACATCATCCAGCTGCAGACCTGCGGCCTTCGCAGGGCTGTCGCTGGAGAAAGACTGCACGACCAGACCAGGCTCCAGACCGTAATATTCCGCATACTGCTCATTCATCTGACCGCACACCACACCCATCTGCACATCGGTAGGATTCTCGCCAATGTTGGAGGACGGATTGCTGCCTTCCGGTCTGGAACTGCTGCCGGAATCGTCATTCCGGTCCGGCATGGACGGAATCTGCGGTCCCTGATTGACACCGGGATTCGGTCCGGCATTGTCTTTCGTTGCCAACGCATAAATACCATAAATGGCAAAGCAGACAATAACCGCTTCAATCAGGATTGCCGCAATCCACATCAGCACCTGTCCGGCACCGCCCTTTTTCGGCTCATTCTGCGCCGGAGTGCCGTACGCATTGTACGGCTGAGCCGGTATACCGCTCTGCGGCGGCACCTGACCATATGGTACATAACCCTGCGGTGCATAACCGTAAGGCTGTCCGTACCCCGGCCGGGGCGCATAACCGTAAGGTGCATATCCTTGCGGCGGTACCGCACCCTGCGGCTGTGCGGCGGATTGCGGCTGTGCAGCACCCTGCGGCGGCACATATCCCTGCGGCTGTGCGGCACCGTACGGGACATTTGCCTGCGGAGCTGCATCGGCTTTCTTCGGCTCAAAAGGATTGGAAAATGCATCGTCCGGCTCTTCGCGGAACACCGCCCACGGGTCTTCCTGCTCCGGCGTCACCGGAACTTCCGGTTCGACCGCTTCCTGCTCCGGCGTTGCCGGGGTCTCCCGCTCAACCGGTGTCTCCTGCGGCACCGCAGCCGCATCTTCTTCCCTGATTGCACCGCTGATTTCGTTTTCGTTGTTCATCGGTCTTCTCCTCCTGTGAATGTATTACCCCAACGTCACCTGTACCGTCCGGTACTGACGGTTCCGTACAATTTTCAGCGTTACCACAGTACCGCTGGCATACTTGTTCTTTTCGGAAATCATTGCGGCATAGCTGCTGATTGCGGTACCATTAAACTCCGTAATCAGGTCATTGGGCTGCAGTCCCGCTTTTTCTGCCGGAGAATCTGCCGCCACACTGTAAATCACCACACCGGCCGGATAGCCCATTGCCTGCAGGCGGCTGGCGGTATAATAGGTGTTGATGCTCACACCCAGATAGGCCTGCTCTGCGCCCTCCTGCCGGATGAGCCGGTTGCAGATTTCCGCCACTTCGTTCACCGGAATCGCAAAACCCATGCCATCGTAGTCCGTACCGGACATTTTCGCATTATTGATGCCGATGAGTTTGCCGGTTTCGTCCAGCAGTGCACCGCCGGAGTTGCCCGGGTTAATCGCGGCATCCGTCTGAATGAGGTTCATCTGTACGCCGGACTCCGTAGTAATGCTTCGGTTCAGGCCGCTGACGATGCCCATACTCACCGAACCCATATATTCCAGTCCACCGGGCGAACCAATGGCCACCGCCATCTGTCCTACGGCAAGCTGCGAGGAATCGCCAAGTTCCACCGCCGGCAGATTCTTCCGGTCAATTTTCAGCAGGGCAATATCGGCGCCGGCATCATAACCTACTACCGACGCAGAAATGCCGTTTTCGATGTCTTCCGGCAAATATACCTCTATTTTACTTCCTTCCGCAATGGTGCCGTAACTGGCATTTTCAACTGCCGCGGAAATCACATGGTAATTGGTAATGATATAACCGTCCTGCGTATAAATGACACCGGACCCGTCACTCTGCACCTGACTGCTGGTCTGCTGACCGAAAATGCCGGTCGAAATCACCGTCGCTGTTACGCGGATGCCAACCACCGAATCGTTGCACTTCTGTGCTACAGCCTGTGCCACCGAAGTCATGGTCTCCGTCACGGTGATATTGGTGGTCTGATTGGTGATGACCGTACCGGACGACACCGGCACCTTGATATCGTCTTCACTGCTGGCGCCGCCGACGACAGAAGAATTTTCCCGGTTCGTCAGCAGGTAGTACATTCCGGCCGAAGACACCGTACCGCACAGCATTGCCGAGCACAGCGCCGCAGCAATCACCGTGCCGCAGCCGAAGCGTTTTTTCTTTTTTCGTTCGTAGTCCGGATCGGTATAACCGAAACGGTAGTCGTTGTCGTTGTTGTGCGGCATATTGTATTCAAAATCGTTCATTCCGCATACATCCTTTCCATTGGAACTGTTTGTATTATAATGGGTTTGTGTGACGCAAATTCGATAACTTTATGAACCCGTTTTGAACAATGCGTAAGCTTTTTTTGCGGATTATCCCTGTTCCAGTTCAAACCAGAACACCGGACCTTCTGCACGGTTGTCCACACCGCAGGGCATATTATGTGCACGCATGATTGCCGCCACCACAGACAGGCCCAGACCGGTACCGCCGTAGGCCCGGGTACGGGCTTTATCCGCCTTGTAAAAACTTTCCCAGATGCGCACCCGCTCTTCCTCTCCGATGCAGGCACCGGTATTGAACACCGATACCCGGACCCGTGCACTGCCGTCCCGTTCCGTTACTTCTGCCGTCACGGTAATATCTCCCCGGGGGGAGACATGGTTGGCGGCATTGGATACGTAATTGTTGATGACATTTTCGATGAAATATTCATCGCCCCAGCAATACAGTTCGCCCGGTGTCTGCAGGCTGACCGTGATACGTTTCTGATCCAGCAAAATCGAATATTTTTTCAGGATGCCCCGGAGCAATCCGGTAATTTCAAAGCGTGAAATATTCAGTTCCTCCTCACCGGACTCCAGCTGCATCAGGCTGGTCATCTTACGGATCAGCTGATTCATCTTGTCCGCCTCATCCTGAATGATTTCACAGTAGTAACGCCGGCTTTCCGGATCCCCGGACACTTCCTCGCTGATGCCCTCCGCATACGCGCGGATGAGTGCAATGGGGGTTTTCAGTTCGTGGGATGCATTGGCAATGAAATCCCGGCGCAGCTGATCCTGCCGGGTCTTGATTTCATTGTCCCGTTCCAGCTGCGCATTGGCGGTTTTCAGTTCCGACAGTTTGCGTTCCAGCTCCGTGGACACATTGTTGATGCTTTGGCCCAGCGCCCCCACTTCATCCCGGCTTTGCCCGGTATACTTCCGGGAAAAATCCAGCCGGGCAATGCTGTCTGTCACCGCCAGCAGCTGCTTGATGGGGTGGGTAAAGCTGCGCTCCAGAAAAAACACCAGCGCACTGCACAGCAGAATCGCCCCGATGCCGCTGTAAATCAAAAAACGGTTGCCAATGGCGACGCTTTCGGAGATGGCCTCCAGCGGTGTCCGCAGGATGCACATGGTCCCGTCGCTGAGCCGCCCGGACAAGGTGATATATTGCTGACCGATGCGCGGCGATGTTTCTGTCGCAATGCAGTAACTGCCGGGTTTCTGTTTCCGGAACTGCTGCAGCAGTGTCACCGACACGGTGATTTCGAGCTTGTGCCAGTCGTCGGTCTCCACGCCGCCCAGCGATGCATATTCCGCCTGCAGCCGTTCATTGATGAGCACAATGCTGCAGTTGCTCCGGGCATTGATGTTGTCAATCGCCACCTGCCGCTGCGACCGGTCGCTGTACTGCAGGTATACGTTGTCAATCTGTCCGTACAATGCCGCAATGTCTGTTTCCTTTTCCATGCGGTAATATTTTTCCAGTGCGACCGTATTGAGCATCCAGCAGCAGCACAGCATCAGCACCATGCAGCTCACCATGCTGAAAAACAACTTCAGCGTAAAGGAACTTCGCAGAGACCATGTCCGTATCTGCGCGCTTTTCTTTTGTCGTTTCATATCATGCTCCGTTTACTGCTCAAATTTGTACCCGATGCCCCGCATGGTGCGGATATAGTCAGAGGCTGCCCCCAGCTTGTTCCGCAACGTCTTGACGTGGGTATCTACCGTACGCTCGTCACCGTAATAATCATAGTCCCACACCCGGTTGAGAATCTGCCCACGGGTCAATGCCACGCCGGCATTGTCGATGAGGTAGCACAGCAGTTCAAACTCTTTATACGTCAATTCCACGGTCCGACCCTGTACCTGTACTTCCCGGGCCGCACGGTTGATGCGGAGCAGACCGTACGTACGGTTTTCCTCGGCATTGCCGAACGCACGGCGCAGGAGTGCATTGACCCGCGCCACCAGAATCCGGGGACTGAACGGTTTGGCAATGTATTCATCCGCACCCAGATCGAACCCGGTCAGCTCGTCGATTTCCTCGCTCCGCGCAGTGACCATAATAATCGGCACATTGGATTTTTTCCGGATTTCGCGGCAGACCTGCCATCCGTCCATGCGCGGCATCATGACGTCCAGAATCAGCAGATCGGGCTGCTGTTCCGCAAACTGCACCAACGCTTCTTCGCCGTCCCCGGCTTCAAAAATCTGGTATCCTTCCCGAAGCAGAAAATCCGAGACGATTTTCCGCATCCGCACTTCATCGTCCACAATGAGTATTTTTTTTCGTTCCATATACGTCGTTCTTCCTTTTATAGCTTCCGTGCCGTCGATATGTTTTATTATAACACACGGGATTTGATTGTAACATAAATTTATGATTATTTTGTGAAATCGCACGTAAAAAATGAATTTTTTTCCGGAACGGTTCATAATAAAGGAATATTACGAAAGGAGTGCTTGCTTTTGCCTCACGATTCCTTTGATGACCTGATCCGCCGCTACAGGCAGGAACTGATGCGCTACCGAAGCCAGAACCCGGCCGTCCCGGACAGTCCGCCGCCGGAGCGGGCACCTTCGCCATCTCCGGCACCGCCCCCACCGCCGCCTGCACCTGTCCCGGTACCTCCGGTTCCCCCTGTACCGCCAGATGCACCTGCGGAACAGTCCGGTTCGCCGCAGCTGCCCCTGCTGGAAGAACTGATGCAGTGCCGGGACGGTTACACGCATTCCGGCACACTGCAGGTCGCCGTCACCACCGCACGGGAAGCCGTTCCGCTTCAGGGTGCGGACGTAACGATTTACTGTCTGCAGGATGGCCGTCGCCGGCTGAAATATTTTCTCACCACCAACGAAAGCGGCCGCACCCCTGCAGTGCTGCTCCCCGCTCCGCCGCCCGTGAACTCCGGCACGCCGGGCAATCGTTTTCCCTACGCCGTATACGGTGTTGCTGTACACAAACCCGGATTTCTGCCGGAACGGGAAGAACAGGTACGTGTATTTGCCGATATCAGCGGCATTGCCTCCTTTGACCTGATTCCCGGCGATCTGCCGCCCCGTCCTGTGATGGAAGGAGGCTGAACCATGGCTTTTACCATCCCGGAAAATATTACCGTCCATCTGGGGCCGCCGGAAAGCGATGCGCCCAATGTGACCATTCCCTTCCCGGAATACGTCAGCAATGTCGCTTCCAGCGAAATTTATCCCACATGGCCGGAAAATGCTATCCGCGCCAATATGTATGCCCAGATTTCCTATGCGCTGAACCGCATTTATACCGAATGGTACCGCAGTCAGGGCTATGATTTTGATATTACTTCTTCCACCGCATACGACCAGTCGTATGTACCGGGGCAAGATATTTTCGACAACATTCAGCAGCTGACCGGCGAACTGTTCAACGACTACCTGCGCCGCCCCGGTGCAGATGAACCCCTGTTTGCCGCCTACTGTGACGGTGTGCGTGTCACCTGCGACGGACTCTCCCAATGGGGGACGGTCCCGCTGGCGGAGCAGGGCAAAACACCGTACGAAATTCTGACTGCATTCTACGGTGACAATCTGGATATTGTGCAGAATGCGCCGGTGTCTCCGCGTCTGCCATCGTTTCAGCGGCCGCTGGAGCTGACGGACATCGGCGAAGACGTCCGTCGGGTGCAGGTGCAGCTGAACCGGGTCAGCCGGAATTACCCGGCCATTCCAAAAGTACCCACGGACGGCATTTTCGGCGCCCCTACACGGGATGCCGTAGAAAAATTCCAGGAAGTTTTCGGTCTGACGCCAACCGGCATCGTGGACCGTGCCACATGGTACCGGCTGGCATACCTGTATGTCTCCGTCAAGCGGCTGGCAGAGCTGAACTCTGAAGGTGAAACACTGCTGGGGACTCCGCTGCAATTCGAGCGGGTACTGGCGGCCGGTGACAGCGGCGGACGGGTGCGGATCCTGCAATATTTTCTGGCCGTGCTGTCCGGTTTTTCTGCGCAGATTCCGCCTGTGCAGATTGACGGGCAGTTCGGACCGGCAACGCAAAGTGCCGTTACCGCCGCCCAGCGTCTGTTCGGTCTGCCGCAGACCGGCATCGTAGATAAGCGCACATGGGAGCGGCTCAGCGATGAAACCGCACTGCTGCTGGACCGGGTAGATCCTGCGGATTTTTCGGCCGGTGTGCAGCCCTACCCCGGCTTTGTGCTGACGCAGGGAATGCGGAATGAATTTGTCAGTGTGCTGCAGAATTACCTCATCGCCATTGCGGCGGTATACCCCGATCTGCCCTCCACCTCCATTACCGGCTACTTCGGTCCGGCCACCAAAACCGCCGTCACTGCGTTTCAGCGGAAATTCGGGCTGACTCCGGACGGGGTGGTCGGTCCGGCGACATGGCAGGAACTGCTCCGGGTATACGACGATGTCCGCGGCAGTGAACACACGCATTCCGGTCAATACCCCGGCACCCCGCTGACCGTGGGCGACAGCGATTTTCCTGCGTAAGATCTGAAAGGAGTTTTTATGGCCTCCACACGTGAAATGCGTCCGGAATTTCCGGTCCGCAATGTCCAGATTGCCCTGCAGGCACTGGCAACCCGCTACAGCACCATGGTGCCGCCCGTCCCGGACGGCATTTATGGTCCCATCACCGCCGAAGCAATCACGGTCTTTCAGGAAGCACACGGGCTGCCGCCCACCGGTGAAACCGACCGGAATACATGGGATGCCCTGCACAATGCCTATTTTGAGTGGCTCCGGCAGCAGCGTCCGCCGGAATCGCCCTCGTTTTTCCCGGACAACACCACCGTTTCATCCGATTGCGGTGAAGATGCTGTGTATGCCGTTCAGCTGATGCTTCGCCGTGTGGCACGGCTGTACGATGATTTCATTCCGGTGAGCGTGACCGGTCAGCTGGACAACGACACCGTCCGGGAGCTCCGCCGTTTCCAGTCCCGTGCGCTGCTGCCGGAAACCGGCGAAGCCGACCGGGACACATGGGACCGGCTGGTGCGGTTTTATGAGCTGCCGGAAATCTGAATTCAGCATATAAAAGGACGCATTGCAAAAAACTGCAATGCGTCCTCATTGTATGATATATATTTATTGCCATGCCGTGACGTCGGACTCGGCTTTCCGTCTGCGCTGCATCAGCAGCGATACCACGTTTTTCGTGGATTCTCCCTGATACAATACCCGGTAGGTGGCTTCGATGATGGGCATATCCACCCCCTGCTTCTGCGCCAGCAGCCAGATGGACCGCGCGGCATAATAACCTTCGACCACGCTCTTGCTCTGTGCCATCACTTCTTCGACCGGTATCCCCTTGCCGATGAGCGTGCCCGCACGGCAGTTCCGGGAGTGCCGGGATGTACACGTCACCGTCAGGTCCCCCACACCGGCCAGCCCGGCAAAGGTATCCCGGTCTGCCCCCATGGATACGCCCAACCGTGCCATTTCTGCCAGACCACGGGTCAGCAGCATGGCTTTGGTATTATCGCCGCACCCCATGCCGTCGGTCACACCGGCGCACAACGCAATCACATTCTTGATGGCACCGCCGAGTTCTGCGCCCACAATATCCGGGCTGGTATAAATGCGGAATGCATCGGACATAAACGCATCCTGTACAAATTCCGCATGGGCACGTACCGGGCTGGCGGCCACACAACCGGTCGGTACACCCAATGCCACTTCCTCCGCATGACTGGGACCGGTCAGCGCCACCACCGGACGGTTTGTTTCCTGCGCCACAATTTCACTCATGCGCATCAGCGTATCCGGTTCGATGCCCTTCGTCACGGACACCATCACCGCATCGGGATGCAGGTACGGTGCCACACTCCGGCACACCGACCGGATCGCAAAGGACGGGCTGGCAATCACCGCCAGTACACAGTCGGCCACACACGCCGGGTCTGCCGATACCGTCATGCCATCCGGCAGCCGCACCCCGGCCAACAACGGATTTTCCCGGCTCACCGCCATCTCCTCCGCTTTTTTCGGATTGTGCGACCACAGCACCACCTGATGCCCGTTCGCACACAGCCGGATGCCCAAGGCTGTGCCCCATGCACCACTGCCGATAATTGCTGCTTTCATCGGAATTCCTCCTTCACCGTCCTGCAGTTCAATTCTGGTTTTTATATGGTCCGCAGCATTCCGGACCTATATAAATAGTATATACGCTCCGGTCCGGAAACTCAATAGATTTTGCCATTCCTTTGTACAAAACATCCGAATCCCCTTGCAAAAATGCGGATTTTATTTTATTATTATATGGTACACTCCTGAACCGTACACGGTACGGTGAAGCAGGATTTCTCTTATATGAAAGGCGGTACTGAATAATGAATACCTTTTTTGAATCCATTCCTTACGTACGCTACGAAGGTGCGGAATCCACCAATCCGTTTGCGTTCCGTTACTACAATCCCGATGAAGTGATCATGGGCAAGCCCATGCGCGAACATCTGAAGTTTGCCATGTCCTACTGGCACACCATGTGCGGCGACGGTACCGATATGTTCGGCCGCGGCACCTTTGTAAAGAACTTCGGTGCAGAAACCCCCATGGAAATCTACAAGAACAAGGCCCGTGCTGCGTTTGAGCTGATGGACAAGCTGAGCATCGACTACTTCTGCTTCCACGACCGCGACATCGCCCCCGAAGGTGCCACGCTGGCCGAGTGCAACGCCAATCTGGACGAGATCGTGGACGAGATCGAAGCCCTGATGAAGAAGTACAACAAGAAGCTGCTGTGGGGTACCGCTAACTGCTTCAACCACCCCCGTTATATGCACGGTGCAGGCACTGCCCCCAATGCGGACGTGTTTGCTTATGCCGCTGCACAGATCAAGAAGGCGCTGGAAATCACCACCCGTCTGGGCGGTACCGGCTATGTATTCTGGGGCGGTCGTGAGGGCTACGAAACCCTGCTGAACACCGATATGAAGACCGAGCTGGACAACATGGCTTACCTGATGCAGATGGCCCGTGACTACGGTCGTTCCATCGGCTTCACCGGTGACTTCTATGTCGAGCCCAAGCCGAAGGAGCCCACCAAGCATCAGTACGATTTCGATGCTTCCACCGTGCTGGGCTTCCTGAACAAGCATGGTCTGGCCGGCGATTTCAAGCTGAACATCGAAGCCAACCACGCAACGCTGGCCGGTCACACCTTCCAGCACGAACTGGCTGTGGCCCGCATCAACGATGCGTTCGGCTCCATCGACGCCAACCAGGGCGATATGCTGCTGGGCTGGGATACCGACCAGTTCCCGACCAACGTATATGAAACTACCATGTGCATGCTGGAAGTCCTGCGCGCCGGCGGCTTCGTGACCGGTGGTCTGAACTTCGACGCCAAGACCCGTCGTGGTTCCTACACCCCCGAGGACATCGCCTATGCCTACATCGCAGGTATGGATGCCTTTGCACTGGGTCTGCGCCGTGCTGTCGCCATGCTGGAGGACGGTCGTCTGGATGCTTTCGTGGCCAACCGCTACGCCAGCTACACCGAAGGCATCGGCAAGAAGATTGCCGACCGCGCAACCTCTCTGGCTGAGCTGGAGCAGTACGCACTGAACATGGGTGAAGTCTCCACCAACGGCAGCGGCCGTCAGGAATATCTGGAGCACATCGTCAACGGTCTGCTCTTCCGCTGATTTGATACATGCATTTTCTTTGCGGCCCACTGCCTTCATGCGGCGGGCCGCAATTTATAAGAAAGGAAGAAGCCTATGAATATCCGGCAAGCACGTGAAAAGGCCGCCGCCATCGTTGCTCCCATGACCGTGGCGGAAAAGGCTTCCCAGCTGATTTACAACGCCCCCGGCATTGAGCGGTTGGGCATTCATGAGCACAACTGGTGGAACGAAGCCCTGCACGGTGTCGCCCGGGCAGGTGTCGCCACCGTATTTCCCCAGTCCATCGGTCTGGCCGCCACATTCAATGAGGACCTGGTCTATCAGGTGGCGGACACCATCTCCACCGAAGCCCGCGCCAAGTACAACAAGAGTGTGCAGTTCGGCGATTATGACATTTACAAGGGTCTGACCTACTGGACCCCCAACATCAACATTTTCCGCGACCCCCGCTGGGGACGCGGTCAGGAAACGTTCGGCGAAGACCCCTATCTGACCGCCAAAATGGGTGTACAGTTCGTCCGTGGTCTGCAGGGCAACGGTGAATTTCTGAAATCTGCCGCCTGCGCCAAGCACTTCGCCGTACATTCCGGTCCGGAACCGCTGCGTCACCAGTTCAACGCCGTGGCATCGGAGCAGGATCTGCGTGAAACCTATCTTCCTGCATTCCGCGAACTGGTGATGGAAGGCGTCATGGGCGTCATGGGTGCCTACAACCGCACCAACGGCGAGCCCTGCTGCGCCAGCCCCCGCCTGCAGCAGATTCTGCGCGAAGAATGGGGCTTTGAGGGCTACTTCGTATCCGACTGTGGT
>JAEIGA010003984.1_pt1 | contig 22908 bp, 21 predicted proteins | sample 9270691 | NCBI WGS metagenome assembly JAEIGA01 (sample SAMN17057246, study PRJNA624740) | gut metagenome | biome: biome; isolation source: fecal sample | host: Bos grunniens | place: China: Xizang | collected 2019 | reverse complement strand
CATTTTCCAAAATTAAAAAGAAAGGCTCTCCGAGCCTTCGGAAAGCCTTTCTGAAAACCGCAGTTTTTGTTTATCTCCAGTTCTACTTTTTAAGCCATTTGGTAAGATACTGTCCCGTGTATGAGGTTTTTATCTTGGCGACCTCCTCGGGTGTTCCCTCGGCTACGATGCGTCCGCCGCCGTCTCCTCCCTCGGGACCGAGGTCGATGATGTGGTCGGCGCATTTTATGACGTCAAGATTGTGCTCTATTACAAGCACGGTATTTCCTGCGTCACAAATCATCTGCAATACTTCAAGGAGCTTTGCCACGTCCGCGGTATGAAGTCCCGTCGTGGGCTCATCGAGAATATAGATGGTCCTGCCCGTGCTGCGCTTGGAGAGCTCGGTCGCGAGCTTTACTCTCTGCGCCTCACCGCCCGAGAGCGTAGTTGAGGATTGACCTATCTTGATATATCCAAGTCCTACGTCATAAAGCGTTTTAAGCCTGCGCGTTATCTTTGGAAGTCCGTCAAAGAAGGCAAGTCCCTCCTCGACGGTCATATCAAGCACGTCGAAGATGTTTTTGCCCTTATATTTGACCTCAAGCGTCTCGGAATTATATCTCTTGCCCTTACAGACGTCACACGTGACGTAAACATCGGGCAAAAAGTGCATTTCTATACACTTGACACCGTCACCCTCGCAGGCCTCGCATCTGCCCCCCTTTGTATTAAAGGAGAATCTGCCTGCCTTAAAGCCCTTTGCCTTTGCGTCTTTAGTGGACGCGAAAAGATCACGGATATCGGTAAAAAGTCCCGTATAGGTGGCGGGATTTGATCGCGGCGTGCGACCTATGGGGCTTTGGTCTATACATATTACTTTATCAAGGGCTTCAAGTCCCTCCACCGAGTCACATTTACCCGGATACGCTATGGCGCGATTGAGGTCGTGGGCAAGCTTGGGATAAAGTATCCCGTTTACAAGCGAGGATTTACCCGAGCCAGAAACACCCGTGACACAAACGAATTTGCCGAGAGGAATATTTACGTCTATGCCTTTAAGATTATGCTCCGCGGCACCCTTTACGGTAAGATAGCTACCGTTGCCATCTCGTCTGTGTTTAGGAATAGCTATCCTTTTTCTGCCCGACAGATACGCCCCCGTTATTGAATCCTGGCTTTGCTTTATCTCGTCAGGAGTGCCCGCGGCAACTACCTGCCCGCCGTGTATACCTGCACCCGGACCTATATCTATGATATAATCTGACTCCTCCATAGTCTCCTCATCGTGCTCTACGACAATGACCGTGTTTCCAAGGTCGCGCAGCTTTTTGAGAGTGGCTATGAGCTTTGAATTGTCTCTTTGGTGAAGTCCTATGCTGGGCTCGTCAAGTATATAAAGCACACCCACGAGAGACGAGCCTATCTGCGTGGCAAGTCGTATTCTCTGCGCCTCACCGCCCGAAAGCGTGCCCGCCTTTCTTGACAGAGTGAGATAGTCAAGACCTACGCTGACCAAAAATCCGAGTCGCGCTCTTATTTCTTTGAGTATCTCCCTGGCTATCTCCGACTCGGTTTCGCTCAGTTCAAGTCCGTTTACAAAATCCAGAGCGTTCTGCACCGACATAGAGCAAAGCTCGTGTATATTCACGCCTCCCACCGTAACGGCGAGCGACATGGGATTAAGTCTTTGTCCTTTACAGTACTCGCAGTCTGTCTCCTCAATAAACTGCTCGTAATACTCGGGGCTCATTCCGTATTCAAGCCTTTGCTCCATCATACGAATAAGACCGTCGAATTTAGATTTTCTATCGTGTGCCTCTCCACCGAAAAACCTTGTGACCTCGTAGGTCTGGTCTCCCGAGCCGTAAAGCAGAACGTCATACGCTTCCTTGGAAAAATCCTTTATAGGCATATCAAGAGTAAAGCCGAATTTCTCTCCTACTGCGCGGAAAAGAGGTCCGTTCCAGCTCTCCTCCTCAAGAGTTTTGAAGCCGTTTACGTTGACCGCTCCCTGTGACAGGGAAAGCTTTTTGTCGGGAATCACTCTGTTTATCGCTATCTTCCTTGTCTCACCAAGTCCCGAGCAATGAGGACACGCTCCCTGCGGATTGTTAAAGGAAAACATTCTCGGCTCAAATTCGCCTACCGATATTCCGTGCTCCTCACAGGCGTATGACTGTGAGAACGTCAATACCTCTCCGTCTGTTTCCTCATCACCGCGAGGCACAGGTACTATTATAAGGTGTCCGTCAGCTATGCCGAGCGCGTTCTCTACCGAGTCCGCAAGACGAGATCTTATTCCGTCCTTCATAACAAGGCGGTCCACCACTATCTCTATTGAGTGCTTTTTGTTTTTATCAAGCTTTATCTCCTCGGAGAGATCGTACAGTATGCCGTCAACTCTGACTCTTACGTATCCACTCTTCTTGGCATCGGCAAATACCTTTTCGTGCATTCCCTTTTGAGCGCGGACTACGGGAGCGACTACCAAAAACCGCTCTCCATCCGGGAGCTTCATTATACGCTCGATTATCTGATCCACGCTCTGCTGTCTTATCTCCTTGCCACATATAGGACAGTGAGGTATTCCCACTCTTGCGTAGAGCAGACGCAGATAGTCGTATATCTCGGTTACCGTACCCACCGTGGAGCGCGGATTTTTCGACGTAGTCTTCTGGTCTATGGAGATAGAGGGAGAAAGTCCGTCTATGGAGTCCACGTCAGGCTTGTCAAGCTGTCCGAGAAACATTCTGGCATAGCTTGAAAGTGACTCTACAAAGCGTCTGTGCCCCTCGGCATAAACAGTGTCAAACGCCAAGGACGACTTTCCGCTACCCGAAAGTCCCGAGAGCACGACAAGCTTGTCTCTCGGTATATCTACGTCTATATTTTTCAAATTGTGGACGCGAGCGCCCCTGATAACTACGTTTTTATCCATACTTCTCTCTCGCAGAGCTTTACTTTAAGCCCACGAGCCCTTCAAAAACTTTAATATATTTTCTTGCAAGGATTATTTGCCTTCTCTGAGTTTCTTTATCTCGTCACGCAGATATGCCGCCTTTTCAAACTCAAGCGTCCTCGCCGCTTCCTTCATCTCACGCGTATACTGCTCAATAAGCTTTTCGCGCTCGGGGGCGGTCAGCTTTCTTGATGCCTTCTTCTTGTCAAGTCGACTCTTGCCCTTGTCATCACTTGATGCGCCCATATCTATTATGTCGCGTATTCCCTTGATTATGGTCTTGGGCACTATACCGTGTGCCTTGTTGTAATCGTCCTGTATCTTGCGGCGACGGTTTGTTTCGGATATAGCCTTCTGCATAGAGACAGTTACCGTATCCGCATACATTATGACCTTACCCTTTGCGTTTCGCGCCGCTCTACCTATCGTCTGTATCAATGAGCGCTCGGCGCGCAAAAAGCCCTCCTTATCGGCGTCAAGTATCGCCACGAGCGACACCTCGGGAATATCAAGTCCCTCACGGAGCAGGTTTATTCCCACAAGAACGTCAAAAACGCCCATTCTCAGATCGCGTATTATCTCCATACGCTCTATGGTATCAATGTTGAAATGTATATATCTTACCTTTATCCCGTTGCCCTCAAGATAGTCCGTCAGATCCTCTGCCATTTTCTTTGTAAGCGTTGTGACAAGTACTCTCTCGCCTACCTCGGCTCTCTTGCGTATCTCTCCCATAAGATCGTCGACCTGCCCCTCTATAGGACGGATGTCGACCTCGGGGTCAAGAAGTCCCGTAGGTCTGATTATCTGCTCTACCGTCTGCTCGGAGTATTGGTTTTCATAGTCTCCCGGTGTAGCGCTGACGAATACCGCTTGATTTATCCTATTCTCAAATTCCTCGAAGAAAAGCGGGCGGTTATCGTATGCCGAAGGCAAACGGAAGCCGTAATCTATAAGGTTTTTCTTTCTTGCCGTGTCACCGCCGCTCATTCCGCGTACCTGCGGCAGAGTTACGTGTGATTCGTCGACGAACATTATAAAATCCTTTGGGAAATAGTCGAGCAGAGTGTACGGCGTAGAGCCCGCAGGTCTACCCGAAAGTATTCTTGAATAGTTCTCAACACCCGAGCAAAAGCCTATCTCGGAGAGCATCTCCATATCGTATTTTACGCGCTCGGTTATCCTCTGCGCCTCAATGAGCTTACCCTCGGACTCAAAATATTTTGCACGCTCTACCATCTCGGCATATATCTCCTTGATTGCCGCCTCCCTTTTTTCGTCGGACACCGCATAGTGCGTAGCGGGATACACAGGTGCGTAAGAAAGCTGACGGATAAGCTCTCCCGTAACTATATTTATCTCGGAAACTCTATCTATCTCATCGTCAAAAAACTCAACGCGAATAGCCTTAGAATCCATACTCGCAGGAATTATCTCAACCACGTCTCCACGTACTCTGAATGAGTCACGGACAAGATTGAGGTCGTTTCGCGTATAGCTTATCGAAACAAGTCGGCGAATAAGCTCCTCGCGTGACATAGTCATACCGGGACGCAGCGATATAACGAGGTCCTTGTATTCGTCAGGCTCACCCAGAGAATATATGCAGGATACGCTCGCAACGATAATAACGTCACGCCGCTCAAAGAGTGAGCTTGTCGCGCTATGGCGCAATCGGTCTATCTCGTCGTTGACGAGTGCGTCCTTTTCTATATACATATCCTTGCCGGGAATATAGGCCTCGGGCTGATAGTAATCGTAATAAGACACGAAATATTCCACGGCGTTTTCGGGGAAAAATTCGCGGAACTCGGAGCAGAGCTGCGCGGCAAGAATTTTATTGTGCGCCAAAACGAGAGTCGGGCGATTTATCTGCGCAATAACGTTTGCCATAGTGAAGGTCTTACCCGAGCCCGTTACACCAAGCAAGGTCTGCATTCTCTGTCCCTCGTTTATTCCCTTCACGAGCGCCTCTATAGCTTCGGGCTGGTCACCCGTGGGCTTGTATTCACTTTTCAGAATAAACTTGTCCATAAATGACCGCCTTTCTTGGTAAAATAAAACTTGTGTTCGATAAAATATGTCAAAAATATTATATCACAAATAATTTTAAATGTAAATACGTTTTTCTCACTTTTTTGTGTAAATATCTCCCTTTTTGTAGTGTTTGACCAAGCTCCGCTAACAGAATCACCCCTCCTATATGGAGAGGTGATATCTTCTATTTAGAATTATGTTTTAGGTGATTTATTGCTCTCTCGGACAAAACTCCGGTGAGCTTATCATACTCGCCGTTGGCGAGATGTTCGCGGACAAGAGTAGAGCTTACTGTTACGAGACTGTCGTCTGCGGGCAAAAACAGGGTTTCAACGCGGTCATTGTGAGCCTTATTCCACTTTGCGTGTATTAGCTCGTATTCAAGGTCTGCGGCCGTGCGTATTCCTTTTACTATCACATCAGCTCCGAGCTCGTCAAAAAGGTCTATGAGCATTCCCGACGAGGATACCACCTCCACGTTTGAAATATGAGCCGTCGACAGTCTTACGAGTTCAAGTCTTTTTTCCATATCAAACATATAGGTCTTTGACGACAAGGTCTTATCGTGCTTTGCCGAGTCGTTATTCATAACCGCAACTATCACTTTTTCAAACTTACACGCGGCTCTCTCTATTATGTTGACGTGACCGAGGGTGATAGGGTCATAGCTTCCGGGTATCAAGGCTATCATATATCCGTCTCCTTTGCAAGTGTCAGAACAGTCACGTGTGCCACTCCGTACTTGGCGCACCTCAAGACCTCAAATTTTTCCTTGAGTTCGGGACGTTTTTCAAACACGTCTGCCTCCTCGCTCTCCGCCACTATTATGGACATTTCCTTGAGCATATCTGCCCCTATAAGCGCAGACAGAGTATCTGGCACGGCGTGCAGAGCATACGGCGGGTCAATGAAGATAATATCAAATTTCCTTCTTCCCCTTGTAGCTTTTATAAAATCCGTCGCGTCCGAGCACAGCACCCTACAGTAGGGCGAGAGCTTGGTCTTTTCTATATTTTTGCTTATAACGCCTACGGCGTCCTTGGACTTATCCACAAAGGTCGCCGACGCGGCGCCTCTTGACACCGCCTCAAGCCCCATTTGCCCCGAGCCTGCGTAGAGGTCAAGCACCTCTCTGCCCTCAAGGTCAAACTGAAGCATTGAGAACACCGCCTCCTTGGCTCTCTCAGCAGTAGGTCGGGTATTGTCTCCCTTAAGAGTTTCAAGCCTTATCCCCTTTGCCCGTCCTGTAATTATACGCATCATAAAAAGTATTCCTCTTTAATCATCTTTTCTAAAATATCCAACTATATTTTCGGCATCGCGCCTACTGATTCCCTTGACCTTCGCAAGCTCTTCCGCACTTGCGCTCTTTACTCCCCCAAAGCCACCGAAAGCCTTCAGTAGTATCTTTGCCTTGGCGTCTCCTATGCCCTCTATCTTAGTAAGCGAGGACTTTGTAAGGGTTTTTCGCTTTGCGCTATCCATTTTTGACACAGTAAAGCGGTGTACCTCCTCCTGTATCTTATAGATAAACACGAAAAGCGCGTTTTCCTTTGCTATACTTATTTCCTCGGTGTCCGTACACAGAGCACGGGTCTTATGAAAGTCGTCCTTGACCATACCGAACACGGGAACGTCTATATTCATCTCAACCAAGAGCTCCCGCACCGTCGAGACGTGACCCCTGCCTCCGTCGAGCAGGATAAGGTCGGGAAGCTCGGAAAACGAGCCGCTCTCATCGTCAAGGTGAGCAAAGCGGCGTTTTATCGCCTCTCGCATGCTTGCGTAGTCGTCAGTAGAATCCGTAACGCTCTTTATCTTGAAGGAGCGGTAGTCGCTACGCTTGAATTTCGTGCCATCACAGACTATCATTCCTGCGGTTATATGCTCGTGACCCAGATTTGATATATCGTACGCCTCTATTCTCTCGGGATATATCTCAAGGCTCAAGAGCTCGGCAAGACGTAAGAGAGTCTTTTCATCTTTCTCGGCTTCGTTTTTATATATCTTCGCCTTCTCGGCAGCGTTGTCTGCTACCATGTTGCAAAGAGTTCTCATCTCTCCCCTCTCCGGAGTGCGAACCGTCACCCTTCTGCCCGACACTTCGGACAGATAAGTGCCAAGAAGCTCCTTATCCTCCTCGTCGCTATCAAACGACAAGAGTATGCTTTTCGGTATATATTCGCGGACCTTATAAAGCTCACATATAAAGGCGGTAATATTGCTCTCGTCAACTATCCTATCGGCTCCGTACACGTACTCGGATTTATCGCTGACCGCTCCGTTTCGTATATAAAATACGGATATGCAGGAGCACAGGTCGTCCTTGTAAAGCGCTATTATATCGTGCTCTGTATCGGGTGCGGCAACTACCTTCTGCTTCTGTCCCAACCGCTCAAGCGCTGATATAGTATCTCTGTGTCTTGCGGCAGACTCAAACATTTCAAGCTCTGCGCAATCAAGCATTTTTTGTGTTAACTCACTCTTGACCTGCGAAATATTACCCCTGAGAACGTCAACGGCATATTTTACCTTTTCCGTGTATTCCTCCTCGGATACGTTCCCCGTACAGACACCACAGCATTTTTTCATCTGATAATACAGGCAGGGACGCTCCTTACCTATATCCTTCGGAAATCTGCGGGTACACGTGGGCAGCCCAAGCACTGCCGACAGGGTGTTTATCACTGAAAACACGGTCGAGGTTCCCGAATAGGGACCGAAATATCTTCCACCGTCTGCTTCTCTTTTTCTCGTCATAACAAGCCTTGGATAGACCTCGTCCGTGAGCTTTATATACGGATACGACTTCGCGTCCTTAAGCTTTATATTATACTTTGGCGAATACTGCTTTATTAGTGTATTTTCAAGCGACAGAGCCTCCATCTCAGTATCACAGACGTAATAATCAAAGTCCTTAACCAGACGTACCATATTGGCGGTCTTGGGGTTCTTCTCATTATTCTGAAAATATTGAGATACCCTATTTTTAAGCTTTCTCGATTTACCAACGTATATTACGCTTCCCGCGGCGTTCTTCATAATATACACGCCCGGTCGCATAGGCAGAGTATTGGCTTTTTCAAGCAATACCTTCATATGTGACAAACTATCTGCCAAAAAAGCCACCTCCTTACATATTTTTCCAATGCTTAAACGCAAAGAACGGGGGCACAGTATTTAGCTGCGACCCCGTTCTTTATAAAACACGACCTATTATTCGTTAAAGCCTGAATTGATGAGAGAAACCAGACCGTCTATTGCCGCGTCCTCATCATTGCCCTCTGCGGAAAGCTTTATGGTCATACCCTTTGCGATTCCGAGTGAAAGAACTCCGAGAAGGCTCTTTGCGTTTACCTTTCTGTCGTCCTTTTCAATAAGTATCGTGCTTTTATAGAAATTTGCTTTTTGAATAAAGAATGTTGCGGGTCTTGCGTGGAGTCCGCTCGCATTTGTTATTACAATCTCACAAGTTTTCATAAATATTCCCCTGTCTATCCAAATCTTATTAAACACAGTTTCGGTCATAATAAGTATAACAAAAAATCGCGTTAAAATCAAGGGGCAATATTATATATTTTTCACCATATTCAAGCGGCATTTTGTTGCATAATACACAATAAATTGACGTCAATTGTCTCAAAATGTGATTTCCGTTCCATCTCACTGCTCTATTGCAGTTATACTAACTATGGTAAGAGTAAACTCTGCTTCGTCGGTATATACGTTTATGGTACTACCCACAGTAATATTAACGTCACCTATGGAATAGTAATCGGCTCGCTTTGACTTTATCGCCTCAGAATTCAGCTTTAATTCCCCACCGAATCTTATCTTGCGATATTCGTCACCAACATCCTCATCCTGATCTGATGTATCGTCCTTATCGTTGGATATTTCATAAACGGCGCCTACTTCATCATTGGGATTGAAATCGTAAATGTTTCCAAGCAATACCCCATCTGCCGCAAAATAAACAGCTTCTCCGTTCGGCAGATAATTGAGTATGCTATCATATTCCTCGGAGCATTCAAAAATCACTCTGTATTTGCTATCGGCGCTGGACGGTTTTGAATAAGCCTTGGAATAAACACCGTACGCAAATGTTCCAACTAAAGCTATAAGAAGCAAAATTATTATGGCGTCTATAATATTAAATCTTTTTCTGTTTTTGGTAGTAGATTTTGCCATAATATCATCTGCCTCCTTCCGTTTCAAGCTCTGCTATTGTCCCCGTTATTCTCAAGCCTTCCGAGCGCAACGTGTACGAGCGACCTACGGCAATCCTGTTTTCTTCTATGGTATATCCCTCGCCCTTTTTGTATTTTGCATTCACGGATACGGTCAATACAACAATGTCGTCACTATCATTATTCCCTGATTCTATAACCCTGACATCAGTGATCTTTCCAAACAATATCGCTGTGTTTCCCGAATCCAGATAAAGCTCTCTGTTATTTGCGGTCATATAAGCGGAAGGATCCTCATCACATATACATATCAGTGCATATTTTACATCTACCCCCGCATAGTCACCCGAATAATATCTAAATAACAAATATGCTCCGACCACAACACCAAGAATTATTGCCACCATTAAAATCGCAACTATTATGTCCACAACTATGGGTATCTTTTTTTTCTTGGCTTCCTTGGACTTGTTCATGTTGGAAATATCTCGTGCTCTCTGTCCTCCAAAAAGCTCTGGCACCTCTTTTTGAGGCGAAGCCTTATCATAATTCATGGATTTTTCTCTATCCGCCTTCAGATCATTCTGCTTTTGATCCTGATCATGATTTTTTACTTCATTCATATAAATCCTCATTCCGCCGCCCGCGGCGACACAAATATTGTTGATGAATTTTGCCATTCTTACAAAATTCGTTCGCAAAAAAGTTCACTTGAATACAAGTATGTGGTAATCTTCACGTTAGACTCATATCCGCATTGATGCGCTGCCACTATCCACCCATTGAATCATTTTTTATCGTTTATGGAAATGAAGCTCCGCATCCGCCTGAAAATCATATTCGAGGAATTCTGCTTTTTTCAACTTGTCTTCATCAAGACCGTGCCTGATATACCCCATAAGCAATCCTGCGCAGGACCAGAAAAGATACAACATTCTCATGTCACTCCACACGTCAGTCACGCTGCCAAGCAGCATCACGCAAAACAAGGAGCAGAATAGTCCCCAAGCGGGGATCTTTAATGATTTTTGGGCATCACTTCTGAAAAATCCGAAGCTGTTTTTCAAAAGCAACAGCACAAAAACAATAAACGCAAGCAAGCCCCCGATACCTGACCAGCATATTACCTGCAACACCAGTGACAACGGAGCGGCAGCTCCTGAAGAAACGGAATCCGCGTATGCCGCAAACATAGCCTTGAACGCGTGTTCGCCAACTCCTATACCCGCCAAATGCCCATCGCGTAACATTTCCAGCACGCTTGAATTCACGGCTGTATGAAGTGATGACTCATACGACATTTTAGGCATTAAAGCATTCAATATATCTGACATTGTAGGAACACCAAAGTATTTTACAGCAAAAGGGTATGCGGCAAATATCAAGCCTATGGGTATCATCAAAAAAACAAATGACGTCAGAGATTTATGGCTTCGGAGTATCCAGAATAGACAAAATTCTATTCCAAGAATTATCATTGTCTCGCCGTTGCCGAAATACCACACAGAAAACACCGATAATATACACCAAAGGGCAAATATAACGCCACTCTTTGCGTTTTTGGTTTTCGACAGATATGCTAGCAACAATGGGAACACCAACACGGCAAACACTCCGAAAACACTTGCCGCGTCAGCTATCCCTGGAACGTTTTGAACAGATGCCTGCACTATTTCTTCGTTGACCGAATGCATTACTTTACCGTTAATTCCGTTATAGAACACTCCAAGAAGACCGAATATGCACACCGTCACAAAGGAGAATATAAGTGACTTTACACAAACAGACAATCTTTGCGTATTATCCATAAGATTATATGTAAGCACGTATCCGCCGAGAATTACCGCTATCGCAAATAATGAATCCCTGAGAGCACTTGCGCCCGCATTTGAAAACATACTTGCTATTAGAATAAATCCGCAGAATATCATAAGCACCGCGGTATCATAAGTAAGCTTTAACGTTCTGCGCTTGCGAATAAGCTTGCAAACATATGAAATTGCGGTTATACATATCATCAATATAAGTATAAGCTCCGCAAAATCGGTATATTGGAGAAAAGGAGTTGCAAAAAACGTCACCGCAACTCCCGCTTCGGGATTGGCGAACACCACACATATAAGAACTAATATTGCAAATGCCATTGGCAAATACAGAACATTCCAAAAGAACGTAATCAATCCGAGCAATATTCCCGCAATGGCGGCACAAAAAGTAAATTCCGCGCCATTATAATGTTTAGTGATTTTGAATTTTTCTTCAGGCATTCCAAACAATTCCCGAGTTATCCTTCGCATAAATCGGCTTTCGCATATTGCCTCCGAGGCTGCGATAGGTCTGAATAGCATCGGTATAGAACAAATAACCATAACAGACAAGGATATCAATTCATATTCCGAATCCTTGTAATCTCCGTTTGCCATCACGAGAAAATAATGCATAAAAATGGCTACTAAACCGTAGGACGCAAAAAGCATTCCGTAAACGTTAAGTCCGAGCTGCGCCAAGAATACCCTTATGGAGCTGAATATTCGCACGGCTACACTCTTGTCAGCAACATCTTCCACACATCTCGCAAACTTGCGCGCGATGCCCTGCTTTGTTTTAGGAAGCCATGACATAGCGTTTCTTTGGCAAATATCGTTGTCAGCTAAAAGCTTTTCTCCGATCCCTCCACGGGTAAAAACAGAATATATTCGTCTTATTAAAGTATCCACTGCTTCTATCAGAACTGAGCCTCTCTTCGCTCTGAGCTTACGTTTTCTCTTTGCCATTGCTTCCTCCTTTCTGTCTGCGTCGTGCAGTCGTTTATTTATCTTTGCTTTGCTCAAGCAGATCCGGGCGGTTCTCCTCCGTCAGCTTTCTTGCGCTATCCTCGCGCCATTTGTCTATATTGGCGTGATGTCCCGATATAAGCACGTCCGGAACCTTAACGCCGTGAAATTCATAAGGTCTTGTATATTGCGGATATTCAAGCATTCCCGAGGATATGCTTTCCTTTTCATAGCATTCGGGATCCGAAAGAACTCCCGGTAGTAGTCTTGACACACAGTCTACGAGTATCGCAGCGGGCACCTCTCCGCCCGTAAGCACAAAATCTCCAATGGATATCTCCTCGTCGACTATCTCGTCGATTATTCTTCTGTCCACTCCCTCATAGTGTCCGCACAAAATTATCAAGTTGTCGTAAGCAGAAAGCTCCTCTGCCTTTTTCTGATTTAGCACCTTGCCTGCGGGAGACATATAGATTACTCTACGGCGCTCGTCTGTTCGTCCTGCCTTTTTGTGATCCTCAAGTATTGCGGAATAACAATTATAGATAGGAGGTGCCATCATAAGCATTCCCTTGCCACCGCCGTAGGGTGTGTCATCAACGCGTCTATGCTTATCCTCTGAATAGTCTCTTATGTTATAGAGATTTATCTCGACCGCTCCGCTCTTTCTCGCGCGTCCTATTATGCTCTCCCCGAGTATGTTATCAACCATATCGGGAAAAAGTGTCATTATATCAAATATCATAATTTCTCTCCGTCAAAGTCAGAAAGCATCAGTCGTCGGACAAGAGTCCGGGAATAACTTCTACGAAAATTCCCTTCTCCAAGTCTATTCTCTTAACAAATTCCTCTACTGCGGGCATCATTCTCTCACCCTGCTCGGTCCTTATCACGTATATGTCCGATGCTCCTCTATTGATAACGTCGGTTACTTTTCCATATACCTTGCCGCTAACGTTATCTATAATGTGGAGACCGATAAGATCCGCGATGAAATAGTCTCCCTCATCGAGATCAAAGTCATCACGGGCGGCATACAGAGTTGTACCCTTGAGGCTCATAGCGGCATCCATATCCGAAACGCCTTCAAGAGTAGCCAGCACGAAACTCTTGAACACAGAGGCGTGAAGTACCTTTATTTCCTTGTACTCTCCCGACCTGCACACAAACACTCTCTTAAGACCTGCGAGCACCGCGGGAGTATCGCAGAGAGACTCAAGCTTGACGTCTCCCCTGACTCCGTGTGTATTTATAACTATTGCACATTCAAGATATCTTTTCTTTTCCATGTCGACCTTTTCCATCACATTACATTATTATACAGAGTAATTATATCACACAAAGGATAAAATTGCAAGAGATTGCTTGATTTTTTTGTTTATATGAATATTTTTCCTGATTTTCAGTAAAAATTGAATAATTTTTACTCGTATATAAAAAATTTACAAATAAGTAATTGAATTTTTATGCTTTTAAGGGTAGAATATATGAGATAAGTAAAAATTCAACTGCAAGAAAGGGTTTTAAAATGATCAATACAGCTATGCTTCTTACATCCGGTGCGGACAACGGGGGCTCTATGTGGGTAACCATAATTATGCTCGTTGCCGTATTCGTAGTCTTTTATTTCTTTGGCATCCGTCCTCAGAAAAAGCAGGAAAAAGAGGTTGCCGCTATGAGGAACAACCTCCAGGTAGGTGATGAGATAACCACCATTGGCGGTATCATCGGCAAAGTGGTCAGCATCAAGGAAGAGACTTGCGTTATCGAAACCAGCCGTGACTGCACAAAGATTCGCATACTCAAGTCTGCCGTAAGCCGCGTTGATGTCAAGGCAGAGGATTCTGCGGACTGATAGGACTATCAGTAATATAAATACCTCCGAAAACATATATTTTATCGAAAAGTATGTTTTACGGAGGTGTTTTTTATGAATATATCTAAAAAAGCAATCAAGAGGACGGGTGTGCCCGCAGTAAGAAGGGGGGCTTCTCTGCCTGTATCGGCTTATGAGAACGACGATGCGCCCTTGCTTGCGTGTGTTTTGAAAAATTCCCTTTTGGGACTCGCCGCCACGGCAATATCGGGGCTCATCCTTATAAGCGCGACCTGCGCTTTGGCATATTCCAGCGCAGATCCAAGCTCATTGATAGCACCTCTGTCTCTGCTTGCGCTGCTTCCGTCAAATTTTCTTGGCGGATTCGTGACGGCAAAGAAAACGCACCGTTCCCCGCTTGCTTGCGGGCTGGTATGCGGAGCTGTTACTACACTCGTGATGATATTATTCTCATTACTGCTTCGCGGAGCACCAACTTCCAATTATGAATTTTGGCAAAGCGCGCTTCTGCACTCGTTGTCCGTATTGTTCTGCATTCTCGGCGCTATGGCGGGTAACGTGAAGATAAAGTCACGTCGCAATAAAAGACGTTTTGGAAACTGAAAAGAAAAAATCATCTTGGAATCCTTCCAAGATGATTTTGTATGGCTTTAAGGATTTATAGAAATCCAGCGAATCAAAGTTTCTGCCAAGATGATTTATAATGTAAGCCTCTGTCGTACGTGAGAGCGCGTCAAGCTCTGCGCTGTCATTGAGTTCAAATGAGAATACCTTGTTCGAGGGTGCGCTTGCAATAAACCTCAGAGCCGCCAGTGCCGACGGTGACATTCCGCATAGAACGCTCGCCTCTGGGATATCCTCAAAATCCTTGGATATCTTCGACACCTTCTGCCCTCTTTTTGCAAGACAGTCGGTACATATAAGCTTTCCTCCCATAACGTCAAGATAGGTAAACTCGGGATACTGCTCTCTGCAGTACGCGCAGAAGGAGAGCTCGGGACAGTATCCTGAAAGCACCGCAGCGCGCATCTCAAACACAGACCTTATTATCCTTATATCCTTCTCGCCCTTGCCTATGAGATACATAGAGTTGAGCAAGAGGCGCATAATAGGCGCGCTGTCCTCGTCCTCCTCATCGGTAAGCTCGTTGGCAAGATCGCACAGATACGACGCAAGAGCAACCTTAACTATGTCTGACGAGAGCTCATAGAAAGGATCCATGACCGAGCCCGAGCGAAGCCAGAACATTGAATTGCTTTTATTTATCTCAAAATTTCCGTACGTGAAGAGTTGCGAGACGGGGGTATTCTTGTTGCTCGGTGAGCGACCTCCCTTGACCATAACGGCAATACGCCCGTGCTCGGGAGTAATTATATACAAAAGCTTGTCACTGACTCCCACGTCTATCACTCTCGTGACGACGCCGTCTGTTGCGAATGCCATACTAATCTCCATTCCGCCGCTCGCGGCGGCACAAACAGTAATCAATAAATTTTACCACGAAGGAAAAATCCCGCGTAAAAAATCATCCCATTGTTGGTAGGAAGTAGCTTTGAAACTATGATGATTTCAAAAAATCAAAATGAGATTATTCCTCGGTGTAACCAAAATCCGTTATTCCTCTTTGGCTATCCCTCCAGTTTTCCTTGACCTTTACCCAAAGGTTGAGATATACCTTCGTACCAAATATTGCCTCAAGATCCGCTCTCGCGTAAGAGCCTACGCGCTTGAGCTCCTCACCGTTCTTGCCCACGATAATTCCCTTATGAGAAGCCTTCTCGCAGAATATCTCGGCTCTGATGCTGATAAGACTTCCCTCATCCTTGAATTCCTCAATAGCCACTGCTATTCCGTGAGGTATTTCCTTATTGAGCGTACGCAAAAGCTTTTCCCTTATTATCTCTGCCGCAACCTGACGCTCAGACTGATCCGTTACCATATCGTCGGGGAAAAAGAACTCCGACTCCTGCAAAAACTGTCCGCATTCATCGAGTACCGCGTCAACTCCCTTTCCGTTTTTAGCGCACACGGGAACCACCGCACTGAAATCGTGCAGAGCCGCATAAGCCGCGATGGTCTCGGCTATCTGCTCCTTGCGATACAGGTCTATTTTATTAAGAACCAGCACGCAAGGTGTCTGTGTTTTCTGCGAATAGCTCATAACGTTCTTTTCAACCTCGCTGACGGGCTTTCCCGTATCGACCACCAAAATGACTGCATCGGCATCCTGCATAGAGGAATTGGCCGTTTTTACCATGAATGAGCCCAGCGAATTTTTAGGTCTGAAAATACCGGGGGTGTCGAGAAAGACAAACTGGTCGTCGCCCTTTGTGTGTATACCGATTATACGGTTTCTCGTCGTCTGCGGCTTAGAGGAAACTATCGCCACCTTCTCGCCGAGTATGGTATTGAGCAAAGTGGACTTTCCTACGTTAGGACGTCCAACTATTGCGATAAATCCTGTTTTTTTCATTATAATACGCCTCTCTTATTCTGTCTGTCCTTCCAAATGATCTTCTAAGAATTCTCGGGGATTCTCCTTCATAACGTCAATGTACGAACTACCGTCCCTATCGTAATATATCAAATACGCATAGTCGGGTGCTTTGTTCATATCTGCACCTCCAACCTTGAGTACTAGGTCTGTGTTCTCAACGGGAAATTCTCTTACGAAATATTCGCCGTTCTTTGAGTCGTAGCTGAGGTCTGTGTAGTTGAAATTATCAAAGCTACTGAAGGTGATCTCTCCCACGTTATCCCATATCATATATATGGTATCCACGGTCATATCCTTTTGGTCGTTGACGACCTTGTTTCTTCCCTTTTCAACCAGCTTGTCTATTCCCCAAGGGCCGAGCACGGTAAGTATCAGCACCATACAGATTATAAACGTTATGAGTCTGACGTGGCTTTGAAAAAAGCCTTCTTTTCGCTCATAGCGTCCGTCCGCGGCATAGTTACTTGCTCTCGGTGCAGAACTAGCGGCTTTTCCGATCTCAAGCTCCCGCTCTCTCATTTCAGCCTCCCTTTGAGCTCTTTTTTCAGCTTCAAGGGCACGTCTTTCACTTGGTTTCACGGTGTGGGACACCTCCTTATATCACGTTCAATATCACTTAACACCAAGTCCCATAATATTCATGATCTCGGTCTGTTTTGCGCGCATCTCCTTGTCTTCTTCCTCGCTTCTCTCATGATCGTAGCCAAGAAGGTGGAGCATTGAGTGAACACACAAAAACGCAGTTTCTCTCTTGAAGCTGTGTCCGTATTCCTCTGCCTGATCACGCGCCTTTTCGAGCGAAATGACTATATCTCCAAGGTTGTTTATTATCTCGTCGATGGGCGGCTCCTCTGTATCTCCCTCAAAATCAAAGAGTGGAAAGGAGAGAACATCCGTGGGCTTGTCCACCTGACGAAATTTCTTATTGAGCTCGTGTATCCCATCATTATCGGTAAAGGTGACTGACACCTCGCACGAGTTCTGGAAATCTTCAAAATCAAGAGTAGTCTCTATTGCCTCTCTGATAAGCATTTTAAGGTTATAGGTCACGGGAAGCTTATCCTGATTGTTTTCAAAGTATATTTTAAGTCCCATCTTTCTGTTCATAGCAGTATCCGCTCCGATCACTTATCGGATTCCTTTCTCAAATTGTGTTTTTTATTTCCCTCTCCAGACTTTGCCAAGGAGTATTTTTCTCTTTTTTCTCTGTCGTATTTCTCGTACGCAAGGATTATTTTCTGCACGAGCTTATGCCTTACCACGTCTCTTTCGGTAAAGGTATGGATATTTATATCCTCTATTCCAGACAATATCTTAACCGCCTCGGCAAGTCCGCTCTTCTGCCCCGATGGAAGATCCGTCTGTGTAAGGTCTCCCGTCACTACGGCTTTGGAATTAAAACCGAGTCTGGTCAAAAACATCTTCATCTGCTCGGGTGTGCAGTTCTGCGCCTCGTCTAGTATGATAAATGAGTCGTCAAGCGTACGTCCTCTCATATATGCCAGAGGCGCTATCTCGATAACACCCTTTTCTACCTGCCTCTGATAATTCTCTGTCCCCATCATCTCGTAAAGAGAGTCGTAAAGAGGACGAAGATAGGGGTCTATCTTACTCTGCAGGTCTCCGGGCAAAAAGCCAAGCTTTTCTCCCGCTTCTATCGCCGGGCGCGTGAGGATTATTCTCGACACCTGCTTTTCCCTCAGTGCCTTTACAGCCATAGCTACCGCAAGGAAGGTCTTACCCGTTCCCGCAGGTCCTACTCCGAGAACTATCGTGTTTTTCTTTATGGAATTGACGTAATGCTTTTGTCCCACGGTCTTTGCCTTGATGGGCTTACCCTTCATAGTCACGCATATACAATCGTCACCGAGGTCCTCAAGCTCCGATGCCTTGCCTGCAATCACAGTATCGCACACGTATATAACGCTTTGGTCGGTAATATTCTCGTTGTACTTTGCCATCTTGACAAGATATCTCACCGCCTCCGCAGCATACAAGACCGTGTCATCGTCATCACCCGATACTACGATAACGTCGTTTCCGTCATCGGCGACACGGTTATGCACCGCTACTGCGAATTTCTTTTCTATTATCTCGATATTGGCATCACAGCTTCCAAACACCGACGCCACTATATCCGAGCTCTCGACCTTTATTACTTTACTGCTCATTTATATATTCCTTTCGAATATCTCGCTTTTACCTCAATCCGTGCTCTCCCCGACAATATCCATATTGACCTCAAATTCCGACACCTCTGCGATATTTTCTATCGACACTACCGTGCAATAAAGGATAAATCTGTCCTCCATAACATACGGGGTTATCGTCTTTTTGACAAGCACACTATCACTCGAAGCCTCCTCAAGTCTCTCAGCAAGTTCAAAATATGCAAGCTCCTCTGCCTCAGAGGCGCTTCTTTGACAGGTTTCGGTTATATATTCAAGATATTTCACAGTATGCAGGGAGAACGGAGTCTGTGTTCCGTCGTAAAAGCTATAATTCTCCACCATATCTATTTTATCATAAAACACCCCCTCTTTTCTACCCTTTTTTAAAATGTTAATCGAATAGTCAAAAAAATTTAAATATTTGTCACAATATTCCTCTCCCGTGTACACGGTTTTTTGATATTCATACGGAATTTCAACGCAATATTCAGTCGTCGTCCTCGCCAACACCTCACCAGCGGCTCTTGTGTACCTGAAGCCGTCTATGCTACTGTCGTACAATCCACTGACCAGCAGGTCACCCTTCTCCACGTATTTTCCCGAGGATACAACCACGTTTCCGCGATATATTCTCACCTCCTCGATGACTCCTGCCTTTGCTGCAATAAGGTTAGCTGGACGAGTGACCGTCTCTCCTCTATCCGCGCTCGCGTTCTCTCTTATCTGAACCTCTGCCACAGTGCCTATGATGTTTATGGATATCCAGGATATTCTTTCGCTGTCTATAAGTATTCTGTTTTCTATTCTGTCGGTGTTGGTCTTTTTTATATTGCTCCCAACACCAAATCCGTATTCGGCAAGCATTTGTCTTACCTCTGCCGAGGTCATTTGAGTGTTTCCCGTAACCTCAATGTCCCATACGTACGCCTGCGAGAGTACAATCAGGGTCACGGCACACAGTATCCCTATCCATATACCGAATCTGTATTTATACCTATCGAGAAATGCGGGCAACCCGCTCCGTTTCTCTACTGTGTACTCAATATTTTTTCCGTCGGCTTGCTTTTTTAAATTTTTGAATGCCGATAGGCGAAGATCAAATCTCACGCCGTCAGCACAAGCTTTGAAATTATCGTACGGTATGCAATGATACATACACAGATTTAAAAGCGAGGTTATATGCTCATAGCTTGCCAAAACCGTTACGCGTCCGCAAAAAAAGTAGGATATATTCAATTTTCTCTCTCCCCGTGTTCTCCGTCATTGAAAAAAATTCCGCTTATCAGTCCGTCAATGGTGACCGTGCCGTCGTGATAGGTTGAGCATATCAGTCTCTGCCCCGTGACCTCAACGGAAAAATCCTTCACCCCCATAATCATCTGCTCGGGTGAGTATTTCAGTATCCTGCGACAGCCTTGGATAAAAAGTGTATTCCTACCTCTTATCTCAAGACGGAACTTGCCGCTCAACGCGTCTGACGGAAGCTCTGCCTTTATAGACAAAAATTCCACAAGACCGCCCCGCTTGTCTGCTCGGTTTTTATTTTTACTCATATTACGACCTCAAACAAAATATAAATTACTGAACACAAAGCGTAACGGAGATATATATGTCAAAAACTATAAAAAGCACATATAAAAACAAGACTATTTTCCCACAAGTGAGGAATACCGCTCTTTTCGGCGCCCTTTCCCTTCTCGTCTTTTTTCTTATGCTTAATTTTTCCGATATCGCAATAGAGTATATGAAAAAAGGGCTCCAACTATGCGCCAAAACCGTCATACCCTCGCTTTTTCCATTTATGGTCATATCCGAGCTCATAGTCGGTAGCGGAGTGGGTATCAGACTGACGAGGATACTTGCGAAGCCTATGCGGTGTATCTTCGGAGTGAGCGAGGCGGGAGCCAGCGCCTTTATGCTCGGCGCGGTGTGCGGCTTTCCGCTCGGGGCAAAGACGGCGGTGTCAATGTACGATAAGGGCGTGATATCAAAGCAGGAGATAACAAGGCTTATGACATTTTGTAACAATCCGGGCTCTGCCTTTATCATAAGCGCAGTGGGGGTCTCTCTGTTTGGCAGTCAGGCGGTGGGTATACTCATATACGTCTGTGTCATTTTGTCGGCTCTGCTTATAGGGGCTATGGGCAATCTGTTTTTTAAAAAGCTTCCCGATGTATCGCCAAGTCGATGTGAGATATGCAACAGTGTTGAAATAGGCACGTTTACCTCGGCGATACAGTCATCTGCCTCGTCTATGCTCACAGTCTGCGCATACGTCGCGTTTTTTTCCTCTTTTGTGGGGTGTATAGGTGCGATATTTTCGAGGCTTGGACTGCCAAAATACATAACGGCCAACGTCTTTGGCCTTTTTGAGCTTTCAAGCGGTGTTGGTATGGCGGCAGAATCTGCAAACAGGTTTTTCGCCATAGTTTTGTGCTCGGCATTTGCGGGGTGGTCGGGAATATCCGTGCATTGCCAGATAATGGCGATATGCGCGGGCAGAGGTATATCCTTCAAGCCTTATTTTATCGCAAAGGCGGCTCAGGCTATATTGTGCGCAACTATGACCGCCATAGCATTGAAATTTGTTTTTCCTTCGCAAAATAAAGCTCTCGCCGAGGTCTTTATGCCACGGGACAACTTATCTGCCTCATACGGCGGAGCCCTTGCGTGTATTGCCTTTTTTCTCTGTTCTGTCACCCCTTTCGCAGTGAATTTTGTCGCACGGGCAAAAATTGGTGTTAAAAAAAGCAAAAAAATTTAAAAAACACTTGACAAAGCAATTTTTATTTGATATAATATACGAGTCGTCACGAAAAGTAGCGACTTCGCTGGTATGGCTCAGTCGGTAGAGCACGTCATTGGTAATGACGAGGTCATCAGTTCGATTCTGATTACCAGCTCCAAATCCCGAGCGCAACAGTGCTCGGGGTTTTTGTAAAAATATCAAAACGCTATGACCGAGAGGAGTAGGTCTTGATTTTCGTAAAGAGAGCGCGCGGTTGGTGCGAGCGCGTCGGGATATTGACTGAAGGTAGCTCGTAAGCGGTGTGGGCGAAGGGGCATTCCCTGCGTAGTCCTCGACGGTGGCAACGTTAGAGCCTACAGAGTGGTGTTTGTTTTCTTTAGTTTACTCAATCGCCGTGTTTGATGAAATTGTTTCGCAGACAAGGCGCACTCAAAAAATCAAGTCGGCGGCGCAGTTCTCTACGTCAAGACGTTTTTGAGGGGCAACGACGTATGCGCAAGAATTTCGTAAACACAATTTGGGTGGTACCGCGTTTTTTACGTCCCGATGCAAAAGCATCGGGGCTTTTTGTTTGTTATACGTTCATTGAGCTTTTGGCTTTGTTTTGCATTCGGTTTCAGGTTCAACGCCTTATCGTCCGAAAAACGACAGTGAGGAATTTTTTGCTTGCAAAAAATTCTGCGTCACCCTAAAAGAACCTAAAAATGTTAAAAGTTTTTGCCAAGCTTTTTCCAAAAAGCTTGCCGCCGGAGGCACGCACCTCCAACATAAAGAAATATAATTGAAAGGATATAAAAATGAATTCCTACAACGAATTACCAAAGACGTATTCTCCCTCAGAATTTGAGGACAGAATATATGCAGAGTGGTGTGAAAAAGGTTATTTCACGCCCGACAAGAACAACACTAACCCGTCTTTTTCAATAGTTATTCCCCCTCCAAACGTCACAGGTCAGCTCCATATGGGACACGCCCTTGACGAGACTCTTCAGGATATTCTCGTCCGCTACAAGAGAATGCAGGGCTTCAATACTCTGTGGGTCCCGGGTACAGATCACGCAGGAATTGCGACACAAATAAAGGTCGAGGAAAGACTCCGCGTTGACGAGGGGCTTACAAGATATGACCTTGGCCGCGAAAAGTTCCTTGAGAGAGTCTGGGGCTGGAAGGACACCTACGAGGCTCGCATTACGGGACAGCTTAAAAAGCTGGGTGCGTCGTGCGACTGGACTAGACAGAGATTTACTATGGACGATGGCTGCTCCAAGGCAGTCCGCGAGGTGTTCGTAAATCTTTACGACAAGGGACTCATTTATCGCGGTCACCGTATAATCAACTGGTGTCCCCGTTGTCTCACCGCGCTTTCTGACGCTGAGGTAGAATATAAGGACCAGCCGGGTAATTTCTGGCACATTAAATATCCTATCAAGGGTGAGGATGGCTACGTTGAGATAGCTACCACACGTCCCGAGACTATGTTCGGAGATACTGCAGTCGCTGTAAACCCCGAGGACGAGAACACCAAGCACCTTATCGGTAAAAAGGTTCTCCTTCCTATCGTAAACCGTGAGATCCCCGTTATCGCCGACGATTACGTTGAGATCGGCTTCGGTACGGGCTGCGTTAAGATCACTCCCGCGCACGACCCCAACGACTTTATGGTTGGTCAGAGGCACAACCTCGAACAGATCAAGGTCATGAACGACGACGCT
>JAEIGA010003983.1_pt1 | contig 22917 bp, 16 predicted proteins | sample 9270691 | NCBI WGS metagenome assembly JAEIGA01 (sample SAMN17057246, study PRJNA624740) | gut metagenome | biome: biome; isolation source: fecal sample | host: Bos grunniens | place: China: Xizang | collected 2019 | reverse complement strand
TGCTTTTTTAAATTCTTTACCGTTCATTATTCAATGTCTCCCTTCTCTTTTGAAAAAATGTCTAATTCATCTGCATCGTCTAATAACTTAGCATTTTTATCCATAATTTTATTTATTATTCTTGAGGCGTCTGTTATTTTGTTTAAATCAATGATTTCTTCACTGTCTAATACAATGTTAAAGACTTTTTTTCCTTCCTCGTTTGAGATGTATGCATCATCTACAAATACACCTAGTTCTTGAATAGATTCATTTACAAGTTCTGCTACTTGTTCTTTCATGAATTCACCTCCTAAATAATAAGAGTGGGAAATTTTTTCTTTCCCACTCCTTTCTGGTTATATTATAGCATAATTTTGTAAAAATTCAACGTTTATTTAGTGTTTTCAACAAAAAAATTGGCTTTAGCCAATCTTTTTATTAATCAAATTGAATGTTTGTTACATCAACTGGTGCAGCTGGTTGTGCAGGAGCAGCTGGTGCAGCTTCAACTTTTGGTGCTACATATCCTGGTAGACCTGGACCTACAGCAGGGATATCTTCTAATTTTGGTTCTTCAGCTTTAGGCGCTACATATCCTGGAAGCCCTGGACCAATTGGAGGTACTGGTGCTTCTTCAGCTGCAGCTGGTGCTGCTGGTTTTTCTAATACTGATGCTGGGGCAGATTCAGAAACTACTCCGTTTGCATTAATTAATTCATTTAATTTTTCTTTGAATGCTACTTCTTCTTCATCAACTAAACCTACAAAGTATACTTCTTTAATTTGGTCGTGATTGAATAAAGCTGTTTCATCACTTGAAATCATTCCTTCTGGATATAAGCATCCACAATAATCATACATAACGTCACTGTTTGCACTATCCATAGTACAGAATCCAGTAATCATTAATCTTTTTGTTGCTCCTTCTAGTAGAACAACACTACCTGCTGGTAAAAATTTTCCATGTTCTTCTTTCATCTTTCTATTCTCCTTTAAATTATATTTCTTTTTATTATCTATTATAAATCTATGTTGTTACCAAATTAAGTTCCTGATGGTAATGCAGCGATAACGTTGTCATATGTATTTGAAGTTGCATCTTTTACTGCTTTTTCTTCAGCTTTAAGTAATCCTTGATGTAATCCTTCATCTAATACTGTTAAAACTTTTCTTCCTGCACTTAATCCAGTTTCTGCGTGTTTTCCATCTTTTATTAAATTGTAGTTTTTAGCCGTCTTATCAATGTGGTTAGCATATCCTTGTTTAATGCTTCCTGCAACCTGACCAACTTTACTATTCTTAATTACTTCTGCCACTTTACTACTCTTAATTGATGTTACAAATTTTGAGTTTCCTATTGCTTTCGTACCTTTTCCGAATGCACCGGCTGCTTTTTCTGCTAAGAATATTGAGGCTGCATCGATATGAGCTTCATCCCAGTTGTATTCTCCATCTCCACCTAGCCAAGTTATACTATTATATCCTTCTGAGATATATGCTTTAGTCATCTTAATAGCAGTAGCTCCGCCAGCTTTACCTGTAAATGGTTTAGTTACTACACTTAGAACTTTTCCTTTTTCTCCAAGTTTAGAGAACATACCTCCAACCTTTTCACCATAAGTTCCACCCAAGTAATAAATTGAGCCATCGATGACACCACTACCTACAGCTTTAATATTACCTTTAGCTATTTCACTACCACTGATATTATCCATTGCAGATTTTCTTACAGCATCTTTATCTGCATATAATCCGTTTTCTAAATTGTATGCTACTATATCTGCTGCTTCATCCTCTGTTAATCCAGGGTTTTCTAACATTACTTGTTCTATATAATGCGCTGTTACTTTTTTATCAATTGTTGAGTTGTAGTTCTTTTGAGCATTCTTTCCTACTGATGCTAATCCACCAACAACTCCTTGTGCCACTGCTTTTGTTGCTAACGTTCCTGCAATTTTTGCAGTTGCTGAACCAGCTGCTGCCGCTCCACTTGCTGCTCCCGCAGCTCCACAAGTTACTATTGTTGCTGCAATCATTGCAACGTAGTATCCAACACCTTTACCAATTTTATAAGCAATTCCGTTATCACGTTTAGCCCAACTGAATGCTGCATTGTCAATAAATGAGCCACTATTCCAACTAAACGCTTTAGAAGTCCAATCATACCCAACCCATGGCATTATCCATTTTTTCCATACAGCTCCAGTTGCTTTCCAGCTCCAATCTCCTGTACAAACTCCTACTCCGATATCCCATAATGCTGTTGCTATTGAACATACTCCTCCAACAACAAGTAATACTACATCACCTATTGCCTCAACGAAACTTACAATACCTTCAACTAAACTAATTGCAAGGTTTACTACTGTAGCGGCGCAGCGCCATAGGAATTTTCCTACTGCAGCTAGTCCTTTACCAATTGCTTTAACAATTGGACCAATCTTTTCTTTTACGAAAGATACTACTTTATTTGCTATTTTCTTACAAGCATCCCAGATTGATTTACCAATGTTTTTAATACCTTTCCATACTCCTGAAAAGAAATTACCAACATTCTTTGCAATCTTTGCACCTGTATTTTTTAAAGCTTTTCCAATAGAAGAAACTATATTTGTACGTTTAACCGCAACTCCTGCGGCAGCACCTACTGCAGCACCAACTACAGCTCCTTTTACTCCACCTGTTGCTGCACCGATTGCTGCTCCGGCAATACCTGCAACAGCTCCAACGGCAGCTGATATAGCTGTTGTTTTTGCTTTGTTTTTCTTTTCTATTAGTTTTGCTTTTTCTACTTTATTATCCAACTTAAGTGATATTGTATTAATATTATTACTTATCACTCCAAGTCTTTTTGCTAAGTCTGAAGCAGTATTTCTTATTCTTGCTTCTCTTAAGTTACTTCTACTTGCTAGCGGTGAGTCTGGTGTCGATTTAACAATCGAGTTTCCATACTTTGACGCATCAGTAAGAGTTGTCTTAGCTTTGGATAAATTAGGTATTACATATGCATTAACTTTTATTGCATCTAATACCATTGCACTCATGTAATCACCTCATTTTTATTCTGTCGCTTGTTGAAGTTCTCTTCTTAGCTTACTTATTTCACTATTTCTATAATTAATTGCACTATTTAGTGCTTTAATACCACTATTTAATTCTGGTATTAGTTTATTATTAACATCTTTGATGGCAGCTTGTACTTCATCTCTTAATTTTTCAACAGCACCTGCATCAGCTGCTCTTCCACCAATACTAAAGTATTTTCTTAAATCATCATTAGCAGTGTTTAGACTTTGCAGACTAGCATTTAATCCGCTTAACATCTTTTTTGCATAATTCAATGAATTGTTATAATTACTTTTTGATTGATTACATCTACTTATGTAGCGTTGATGCTGATTTATTTCATTTTGAATTTGTTGTCTAGTCCTTGCCATATAATCACTCCTATTCATAAATAAAAGTTAAATTTCTTTAACTCTTATTTATAAATGTCTTAATTTCTTAAGACAATTATAATTTAATATTATCCAATTTTACTTGAAGCAGTAGATTCAACTTTTTCATAAGCTGGTGCTACTGTATTAGATAAATAATTTGAACAATCATTTACTGATTTAATGAAATCTGGGAATTTAGCTTTCATTTTATCAAATGCAGCATATAATTCGCTTGCAGTTTCAGAATCATAAACATTTTTTACTTTGTTAATAACACCTGTTAAATCACTATTTAATAAAGAATCTAATGCATTAGCTGACTTTGTTAAATCTGCAGCTGCAGCTCTACATCCTTGTGAACTAAATGTCATTGCCATATATAAATCGCCTCCTTAAATTATAGGTTATCTTCTAAGTCTTTGTAATCTTTACCGATTGCAACTAGTAATTCACCGAAATCATTAATTAATGTTCCGAATTTTTCATAATCTGCTTTGAATGATTCAATATTATCTGTGAATCTTTGAGCAGCTGAACCTGTCCAAGTTGCTTTTAAATCTCCTACGATACTATAGATTTTTTTGATTTCTGCATTGTAAGTTGCAGCATTTTGTACAATTTGATTTCCATAACTAATTGCTTGTTCTGGATCCATATTGATTTTTGCCATGTGTTTTCACCTCCCAATAATTAGAACATAAGATTATTGCCCCTATTATTCTATAATTTAATTATCACATTTTTAGCATTATGTGTCAATGAAAAAAGGACTATAATTTATTAAACTTTAGTCCCTTTACATTTTAAATAATTACTATGGTATCTCCGTTTTTTAGCCCACAATCTTTGACGATTTTATCATGTGTTAGTGCAGTGCCATCCACAAGCATAATTTCTGCGTCTTTTTTCTTTGGATAATGTCCTTCAGAAAGTTCATTTATTGCTTCAATTAGTAGGTTTGATGCTACTCCAATATTTTTAGAGATTGGAATTTTGATGTCATAAGTTTTTTCTATCATTGGTACTTTTACAGTAAGTAATATCTTATTCATCGTTATCATCTCCTTCATCTTCTTCAGTGGCATTAGTAATTAGCTTGATAAATATTGGATTACCTTTTTTGATACTATATCCAAATTTATTTCCGATTTCCTCTTTAATATATTTAGGATTTTTTGATAATTTTATTGTGTATTGATCGGCTATTCCATCACCAATCCATACTCCATGATTACTTGGTACAACTGTTTTATACCAGTTTTCATATTCAAATTGTTTAATATTATCAATTGTATCCATGATGACAATGGCGATTTTTCTTAAATCCTTAATCATTGTCATTAAGGTTTCTATCTTATCTTGGTTTTCGTCTGATAACTTATTTTTTAATTGGGCAAGCCCAACGATAATTACAAGTAAATCTTGACAACCAGATATAGCACTTACATTATAACCATGTGAAACATATGCATTATATATTTTTTCAATATATGTATATATCTTATTAAAGATTGTATCCAAGTCATTATCATAATATTTACATGTGAACTTTTCTGTTTCAAACATTTTTTCAGCATCAATAATATTAATTGATAATCCTTCATTATGCGAACATACTTTAACAAATTCAGGTAAGAATGTTTCAAATCCTGTTACTTCGTTAGATGAAACTATTGTAACTGGTTTTGTTCTTAAGTCGAATGTTGAAACTTTAAGACTTTGTTTTTCAATTCCAACTGGTATTGCATCAAGTCCTTTAATTTCAGATGATACTTCATCAAAATTAACAATTTTAGGAAGAACTGGTACTTTTTCAGCTCTTGTTTTATATGATGAAGATAAGTATTCTCCAACCTTTTTAATAAACTCATTATTTTTACCATTTGTTTTATATTTAGCTGATTGGAATTCATAGATATCTTTAAATTTGATTAATCCTCTACCTTTAATTTTTGATGGGAATAATCCATGAGTATTTCCAACTACGTCAGAATAATCTGTTTCATCATTAAGTTGTAATACTAAGTTTTGTTTAAAGTTTTGTTTTAGTTTGTATCTAATGAAGTTAACTCCATTTGTAGTTAAGATAAATATAATTCCATATTTAGAGCCTTCACGAGATAAACTATTAAATGTATCTTGTAAGTCCATGTATGTTTCATCAAATGCTTCAAATAGGTTAATTGCAACTACTATTGTTGGGACTATTGAACCACTAGTTGTTACGTAGGATTCATAGCTTCCTCCAAAGTCAGCAAATAACTTCTTTCTCTTTTCAATTTCATCTTTTAGCATTTTGAATAAGTTATTTACTTTTTCTGATTCACTTGCTAGAAGAACATCTCCAACGTGTGGTATACAGTCAAACACTTTTAGTGTTTCTGAACCACAGTCAAGAATGTAGAAATTTACTTCTTCTGGTGTATGTTTTAAGATACTTGAATAAACTATTGTACTTAGTAAGTCTTCTTTACCCATTCCTGCGGCACCATATATTATTACGTTACCTTCTTTAGTAAGTGGTAATGTTAATAAGTGTTGTGATTGAGTTCTTGGGTCATCGTACTCTCCAATTACTGGATTAATTATACATTTTTCTGATTTGTAGTCGTATTTCTTTTCTAGTTCATCAATATAAATGTCTTCTGGTATTTTATCTAACCATAATTGTCTGGCAACTTTCTTTTCAGATTGTCCTAAATCATATAATGTTTTAACAATATTAGATAATTCTTCACCATATGATACAGCATTTGTATTTTCTTCTTCTTTATCAACACTTCTAATTATATAACCAATATCATTAATAAAGTCGATGTTTGTATCAATTTTTCTTTTAATTTTGTCTGTATTTAAGTATGGTGTTCCAGCATATGCTGATTGTCCTAATGCAAAGAATTCGTTATATCCTACTTGTAGGTAGAATCTACCAACATTATGTAGAGATGCGGCATCTGGGCATCTGATCATATCCATACTATCTGCTTTGTCTTGTACTTTTAAACAGACACGGAATTTTGTATTTGACCAGATTTGATCATCAACTACTCCATTTGGTTTTTGTGTTGCTAGGATTAAGTGAACTCCTAGGGAACGTCCGATACGGGCAGTTGAAATTAATTGTTCCATGAATTCTGGTTGTTGAGATTTAAGTTCGGCGAACTCATCACTTATTATGAATAAGTGAGGTACTGCTTCTTCTACTTTTCCTTCTCGACGTAGTTTTTGATATTTATAAATATCAATTGTACTTTCATTTAATTTTTGTCTTGCTTCATTAAAGATACTTTGACGTTTCTTTAACTCACTTTCAATTGATGCTAAAGAACGTTTCATGTCGTTTACATCAAGGTTTGTTATTGTTCCTGCTAAGTGAGGAATCTTTATACCTGTTTCTTTATTTTCAAAGGCTCCGGCTAAACCTCCTCCTTTGTAGTCGATTAGTACAAAGGCAACTTCATCTGGATTATAGTTTACTGCCATTGAAAGAATATAAGTAATAATAAATTCTGATTTACCTGAACCTGTCATTCCAGCTACTAAACCATGTGGTCCGTGGAATTTTTCATGTAGGTCAAGTTTAAATAATTCACCATTTGTATCTACTCCAACTGGTACTTGAAGTGAAACGATTGGGTTATTTGTTTCCCATCTATTTTGAATATTTAATTGTTCTATTTTACCAACATTGAACATTTCTAGGAATCCTAATTTATTTGGTAAAGCATATCTATCTTTTGCCATTTCAATTGGGATATTAGCAATTAGCTTATTGATATGTTTCATATCTATTGCGCCAATAAAGTCTGCTTTAAATGTTTGTTGTTTATCATCTACTAATTCATTTTCATAGATACCAGATTCTTCTGGTGTAATATTTAGGAATAATGTACATTCACTAGGAAGTCCTAGTAGTCTTTCTTGGACTAATAACATACTAAATCCTACATTTATTTTTTGTGATAGTGTATCTTTTATAACTTCAACATTTCTTAATGTTTGATAATCATCTGTGATGATTAGGAAGTATGGCTTATGAGATTTAAAATCTGCTGATGTTGGTTTTGATTGATCGCCATCTTCATATTTTCTTGCTTGTAAAATACTATCTAAATACATTGAGATTTCTGTTGCATCATCTAAGTTTGATGAGAATAGTCTTATTGTTTTATCATCGTCCCAACAGTATGGAGATGATTTTAAGAATTCCCATTTCTTTTCATTTTCAACATTAGTCATGATTACTATTTTTAAATCTTCATAACTATGGAATGTCATTAATTGTAGTAGGACTCCATACATAAAACTTTGTGTTACTTCAGATTGTCCAATTACAGCAGAAATCATTTTTTCTGTAAATGATACTGCTACTGGTACATCTGTCATTATTTTAGTTTCTTCACTTAGCTTATCTAAAACACCTTGAAGATTGTTTTCAGTTAAAGTAAAGTGTGTTTCTGGATAACGAACTTTTACGAATGGTTCTACATTTCCAATACCTAGTCTTATGCTTAAGAAATCATCATGTTCTATTTTTCTTTCCCATAATCTTCTTTGTCTTTGTTCAATAATATCTGAACATTCTTTTAATGGAATATGATTAGAGATTAATGATAATCTTTGTTTTGTAACAATGTTTCTAATATATTCTCTTCTTTCTTCTATGTAAGCATTATATTTCTTTTTACGTTGTTTTTCGCGTTTTCTGCTTTGATGTTTAGCATGAGCATTTTGTAATAGTGGCCAGAAAATCATACTTAATAGCATAGCTCCACATGTTAATAGTGATGGCAATGCAGTTGAAAGTTTTTGGTCACCTGATATTACATTTGTAACTGCTGTTACACCTGATACCATAGAAGTTATTCCCATTGTAATCATAGGACCAAGTGTCATAGCTAGTGGCATTTCTTCTTCTTTTTCTTGTTCAGGAGGTGGATCAATTGAGACCTCTACAGAATCAAATTTTGATTTAAATCTTGGCATTCTGAAGAAATAATCTTTCTTATCATATACCTTTAAATCTGTATTTTCATAAAATACTTGTTCTTCTTTTTCTTCAGTTGGTGCCTGTTTTGTTCTTTGTCTGAACACTTGAGCGTTATAATTTACTATATTTTTCTTATTATTAATTATTATGTATTGTCCACATATAATTATTTTCATACCTAAAATAAATAAGACGTCTCCAACTTCTAAATTAGATTGTTGTACGGCTATTCCATTTACATATATTTGGAATGTTTGTGAACGATTTTGTACAGCCCATCTACCACTTTGGCAATATAATAATACTTGTTGAGTACCGATTATATTATTGTTGTAATTAATCATATTTTCATTGCCATTACCAATGAAAATTTCTCCATTCACAAGTACATCTAATTCAAGGGCATCTGTATCATATACTGGCATTGTATATAGTGGGTATCTTACATTTTCACTAGGAATATAAACTTCATAAGAATGATAAACTTCTATGATGGTTTCTTCTGTGATTTGACCATTTACAAGAACTTTTACATCGAAGTTACTTTTGATATACCATGCTCCATCTTTAGCTTCAATATTTAAAAGATTTCTTTTTAAGTTGTTGGCATCTCTATCTTCAATCCAAAAACTACCATTTATTTTTAATGGTAGGTCTGTGTTATATATTTTATTATTCTTTAATAATGAAATTCTCATATAGTCACCCCTATATTCTTTTACCCTTATTTTAATTATACTCTGTTAGTCAATCTTTTTCAATAAACATATCTCTTTTTTTATAAAAAAAAACATAATTTTTGATTATGTTTTATATGAACAAATATGTGTAATATACTGCAAAAATTAAGAGCATTAGTATTCCTTCTTTTTTCGAAACTGTTCTTTCACTTCTTGCGAATAAGAATAAGTCAAATGATGTTAAGAATACTACTAAGATATCTACTATTGAGAAGTTTTCTAGTAAGATATCACCATATATTGCAACTGGTAAGCCTAGAACTATACATACATTGAAGATGTTTGTTCCTACTATGTTTCCAATTGTCATATCAAACTCACCTTTTTTTGCAGATGATACTGTTAGCATTAATTCAGGAAGTGATGTTCCTATTACTATGGCTGTCATAGTTACTACTTTTTCACTAATTCCTATTGCAGTTGCTAGTTTAACAGCATTATCAACTATAACATCACTACTCATACAAATCATTACAATTGATAATATTAATAACGTTATCGCAATAAAGATATTATCATATTTTATTTCTACTGATTCTTCTGCTTCTTCTATTGCTCGCCCTCTAAATAATTGAATTAGATAAGCAACGAACATGAAGAATAAAAGTATCAAGACAATTCCATCTGCTCTTGAGAAAACATTTGGATGTTTATTATTGAAAATACTATCTAGCATGAGTACTGAAAATGATGTTGTTACTAGTAATAATATTGGTATTTCTTTTTTTACTGTATTATGTTTTACTTTAATAGGTTTAACGATAGCAGCTAAACCTATAATTAGGAAAACGTTTACTATACAACTTCCAATTACATTGGCAAATGCCATGGTACCGTTTTTTGCCATTACACTGTTAAAGGAAATAGCAACTTCTGGTGCGCATGTACCAAACGAAACAATTGTTAAAGCGATTAGCATCTTAGGAACATTAAATTTTGTTGCTATGGATGATGCTGCATCTACTAATACGTCACTAGCTTTAATAATCATGATAAAACCAATTATTAAGAATATTAACTCTAACATGTAATCACAACCCTTATCTTTCTTATAACATTATACTATATATTTTTTTCATATTAAAGATATCTAATACGAAAATTTGATTAGTTGACAAAAAAAAGAAATTAGATTTCTAATTTCTTTTTATTGATTATTGTATGTATAAGTTTTTGCGGTTTTTCTTTCATTTATTTCTTGTTTAGAAATAAATGTTGGTATAACTACTTGTTCACTTATCATTTGACCATCTTCATATGCTTCTTTGTTTAATGCAATAATTGTACTTGCATCAGTATCATATCTTTCAGCAAAATCATTTATGTTTGTTCCTGGTGCGTAATATACAACTGCTGTTGCATATTTGAAATCTTCTCCTGTAATTACATATGGTATATATAATGTTTGGTCATATTTAATTTTATCAGGTGATTCTAAAAAGTTAGCAGCCATTATTGCTTCTATTGTTGTATTAGCTTCTGCTGCTAGTTCAGTTAATGTATCCCCTGGTTTAATAGTATATGTACGCATAGCAACATAAGTTTGATTTAATTTTGCTTCTTCTTGTTTTTCTTGTTCTTCTTTGTATTGTTCACCATCTAGATTATCAGGTGTTGGTGTACCTTGCGATGTTTGGAATGTTTCTCCACCTGTTGGAATTGTATATCCATCATTTTTTCCTGCAGATAGTGCACCTGTAAGAATTATTGTAAGTGCTAAAACATAAGCTAAGACACGGTTACGCATTACGTATTTTGGAACTGAATCTTCTGTAATATGTGTTAACTTTTCTAATTGATATAAAGTTTCATATAATACGTGTAAAGATCCACTCTTTAATGCAAATACTACTTCATCTAATGTAGAACCATTTTCTTTGTAATAGTTTTTATAAATTCTACCACTTAGTGTTTTATGTCTTTTGAAGAATGGTTTTTTCTTCTCTTCTTGTCTTACTTCTGACCATGCTTGTTTTACATCACCAAATGCTTTTTTAAATCCTGATGGTTCATTTACTGCTTGTTTTTTTCTTTCTTCAGTTCTTCTTGTGGAAGAGCCTGATGTTCTTGATTGACGAGATGTATCTTGTTGATGTGAGTATTGCGATGATTGTTGACTAGCTTGACGTCTTGCTTCTTCTCTTTGAGCTCTACGTTCAGCTTGTCTTCTTTCATATTCTGCAAATTCTCTATCATATTCTTGACGTTTTATCTCATCACCAATAATATCATATGCATTTGATATTTTTTGGAATTTTTTAGTTATTTGTTCTATTTCTTCTTGAGAACGATCTTGGAATAAGTCTGGATGGCATTCCTTCGCTAATTTACGGAATGCTTTTTTAATCTCCTCTGCACTAGCAGTTCTACTCACACCTAAGATATCGTAATAGTTTACGAATTTCGCCATATTCAATCTCCCCTTCATATGTGGAACATATTATATCACATTATGACGAAAAAGTAAAGTAAAACCTAGTTATACAAAGTTTTTCCACACAACAAGTTCGCCATTTTTTAATTCATATATTCCTAATATTTGGTTATTTTTATTTTTAAAAATTACTTTATCTTGTATATTATATTCATTTAATAGATGTTGTCCGAATCTTATTTTTCTTTCAGTTTCTTCATCTACTCCAATTATTGGTAATTCAAGTACTTCATCTATGTTATATAGTTTATAATCGTTGTTTTCTATATCAGAAATTTTTATTGTATTTTCAATAGATACTTTTCCTTGTTTTGTTCTAACTAGAGATGTCATTGTACCATATGTGTTTAACGAAGTTGCAATATCGTTTATTAGACTACGAATATAGCAACCTTTAGATACTAATGTTTTAAATGTAAAAGTATCATTTGTTTTATTTAGAAGTTCAATTTCTTTAATAGTTACTTCCTTTTTAGGAAGTTCTACTACTTCATTATTTCTTGCATATTCATAAAGTTTTTTTCCATTTACTTTAACAGCTGAATAGATTGGAACTTCTTGAAGATATGTCTTTTTAAAAGAAGTTAAAACATCATCTAAATTAGATAGATTTGGTATTTCTGTTTCTTCTAATATATTTCCTGTTATATCTAGGGTGTCTGTTTTTATCCCTAGTTTAACTTCTGCTATATATTCTTTGTATGTGGCTGTTAGGAGTTCAACAACTTTTGTTGCTTTCCCTATTGCCACCAGTAGGACTCCTTCTGCAAGAGGATCAAGTGTTCCTGTATGTCCTACTCTTTTTATCCCAAATAAATGACTAATTTTATTTACAACGTCAAAAGATGTCATATCTTTTTCTTTATTAACTAATAATACTCCACTGAACTCTTCTAAATATTCTTCTAATGTATAGTTGTTTTCGGCAATAATTTTTGCAGGAATTTCTCCTACATATCTAATATGCCAAGGTTCATATGGATATCCAGTAATATGTTCTTTTCCTTCTGGGTATCTTAAGATAAAACCGTAATCTTTTAAATGAGCATGAATTTTCTTAAATATCGGTTCATCTTCTTCGTGAACCACATCAGCATCTAGATATTCGCCATTTACTTTTAATGCTATATCTATAGCAAGACCAGAATGATGCTCACTTGTACCTACAGGTGCAACTATTTTATCGGCATATTCTTTTCCATATTTTTCAATAAACTCATTATATAGTCTTAATTGATGTTCTTCACTTCGATATGCTGAGTCAATTCCAATAATGATATTTTCTTTTAATAGTGCTTCTTGTAATTTTACAAATGCTTCATATGTATGTTTTTCTATTTTTTCATTATTACCGTTAATATCTTTTGTATCTATTAACTCAATTCTTTTATAGAATGAGTTTTTTATTTTGTTTTCTTTATTAATAAGAGTTGTATTAGTCATTTATTATCACCTCTTTGGCCTTTTAATTATACTACTAAACAAAATAAAAAAGCAATCTTATGATTGCTTTAATTCTGATATTTCTTTATCTGTTGCGATTACTTTGTAATCTACCGCTTTTGAAATATTTTTGTCAGTGCTACAAGCAAACGAAATTGTTTCATTGGCATTCATTTGAGGTAAGGCACATATTGCCGCTCCTACTTCTTTTTCATTTTCATTATAGTACCAAATGGCTATTCTTGTATAACTTTCTTTTGTTTCTTTTGCAGTTACATTAGCAACAAATTCGTAATTTTCACCATTTTTTTGAATTGTGGCGTCGACGAATTCAAATCCTTCATATAATCTTTTTTCATTTAATTGTTTAATTTCTTTCTCTTTTGACTTTGATTCTCCTTGTGTATCATTGCCTAATAACAACCCTATTGCTACTGCAATAATGATTAGCACTATTCCACTTATTATACCAATTAATAACTTTTTATTTTTCATAATTAACTCCTTTGTATGCTTATATACTCATTATATATATTTGTTGATACAAACCAATATTTTACGACATAAAGTTCTTCATTTTTCATTGGCGCAAAATTAAGTTCAATAGTGTAATCGCCAATATTATGTGTTTTAATATAGTATTCGCTTCCACTACTTAAACCATTCATCACTTCAGATATTTGTTTTTCTGTAAGCTTGTATCCATAATAATTATTTGTAATGGCATTTAGCTTTGTCGCAATATTTGATGCAGTATAATCATCTTTATAGAAAAATAGTGTGACATTGAAATGAGAATCTTGTGGATTAGCAGGATCATACACATATCTTATCATATCTTTTTGCTCTGAATTAGTATATCCTGAGTTTTCTGCTAAGCAGGAATTCTCGCTACATGTAGCAGTTGAGAATCCTGAGTCTTTAGCAATTTTTCCAAAACCATCGTCAGTAGCAGAAACTTGATTAACCGTATTTTCTGCTACCATTACAATCGTTTTATAATTTCTATTTTCTACTGGCTTTGTATCTGGTGTTTTAGAACTGGGTACCGTCCAAACTATTCCACCTGTTATTAGTGAAACTGCTATAAGAATTAGTACTATTATAATCAAATTTTTCTTGTTCATTTTTTGCCTTCTTTCTATGGACAATATTTATATGTATTATACTTATTTGGTATGTTATTGCAGGCATCTGTACCTTTTGTGTTAACACAAGTAGTTGCAGAAGAGTTTGTACATAGATATAATTTTCCGCTGTTATAGGCTACTCCTCTACCTGAACCATAGTCCCAACAATAAGTATTATTCCAGTTACTTATTGTACAGCAAGAATGTGTATTACATGCTGTGTTTTGACTTTGATAACGTGTAACACTGTTTGAACATGTTCCACCGTTATAGTTTGATTTTGTTTTACATGTTCTAGATTGATACTGTGTACCTCCTCCACATGTTAAAGTGCAGGTTGACCAAGACCATGAACCACAATCAAAATCGGTTGTACTACTACAGCAGTCAACTCTATTACAAGCAGTTCCTGAATTTCGTGTTCTTTTTACATCTGTTGCACAATGTTGCCCATTATATGTTGATTTTGTATCACAATATCTATATTCATATTTCGTACCACTCGATCCACAACTTGCAGTACACCCTGACCAAGTCCAAGTGCTATCACAGTTATAATCTTCTGTTGAATCACAGCAACCTTGAGTATTACAACTTTGTGATAAATCTGCTGTTACAAGTGCACAAGTATTTGTCCTTGTTTGAGTTCCTCCTCCACACGATGCTGAACAGCTACCCCATCCGCTGTAACTATTAGCTCCGTCTGATGTTGAACCTAAAGATTTAACATCAGATATATTTCCAACATTATCCACTGCTACTGCCCATGCATAATAGCTTTTTCCACATTCTCTTGTAAATGCAAGTGAAGTTGCTGTTACTGCTGTCTTTGCTGGTGTTGCTGAATCATTTTTTACTAAGTATCTATAACCAGATAAACCAGAATGTGAATCTGATGAACCGCTTGCTGCAGTTGCAATGCTTGCTGATGCGTTTGAACCACTTACTGTACCAATAGCTCCACCTGTTGGTGTTGATGGATTTGTTTTATCAACGTAAACATTGTATCCACATGATTGTGTATTTCCTGCTTTATCTGCAATTGTTACAGATGAAGTTGTTGTAGTTGTTGAATATGATGTTTCATATGATGATTGTACACATTCACTTAATGCATCAGAACAATATTGAGTAATTGTTCTATTATTAATTGTCCAATCATTTTCTGCCGGTGCATTATTTGATGAACATACTGGCAGAATTCTATCTAATGGAATGTTTATATTTACTCTAGAAGTGTTTCCTGCTTTATCTGTTGCAATTACTGCCATTGTTCTATAACCATCTATTGTAATTGCTTGATACTTATTAATAGTCTTTGTAGAAGGTGAATCGTCAACAAGCATAGTTGTTAAATCAGAATCATTTGTTGTCGATGTTTTTAAATTACCAGCATTTATTCTTTCTTGATATTTATTTAAAGTATATGCATCCTCTACTTCGATTGCTAAATATACTCCATTTTCATAATCCTCTTTATTTAACCAGCCTGATGTGTGTAAAGAACCTAAATCTAATGCTGCCGTTTTTGTTTTAGCTGTGTCTGATTCCAATGTAACCTTCTTTAAAACGTCTCCTTGTTTTTCGCCTGTTGATTTTCTTTTATATGCTTTTACTACTATTTTTGGTGTTTCTTTATCAATTCTTACTGCTACACGACAATCCGTTGTGTTTCCTGATTCATCACTGATTGTAATAGTTCCAACGTCTGTAGATGTTTTAAATGTCTTTGTATATGTTTCTCTTTTACATCCTGAACCATCACCATCGTCACAACCTACCGTTATTTTTCTTGAACCAGTATTTATCCAAGATTTTGTTGCTGTTGTTTCACCGTCAGCTACGTCAATTATACAAACAGGTGCCTTTGTATCTTTTAAGTCACTTGTTAGAGTTTTAGTTGCTGTGTTACCGTAAATATTTGTTGCAACAATAACAATCTTAATTTTTGATGGTGTATATGCAGCTAAAGATTCTGTCTTATTGATTTCTGATTTACTTGATACTGTTACATTTCCTGTGTTCTTAACTTCATTTGAACCACGATAAATTATGTAACTGTAACTCATTAATTTATCGTTTCCTTTAATATTTATTTTTAGTTTAGGGTTATCATTTGGAGATGTTATATTTGCAGTGATTTCAGGTGTTCTTTCGTCAACTTTTTCTTCACTGTTATATCCTGGACATTCCAAGTAAGCGCTATATGAGTATTCTGTTTGAGAGTACTTATATATTTGTACATATGACTTTTCAGGGTCACAGTTATTATCACTATAGTCTTTAATTTCTCCTATGTAGTTTTTGTCTTTTAATATTGATAGAGGAATTATTGTTTTTTGACCAATAGCCTTAGGTAGTGCTGCTCTATTTTGTTGAGCATAACTTTGTCCTGCCATTGCTAGGTTATCTTCTGCTGTATTATAATGTTCTTCTTTTCCGTTTTCAATAATTCCGCTTACAGCAAAGATTGCGACTCCCATTAAAATTCCTAAAATTGTTACTGTTGCCAGTATTTCTACTAGGGTAAAACCCTTCTTATTTTTCAACATATTTTTCACTTCCAGATCTTCATATATTATCATTGTATTATGTTTTTTAAAATTTTTCAATATTAGTAAAAAAAAACAGAAATATTTTCTGTTTTTTTACTCTAATTCTACTTTTTCTTGAAGTGCAAAGTCACAGGCATCAAAGTATTTACCTTCTGTAATTTCAAAGATAACATATTCTTCTTGATTTGGTGCTAGTACTGGTAATTCTATTGTGAATGTTCCAATTACTTCTTTAGTATTTGTATAAAATACTATATCTGTGTACTTTTCTGCAAATTGTTTTTTTGATTCATTTGAAACTGTTGCTTCAAAGAAATATTTTGTTCCACGTCTTTCATAAGAAATATTTTTTATTTCAATATTTTTATATTTGTGTGGTTCATTTAGTTTTTCGTCAACTATTGCCTCATCACCGTAAACATCTTTTTTCTTTGGTTTTCTTAAATCAGTTTCTGTAATATCTTCTGGATCAACTACTGTATTAAATAATATTACAGTTCCTACAGTAATAAGAGCTAATGCCATAACCATTAAAATTATTGCTAAAATACCTTTTTTCATTTTATTCCTCCTATTCTTTTTAAGAAATTGTAATTGTACCTAGTGTTACATCATAACTTGGTGATGATGTTTCTCCATCCATATAGATGTAATATGTTCCTGCACCTGGGAATGTATAACTGAATGATCCTGAGTGAGTTTCACCTTTATTCCAACAAGTTGGATTATAATCTGCTTTTGCTGTTACAGTCTTTAATACTGTTCCAGAACTATTTTTAATCTTAATATCTGCTGAGTATCCTCCACAAATATATGTTGATTTACCATTTACTACCGTCCAGTTAAATGTTACTGTTAATCCTGATGCAGATGCTGTTGCTCTTACTACGTTATTTCCATATTTACTTCCGTAAGTAACAATACAGCTTCCTCCTGACATTGCACGATATGATGATGAGCATGATGTCTTGTACTCTGCAGCAACCCAATATCCCATATATCCTGAGAATGATACACTTATATCTTTTCTGTATACGTTTACTGAACAACTTCTTGTGTTTCCAGCATTATCTCTTATACCAATTGTTGATGTTGTTACGTGGCCAGATGACCATGTATTTGAGTAAGATGATGCAGTACATCCAGAGCCACCAGTGTCGCTACATGCAACTGAAACTGTTCTAGAACCAGTTGTATATGATGTTGAGGCACCAGATACACTTCCGCATGTTGGAGCAGTTTTATCTATTTTTACTGTTTGATTTGCAGGACATGCTACTGAATTTCCTGCGTAGTCATATACTGTACCAGGGGACTGACTTGATGCATTTGTATTTGATGTATATGCTTTTGATACATTTCCTTGGCAACCACTTCCACCTGTATCTGAACATGTACCTGTTAATGTTCTATTTCCGTTTGTCCATGATGTACTTCCACCACTACTTGTACATGTTGGAGCAGTTTTATCAATTTTTACTGTTTGATTTGCAGGACATGTTACTGAATTTCCTGCGGCATCGTATACTGTTCCAGGTGATAAATTAGATGAGTTTGTATTTGTTGAATATGTTACTGATACATTTGCTTTACATCCACTTCCACCTGTATCTGAACATGTACCAGTTAATGTTCTATTTCCGTTTGTCCATGATGTGCTTCCACCACTACTTGTACATGTTGGAGCAGCTTTATCAATTTTTACTGTTTGGTTGGCAGCACAATTTGTGGTATTTCCAGCGTTATCGCTTACACTACCACCACTACTATTTCCAACAGCTCCTGCTGTTGTAGTATTAGTATTTGTATTATATGTTTTTGAGAAGCTTGCTGTTGCACATCCACTTCCACCTAAATCTGTACATGTTGCTGTTATTGTTCTATTTCCATTTGTCCAAGATGTGTTTCCACCGCTAACTGAACATGATGGTGCTGTTTTATCAATTTTTACTGTTTGGTTGGCAGCACATGCTGTTTCATTTCCAGCTTTGTCTTTTACTGTACCACCATTATTGTTTCCTTTAGCTCCAGCTGTTGTGATATCCATTTCTGTGGTGTAGCTTTTTGAGAAATCTGCTGTATCGCAACCACTATCTGTATCTTCACATTTAGCTGATATTGTTCTACTTCCGTTTGTCCATGATGCATTACCACCGCTAACTGAACATGATGGCGCTGTTTTGTCTACATATACTTTTGCACTTCTTGCAGCACATGTAGTTTCATTTCCAGCATTATCTTTAATAGTATAAGCGGCAATTGTTGATGTTTTTGTTGTTGTATTAAATACTTGAGAACCACCTGTAAAACTTGTATGACAACCTGATGCTGTATCTTCACATCCCCAAGTTATTGTTCTATCTGTGTTTATCCATGTTGTTGAGTCACCTGTATTTGTACATTTTGGTGCTGTTTTGTCTACATAAACACTTACACGACAATCGTTTGTATTTCCTGCTTCATCTGAAATTGTGATAACACCATAGTCTGCAGTTGTTTTAAATGTCTTAGTATATGTTTCTCTCTTACATCCAGAACCATCACCATCATCACAACCTACAGTTATTTTTCTGTTTGTATTAATCCATGTTGCTTTCGGTTGTTGGTCTTCAACTGCAATGATACAATTTGGTGCTTTTGTATCGGCTATGTCTTTAGAAACTGTTACAGTTTTTGTGTTCCCATAAATATTTGCTGCTGTAATAACTATTTTAATTTTTCCTGGTGTATAATCTGTTAATGGTAAATTTAGTGTAACACTAGATTTATATCCTTTAACAGTAACACTACCAGTATTTTTTACTTCTTTACTTCCGCGATAAATTATGTAACTATAACTCATTAATTTATCATTTCCATTTATAGTTATATTTGCCGTAGCTGTACTTTTTTCTTCGTCTACATTAATTACTGCATTAATTTCTGGTGTTAGTGAATTCATTCTGTCTTCACTTGTATAACCAGGGCATTCAAGATAAGCTACATATGAATAATCTGATTGTGAATATTTATATACTTGAACATATGATTTTGACATATCACAATCTTTATCACTATAGTCTTTAATCGGTTGAATATACTTACTATCTACTAGTGTAGATAATTGAACTATTTTCTTTTGCCCAATTGCTTTTGGCAATGCAGCTCTATTTTGTTGAACATAACTTTGACCAGCAAGTGATAAGTTTTCTTCAGCTGTGTCGTAGTGTTCTTTCTTTCCGTCTGCAATTATTTTAGTAACAGAAACAATGGCAATCCCTGTTATTATTCCTAATATTGTTATGGCTGCTAGGATTTCAATTAACGTAAATCCTTTATGCACCTTTTTCTTTCTTTTTTTCTTTGGCATGTGCTACCCTCCCTATAGTATTCTACTATATAATATTTTATCTTTTTTATTGTTTTTTTTCAAGGAAAATAAAATAAAAAAACATCTCAATTTGAGATGTTTAAAATAACGATAACTGATTTGAATCAGGTAAATCTTTTAGGATACCCATTTCTTTCATTTTATCAATTAATGTTTGTGAAACTTTTCCACGTTTTTGGACATCTTCGATACTTAAGAATGTTCCATTTTCTCTTTCTCTTACGATGTTTTGAGCAACGGTATCTCCTAGCCCTTCAATTGCATTGAATGGTGGATAAATTTCTGTATCAGATGCTGCAACCCAAACTGTTGCATCACTTTTATATAAGTCTACTGGTAGGAATTTAATTCCACGAGCAGCAGCTTCTAGTGCTACCTTTAAACTTTCAGCTTGACCATTTTCCTTGTTTGATGCTTCATATCCTTTTACTAAGATATCTTCAAGTCTTTGTTTTATTCCATCGTATCCCTTAATCATACTAACAACATCTACATCTGTTGCTTTTGATGAATACCATGATGCATAGAAATATACTGGCATATGTACTTTATACCAAGCAATTCTGAAGGCACTCATTACATATGCTGCGGCATGGGCTTTAGGGAACATGTACTTGATTTTTGCACATGAGTTAATAAACCATTCAGGAATATTTGCAGCTTGCATTGTTTCAACATGACCTTTCCATGTTTCAGGATCTTTTGATGCTCTTCCTTTACGAACGAACTCCATAATCTTGAAAGCTTTGATTGGTGCTACACCACGATACATTAAGTAAACCATGATATCGTCACGACAACCAATTGTTTCTTTGAAAGGTACAATGTTATTTTGAATCAATTCTTGAGCATTTCCTAACCAAACGTCAGTACCATGTGAAAGACCAGATATTTTAACTAACTCTCCAAAAGTAGTTGGTTTTGTATCTTCTACTAGTTTAATTGTAAATGGGGTTCCAAACTCTGGTATTCCAAGTGTTCCTGTGTTACACATGATTTGTTCTGTTGTAACCCCCAGTGCTTTTGTTGATGTAAAGATACTCATTGTATCTTTATCATCTAATGGCACTTTCATTATATCTGTTCCAGATTGATTTTGAATCAATCTTAATTGTGTTGGATCTGAGTGACCTAGAATATCAAGTTTTAATAAACATTGGTCAATTGAGTGGTAATCGAAGTGTGTTGTTCGCCACTCAGCAGTTGCATCTTCTGCAGGGAATTGATATGGAGTAAAATCTGATACTTCTTTATAATCAGGTATAACAACTATTCCTCCTGGATGTTGTCCTGTTGTTCTTTTTACTCCGGTACAACCAATGGCTAAACGTTCAATTTCTGCAGTACGCATATCACCTAATTCTTTATCTTCGCAATATCCCTTTACAAATCCGAAGGCTGTTTTATCAGCTACTGTACCAATTGTTCCGGCACGGAATACATTATCTTCTCCAAATAATACCTTTGTGTAAGCATGAGCGCTTGCTTGGTTTAAATCTGAGAAGTTAAGGTCGATATCAGGAACTTTATCGGCATTGAATCCTAAGAATGTTGCGAACGGCATATCTTGTCCATCTTTAATAAGTGGAATATTACAGTTAGGACACATTTTATCAGGTAAGTCATATCCTGATGAGTATTCTGCTCCGAATGAATTTCCATTTTCATCTTCGAAGATACTTATCTTACATTCTGGACATCTATAGTGAGCTGATAATGGATTAACTTCTGTGATACCCATCATTGTGGCCACGAATGATGAACCAACAGAACCACGGGAACCAACTAAATATCCGTCATCATTTGAGTGTTTAACTAAACGTTGAGAAATTAAGTAAATAGGATCGAATCCTCCTCCAATAATTCCTCCAAGTGATTTTTTAACTGCTTTTTCTAGGCCTTTTTCATCAAGTTCTTCTTCTGATGTTTTCTTTACGTGTTCTCTTACTAGTTCTTTTACTTTGTCAAAACCTTCCCAAATAATATCGTGAGTTTGTTTGAAAGCTTCTTTAGTAAGTTCTTCTTCCGATAGTCCACTATCTTTTAAATTTTCTTTTACTGCTTTTAGAACAATATCACCATAAAGTTCTGTTGCGATACGTTCTTCTATTGAATATGGTAGCGGTTCTCCATACCAATCTTTTGCTTTTGTATAAACTAAGTCAGTAACTACACGTGGACAGTCTAGATAACTTTGTCCATCATCACTTTTTATACGTGGTGAGAATGGGATACCACCTGTATCTGGTATTACTTCTACTATTTCAACCATATCGGCTATTTTATTTGGATTTTCAATTACTAGACGATATATTAATTCATCATCTTCTAGGAATGAAAAGTCTTTTAACATTTCATCTGTTGTACGTAGGTGATTAGATGGAATTGATGTTATTCCTGAACGAGCAAGTGGATGTCGTCCACCACCTGGTACTTTTTGGTTAACAATTATTTCTCTAAAGATTTTGTCATCTCGTTTAATGTGGTGAACATCTCCTGTTGCGACAATAATCTTTCCTGCCTCTTCTGTTACTCTAATTATTTTTTGTAAGTGAGCAGCTAATTCTACTTCTGTTGCAAAATCACCTGATTGAATCATGTGATTGTAGCATTCTAAAGGTTGTACTTCTACATAGTCATAGAATCTAATGATATTTGATAATTCATCTTCACTCTTTGATTTACCTTCAGTAAATACTTCACTTTCGTAGCAACCACTACCTACTAATAAACCTTCTCTATGACTTTCAATAACACTTCGTGGAATACGTGGTGTTTTATATAGATAAGTTGTGTTTGCTAGTGAAACTAGTTGGAATAAGTTTTTTAATCC
>JAEIGA010003982.1_pt1 | contig 22920 bp, 31 predicted proteins | sample 9270691 | NCBI WGS metagenome assembly JAEIGA01 (sample SAMN17057246, study PRJNA624740) | gut metagenome | biome: biome; isolation source: fecal sample | host: Bos grunniens | place: China: Xizang | collected 2019 | reverse complement strand
TTTTTATGGCGGAGAAGGAGGGATTTGAACCCTCGATACCCTTTTGGGGTATACACGATTTCCAATCTCGATTACCGTTCGCATTTTTCACAAACCACAAGATAATGTGGTTTTACTTTTTTAAATATTCCAAAAGCACAAGATATAGTTATTCCGCAAAAACCACTAAATGGATGGTACGCACTATTAGCCCTTTTCAAATGGTAAACAAAATCGTCATTTTCACCAATAGCAAAATTCTAAAAAGTTGGGTTTTTACCCTTTTTTCAAAAAGGCTTATTACCTACAATTTGCTAAGTTGCCTTAATGCGCCTTACTTTGATAATCCCAAAAAAATTTTTTATAATATTAGTATAAATTGCGTATCCACTATATTTAGCAAAAGAAAAACCCCAAGGCTTAATAATCACCTTGGGGCTGTTCTTTACTTCTTGCCATAGAGGCGGTTAATACGCTCTTTAAAGGTTTCCTTATCTTCCTTAGCACTAATCTGCTCAGGGAAGAACTTACGCAAAAACGCTGCCTTAATCTCTACAAAGGGAATATCCCGCTCTTCCAGAGTGTAGGGCTGTGTCTTGTCGGCTTTCCAAGACTTCTTACCATTCTTAGAAACGCTGGCAACCTTGGGGTAAACCTTTACTTTTACCGGAGTGTTAACAAGGCTAACTAACCAATCCATTTGGTTGTTATCCAAGCACCACTTTTCAATATCGGCTTGCTTTAAATTCTTGAAGTCCATAATAACCATCCTTTCTATTGGTAGATTTTAGTGGTTTGGCGCTACTGTTATTATAGGAACTAGTAATAAAAAGTCAAGAAAAATTTTTTAAGATAAAAATGCTAAAGTAGTAAAATTATTGGACAAGACAGTTAAATTTATTGCTTGTGATTTTTATATATATATGCAGGGGGTTGAAGATAACCTTGCGACATTAGACATTTTTCTATTTTTCTCCTTTCTTATGGGGGTTGGTACAGCCATGCTAACCCCCGCTTTTATTTAGGGCAAAAATAGGGATACAAAGAAAGAGGTATAAGCATGAAAGAAAATAGAGATTATCAATTAAAGGTTAGATTAACCAATAGCGAGAAAGAAAAGTTGTTAGAGTATGCTGCGGCGCATGAGCTGACAATAAGTGACTTAGTAAGAGCCGCAATTTATAGATTTATTGGGGGTAAACAAAATGAAAACATACACAATTTTTAATTTAAGATTTGCTAACATCTTAGCACGCAAAGGGTTTTAGCTAGTGGGAACTGGCGTTAATTATGAAAACCCTAAATTCTTCGTGTATCACTTTGAAGATACACCGGAATTAAGAGCAGAGCTGAAAAGGCTAATGCAGATTAACAATTAACAAATATGACAAATTTAAAACAAAATAAAACTTTTGGGGGTAAGCACAATGAGTGTAGCAAACTAGGATATAGTGCGCTTAGGTAATAGAGAGCCTTGGGATAAAGAGCATATTTATAGCCGTATGCACATAGACGCACTACAAGAGGCTATGAACAATTTAAAGGGTGAAACTCTTAAACTATGGCTTTACTTAAATAAGAATGTAGATAAATACGAATTAGAGCTTAGCCAAAAAGCTTGTGAAGCTTGGGGGCTAAAGAAAGATGCTTATTATACAGCAAAGAAAAAGCTAATAGAGTTAGGCTACCTAACACCGGTGAAAGATGGTAGCAATATCTATACCTTTTCTGAAAAACCGAAATAGGCGGGCGGGCTTTCGGAAAAACCGAAAAACTTTTCTGAAAAACCGAAAACTTTTTCTGAAAAACCGTAGAGAAATATAACAAATACTACAATAGAAAACAATATAGGCGGTGATGTTTCAGCTATCGGCTGCGCCTCAGCTGAAAGCATCACCTTATAGGAAGAGCCAGAAGAGGAAAGAATTAAGGTAACTAAGGAATGGTTAGAGCGCAATGGCGTAGTATATGAGCTTACTGGCGCTAATGTTGGCTTTATTGTTGCTACTGGTAAGTTAATAGAGCTTAAGTAAGGCTAATATTAATAATGGTATTGACAAGTATTATAATATCTGGTAATATATACCCATAAATAAGGTAGGCGCACCTATAAAGCGTAGAAAGGCTAATGTATGATGGGCATTACTGAATGGAAGAAAGCAATGAATGAACTTGTAAAAGATTTTCAATTTCATCCTCAAGCAGGAGATTTAGAAAAACTGAAAGAGCTTGTAGCCGAGGCTGAGAAAATTGCGGCTTGGGCTGAAATGGTAAACAAGCAGATTGCAGAAGAGCTGGCGTAAGCCTAAGTTATAAGAGGTGGGGCAATGATAATCCTATTCCCAAAGCGCAACGGCATTAAGATAGCCACAACTATTATTTTCGAGGAAATGTTAGCCGGTGCGAGTTTTCAGCGCATAATGGGCATGATAGACTTTGCCGCAAAGTTTGGGGCTATTACCAAAGATGAGAGTGCTGCGTTAATTCAACATCTGAACGAGAGGGGCTAATAACCCCTCTTTTTCTATGGCTCTTGGATAACAGCCTCAGAGCGCCACAGAGCGCGGCAAACGGAAAAAGAGTATAAACACACCAGAGCGGCGGTAAAATCCCGCAGAACGGCACAGAGAGCCGCAGAATAGAAAATTTAATAAAAATCTTGGGCGGGGGTGTATAATTTGTATCCCGCCATTTTTATATACCTATGAGGGGGAAACCCCAAAAATAAAATCTAAAGGAGAGATTATGATGGAAAGAAAAGAATTTATAGAAAAGGCTTTTTTAATTCTGGATTATGAATTAGAGAAGATGCTGCGGGAATTGGAAGAAGAGGCTGAGCGCAATGCTTAAAAATTTCTATAAGGATTTAGCGGCGGCAAAGCCCGCAGAATAGTTAGTTTTAAAAACCCTTTCTTCCCTTGCTACTGACTATTACTTTTATGATGTTAGTGATATAAAAGAATATCGCTATAGGGGTGATATTCGTGTAATTAACAAGATAACAAATAGAGAATATTTTTTGGAAGTAAAAAACGATAGCCGCATAGCTGATACCGGCAATGTGCTATGTGAATACCAAAACTATATAAAGGATGGCGATTACTTTATAAAGGGTAATATGTTTAGTGACTATGATTTTTATTGTATTGTAAGCCAGTAGCAAAGAAAGATTTACATTATTGATTTTAGCATACTTAAGGCTAATTACACAAAGGGCGAACATAAAGTAATTTACCATTATGATTAGGATACATATTGTTACTTATTGCCGCTATTGGTAGTAAAGCGGCTTGGCGGCTTAATTGCCGAGATTGATTACTGATACTTTTTTGATTTTTATAAAAATATTTTTTATAATATATTTACAATTAATAACAAAGGAGAAAAGTAAATGGAGTTTTATATTTGTATTGATGGTAGTGCATTAAAGTATGGTAATGCAGAAGATTTTATAAATGAATTACTACTTGAAATAGAGGATGCAAAAGAGAGCGGAGCAACATATTTTAGCATTGGTATAGAAACCGATGTTAGTTGACGCAAGATAATACTTTATAATAATATAAATATAACAAAGGGAAACAAAGGCTTAGTGCCTCTGTTTCCCTTTTTCTATTCTTCTGGACAGAAGAGTTTAATAGAAAACCCATAAAAAACAAATTAATTATAGGGGGTGTAGTTATGGCTTTAAATAAAAAGCAAAAACACGCTTTAGAGTGCTTAACGAGCGGCAAAGGCATGAGCTTTAAGCAGATATGCGAAGAGGTAGAGATAAACGCCAAAACGCTGTATAACTGGCGGCACTTGCCGGAATATGCCGAATTTCAAGCCGAGCTAAAGCGCCTTAATGATGAAAGATGGATGGCTCTTGTAGATGCTGCCAGAGCTGCCGCACAAAGATTAGTAGATAACGATAATCAAAAAATGGTTGAGTTTGTCTTAAAGAATGAGGGTTATAACCCTACTCAAAAAGTAGAGGCAGACTTACATACAAATATCGTTATCAACATTGGAGAGGATGAAGAGAATGAAAACGAATAACGGATTAGTTGAATACGCAAAAGCCCAACTTGGTAAGCCTTACTATTATGGCTCTTATGGACAGCTAGGCACTAAAAGCTTTTATGAGCAGAAGAAACGCCAATATCCTAATAACTATAACTTTACTTATAAAGCCTCTGCCGCAACACAGAAAGTGCATGATTGCGTAGGTTTAATTAAAGGATATTTATGGTGCGATAGCCCAAGCGATACAACACCAGTATATAACAGCTCTCAAGATAAGAGTGCTAATGGAATGTATAACGCTTGTAAGACTAAGGGCGCTATTAGCTCTATGCCAGATGTTGCCGGTGTGCTTGTGTTTATGGATGGGCATGTAGGCGTGTATATCGGTAATGGTGAAGTTATCGAGGCAAGAGGCTACAGCTATGGCGTAGTAAAAACCAAGTTAGCTAATAGAGCGTGGAAGAATTGGGGCTACTGCCCTTATATCACTTATGAAGAGGAAAAGCCCGCCTCTACCACTACTATGGTAAGTATTGAGCTACCACAGCTTAGCAAAGGTATGAAAGTGCCAGAAGTAGAAACGCTACAGCATATGCTACTGGCTCGTGGTTATAAGATGGTAAACAATAATAAAACTTATGGTGTAGATGGTAGTTTTGGTGGAGCTACTTATAATGCGGTTAACAATTTCAAGAAAGCTAAAGGCTTACCGACTAATGGCATTGTAGATAAAGCCACTTGGAGCGCTCTTTTAAAGGGGTAAGCTATGTAGATGTGTGTATTAGTGGCTTGTGAAGAGAGCCAGAGAGTATGCAAAGCTTTTAGAGATAAAGGGCATATTGCTTTTAGTTGTGATATTGAAGAGCCTAGCGGTGGGCATCCAGAGTGGCACATTAAAGGCGATGTTATTCCCCTACTTAATGGGTGCTGCGAGTTTACCACTATGGATGGTGAGCTGCACAGCTTAGATAAAAAGTGGGATATGATTATCGCTTTCCCGCCATGCACTTACCTAACTACTGCGGGAGCTTGCCGCCTCTACCCTACCAAGGGCGTTATAAACCCAGAGCGTTATGCGCTGGGTAAAGACGCTGCCACTTTCTTTATGGCTATTTTAAATGCGGATTGTGAAAAAATCGTGATAGAAAATCCTACCCCAATGAAAGTGTTTGAGCTGCCAAGATACAACCAAGTAATAGAACCTTTTATGTTTGGGCATCCATACAAAAAGCGCACTTGCTTATGGTTAAAGGGTGTAGAGCCGCTAGAGCCTACAGATATGGTTACTGAGAATATTATTTCTTGGGTAGGCGCTGGCAGTAAGGATAGAAACGGAAACCCCAGAAAGGGTAAATGCACTACTTTTAGGGATGCTAAAACCCGCTCTAAAACCTTTGAGGGGATAGCCGCCGCAATGGCTGAGCAATGGGGATAATGGCACAAATACAGTTAAACCTAAAGAAGAGCCTATTTGTTCCTAAATTCTATCCTTTGCTATTGGATTATTCCCATAGATGGGAAGTCTACATGGGTAGCGCCGGTAGTGCCAAGAGCTACTTTATAACACAGAAATTAATAATTAGAGCTTGTAATGAAAAGATAAAGATATTGGTATGCCGCCGCACCGGCACAACTATTAGAAATACTTGTTTCAGTTTATTTAAAGATATTATCGACAAATGGAAGTTAAAGCCTTATGTAAAGATAAGAGAAACAGACTTTAATATTAGCTTTCCTAATGGTAGTGAGATTATCTTTATTGGGCTTGATGAAGAAACTAAACTACTCTCTCTAAATAATATAGGAGTAATCTTTATAGAAGAGGCTTTTGAAGTGCCTAAGCCAATAGTAGAACAGCTTAACTTGCGTTTGAGAGGTAATACACCTAATCAGCAGATACTAATGGCGTTTAACCCTATATCTAAAAACCATTGGCTTTATGACTTCTGCGAAGTAAACCCGCCAACTAACTTTATATTTACTCACAGCACCTATAAAGATAATCCCTTTCTTAATGCGGAATATATAGCAGAGCTAGAAGAGTTATACACAAGAAACCCACAGAAAGCTAGGATATTCTGTGATGGTGAATGGGGTGTAGATACAGAGGGCTTAGTATTTACTAATTGGAAAGTTGAAAGCTTTAATTATGAAAATGTTAAAGGTGACTTAATGGTAGGGCTTGACTTCGGCTTTATCCATGATATTAGCGCCATTGTTGGCTCACTTCTGGTAGAAGATGAGGGGCGTATTTACATCTTTAGAGAGTATGGCTCTACTGGCAAGACTAATAAAGACTTGGCGCAGATTATAACCAATCTAGGCTTTAGTAAGTCTGTGATTATGGCAGATTGCGCCGAGCCTAAGAGTATTACGGAAATTAGGCAAGAGGGCATAGGCAAAATAAAGCCATGTGCTAAAGGTAAAGATAGTGTGCTACATGGTATCCAAAAGCTACAGAATTACCAAATTATAATACACCCTAATTGCAAGGGTGTTATTGCCGAATTTGAAAACTACACCTTTGAAAAAGACAAAACAACCGGCTTATACACCAATAAGCCAATAGATGATTATAACCACTATATAGATGCTTTGCGGTATAGCCTACAATGCGTAGGAAATAAAGTAAAAGCGTTTGATAAGAATTTACTTTAAGGGGGTAATTGTTTTGTTTGTTATTGATGATGGAAGAGAAAGTTTTTATCAATGGGATTTAAACCAGAGATTAATTGTAGAAGATAACACTATAACAGAAGTGCATTTTTGTAATAAAACTGATGATTGCGCTTTAGTTTGTGAAGTGTTTGAAGAAGATGGTAAGCGCCTTGTAAATGTTCCTAATATTCTACTGCAAACAGATTGGAAGATTAGAGTTTACGGCTATTGCGCTAACCATACTAAGGTTGAGAAGTGCTTTAAGGTGAACAGCCGCAATAAGCCTAGTGATTATGTTTATACAGAAACAGAGATTTTGAATTACTACACCTTAGCTAAGAATATTGATAATTTAACTATGGAAATGGAAAGCATTAATTCAACACAAGAAATGCAACGAATAGCGTTTGCTAGAGTTAATGAAAGATTAGATGATATTGAGCAAGATGTAGAAGTTTATGGTGATAGCGTAACGGTATTGTTCCAAAGAGTGCCTAACCAACAGCAAATAGTGAGCGGTATTAAAGATACTGGCGATTACTTTAACGGAAAGCGGGTTTATTCTGTGTTTTTCAATGGCGGCGCTTTCCCCAATAAATCTAACAAAAAGATTACTGTGCAAGCATTAGCAAACGCAAATGCAGATGCAATAGTAAGTATTGTAGGATGCGCCCGCAATGGTAGTGGAAGAGCCGTAAATATTCCTTTTCATAGTGCCTCAGGAAACTTTGCGGATATTTTTGCTTTTAGCACTGGTGAGGTAACAATTGTTTCTAACTATGATGCTAATAATGCTTTATGCGCTAGTGAATTTGAAATTAGATTTACAAAGAAATGAGGTAAGGATTAATGACTATTAGATATTTATTTTATGGTAATGAGGTATTAATGCCTTACTCTGAGAGCAATGAGCAGATTGCCAAGAATGAAGCCGATAATGGCGAATATGAAATTTTAGATATTCCTTTTGATGATATGGGGGTATTGTGATGTTTTATTTAAATAGAGATACAGAGCTTAATGCTGAGCTATTGGCTAAGATGTTTAACCGCTATTTTACAGAGGTAGAGCCAAAGCTATTAAACTATAAAAAGTATTATGACGGCTTACAAGCCATTCTAAATAAGGCTTATGCCGATGAAAGCAAGCCTTGTAATAAAACAGTTATTAACTACTGTAAGAACATTGTAGATAGCTATTGTGGTTATATCGCTACACCATCCCACATTAGCTATAGAAGTGAAGAAGATATTGAAGAAATTATGGATATTCTGCGCTATAACGATTACCAGAGCGAAGATAGCGACTTACTATTAAACGCCCTTATTTATGGCGTTAGTGCTGAGTTAATGTATATGGATAACATGGGTAAGACTAGATTTAAACTAATCAATCCTACTGGATGCTTTGGCGTTTATGATGATACCTTAACTGGCGATTTAATGTATTTTGTGCGCTTTTATGATGCTAATGAGTGGGATGATAGTAATACCTATAATGTCGATGTTTATAGCGATTATTCTATTAAGCATTATAGCATGAATGGTAAAAATGGCGCTCTTACTTTCATCGGTGAAGAGCTGCACTATTTCAGCCAATGCCCCGCTAACATTTTCTACTTACCAGATGGCAAGAGCATCTTCGATTGTATCATGACGCTGCAAGACAGCATTAACGAGTTGTTAAGCGCTGAGATTGATGATTATAGCGCTTTCTGTGATGCCTATTTAGTTATCACCGGCGCTGATTTAGATGCTGAAGAAATGGCGGCAATGAAAGCAAGCCGAGGCATTATTTTACCAGATGGCGCAACGGCGCAGTATCTAACCAAGGCGGCTAACGATGCTCAAGTAGAGAACATTCTAAAGCGGCTGCATGAGAGCATTTATCGTGTAGCGCAATGCCCAGACTTTTCTAGTGAAAGCTTTGTAGGCGGTGTAAGCTCTGGTATTGCTATTCAATACCGCTTAACCGGCATGGAAACAAGAGCCGGTAAGATTGAGGCAGAAATGAAGAAAGCCTTACAGCGCCGCATTGAGATTATTTGCGGTATTGCTAGCTTAAAACTAGGTGAGGAAGTATTTAGAGATATTGAGATTAACTTTAAGCGCAATATTCCAGAAGATACTACAAGCGTTATTAATACTGTTAATAGCTTAAAGGGCATTGTAAGCGATGCTACACTACTTTCCCAAGTGCCTTTCATTACTGATGTAAACGCTGAGTTAGAGGCTCTACAAGAGCAGAAAGCCGCTAATATGGAGCTTTACGGCTTTGCACCTATTGGAGCTGACGAAGAAGAAGAGGCGGCTTAGTAATGCTAACTGATTTAACTGAAAGAGAGTTAGAGCAATTACAGCGTAATAGAAAGTATTGGGGCGAAAGAACGGCAAGGATACAGCAGAGGCTTACCGAAAAGAGCATAAAGCAAACGGAAAAGCAACTTGCTAAATATTATTCTAATAGCATGGAAAATGTTATTGGGCAATTTGAGAAAACTTATAATAAGCTACTTTCAACTATAAGTGAGGGTAAAGAGCCAACGCCTGCTGACTTATATAAACTTGATACCTATTGGAAGATGCAAGCGCAACTAAAGCAAGAGCTACAGAAGTTAGGCGAAAACCAATTAGCGGTTATGAGCGATAATTTTGTAGCTGAGTACCAGAATATTTATAGTGCGCTGGCATTAGAGGGCGATATGTTTAATGAGATTGACAGAGCGGCGGCAGAGCAGATGATAAACCAAATTTGGTGCGCTGATGGGCAAACTTGGAGTAATAGAGTTTGGAAAAATGTAGATAGATTACAGCAGACTTTAAACGATGGTTTATTAGATTGCGTAGTTACTGGTAAGAAACCTAGTGAGTTAAAGGCTATCTTACAAGAACGATTTGGAGTGAGCTTTAATGGGGCTGACATGATTGTTAGAACTGAAATGGCGCACATACAGACACAAGCGGCAAAAAAGCGCTATCAAGATGCCGGTATAGGGGAAGTTGAAATACTGGCTGATAAAGATGAGCGCCAATGTGAAATATGCGGAAAACTACATAAACAGCGCTTTCCTATTGGAGCTGCAGTACCAATACCGGCGCACCCAAGATGTAGATGCTGCATAGTGCCGGTTATAGACTAAATTGCCGTTAAGGGGCTTAGGCGTTAAACAAGCAACTATATTTTATCAAGGGGCGGTTTACATAATACCGCAACTTAGAAAGAGGTAAATTTTATGGAAGAACTAAATAACACTAGTGTTGAAACTGAGGGTACTCAGGAGCAAGAAGTTAAGACTTATACCCAAGAAGAGGTATTGGCATTGCTACAAAGCGAAAGTGATAAACGAGTATCACAAGCTTTAGCAAAGCAACAAAAGAAATATGAAAAGCAACTAAGCCTTTCTAAGCTAGATGGTAGCGAAAGAGAGAAAGCCGAAAAAGACGCACGAATTGCGGAACTGGAAGAGTTACTTCGTGATAGAGATATTGAGCGCAATAAGAGTGAGTTAAAGAGTGTGCTTTCCAGTAGAGGGCTTAGCGCTGAGTTTGCTGATATTGTTGCTATTAGTGATGATATTGAGGCAAGCCAAGCAAATATTGATAAGTTAGATAGACTTTTCAAAGCCGCTGTAAAGGCAGAAGTTGAAAAGCGTTTAGCCGGTAATGCGCCTAAGGGTAATGGCGGTAATGCACCGGCTGAGATTACTAAAGAAGCCGCAAAGAAAATGAGTATTGCGGAAATGAATAAACTGGCACAAACTAATCCAGATTTATTCAAGAAATTATTTAATTAATGGAGGCTAACAATTATGGCACATACACTTTTTGAAAATAAGGTTATTGAGGCTAAGGCTACTGATTTACTGACTACCGCAGTTAACGCCCGCTCTCTTATGACTATTGATAATTCCTTAGCTGAAACTGAGGGAATGACTAAGACTATTAATGTCTATACCTATACTGGCAAAGTTGAAAAACTGGAAGATGGCGCTAAGAATTCTACTCGTGGCTCTATCGCTTATGTTGGTACTGATTATAAGGTACAACGCGCACAGCAGGTATTTGATTACAACGATAGTGACTACATGAAAGATAACAATGTAGTTGATATGAGCTTAGAGGGTGCTAACGCTCTTATGGTTAACGAAATGACTAGTGACTTCTATGCAGAGTGCGCTAAGGCTACTCTTTCCCATGAAGCCGCTACTTTTGGTTATGAAACCATTGTTGATGCTATCGCTAAGCTAAACATTGAGGATGAAAGCAAATTGTTTGTTGTTATTCCTAACGCATGGAAAGCTGAAATTCGTAAGGATGAGGATTATAAGAATGCCCGCATGGGTGAGGTTGTTTATAACGGACAAGTTGGCACTATCGCCGGTATTCCCGTTATCGCTACTAACGCTCTGGCTGATGAGGCTTATGTTATGACTGCTGAGGCAGTTAAGCTGTTTATGAAAAAGGATGTTGAAGTTGAGCAGGACAGAGATATTGAAACTAAGATTAATACTATTGTTCTGGCTACTTACTACATTTGCGCTCTTGTTAACAACAACAAGATTTGTAAGGTTACTAAGTCTGCTTGATTATGAGGGGCGGTAATACTGCCCCTTACCCTAAAGAATGGGGGTTAACACAATGATTGAAGAAATTAAACTTTTACTTGGCGATGCTGCAGTTAATTTCACAGAACAGCAGATAAGCCTAGCTTATAAGATGGCGCTGGCAGAAGTCGAAACTTTCTGCAATAGGGATGCTGACGCTACTTTAGAGCTGTGCGCTGAGCGTATCGCAGTTATCAAGCTGAGCCGCACCGGCACAGAGGGCTTAACCGCCCAAGGCTTTAGCGGTGTTAGTGAAAGCTACTTAGATGGCTACCCCGCCGATTTACAAGCAATTTTAAAGGGCAAGCGCAAGATTAAGGTGGTGTAAGCCTTGATTACTTTAGATATGAAAACCTACTCTTACTTTACTTTTGGCAATGATGACGCTTACGGACAGCCCCAATTAAGTAAAGAGCCAGTAGGTGAAATTAAAATAGCAATTTACACAACAAGCCAAGCGGTGCAAGACAATATAAATTATAAGAGCGCTAATTACATAGGGCTTACTAACGCTGAAATTGATGATACTTATGTTATTGCTTTTGGAGAGGAACGGCTAAAGGTATCTTATGTGCATCCAAAAGGAAGATACAAGCAAGCTTTCCTAGTGAAGATATGAGTATAGAATTTGAGGGCATGAAAGAGCTTTTAGAGGCGTTAGAAAAGCCGGTAAGCGATGAAAGAATAAATGAGGCACTTGCTAAGGGTTGCATGATTATAGAGCGTAGAGCTAAAGAGCTTGCCCCTAAAGGCAATGGCGATTTACGCCGCAGTATAACAAGTAAGGTGGAAAACCTAGAGGGTATAGTTTATACCCCTTTAGAGTATGCGCCTTATGTTGAATATGGTACTGGCTTATTTGCAGAAGATGGTGGTAGAACAGATGTTCCTTGGTGCTATCAAGATGAAAAGGGCGATTGGCACACTACAAGCGGTATGCCGCCCCATCCTTATATGCGCCCCGCTTTAGAGCAATGCAGAGAGCCGGTAAAAGAAAAAATGAAAGAGGTATTACTAAAAGATGATTGACTTTAATAAAGAGTTGGTTAGCGCCTTACAAACAGTATTACCTACTCACTATGAACTGGCGCTAACAAGCAAAACACAAACCCCATGTATTAGTTACCAAGAGCGCAATAACTATGTTTCTGCTAGTGGTGATACTAGGGGCTACAGCGTAATTAGCTTTACTGTAAAGGTATGGGCTAACAATATAGCCGATATTCAAAAGTATGCTTTAGAAGTTGATAAGGCTTTACGCCCTATTGGCTTTAAAAGAACTAATAGTAATGAGCTATACGATGTAAATTCAACAATGATACAGAAAATATTAACCTATGAAGCTTTGGCTTTAGAGGATTATTAATTTTGGAGGTAAATTATTATGGCTGTTATTTCTAAGGGCATTAAATTATTTATGGGTGAAGTTGAATTAACTAACCTACAAGAAATTCCCGAACTTGGCGGCGATACTGACGCTATCGAAACCACAGTATTAAGCGACGCTGCACACACCTACACCGATGGTATCAAGAACTACGGTGATAGTCTTGCTTTTAAATTCCTTTATGAAAAGGAACAGTTTGGCGAATTGAAAGCCGCAGAGGGCACTTCTAAAGAGTGGAAAGTTGAGCTGCCAGATAGCTCTACTTGCACCTTTAATGGTACTTGCTCTGTAAAGCTTGACGGCGTGGGCGTTAACGCTGTACTGACTTACACTTTATCTGTTAAGCCTAGCTCTGCAATGGCTTGGGCTTAATCCCTTATAAGGGAGTAGGGAAAGAGGGTTTTACTCTCCTTTCCCTCTTCCCCTACCAATATTAAAAAAGAGAGGTAATTATTATGTTTGTAAATTTTGAGGCAGGCAACAAGGCTTATAAGTTGCGTTTGAATACTAGAAACATTGTTTCTTTAGAAAAGGTTTTAGGTAATAACCCTTTAAGTATCTTTGATACTAATGGTGAACAGCTACCACCAGTAACAAGCATGGTAGCGGTACTACACGCAAGCTTACAGCAGTATCATCATGGCATTAGCATGAATGATGCTTATGACATTTTCGATGCTTATATTGAAGATGGTAATAGCATGGATAAGTTTATCTATGTAATTTTAGATATTTATAGAGAAAGTGGCATTATTCCTAAAGAGGTAGTAGAAGAAAAAAACTAATTGATGGAGAGGGCGAAACTAGCCGCTCTTTCCAGACTTATACCGAATTTCTTTATACATATTTAGAAATTGCCTTAGATTGTGGTATTGATGAGTTTACCTTTTGGGATATGACTATTGCCGAATTGAATAGAAGAATACAGAGCTATCAAAGAGTTAAAAAGGCGCAGGCAAGAGAGCAGGCGGCGCATAACTATGTGTTAGCTAACCTTATAGGCAGAGGTATTGCAAGCTATCTTTCTAATGATATTAATATGCCAAAGATAGAAGAGGTTTACTCTACTCTATTCGATGAAAAAGCAGAAGAAACCAAAATAGAGAAAGAAAACCTAAAGGCTGAGCTTTCGGCTTTAAGGTTTAAGCAATTTGCTAATTTCCATAATAAGAAATATGAAAATTAGGGGGTGGCAAAAACTGAATGAATGAAGAATTAAAGATTATAATTTCTGCCGTAACTAAAGATGCTAAGAAAGGCATCCAAGATGTAAAGAAAGAACTGCAAGGCATGGGTAAAGAGGGCACTTCCGGTGGTAAATCCATTGGAGCTGCCTTAAAGTCAGTAGGTAAAGCCGCTACTATTGCTATAGGCGCTGTAGCCGCTGTAGTAACGGCTATTATTGCTCTTGGTAAATCTACACAAGAGGTGCAGAAACAGCAAGCTAAGCTTAATACAGCTTTCCAAGCCGCCGGTAGCACAAGTGAGCAAGCCGCTAAAAGTTACAATAACTTGTTTCGCTTTTTAGGCGATGCGGATAAAGCCACAGAGGCTGCGGGGCATTTAGCCAAACTAACCACTAATGAGCAACACTTAGCCGAATGGACAACCGCCCTACAAGGCGTGTATGCCACTTTTGGCGATAGTTTACCAATAGAGGGATTAACAGAGGCGGCTAACGAAACCGCTAAAGTTGGAACTGTTACTGGCACTCTAGCCGATGCTTTGAATTGGGCGGGCGTAAGTGAAGATGCGTTTAATCAGCGCTTAGCCGCTACCAATAGTGAGGCAGAAAGAGAGGCTCTAATTAGAGATACTCTTAACAGTTTATATAGTGATGCTGCGGCGCTATATGAAAAGAATAATGCAGAAATGATAGCGGCTAACGAGGCGCAAGCTAGGCTTGATGCTACTTTAGCTAGTGTTGGTAAGACAATACAACCGCTATTAACAGCTTTAACAAATTTATCTAATGTTCTACTAACCGCATTAGCTCCCGCAATTCAAGTGGTGAGTAGTGCGCTGGCATGGTTAATAAACGCCATTAGTAAGGGTATGCAATATATCGGCGCTTTCTTTGGTATGCTTGGCGACGATAGCAAAAAGGCGGCTGACAGCTTTAGCGGTGTTGGCGCAAGTGTTGGTAATGCTGCGGCTACCATTGGTAAGGCGGCTACCGGCACGAAAGCTTTAGGCGGCGGCTTAGATAAGGCTACCAAGTCAGCAGAAAAACTAAAACGAGTTACAGCGGGTTTTGATGAGCTGAATATTTTAAGCTCTGGCTCTTCTGGAGCTGACGCTGCCGGTGCGGGTGCTGCCGGTGGAGTTGGTGGCTTAGGAGCTGCGGGCGGCTCGATGGGCGGCTTTGCGCTCGATACTGGCTCTCTGGATATGGGCATCGATGTTTCTAGCGGAAAGCTAAGCGCTTTTGCTGAAAAGGCTAAGAGCGTCATGGCTGAGCTGAAAAATATCTTTGCGCCGAGCATTGAGGCTATTAAAGGCTTATTCACTCAATTAACACAAGCTTTCAATAATTCCAAGGGTAGTTTTATATCTGGCTTTGAGAGCATTAAAAATGGATGGGTTAATATTGGCTCTTATTTATTAGGCGAATTTATACCAAATGTAACTAATTCCTTTAGCACTAATATCTTACCTATTTTCGGTGATGTATTAAGCTTTGCGATAGAGGAACTTGCTTTAACCTTTGAATGGTTAGGCGGTATCTTTGAAAGCGTATCTAATGATATTATCACGCCCGCACTACAAAGCATCGAAATGGTAACAACTGATATTTTTGATGGTATTAAAAAGGCGTGGGATAAGTCTGGCGGTGAGCTGATAGCGCAAGCCAAGGTATTTTTAGAGGGGCTAAGAGAAGATTTAGAGGAATTCTATAACGATGTAATTCTGCCTATCTGGAAAAAGCTACAAGAGGTATTTGATAAGGTATGGACAGAGGGGTTAAAGCCTCTGTGGGATGAAGTGGTATTAGCGGCTACTGAAATTGGAGCTTGCATTTTACAGCTTTATAACGAATTTATTAAGCCAATAGTTGATTGGCTACAGAAATATATCTACCCAATTATAGTAAAAGTTATTAATAACATTATTGATAATGTAGGTAAAGCTATTACAACTATTGCGGGAATTATTAAAGGCATCGTAACAGTTATAAAGGGCATTGTGCAATTTATTACTGGCGTTTTCACCGGTGATTGGAAGAAAGCGTGGGAAGGTGTGAAGAACATCTTTAAGGGCGTCTTTGATAGCCTTGTAGCTGTGATTAAAACGCCTCTAAACCGCATCATTGATGGTATTAACACAATGGTTAGCGGCATCGTGAGCGGCGTAAACACAGCTATCAGAGCAATCAATAAGCTTAGCTTTACTGTGCCAGATTGGGTGCCAGGCATCGGCGGCAAAAAGTTTGGCTTTGATATTAAGGAGCTGACAGCGCCAAAAATTCCTAAGCTTGCTACTGGCGGTATTGTAGACGCTGCCACTATTGCAATGATTGGTGAGCGTGGTAAAGAGGCTGTGCTGCCTCTAGAAAATAATACTGATTGGATGGATAAACTAGCGGATAAAATCGCCGCACGAAATAGCGCACCTAGCAAAATTGTGCTTATGCTCGATGGTAAAGAGCTTGGCTGGGCTAATATCAATTCAATCAATAGTATCACAGCACAAACTGGAAAACTACAACTTAGTTTGTATTGATGGGGGGTAATGTAAACAATGTATTTTGTAGTTAATGATATAGACTTATCAAGCTTTGTTTCTGGCTTAAAGGTAGGCTTTGAAACTTTGGTAAGTGAGAACAGCGGAAGAAATGCTAACGGCGATACTGTGATAGATGTAATTAACCAAAAGAAAAAGGTTTATATTACTTTCCGTCATACAACTAGTGAAGAAATGCGAACTATTCTTAATGCTATTGGCTCTTATGTAGTAACGGCTAAATTCCTTAACCCTACTACAAACGCCTTGGAAAGCATTAGAGCTTACACCGGCACACCAGAGCCAGAGTATTACAGCATTAGCGATAGAACGATATTTAAGCCCATGGCGCTTAACTTTATCGAATTATAAGGGGGCTACTTATGATTACTACACATACTATGCCTACTGGCGATATTAGAACAATTAGAGCCAAGGTAGAGCATTATGCGGCTGATACCAATGAAGAGGGTTGGCTTGCGTTTTATGACTATGTAACAGATTTATATAGTGACAATATAATTAGCCTTAATATTGATAGACAAGGTAATAGTAAGTTTTTCGGCTATGGAGTTAGCCAAAAGCTAACCTATAAACGGCGTGGCTTTATTGATACAAGTATTGATAAGCAAAAAGCTTTTAAGGTTAGCTTTGGTGATGGTAGTGAAGAGGGGTGGGCTTGCGCCTTTCCCCTTTTCTACCCAGATAGCTTTACTTATGATGAAAACAAAGACGAAACCACAATAACCGCTTATGATGGCTTGCATAACGCAACTAAGCACACAGTAAGTGAATTAGATGTAGATGTTACTATATGGGATAACGCTACTATACTTTCGAGCTGTGCAAAGCTTTTAAAGTGTAGAACTGATGAATATAGCTTAGTTGGTTATGATTGGGATTTGTTTAATTTATATATCTATACTGGCGGTAGCTTTGATGGTACTGAAACCATTAGAGAGCTATTGGATGCTATAGCTGAGTATTGGGGCATGATTTATTACATTGATAGCGAAAACCGCTTAACATTTAGGGCTCTTGATAGGGATGGCGCAAGCCTTTATACCATTGATAAGAGCCAGTATTTTACGCTAACCAATAGCGGCGAAAAAACATTAGCAAGCATATGTAAAGTTACAGAACTTGGCGATAATGTTATAGCAAGCGCTGAGGGCGTAAAAGGCGAAACGCAATTTATTAGGGATAACCCATATTTAGAAGTTACTCAATTTACCACAGAAATTCTAAATAACCTAATAGAGAATATAGGCGGCATTGCTATTAACCAAGTTAATTGTAAATGGCGTGGCAACTATTTATTAGAGATTGGCGATAAGCTGAGCTTTGAAAATATAACTAGCTATCTACTAAACGATGCTATCAGCTACACCGGCGGCTTTAGCCAAGTAACGCAATGGAGCTTTGCAGAGGAAAGCCCAGTAACAGCTAACCCAGTTAACTTAGGTGATGCTATTAGAAAAACTTTCGCCCAAGTAGATAAAGCTAATGAGCAAATTGAATTAAGTGTAGCTGATATTACACAGCTAAAACTAACCACAAGCGAAATTAGCGGTACTGTAGAGCGTGTGGAGCAAATGACTAATGATGTTAATGGCGAAATTGTTACATTAACGGAAAAAGTAGATGCTGCCATTACCGCCGATGATGTAAAGCTAACCATTCAAAATGAGCTTGCAAACGGCGTAGAAAAAGTTACTACCACTACTGGCTTTACTTTTGATGATGTGGGCTTAACTATAACTAAATCTACTAGTGATATAACTACCCAGATTACCGAAGATGGTATGAGAGTTTATAGAGGTAGTGTTACTAGAGATGTTGACGATGATAACGCCGTTTTAGTGGCTAATAGCCAAGGCGTAAGAGCTGAAAATTTAAAAGCAACAACATACCTAATCATTAATCAAACTAGCCGCTTTGAGGATTGGGATGGGCGCACAGCTTGCTTTTGGATTGGGGGATAATAAAATATGACAAGTGGAACTATAAAACTGGTTGCCGGTGAGGCGGGTATACCTAATAACGCTACTGGCGGCTTTGTGGGGCAAGTTTATTGGGAGAGTGAGCTGCAACCAGAGAGCGAATATAGGGGTTGTAAGCTAACACTATATTTCCAAGTTGCAAGAACTGGCGTAGATACACAAAATAGCTCGGAGTATGACGGAAGATTTACTCTTTATGATAAGAGCACCGGCAAGGTAGCATTACAGCAACAAGAATTTTCAACCGGCTATAAAACTGTATATGGTAATGGTGGATGGACAACTATTTATAAGATTAGCGGTTTAATTCCTTATGCTGCAGATGTAATTACAAGAGAGCTAACTATAGATACTTGGTTTTGGAGTTATCAGCATGAAGTAGAGTTTTGGGATACCGAAGATAGCGGCACAATGAAACTAGCCTCTTACGATGCTCAAAAGGCTACTATTACTTCCGCTCCTAACTTTAATGACGAGAATAACCCAAGCATTAGTTATAATGTGCCTGCCGCTAATACTGTAACAAGCCTACAAGCTTGTATTGCGGATAAAGGCGGCAATACTATTTTCGTGCCTTATAGGGATATTAATAAGAATAGTAAAAACTATACTTTTACACTAACAGAGGCAGAGCGGAAAACTTTACGCAAAGCCGCAAAAGCTAATACCTTACAAGTTGCATTTTATGTAAAGAGTGTTATTGGTGGTAAAAACTATTATTCATCTTCTATAAGAACGCTAACTATTGTGAATAATAAGCCGGTTTTATCGCCAGTAGTAGAAGATATAAATATAAAAACTACAACGCTTACCGGTAATTCAAGCATGATAGTTAAGGGATATAGCAATATGAATTATGTTCTCTTAGCTGAGCCGAAAAAAGAGGCTACTATTGTAAGCTACTCTGTTACTAATGGCGGCGTTACAAAGACTACAGCAGATGGCACTTTTAATAGTTGTGAAAATAACATATTTACCTTTAGCGCTACTGATAGTAGAGGTAATACTACTACACAAGAAGTGCGGTTAGATATGATTAATTATTACAAAGTATCTTGTCAGCAAAATGTAAGCATGATTATGAATGATGATGATACTAGTGGCGCACAAATTCGACTAATCGTTGATGGCGATTATTTTAATCAATCTTTTGGCGCTAGAAATAATACTTTAGAGATTTGGGTGCGTAATTCAGAAAATAATGGCGCTATGGGAGAGTGGGGAGAAATAACCCCGCTTATTCAAGAAATAAAAGATGGTAAGTATCTCCTTACCGCTAATGTATCTGGGTTTGATGTGAGCGGTAGCTACACTTTCCAATGTAAAGCTGTAGATGCTCTTAGCGAGGCTACAACCGCTGAATATACAGTAAAGTTTTTGCCGGTGTTCGATTGGAGCGCTACAGACTTTAATTTTAATGTGCCCATTGATATGAATAACTATACTGTGCTGCGGGCTACTGATACTAACCGCTTAGTTGTTTCTGCGGGCGGCGGCGGTATATACTTACGCCCCAATGGTACAAGTAACGAAACTGGACAAGTGCAAATTGGTACAAATGGCGCAATTACTATTAACGGCTCTGCGCTGGCTGATTTTATTGTAGAGCAAGGCACAACCGCTATGGGTACTAATGGAACTTGGTATTGGAGTAAATGGAAGAGCGGCAAAGCGGAATGTTATGGCACTCGAAACTTTGGCTCTATGAGCATTAATAAAGCTTGGGGCAGTATGTATCTTTCTCCAAGCTTTACGCAGGCTTTCCCGAGCGGTTTATTTGTAGCTACGCCGCACACTATTAATATTCAGTTAAAGGATGGCGGCACTTTTGGCGCTATACTGCTTACTGGACATGAAACAGTACCATCTAAGGACAATACCGGCACTTTCCAATTAGCTAGAGCGGTGGTAGGCTCTCCAACTAAATCAGACATAGCTTTTCATGCTATTGGAAATTGGAAATAAAACATATTATCCGACGCTATAAGGGGGAACATATTACATGACACTTGAAGTAATTACAGAGTTAATAACTTCTATGGGTTTTCCTATTGCTATGGTAATAGCCTTGGGCTATTTTGTCTGGACAATTTATAAACAATCAGTAACCAGAGAAGAAAAGCTAATGGCTGAAATAACGGAAAACCGATTAGTAAACGAAAAGGCTATTGAAACTATAGCGCAATACGCAGAGCGCTTAACCCATATTGAGGGTAGTATTGAGCGCATTGAAAGCGATGTTATACTAATCAAAGATAAGATTTAGGAATGATTTTATAAAGGGATGGAAACTTATCCATCCCTTTATTTTTTTTGGAGCTGTAGCTAACTACAACTGTTAATAGAGCCAATTATTTTTAGAGCCGGATAATCTTACCTAAGCATGAAAAGCCGCAACTGGCTTTTCCGCTATGGTTGTGGTACAGTTGTCCAAAAGGGAGAGTGAATATAGTGAGTATAATTAGAGTACATAAGACAGCTAATTTTACAGTAATGAGCAATTACCACTTTAAAGAAAAGAAGATGAGCCTAAAAGCTAAAGGGCTGCTTAGTCTTATGCTGAGCCTGCCAGATGATTGGAATTATAGCGTTTCTGGGCTTGTTACTCTTTCTAAAGATGGTAAGGATAGTGTTATGAGCGCACTTGCGGAATTAGAAAAGTTTGGTTATTTATCAAGGGAAAGATTGATTAATGATAAAGGGCAATTTGCCGGTGTTGAGTATAATATTTATGAAGAGCCGCAACCGCAAAAGCCCAATGCGGATAAACCTATATCGGCTAATGCGAATGAGGAAAATGCGAGTGCGGAAAAACCCGCACAATTAAATACTAATTCAATAAATTATTTAAATAATAAAATATGTATTATATTAAACACTAAGGATACTGAGCTTTTGGAGCTTTACCATCAGTATATAAAAGTAAGAGAAGATATTAATGCTCCATTAACGGAAGTGGGCTTAGTAAAGCTTGTAGAGCGTGTAGAGCGGCTTAGCAAGAATAATATAAGAATACAAAAGCTGATATTAGAAACCGCTATTATAAATAACTGGAAGAATGTTTATTTACCAAGAGAGAATGAATTAGAAAGAGTTAATGAGGATGTAAAGGAAGAGCTGCGGAGTATGTTTGGCTTGGAATAAAAGAAACCCCCTTACCAGAGTAGTAAGGGGGCTTACATTATTTTTTCTTTTTGCCTCTAATAAGATTAGGGGTAGGCGCTTTAATTAATTCGTCTTTCTTGCGCTCTAATTGGCTTAAAGAGCTATGCTTTAGCACTTCTCTTTTAACATCTTCTGCATAAAGGTTAGCATATCTTTGCACCATATCCATACCACTATGCATTAGTGCTCTTTGGAGCGTAAAAACATCAGCACCATCTTGTATCATATCCTTAGTAAAGGTATGGCGCAATAAGTGAATAGAAGTTTTTTCTACACCTTTTCGGCTATTATAAATTCTAAGGGATTTGCACAAGCCACTACGGCTAAGCTGTTCGCCCTTATCATTACAGAATAAATAATTATCCTCGGTTAAGCCTTTTGAGTAAAGGAAGTTAATCCATTCGGTTAAATCCTTTATGAGAACTGGCGCTAAGCCTTGGCGCTCTACCTTACCAGTTTTACTAATGTTTATGTAAATATCGCCATTATGTAAATCAACATCTTTAATTTTAATATTCAATACGGAGTTACTTCTAATACCAATATTGAGTATTAAGCCAACAATACAGTAAGTGCGCCAATCTAAAAAATGCTCTTCTATTGGATAATCTGGCTTTTCTCTTAGGGCTTGCTTTTCTTGTAGATTATATACTTGTTTTACCGGCGCTGCCTTTTCGGTTATTTGGCAAGTAAAATGTTCTATATAACCTTGCTTTTCACAGAAGTTACCAAAGGCTCTATGCCCTCTAAGATAGAAGTTGACAGTTTGAATACTAAGGTTTTGATTTTGCATATACATCATAAAACCCATTTGGCATATATCTTTTGTTAAGAAGTCTACTGGAATATCCTTAGGGGAGCAATTATGCACTTCTTTAAAATACTTGCTTAGCTTGTTGTAGTAGTTTTTATAAGAGGCTAAAGTTTGGTTTGATTTACCCGCAGTTAATCTATCAATTAAGAAATGGTTAAAGCAAAAATCAATATTACTTTCGCTTTTAAATTCATCGGTTTGTGCCTCTAACCTTTTTCTCTTTTGTTCTGGGGTAAGTGGCTTTTTTCCACTAGTTATCCTTTTTCCCGCCATAGTTGTAAATCCTTTCTAAAAAATTACGAAAATACAGTATCATAGGTACGCACGATTGTCAATGTAGATTTTGAGAAATGGTGTAATAGATTTAGGCATTTTCTACAATTTTTAAAAACATAAAAAAAGTTGGGAAAACAACCCTAAACTCGGTGTTTTCCCAACTTTTTTATGGCGGAGAAGGAGGGATTTGAACCCTCGATACCCTTTTGGGGTATACACGATTTCCAATCTCGATTACCGTTCGCATTTTTCACAAACCACAAGATAATGTGGTTTTACTTTTTTAAATATTCCAAAAGCACAA
>JAEIGA010003981.1_pt1 | contig 22921 bp, 12 predicted proteins | sample 9270691 | NCBI WGS metagenome assembly JAEIGA01 (sample SAMN17057246, study PRJNA624740) | gut metagenome | biome: biome; isolation source: fecal sample | host: Bos grunniens | place: China: Xizang | collected 2019 | reverse complement strand
TATATTGCATCTAAGAATATGGGCTTCGAACCAGAAGGAATGTCAGATGCACAGATGCAAGAACTTACGGACACTTTTGGACTACCAAAGTAAACGATAAATTTCTCATCCAAATTTGCGGAAGTCAAAAAAGTCCGTATATTCGCAGCATGATAAAGGATTAGCCGAATGGCTATATTTGGAAATAGCAAAAGGTATTCAGCTCCATTACTGAATGCCTTTTTCTGTTCTTAGGCAGTAAAGCCACTTTTACGATTTCTCTATCTGGAGTTTGAAGGTATTTACCTCATTGCGAGTGATTAACACAGATGGCAACTGCTCGCTTATAGACTTAACTTCTGTATCGAGAAACTGCATTCTGATTCACGGCGTAACCTTTAATCATGTACTGCTTCAGAATGGAGGTTGCCTGATTATCGATACAAGACCGGGAAGACAGTTAGACGCAGATGCGTAAGGCCATAAGGAGCCAGATCTATGTGCTCTGCAGGACCCTGGGCAGACGGCGCTACAGGCAGATCAGGAGTGAGCAACTGCCCTTCGGGGCCTTTGTCTAGCTTCCAATCGACAGGATAGACCTGCACCCTAAGCCTCGGACCTTCTGCAGTCCTGACAAACTCAGCCTGAGCATCAGCATTCACAGCGTAATTCCATGTCCCGGCAGGAGTGATGCTCCAGCAAGGGAAAGCCTCGTCATCTTCGGGGTATTTTCCGTTCATATTTGCATAACGGACAGTATCCTTCTCCCATTTTGACGGTATATCGTATGCATACACAAGCGGACCTCGTTCAAACCATACTCCTGATCCGTGAGCGGTCTGACGGAGTATCGGCATCGGCAGTTCAAGGACGATACGGTCTCCATCCTTGAAGGTTCTTTCGAGATTATGGAAAGAGCCTGACTGCAGGTTATCCTTCACTTTTTTGCCGTTCACAGTCAAAACGGCGTTCTTGCACCAGCCAGGAATACGAAGACGAAGACTCAGATTCTTTGCCTTCTTGGCTTTCACTTTAAAAGTCACTTTCTCATCATATGGATATGAAGTTTCCTCAACGAAAGTCAGGTCATCGTCATAACGGAAAGACGACGGGCCGTAAAGTGCCGCCACAACACCATCATCACTGCGGAGCCACATTCTGGCGGCGTAGTTTGGCATGAGACGATGGATCTGACCCGCACAGCATTCTGTCTGGTGTGTAGGGCGATAAGCCATCCAGGTAGAACAATAATTATCCTTGTTATGATTCGAAGTGCCGGTGCAGATGAACTGATTAACTGAAGAATAGTACTGAAGCGACTTAAAATCATTTGCAATCGATCCCATGCCGGCATTGAAGACGATTTTTTCGAGCATATCCGCATAGCGTGCATCCTTCAGTATCTCAAGGAAGTAGCCGAGCGTCCAGCTCATATCTATGGCATCGCAAGTCTCGTGACTATGCATTATACCACGGCCCTGAAGCCATTCTGCAGAAGTAAACAAGCCGTCAGGAAGGCCGCATTCGCGGAAAAGACGGTCAAGAGAACTGACTGCCAGATGTCTGTAATAAGGGTTCCCCGTTGCTTCATAAAGCATAATTGGGAGCTTTAGCATTTCACACATGGTCACTCCATGCATCTGATACGGCTTTTCACCTGTAAGGAACTCAATGGTGACACGTGCATCTCTGTGCTGCTCTCCCTCCCCGAGGATCTGCTTCCTGTTGCGGTATATCGAATCAGCCCGCTCAACAAGGGTCCTGTCGCCCGTCTGAGCTGCTGTCCAAAGCATTCCTTCGATATTCAGGATATTGCGTCTGTCTGCAAGTTCATCAGTTGGGAGCGCATTGAAGTTCTTATGCAGAGCGTCAAGAATATCCTTTGACGGCTCTACATCATACGCCGCCTTCATCGCGCGGAAGAACACAGCCATCGGCCAATGGTTCCTGATGTCCGGATTGCCAAGAATACCGCTTGGCTGAGGATGCGTTATCGTGTATCGGATGCCCTTTTCAGCCTTTTCTATCATCTCCTTGTCATCAAGAAGATATCCTAGACGGATGAGGCCGTCTGTGTAGTAGGCAGTCTGTTCATAGCGCCACCATATCCTGCCGTGAGTGCCCATACGAGGGATTTCGCCATCCCAAAGACAGGTATTATACGGATAGGACAACGCTTCCGGATGGCCCGTGAGACCGGTTTTCTGGTTCTGTAGATATTCCAGGAGCCATCCCTGTGGACGGACATCACGAAGGCTGGCATCGTCCCAGGACTGAGCACTAAGACTCAATCCGAAAAACGTCGCCATCACGACAGACAGCAGTTTCTTCATAGATATACCTAATTTATTATCTTCCTCAACGGAGAATTTCCCCGCAGTATTCCAGTTTAAAAGCAAGATATGGTGTAGCCTATTATTTTCTATACTTCCAGTTAAGTATCGGAAGAATAAAGGATACGATTGATGCAACAATCCAGAAGATTGCAGCAGGAGTAAAGTCATACTGGATAGCCTGGACCATCTGGCCTGTAGCTTCATCAAGCTTCTCTACCATCATAGAGTTACCGTCTATAAGCCATCCGCTGACCACATCCTGAATACCAGCCGCTACATAGGACGCCATACCGACAACACCGAGAGCAGCTCCGGTTGCCTTACGAGGCACGATATCCACAGCCATCAGACCGCCGAGGAAGCAGATCAGTACTCCTATTGAGATACCGAATAGAACCATAGCCGTAATGTTAACTGCCCATGAGTTGCCGCCGAAAAGGAAAAGCACCAATGCAATAGAGTTCATTACTCCGAAAATAAACGCAGGGATATAACGGTCCGAACGGAACAACTTATCAGACACCCAGCCGGAAAGCACGGTTCCGAAGATTCCAAGAAGAGCATTGATGGAAATAATGGTAGTCGCCTCATTAAGGGTAAATCCCTTCTGTTCCTGAAGAAAGAGCACTCCCCAACCGTTGATTGCATATCGTGCGATGTACATGAAAGCACTTGCGCCGGCAAGGATCCACACTGCAGGGGTCTTGAGCACGAGCTTCTGGAGCGAGCTTGTTGATTCCTTAGCTGTCTCCTCCTGCTTCTCATGCGCCATTTCCTCAACTGCAGGAAGTCCCTTACTTTCTGGATTATCGTGCATGAGGAATACAATCACAATCACACCGATCAGGCCGGCCAATGATGAACCGATAAAGCCCCACTGCCATCCGGCAACGGAAACAAGGATACCGACAAAGAGGAATGAAAGCCACTCGCCGAGGTTGTGGCTGAGGCTGAAGATTCCATAATATGTACCACGTTTGCTGAGAGGGAACCATCTCGAAAGTGCGATGATTGCAGGAGGTGCTCCCATAGACTGCGACCATCCGTTTATACCCCATGTAATGGCAAACAGCAGGAAAAGCAGCGTTGTTGCAAGCGCACCGCTCGCAAAGCCAAGGATACCAAGTGTAAAGTTCGCAGCTGCAGATATTATAAGTCCAGTAGCCATGAAACGCTTGATGTTGCAGTGGTCTGCAAGGAAACCGTTAACGAACTTTCCTATTGCATAGGCAAACAACAGCACAGAACCGATAAGTCCGAGTTGCGCAGCATCTAGCATTCCGCTGTCAATGATAGGCTTCTTGACAACATTAAGACTAGTGCGGCACACATAATAAAGGCTGTAACCTATTGTTCCGGCAATAAAGGACTGTAATCCGAAGAGGCGGAACTTCTTATCCTGAAGTTCGCCTGCAACCTTAACTTTCGAAGGCTTACTGATTCGGTAGAATGATTTGATTGATGTTATCAGTTTCATTATTTAAAATTTAAATGTATTCCTATAGGATAGTGGTCTGATGGAAGGCGATGCTTATAAACCATTACACTCTCATCTCCATCCTCGCTGCCTGCCAATGTCTCAGCAGAAGGCTTCTCTTCCGACCAGTACGAATATGTCAGCACAGTGTAATCGAGAACATCGAACTGCTTTGACACAAGCACATGGTCTATTCGGCTGTCGGTCTTGAAATCCGTCTTGAAGTAATTCATCGAGCCTGTCGGTGCAAAGCGCACTGCAGCCGCATCATGAGTATCGATGAACATTCCGGACTCCATCATCATAGGATAGATAGGATTATACTGATCCACATTGAAGTCTCCCAAGAGTATATACGGCTGCTTGCCGCACATGGTCCTTATCCTATCCATCACAAGAGAGGCAGATTGTTTTCTTGCCTCAATGCCACGGTGATCCATATGAAGATTGAACATCCAGAATTTCTTTCCGGTCTTAAGGTCCTTAAACTGAGCCCATGTGCAGATACGCGGATATTTGGCATCCCATCCTTTCGAGCCCGCTACCTCAGGAGTCTCTGATAGCCAGAAATGACCGTCAGCCAGACATCTCAGACGAGCGGTCCTGTAAAATATCGGGGCATACTCGCCATCAGTCTTTCCGTCATTACGGCCGACGCCGACATAGTCATAACCCGGTAAGGCTGCAAGCATATCCTCCAGCTGAGTATGAAGGACCTCCTGTGCACCGAACACATCAAAAGCCTCGACCCTCAGGATGTCGCACACGACCGGACAACGGACATTCCAGCCGTTACCGGCTTCGGTATCCTTTGCATTGTCATTACGGACATTGAACTCGCCGACATAAAGAGGCTGAGTACATGAATATGTAGCTGCAAAAAGCAGGTGAATCATCAAAAGCCTGAAAAATTTCATCTTATTTAAATCAATTACCAGGAAACTGTTTCCTTATATACATTACCAAACATATCCGTAACCCTTATTTCTCCGGATTTGACTCCCTGGGTAGGCGTTACCGCAAAGATATATGATTTTTCCACAGGAGTACAATATTTCCTTGTGGTCTTATTGGTAATGCTATTGAAGATTTCCAGATATGCAGGGTCAATTCCTGGCGTAAATGCCATATCTGCCACCTTGACTCCGTTCTCGTACCACTCCGGTGCACTCCATCCTTCCGACCAGTTCCAGACATTCACCTTGACAGTGGCATCACCGGTCTTCTGGGGTGAATATGCACGCATCTGAGTCTCCTTACCTGTGCCTACACCTTTGTAGTACCAGCTCAGGGAATCTCCACGAGCCTCCATGACCATATAACCCTGAGGCTCACCCTTTGCAGCTATCTCGCGGTTCAGACGAAGTGCTCCGGTACAGCGTGCAACACTGATGCACTGAATGTTAGGAGCGCCATGAGGAGTATCCTTTCCTTTATAATTATAGTAGAAATTCTCATGGTTGTGTCCGTTCCATGCATAAACTGCCTTATACTGGGAGAACAACGACAAGTACTCCTTGTAATTAAGACTATATGCGTTGTGAGAGCCGTGAGGAGAGGTATTAGGTGTCTTGAAAGGATTATGGTGCGAGCAAGTTATGATAACCTTGTCCTTAGGAACATTAGCAAGGTCTGCCTTCACCCATGCAAGGGTCCTTTCGTCCAGACCGTAATAATATCTTCCCGTAGGGCTCTGACGGTCATACATGATATCGTTGAAGACCATATAGTGGAAATTTCCCAGATCGAACGAATAATGGGTAGGACCCACATACGATTCATAATAGACATTTCCCTGCTCTGTCTCGAACATCGTGCCCTGATCATAGTCATGGTTACCGATGACATTGAAGGTCGGACATTTTATCTTTGCAGCTCCGTCCATATAGTCATCCCATGCAGCCATATAATTGTAGACCAGGTCGCCGAGATTGATACAGTAAACAGGCTCCTGACGTGATGCCCTGAAGGCTTCAGCATCAGGCGCTACCCTGTCATGCCATGTCTCCATGGACCCGTCCATACCAAATGGTCGCACCTGAGGGTCGGCAATCATCATGACGGTATAATTCTGAGCGACAGGCTGACGGTCAAGAACAAAATGAGCCTCTACAGCCTTTACATGACGAGGGATTCTCTTGTATGTCTGAGGTATGCCGTCACGCACCGGGAAGGCGGCATCTGCCGGCACGCTCAAGTATACGAAGTTGGAAGTTTCAAGATCGGAATTCATGGCAAAACGGCCGTTCGCATCAGTCTTTACATACTGAAGACCGTCTGTAACGAGGACACCTTCCCAAGGTTCTCCCGATGAAGTAAGGACTGTTCCCACAACATTGCCGTCAGCATCCGGAGCCTCAAGGGCCTTTGCCCAATCCGTAGGCTCAGAGCCTCCTGTCTTAGTAGAAACTGCTGATCCACATATACTGCCGGTACGGCCACCCTTGCTGTTTACAGCTCCGTAGTTGGCGCAGTCAACAACGCAGGAGCGCAGATCCTCGCGACCTTCCATATAGCCGACAACGCCGGCTGCGTGTATGGCATTACGGTTATTTGAAGGATATTTATTTCCTCCTGCTCCCGCTGAAATATTGCCATAATTGATGCAGGCGCGCGCATAAGTACCTGCAACAGCAGTTTTCGGCACATACACATTACCGATTATGCCGCCTGCAGTACTGCGGTTGCGTGAACTCACGCCATCGAAAACAACATCTCCATAATTTATACAGCTATGGAAATGAACAGGACGGCCTACATTTCCGGCAATACCACCTGTCTGCGAAGGAAGGTCTCCGGTGGATTTGACAGTACCGTAATTCAAGCAGTCCGCAACGACCAGAGACTCGTGAGGCATACCTACAATTCCACCCACATTGGCACTGCATGCCCCCAGAGAGGTTATTGTACCGCGGTTTTCGCATCTTGCGATATCACCCTTTGTCTGACCGGCAATACCACCTACTCGTGCAACACCACTCGTATTTCCGTCCTCCGACTCGCGGATATCCGCTGTGACATTTCCCTTATTGGTACAGAACTTCACCGTAGCGCGTCCCGGATATCCGGCCACACCGCCGATATACATGGACATCAGGCTAGACACTGCCGATACTTCTCCTTCATTGACACACCGCGACACAGTCGCTCCTGAGGGCACCTTTCCCGGCGTACCTCCGCAGATGCCTCCGACAGCTACCAGAATCGTTTCCTTGAATCCTCCGGAAACATCCGAAGACACCGGACCGTAATTGCTGCATCTGTAGATGATCATCCTGTTGTATCCTACAAGTCCTCCGACCCACGACTGAGCCAGAGCATAGCTGCAAGTATGCGTAACCTTGCCATAATTGACACAGTCCATTATGATGCCTTCATTATTGTCCGCAATGAATCCCACATGATGTTCATCTCCATTTCCGGAAGACTTCATATGACATGACGCATCGATGATAAGGTTCTTCACAACACCTTCGGCGGCAACATTCAGGAACAGGCCCTTTGAAGCCTTCCAATTGAGAAGTCTGAAACCTTTACCGTCGAAACGTCCGCTGAAGGAATTGATCTGCGGCAATTTCTTGACCTTGGCCATATCTATATCCGCACTGAGATATACGGTAGTGTCTGCATCACACCACTGAAGTATGCTTTCCCCGTTGTTATATGCGTTTATGAAAGCCTGAAGGTCCTTGGCAGTACCGATTCCCTGTGCGTATGCAAAGGCATACGCACAAAGAGCGGCAAATATTAAAATGATTCTTTTCATTACCATGTAATTGTAGCTGTATGAGTATTACCGAAACGGTCTTTCACACTGACAGTTCCGCTGCCATGCTCGCTGTCGACATACGCACGGAACATCGAACTGTTGTTGTTTTTGTCAGGTACAAAGTTTTCATTAACCCAAGACCACTTGCCTTTGGTGTGGTAGAAGTTGGTTATATCCCAATCACTGTAGGAATAACGATAGTCTTTGTCCACAACTCTCTTCATCACAGAAGGAGAGCCATTGACCGTCAGCTTAGGGGTCTGCCAGAGTTCGTCCCACAAGAACACATTGACATATATGTTCTTGTCGGTGGCGCCATAAGTCCTAGGAGGGAACACCTGCATCTGATAGGTCTCGTCAAGAGGTTTGCCGGTGGACTTCATTATAGCCCTTCCGCTTTCGTCATAATCCCAGTCACGCCAGGTGTATTGCGGAACGTCGCCACCCATATTGTAGCCTCCATAGGCCCCTCTCTGATAATACATAGGCTTGAACTTCCATGAAATTTCACCGTTATTATAGTCCACCACCACATATCCTCGAGGTGTACCGTTGGCTCCAAGATACTCGTTATTCCATAGCGTTCCGGTCACACGCGAGACTGTATGAGTCTCAATGACAGGATTGGCCTTATCTACATAATTAAATGTAGTATGTGTATGACCGGCCCATGCGTACGCCTTCTTATACTTCGATAACAGATACCTCAAGTCATTAAGATGACTTCCTGAGCGATTGGAACCATCTTCCTTCATCATCATCGGAGAGTGTGCACAGACCATTATCGGTGTATCAAGCGAAACATGAGCAAGATCCGCCTTCACCCACTCCCAGATCTCATCCGTAAGGCCGGTAGCGCATTCATCACTGTACATTCCGTCTTGAGACATCATATTATCCAGCATCAGATAATGCACATTACCCAAATTGAACGAGTAGTTCGCTGGACCCATTACAGCCTCATATGCCTTTGAAGCAACTTCATCCGACATATTGAGCTCGTGTCCCTGATCATGATTACCGATCACGTTATAGGTAGTCACTCCTGTTGTAGCCATACCGTTACGATACTGCGCCAACAGAGAAAGATCCTGATGCACTATATCTCCAAGGCCGATACCATACACCGGACAGCTTTTATTAGCTGCCACATACTCCTTCATGTCAAGATACATATCGTCGCAAAGACTCAACGAGCTGTATGCAAACTTATCCAGACTTGCTGTTTTCGTTCGAGGCTGCGGGTCTGCAAACATGAGGACCTTATAACGGTTCGGATTGGCGATTTTTTCCAAAGTGAAGTCTGCCGTATACTTGCCATTGGTGTCTTTGGTGCAGTCCTTCAGCCACTTCCAGAAAGTCGCATGTCCATCCTGTACAGGTGCAGCATAAGTTGAAGGAGTGGACACCATGACATACCCATGTTCACCTTTGGAAAGGTTTGAAGGAAGGTAATAGCGTCCCTGCTTGTCTGTCTTCACACAATACTGTCCGTCCGAAACCACAACTCCCTCAAGGAGGGCGCCGTCATTTCCTTTCACAGTACCGCTGATTGCCCATTCCTTAGGTGTGGAGGTTCCGCCACCTTCTCCTGTATTGCCGGGTTCCTTCTCACATGAAGACATGAGAAGGAGCACGGCTATAGGAAGAAAATATTTCAAAAGTTTCATATTCATTAGAGAGTTCCGTTCCAGAGGGTTATGTTGCTAACATTTCCAAGTCCGTTACCGACTGCAAGAGACTCGACGTTGTTGGCGCTGGCCTCTATGCCGTTGATCTTTCCACCGAACTTGCAGCCTTCTACAACAGTATCGTCCTGAGCAACAGCTACTACACCGCCACAAGCAAGAGGCTGGTCGCCCTTATTGATTGTAATATTGCCGTAGTATGCACAGTTCTTGACAGTTACGCCACCACTGATTGAAAGCGCAAGGATTCCGCCAGGGCTTTGGATTTCACTCGCCGGATTAGAGCAGAACACATCACACTTAACTGTACAATTGTCTATAGTCGATTTTGTAAGAGTACATGCAATACCACCCTTATACGCAGAGTTGTTGCTGTTTGTGCTGTTCTGACCGAGCGAACCCCAGTTGCTGCAAGAAGATATCTGAGCATTTCTCGCATAACCGACTATACCGGCTACCGCTCCACGATAAGAAACAATATCATCATTATTCACACATGATGTCATGACAAGCTTTCCGGCAGAGTATGCACTCCTGTTTTCAAATGCACCGAGAATACCTGAGGCAATACATGAGTTATACCAACCGTTCGTAGCCGTTTCCTTAGGATGGCAGTTTGAATAGTGTTTATTTGTAACAGCGGCCTTGTTCTCACAAGAGACAAATTCTGCATCTGCACCCACAACGACTCCGGCAATTCCGCCAAGGATAATGATGTAGTTCTTGGTATTTGCGCAGTTCGCTGCTGATGTAAGCTTACCGATCTCACCATTGTTTACACATGACTTGAACGATGCCGCACCATTTACAAAGCCGGCGATACCGCCGATAAATTCGCGGGCGATCTGAATTGAAGCTGTAGTAGTGTAATCGGTAGAATATACTCCACTGTTAGAGACATTCTCGAAACTTACAGATTTAGCAGCATCTTCAATATCGCAACCTCCGAGGACTCCACCAATGAACACATTAGATGCAGCACGATTTACTGACTGATCAAGAGAGATATTCGTCTGGCACTCATATCCCTTGAACGACAGGGCAACACCAGCCTCCGCCTTACCGACAAATCCACCGGCAAAGACTTCGGTAGTTGCTGCACTCGCGAAAGAATCGATGCTGATATTTCCAAGAGTCACAGACTTGTCAGATGCATCGTCAAAATTGCGGTCGCTGCTTACGCTTCCGTAAAGTCCACCAAGAATCACATTTGAAGAAGTTCCGCCGAGAGTCAACTCACCCATAAATGAGTTGCCTGATACAACTGTCTTCTCAGAAAGGACACTTGTGATACCACCGGCTACGAGTTCTGATATTCCTGAAGAGAGCCTCAACTTACCAGTCATCTCAGTATTGGAAATAGTTCCCTCAGTTTTACCTGCAAGACCTCCGACGTAGCAAAGCATCTGAGAAGATCCTGAAGACAATGTGATATTTCCATTCATCTTAGACTTAGTAACAGTACTAGTCTCATCAGCATAACCTACAATACCACCGATATAAGCCGGCTCATCATTGTCGTTTGTTCCGGCAAAATCCATGGCACCGTCGAACTGACAGTCTGTTAGCATTGTCTCCTCCTTGGCTACAGATACAATACCTCCGAATGCACCGCCAAGGCCAGTGTATGACTTATCATAGTAGAGCGAGCATCCCTTGCCAAGAACCACATTCTGAATAGTCGCTCCCTCGCAGTATGCGAACAGACCTGCAGAAGTATTCTTAAGGTCGGTAATCTCAAATCCGCCACCGTTGAACTTACCCTTGAACGGAGAATCTGCAGTACCGATTCCGGTCCATCCTTCAACCTCAGACATATCTATTTCGCCCTTTACAGTCACAACGCCGTTATCCTCCCAATCTGTAGTAGGTTGTCCTTCAGCAACTGCCTTGGCAAATGTCATCATGCCCTTTCCGGTCACAAGTCCGTTTGCCGGAATGTAATCCTGGACAATCGAAGGGAGTTCCACAATTGTAGCCGAAGCATTGGCAAGCTGCAGTGACAGCTCCACTTCACGGTTCTCCGAGCAGTCACTGAGGTTCTCCTTAAGGACAACGTTCACTGTCGATGTGCCGTTTCCGTTCTCCGTAACTGTCGCAGCAGCAAATTTCGGAGCCTTGACAGAATTAACCACATAAGCAGGAGCGGTAAGTGTCAGGCCCGCACCCTCTGTACCTTCAAGCAGGATGCGTCCTTCCTCATAAGTAAGTTCTGTACCGAACTGATAGATGTTGATATAGCCTGCTTCCTCACCTGCAGACAGGTTGAGGGTACCGTAGCGTGAGGCGCCGTCATTGGCAGCAGCCTTGATGGTAAGAGGCGTAGTAGTGAACTCCTCGTTTGAAGAAGGAGTACCTTCCGTCACCTCCATCCAGTCCTCAGCATCATATGTCCAATCGGTTCCTGCAGGAGTTGTTACATTCACATTGTATGAACCACCGTCAATACCTGATACGAAATAAGGCTGTCCGATGATAAATGCCGCAGCATTCTGGTTTACTGTAATCTGGAATCCGCGGTAATCACCTGCCACAAATGTAAGGGTTGCAGGTTCGCGGGCCTCGAAGTCCTCATTTGCAGCGATGTTAAGCGTAACCGTACCCGATCCGCAGTGCTCCTCGGAAACAACCTCGCACCAGTCCCTGTTACTTTCAAGATTCCACTTGAGGTTTTCATTGTTTACAGTCACCTCGAGAGTCTTCTTTATAGAAGCGCTGGCCACTGTCACGGACTTCACCTCAGTTCCTCCAAGAGCGTAAGAGACCTCGATTGTGGTCCTGTCGCGTCCAGCAAGGATATCAGCGTCCGAAACCTTTTCAACACATGACGCAGCGAGCGCCAAGGCTGAGAGAATAAGGATAAAACGATATATAAATTTCATAGTCTTCATTTGTTACTGTCTTCCTTTAAGTCTGTTCTGGTAGCTTTCAGAAGTTGCGGCCCACCATACATCCGATTTATTGTTATTGGTTCCGCCGAGCCATCTGTCGAGTGCCTCCGGATAAGCCTGAGGATTACGGTAAAGCTCGTCAGAAGGATAACGCATACGGGTAGGAAGGATCTGGTCGTTACCAGCAGCAGGGCCATTGGTCTTCAGAAGCGGATAACCGGTACGTCTGTAGTCACACCATGACTCGATGCCGATAAAGAACTGGGCAAGCCACTTCTGAGTCATGATAGCTTCAATAGCATTATCCGAATTGAAGGTCTGACCGCTGTAAAGAGCACCGTTTACACAGTAGTTGATATATTCCACAACCATCGGCTCCTCAGCAGTCACATGTGGATTCCATTCGAGAATGCTTTCTGAAATACCCTTCTTGAGAAGATTCATATAACCGCCAAAGCCAGAGAGACTGTTGATATAACCTCTTGCACCGGCCTCAGCATATATGAACGCAAGCTCAGAATACTGCATCAAAGGATATTTGTCTGCATTCTGCAGGTCATAAATCTTACCCCAGATTGCACTTGGCTCCTCCACACCGGTAGAAGGATTCTTTCCTCTTACCATTCTTCCCACTCTTGAGTTACCTGCCTGAGACTTGTGCTCATCGCTGTCAAGGAAGCGTACACGCGCATCGTTGAGAAGATGTACCGGCATACCGTTGGCCTTGCGCCACCAGCTGTCGTAGCGAGGATCCTCTACTCGACCTGCACCTGGTGAAAGCACATTATAACGGGACGGCTTGTACTGGTGATATGTAATTCCGTCGCTGTCTACCTTCTCATCTGTGTCAAGCATCCATTCCACAAGAACGTCACTGACTGCAAGAGTGTTCCAGTTACCGCTGGTCATAGTGAAGAAAGGGGTATGCTCTGTCTCGTTAAGGGCGCTGAACGGTACCATCGGACGGTCGTTCCTTGAACGCATCTGAGGATAATCTCCGCTGCCGTTCTGATAGCTGTTGTAAAGCTCACCGAGCTTCTGAGCCACGGCAATAGCTTCCCATTTTTCATTAAGCTCCAGTACGCCGCCATCTTCCTCGACAACCTTCATCGCAACGCGCATCAGCACTCTTGCATAGAGGGAGTTACCGAAACGACGCCACTTGTCGAACTCACCGCCATATACCTTATCACACACAGCCGAAAATTGGAGTCTTTCAGTGGCAGCCAGCATTTCGTTGGCATCCTCAAGCATACATATCACCTCGCGGTAGATATCTTTCTGCGTGTCGTATGAAGTCGAATATACGCCCTCGTCTTCCTTGAGGACGAGCTGTCCAGCCTCAGAGAAAGGCACATCGCCATAGGTATCGGTAATATGAGTGATCAGGAAGGATTTAAGAATGAGTGCCACGGCCTGCATAGCCTGATCGCCTTCTTCAATCGCCTTCTGATGCATCTGCATTGCGTTACCCCACTGAAGATAGAGGGTAGACCAGATGTCGTCAGTTGTAGCCTCCGGGATATTGTAGTTATCGATTACACGTGATGATACCTCGGAGTTTGTAGACACTCCATACTGCATAAGAAGAGCAGTAGATGTCCTGAAAACGTTGATGAGACTGTACTGCGTCTTGAACATTACCGGATGAACGAACGATTCAGACGGAGCATCATACAACGCATATGGGTTCTTACCCATGTCTTCAAACTTTGAGCACGCTGTGCTTAAAGAAAGAAGTGTCATAAAAATGACCAAAGAGTGAATGATATATTTCTTCATGATGTTTCCTCGTCGTTAGAATACAAGATTAAGTGTTGCTCCGAACTGAGCTGTAGAAGGCATCTGCAGAATCTCGAAACCAGGGATTACCGCGCTGCCTCGCATTGTCACACCTTCCGGATCGAAAGCCGGGAAGTCAGACCAGCAATATAGGTTATTGCCATATACAGAGATGCGTGCATCGCTGATAAACTTGGTCCTTGCCATCCACTTCTTAGGGAAAGCATATTCTATACGAACCTCACGCAACTTAAGGAACTGCGTGCTCACGAAGTTAGCCTCACCATTGGTCTGGTCATATTTATTGTGGTAATATGTAGCGATGTTGGCAGGATCAACGGCCATGTTATTGATCACATAGTTGCCGTCAGCTGTCTGGCGCACACCGACAGGAACCATACCGCCCTGACGACCTTCAAGAGTTGCAACACCCTTTCCGCGGTAGTTCAGCACCCAATTTGTGTATGAGAACACGTTTCCGCCAAGCTGGCCGTCAAATGCCACGTAGAAGTTGAAGTTCTTCCACTTGAGGGATGTATTGAAACCACCCTTGCATATCGGAGCACAGTCGCCAAGATACTGAAGGTCCGTAGAAGTCTGAGGATTGCCTAGCTTGTCGAGAACAAGCATACCCGATACATCTACCATCTGTCCGTCTGCATCAATCGCTACCGATCCCTTCGGAGCCCTTACATAACCCTTTCCGTACATTGCTGTAAGACTGCCGCCTTCATATGCGGTCATATAGGCGTGCGAGCTGTACTGAGCCACGATCCACGAGTCGATACCTTCGCCCAAAGAAACCACGGTGTTGCGGTTCATTGTGAAGTTTGCTCCCAGTTTCCACTGAAGATCACGAGTCTTGATCAAGGTTCCGCTTGCAGACACCTCCACACCACGGTTCCTGATAGATCCGGCATTTACATATACATAGTTCACACCATTGGCATAAGATACCGGCATCTGTGAAATCAGGTCGTCAGTAACAGAGTCATAGAATGCTGCGTCGAGAGAGAAACGGTTCTTGAACATACGGAGTTCCAGACCCACCTCCCATGATGAAACTATTTCAGGACGGAGGTTCTTGTTGGACTTGCTTGACTGGATGGCAACTGTACCAGGGAAACCAGTACCCTGATAATAGTCGCTTACGCGGTAAGGAGCGGTGTCGTTACCCACCTGTGCCCATGATGCACGAAGTTTCATCAGGTTGATCAGACCGCCTGTACGTCCGAAGTCGAAAAGGTCGTTCAGGGCAACGCTACCTGAAACTGAAGGATAGAAGAACGAGCAGTTTTCCTTAGGCAGCGTACTTGACCAGTCGTTACGTCCGGTCACATCAAGGAAGAGGGCATTCTTCCATGCGAGCGAAACCATACCGTAAAGTGAGTTGGTCTGTCTCTGATAGCCATTATTGCCTGTGAGCGGCTCATATGCAGTATTCACAAGTGAATATACACCTGGAATTTTCAACGCACTGGCTGTCTGCGAGTGGTTGCTGTAGCTGCGCCAGATAATCGATCCTCCGAAGTTAGCGGTAAGGTCGAAATCTGAGCCAAACTGATTATTGTATTTGAAGAGGAAGTCTCCCGAATACTGCTTCGAGTCAATATCCTGCTCACGATACCAGCCGTTAGGCTTTGCCTGGGTAGAAGTAGCCTGACGCTGCGTACGGAAGTCGCTGGTCACATCTATACCTCCACGAACAGTAAGGTCGAATCCCTTCAGGATATCCGCCTTCATCAGGACGTTACCGTAGATACGGTCACGCTTCTGGTTGTTGATACACTGGTTTGCGAGGAAGTATGCATTGTTCTTTCCGCCTGAGAGGGTAGCATCCTGCTTGAATGCAGCCTCATCAGCCCAGTAGTGTGAAGGCCAATCCATATCCACGTTCGGAGCATAGCACCACAGACCATACATGATGGAAGTGGAACCATAACCTGAAGATGTAGGGATGTTATCCTTCTTTGTGAATCTGTAATTGAGCGAGCTCTCAACCTTGAGCCACTTCGCGAGCTGATTGATGGTACGCACAGAAAGGAAGTGAGAGTTGCTTGGAGAGCTTGGAACAATGCTTGTCACATTATTGTTGGTATATCCCACACGGATACTGTTGTCCTTGTTAAGCTTTCCGGAAAGCACGATGGAATTCGAGAAGGTAATACCTGTCTCGAAATAGTTTTTGAACCAGTCTCCATAGCTTACAAAAGGAGTGGCCACACGCTCGAAATCGCCGAACTCATTGATCTTTCCGCCAATGCCAAGCTTCTCATTATAGTACTGATAATAAGGGGTTCCGTCCATCTTAGGTCCCCATGACTCCATACCAGCTGTAGTCGAATAATTCGGCATAGGGTTAAGACCAGCAACGTCCTCACCTTCTGCTGACTTCAAATAATAGTAGTAGTCCAATCCGGCCATACCCTGACCATAAGTATACTGAAGGTCAGGAGAAGAGAGAACCATGTCCGCTGCAAAGCTGGACTTGAAGCTCACACTGAAAGTAGATTCCTGGCTATGTGCCGACTTCGTTGTAATGATGATGGCACCGTTGGCTGCCTGTGAACCGTAAAGAGCTGTTGCCGCTGCACCCTTGAGGACAGTCACACTCTCGATGTTTTCCGGGTCGATATCGGAAGTACCGTTACCGTAGTCGATTGCAAATGAGCTACCTTCTCCACCTGCATCTGTTGCAGTGGCTGTGTTGTACATAGGGACACCGTCCACAACGAAAAGGGCCGTATTGTTTTCAAGGTTGGCTGAAGACTCACCACGCACTGTGACACGCATGGATCCGTCCGGGCCGCTACCTCGGTCGATGTTAAGACCTGCAACCTGACCGGAAAGACCGTTCAGCCAGTTTCCTGTGGTCGCTGAATTGGCGAATTTCTCGCTCTCGACTTTCTGAGCCGAGTATCCGATGGACTTTTCGTCCCTCTTGATACCCAGGGCGGTCACAACCGCTGACTCCATAAGCTCAGCGTCTGTTTTCATAATAACGTTGATGACTGATTGGTCACCAATGCGTACTGTTTCTGTCTTGAAGCCGATGCATGAAAACTGAAGTTCCTGATCAGCAGATGCGGTAATCATATAGTTTCCGTCAATATCGGAAATCACACCGTTAAGTGTTCCGACAACAACGATTCCGGCACCGACAACCGGAAGATTTTCTTCATCGACGATTTTACCTTTGATGGTCCTTGCATCCTGAGCAGATGCCATTGCTCCGTGCAGCAGGAGCAGCGCCATTCCAAGAGCCAGGAACACTCGTCTGAATAAGTTAAATTTAGGATTCATTGTATAATAGGATTAAATAATCTACCTGTTGAACGGATACTTCTTCTTGGACAGCAGCTTTGAGAACAGGCCGTCCAGAACTTTTTCCATCGCTTTATATCCATCGATATCGGGATGTACGGCATCCTTCATGTACTCCTGTATCATTCCTCCATCAGCATCCTTCGTGACAGAGTGATAATCTGCGAGAGGAATCCTGTTAGCCGCAGCATAGTTCACAATCATTGCATTGAGGGAGTCGATCTGAGGACGCGGGTCCCCTACTCTCTTGCGCCAGCCGATCTCATCCGCCGCCACAAGCGTGCACATGACAGGCTTGATGCCGTTATACTTGGCAAGCTCCACCATCGAAACAAGATTCCTGAAGGTGTTTTCCACTGTTATATAGCCGTTGTTGCGGGCTATGTCGTTGATACCTGCAAGAATCACCACATACTCAGGAGCAAGTTCGATCACGTCCTGACGGAAACGCACGAGCATATGCATTGTGGTCTGTCCGCCGATACCTCTTCCGACGAAGTTACGCTCGTCCAGCCATGAAGCATCCTCGCGCACCCAATTGCGGGTGATGGAATCACCGAAAAGGACAGCAAGCGGCTTGGTCTTCACTTCAGTATTCTTCTCCTGATAGTAAGCCAGACGCGCCCAATCCTTATCCTCCTCTGTAATAGCCTGAGCCATTGCCACTGAAGGAATCAGGGCAATGGCCAGGAATATTAGTATCAGATGTTTCTTCATTAGTCAAGAAGATATGTACCAGTTACAGTTGCTCCACCATCAGTAGTAATCATCTTTGACTCAAGGGTGATGGCAACTCCGTCGAGGGTACCCTTTACACCGCAATTTGTGATGGTAGCCCCTGCAGCTGCGTTGCTTACGAGCACTGCAGCTGCAGTAACGTTACCGCTATCTGTTCCTGTTGTAAGAGTGGCACCTGCGACATCGCAATCTGAAATAGAGGATGTACCATCCACAGAATACGCAAGGCCGCCAATATTACGAGCCGTAGAATTTTTGCCGGAGAAAGTACAATCAGCCATAGTTGAAGCCACCAACATACCTACAACACCTCCGTGTCCGGTCGCCTGCTTATTTGACTCAAGGTTACAAGAAACCGTATTAGTACTGAGTGAAGCAAATCCAGCATAGCCAGCAATACCACCAACAACTCCTCTCTGAGCATAACAAGTTCCCGTAGCAGAGGTACAATTATTGACAATAGCTTTATCGGCATCCGTACCTATAATTACTCCAACAATTCCGCCATCAAATGTACCACCGGCAAGTGTAATGGTATTATTGTAGTTTCTCGCATATACTTTACCTGTATTGTCGCAATTGGTGATTGAAAGTCCGGCAGCACCGGTAGTAGTTCCCATCAAACCAGCTATACCTCCGACATAAGCAATTCGTCCGTTGGATTTTGGTGCAGAATAATTACAATTTATATAACCGCTATTATCCGACTCTGTAATTGTGGTCGAAGCTACTGAACCATATCCTAAAATTCCTCCCATCGTAGTCCTTGCGACGAGACTTGTAGCAGTCTTAATCTCTGTCTGAACCTGACCGCTATTCTCACAATACGAAATATCAACCTGTTTACCGCCATAACCGACAATTCCACCCATATCTATAGTAGAGTTTGTAGCTAATGCATCTTCACTACTGGTACTCTGCAGGTTTGCTTTATTGGTACAATGATCCACATCACAGGCAGAACGTGTCTCGCCCATAATACCACCCATAAAGATATATCGGTTTGACTGATTGCTAGTCAATTGATTTGTACGGGTGAGGGTTCCGGTCTCATTATTCGTACAGTATGACACATTGCCTCCCTGACCGACAATGCCGGCAAGGTAGATACGGGTAGAATTGCAGACCGTCGCAATCGGGCCATAGTTCTGGCACTTTGAGATAGCAGCATCGGCACGGGCAGCTATACCTGCAACCACGCAAGGTGTAGTGATGTCGCGTTTTCCATCGGACTTGAAATCGAGAGACATCCTGTTGGTACAATTAGTAATCTCCGAATCATTACCGGCAGCTTCTGCAACAATACCACCGATGAGAGGAGCAAAAGAGCCACGGACGGTAATCGTTCTCACTTCAGACTCCAGACCTGCAGTACAATCTGAAACTGTTCCGTTCTCAAAATCTCCGACGACTCCTCCGGCATGGAAATATCCGGAAGCATTTTTATCCGAATTAGCAGACACGATCCCGCCAAAATCAGTACCATCCGATACTATGATATTTCCTTGGAAATCACAACTGCTGATTGAACCGTTGTCTGCCTGGCTTCCTGCAACGCCTCCGATGACAATCTTCTGTGACTGGTCTTTGTCGACAGTGATTACGACATCTGACTGCGAGCAAATGATGTCACCGGTAACCACACAATCTTCAACAGAACCGCCATAGTTTCTGCCAACAAGTCCGCCATAGTGCTGAGCGGCTTTATTGACATCGATAAGATTCATGATGACAACTGATGCATGACTTGTACAGTTCTTTATCAAACCTTTGTTACGTCCAACAAGCGGGCCATGGTTCTGCATTGTCGCAGGTGTATCAATTGTCAACACACAGTCATCAGCAAGTGTAAGGTCTTTAATGATGCCATCATCGCCCGTGTATGCAAACAAAGGCACTCCCGCTGCATAACCGCTTATAGTTTTGTTCGCACCATTGAAACTACCGTTAAAATAGTTGGTAACATCTCCAGTCTTAGTTCCGATTCCCCCAGTAGCAGCATAAGCAGCAGAAGTCTCCTGGTCAAAGACGATGTCCTGAGAAAGGCTTACCACGAGGAGGTCATCGTCAGCGTAGTTACCGGCATTGTAGTCTTTTGCAAAGTTGATAAGGTCCTCAGCTGAAGCAATCTCCACATCAAGGTCAGTGCCTGTAGGAACGAAGTCAAATGCAGGCATCGCATAGATCTTACCAGCCTCGAGAGCCACCCCGCTAGCCTTGCTCTGCTCCATGAAATGACCCTCTTTATCAAGCACCTTGATGGTGTAACCCTGTGCATACTCCTGAGCAGGAACGACAAGATACATCACGAAAGGCTCCTGACCGAGAGTCTTTGATACCTGATAGCGGATTTTCTTGTCAGCATCAGCTGTCGATGCAGCGCTAAGAGAAAGTGCCTGATAGTCGATTGAGAAATCACCGCTCACCTGCTCGCCGCCCTTGCCGTAAAAATCAACATAAGCAATAGAGCTATGCTCAGCACCTGCATTTACAGTCAGCTTTATCACTGCGCAAAGATGACTGAATTTCAGAGATGAGGTCTCTGACACTGCTGCCATCGGAGATGCTGATGCAGAGAAAGAACCCTCCTTATAAGTCTGATATGCAGGAAGGGTAACTGTAGTCTCATCCTTATAAATTGAAGCAGGGAACACAGCCTTGTATGGAGAGTCAAGCACTCCCTCGAAAGTGAATGTTGCCGATGCAGCAGCTTCTTCAAGCTCAAGAGCAGCTGATTCAACTCCGTTCACATTGATCTTGTCACCGTTTGTCCAAAGGACCTTCTGGTCATCCTGAAGTACTGTCTTGGTTGCAGCAACATCGGCTGTCAGTACAGTCACGCCGCCCTGCGGTACGTCTGGCTCAACGAGATTCTCCTTGGCGCAGCCTGCCACCAGCAGAGACGCCACCATAACTATAGGGAAAAATATTCTTTTCATAATTCTTTCAAGTTTTAAATTAATATTAGTCCCAGTTTCCGTTTACGAAATCGTAATCGTTGATTGTGCTGTCATCCTTGTCAGGACTAGCGCATAAAATGCCCTCCGGAATAAAGTCTGTGCAGACACAGTCCGGGGTAAGGTAGGTTGGTTTTTCTGTTTTCATAATTATTATTTGGTAAGTTTGATATTGATTTCTTCATTCCATTCATGTCCGAACCTGTCCTTGAGCACTATACGGACAATCTGTGCATCCTGAGAAGGATCGGCGGCAAAATAATGATGTGACTTGCGTGTGAGTCTGTAGTCTGACGGGGTCTTCCCCAACTGTTCATATTTAATCCTCATCGACTCCTCATGCAGCGGAGAGTATTCCTCCACCTGAGTCATTGCGCCCATAGGTTTTCCGTCTTCATACCATTCCACGCTCCACTGAGGGTCATAATCCCAGATATTCACGACCACGCATTCTGGATTGAGCCTGGTCTGCCCCGGCATATAGACCTCATACTGGAAATCAGAGTCACGGCCAATTGATTTATAATACCAGGTAAGACTGTCGTCTTTCTTGGTGAAGACCTTATATCCTCTCGGGGTTCCGTCAGTACAATGGTAAACATCCCACCAAGTGCCGCATATAGCAGCCACATTATGCTCCATCACGCCCGGCGCATACTCAAACACACCGTTGGTATGATTATGACCGGACAAGAATGTCACCTGATGTCCCTTGAGGATATCAAGAAGCCTGTCGTGATTGATGATCATTCCGGTATAGTGGCGTCCGTTAAGTGATGCATGCTGGGCTACGTAGATGTCGGCATCAGCAGACACATATTTCATCAATCCGCTCACCCAGTCAAGTATCCGCTCCGTAAAGCCCAGCTTATATCCGCTGCGGGAATGATAGATGATGTTATCCAGGACAATCACCACGTCATCACCCATGAAGAATGCATAGTCGGCTGGTCCGAAAGACTCCTCATACGTATCTGAAGCAAGGTCGTCGTCATTGAAATTACGGTTATGGTCATGATTTCCTATGACAGGATAGAAAGGAATCTCCACTGCACCCATGGTATCCTTCCAGTTCTTCATCAGGTGGTATTTGTCAAAGGTTATGTCTCCAAGAACTATCGCTACCGTAGGAGCGTTCAAGGAGGAGACACACTGACGAAGGTCGTCAAGAGGCACATCGGCAAACTCATTGAAATGCTTCTCGCTGCGAGGCTGCGGGTCGCCGACTGCGATGATGTTATAAGCCGATGAAGGATTACCTGTCTTCTTGAGGTCAAACTCAAAATATGACTGTCCGGAAGCCTTTCTGTAAAAAGCCGGCGAACCCTCGGTCCAGTCTGCTGTATAGCCCGAAGGTGTCACGATATAGACAAACTCCGCGCTGTCACAGACTTCAAAACTGAAGGTGCCGTTCCTGCGGGTCTGGGTAAAGTTCTGTCCATCAGTGACGACGACTCCGGAGAGTTTCTTCTTGCCGGAGGTAACTTTTCCCTTCACAACTCTGGCTTCGGAAGCCATGCATGTCAGGAACAGAGCCAAAAGAAGGATAATAGATTTTTTCATGGTTATCTTAGTACGTTATCTATAATATGGAGCAATGACTTCATATCCGGCTTCATTAGGATGAAGGCCATCTGTAAAAAGAGCCTCGTCTATCTTTCCTCCCTTCTTAAGAAGTGCAAGACCCGGATCGGAATACTTTGCGCCGGCACTCACAGCCAACTTTTTCAAAAGTTTGTTCAAGCCCTTTATTCTTGCTTCATAGTCACGACGAGGCAAGATTCCCATCAGCACGAGTTCAGCCTCGGCCCTTCTGCTCTTTATTGCTGAAACCAGATTCGCAATTCCTTTCACGATATCTTCGTCACTGCTGCCTTTAAGATTATTTGTTCCGATAGTGAGATATATCCTGTCTGCCGTATAATTATCTATCTGACCGTGATATACTCGCCACAGAACATTCTCGATCCGGTCATAGCC
>JAEIGA010003980.1_pt1 | contig 22923 bp, 16 predicted proteins | sample 9270691 | NCBI WGS metagenome assembly JAEIGA01 (sample SAMN17057246, study PRJNA624740) | gut metagenome | biome: biome; isolation source: fecal sample | host: Bos grunniens | place: China: Xizang | collected 2019 | reverse complement strand
GCTCCCGAACTTGGACTTGAACCAAGGACCCTCTGATTAACAGTCAGATGCTCTAACCAACTGAGCTATTCGGGAATATTTGTTCTCAAACGTTATATTTGTCGTTTGGGACGGCAAATGTACAAACAATTTTTTAAGTGACAAATTTTTCTGTGAAAATTTTTAAATATTTTTTCAAAAAGGTGCATTTTAGTCGTTTGTAAGGTAATTTTTCATATTTTTGTATGATTTACCAAGCTAATTAACCGACTTCTCTTAAAACGAAAAACCTATGGATATCGATTTATTGTCAAAAATGGTCAAGGAACTCATCCTGGATAATGAGCGAGTTGTGCTTCCGGGACTTGGATCCTTTGTTGCGGAGATTGTTCCAGCCACATTTTCTGATAAGGGTTACACAATAAATCCACCATATCGAAAACTGTATTTCAGATCAAAACCTGATGAGGGCTCTGATCTTATTCCGTTTTATGCAAAGTCGAATTCTGTTTCTGAGGAAATTGCAGAGAGGGTAATTGTTGATTTTGTTACTGAACTCAAGACTATACTTTTCCATAAGAAGACAATTATATTTCCAGGACTCGGTCGTTTGAGGGCAACCAAGGAGAATAATGTGTTCTTTGTTGCGGATGAAGATCTGGATATATATCCTGAAGGTTTCGGACTTGAGCCTATTTCGCTTAAGACACATCAGGCGACTGTAGCTGAGGTAAAGGAGGCGGTTTCGGATTTGAAATCCATCTTGACTGAACCGGAACTTCAGACAGAGAAGACCATGGAAATTGAGCCAATAGTAGAGGTTCCTGTTGAGCCGGAATCAACCAATGAAGACGCAGTAGGACCAACCAATGAAGACGCAGCGGGAGCAGCAGAATCAGCTGAAGCAGCAGAAGTCGAAGTGGAGCAGGAAGAAAAGCCAGCCGCTGAAGAAGCTGAAGAAGATAGCGATGGCGGACAGGAGGAGTTGGTGGAGGAAGAAGCCGAGGAGGTAGTAGAGGAAGAAGCCGAAGAGGTAGTAGAGGAGGTGGTTGAGGAACCGGAAATTGAGGAACTTCCGACGGCAGAGCTCGTGGAAGATGATGCAGCGGAAGAATTGTCTGCAACTCCTGTAAAGAAACCATTCTGGAAAACTCTTCTCAAGGTAGTCATGTGGATTATAATCTCACTTGTACTGCTCACAGCAGCATATGTGGCAGTTGCACACCTTTGCCCACAGTGGATCGACCAGTTTCTATACACTCCAGAAGAATTGGAACTGCTTGACAATATATATTGATGACTCAACTTTCGCACTTGCGATACCTTAGTATGAATAAATTTACACAGACATTCATTATACCCTGTTATCTCGCAGATGCGTCGTGGCGTCTGAAGCCGGCTTCGTTCATGGATCTTGCTCAGGAAGCTGCCAACCGACATGCGAATATACTTGGATTCGGATATGACGACCTGATCGCATCGCGCACAGCGTGGGTGCTCTCCAGAATGCATATAGAATATGTGGACACTCCGAAGTGGCGTGACGAGGTGACGCTTCAGACATGGCACAAGGGATTGAACCGTCTGTTCTTCCTCAGGGATTTCATCATGACCGACAGTCAGGGAAATACTAAGGTGAAGGCAACAACATCATGGCTTGTGATGAACCTTGACACTCGACGTCTTGTACGCGACCCCAATCTCCTTGACGAGGGCGGTACATGCCACGAGAACGTGATAGAAACCCCGGCTGACAAGGTCCAGATGCCGAAGGATGTGGAGCCGGAGCTCGTCATGACCCATAAGGTTGCATATTCCGATGTGGATATGAACGCTCACGCAAACAATGCAATGTATATGCATTGGGCCATGGATGCTGTGGGATTTGAGACCACAGAAAGCCGCGCTGTCAAGTCATGGACAATCAATTTCAACAATGAGATAAAGCCGCAGGAGGATGTGGACCTGTATCGTGTGATTCAGGATGCAGAAGATGGCATGCATGTCTTCATTGAAGGAAAGGTTGCCGACAAATCTGCCTTTATCGTTGAAATAGTTTTCGCATAGAATGATAGAACTGATATATCCATACGATATTGCACCGCTGATTCCAGCTCCGACTGCAGATTCATTGCTGTCAGAGCCGGTGCCGTGTGAATATTTTCCGGTTGTGGAGCCAAGCGGCCTGGTTGTCGGTCGTTCTGCGAGAGAGCACTGCCATAGTGGTCAGAAACCTCTGCATCCTGTGGTTCATCTTCATATAATCGACAGATATTCAAGGATATATCTCCAGAAAAGGGCTATGAACAAGAAGATTCAGCCTGGAAAATGGGATACGGCTGTCGGCGGTCATGTCTCATATGGCGAATCCATATTTGAGGCCCTGTACCGCGAGTCTTCCGAAGAACTTGGCCTGACTGATTACAATCCGATTTATCTTGAAACCTATCTTTTCGAATCAGAAATCGAAAAGGAAATGGTGAATATCTTTGCGGCAGTCGGTTCTTATGAGCTACATCCGGATCAGGATGAGGTGGATGAAGGACGATGGTGGCCGCTGGAGGAAATCGATGCCAACATTGGCAAAGGCCTCTTCACTCCCAACTTCGAAAGTGAATTCTCGATGATCCGCTCATCTCTTCTTGCGCTGCTTTAGCTCCCTGCATTCCTATTCTGAGCCCTCTCCATGAAAATCGAGGTTTTTGTGGATATCTCGATTAAAAGTTCGGCATAATTGATTAAATTTGTCATTAATTGAAATGGCAGATTTATATGTCTAATATTGAATGTTTCATGCCCTCGATGATGGGCGAAGATCTTGAGATTACAGTAAATTCTTTCAGCAGAAGCGACTCATTTGCCGGGGTGACTTTCCTGTCCGGTGTCTCTTTAAGAGAGACTGAAACTCTGCGTAGCATAGCTGAAGCTGTCTCACATAAATATATTCTCATATATACAAAAGATACCCCTCTTGAGATGGGTATGTTTGCCCTTGATAGAATTCTTGCCATTGCGGAGGATACCAAGGCTGATATGTTGTATACAGATCATTATGAGTTAATTGAGACGGCTGAAGGACAGGTCAGAAGACGTCACCCTCTGATCGATTGCCAGAAAGGTTCGCTCAGGGATGATTTTGATTTCGGCAGTGTGCTTGTCTTCAGGACCACTTCGTTCAGGAAGGCTGTGAAGGCTATGGAGAATGACAGGCAGTGGGGTGCCCTTTACGACCTTCGTCTTCGCATGAAGAATATCGTGCATATAAATGAATATCTATATACGGAGATTGAGACAGACCTGCGAAAATCCGGCGAGAAGCAGTTTGATTATGTTGATCCGAAGAACCGTGCCGTGCAGATCGAGATGGAGGAAATCTGCACCGAGCATCTCAAGAGGATAGGTGCCTGGCTGGCTCCTCAGTTCAAGGAACCAGAGGCAGGGGAGCAGGAATTCCCGGTTACTGCTACTGTGGTGATACCGGTGTTCAACAGGATCCGTACCGTAAAGGATGCGGTCGAAAGTGCTTTGAGCCAGCAGTGTGACTTCCCGTTCAATGTTATAGTTGTGGACAATCACTCCACTGACGGAACCACGGAGCTCCTTGCAGAAATGGCTGCAGTGGACCCGCGCCTGGTGCATGTGATTCCGGAGAAATATGATCTTTGTATCGGTGGCTGCTGGAACCTTGCTGTTCATCACCAGATGTGTGGCGAATATGCGGTGCAGCTCGATAGCGACGACGTCTACAGCGGACCTGACACGCTGACCAAGGTGGTTGCTGCCTTCCGTGAACAGAAGTGCGCGATGGTGGTGGGAACATATCAGATGACGGATTTTCAGATGAATCCGATTCCTCCAGGGATTATTGACCACCGCGAATGGACGGAGGATAATGGACGAAACAATGCGCTGAGAATCAACGGACTCGGTGCTCCGCGTGCATTCTGGACTCCGCTTCTGCGCAAGGTGAATCTTCCGAATACAAGCTATGGTGAGGATTACGCGCTCGGACTCAGAATCAGCAGGGAATACCGCATAGGACGAATATACGATGTGCTTTATTGCTGTCGTCGTTGGGAAGGAAATTCTGATGCGGCCCTGGAGATTGATAAGGTCAATACCAATAATCTATACAAGGACCGTATACGTACCTGGGAACTTGAGGCCCGTCTGGCACTTTGTCGAGCAAGGAAATAATTATGAAACAAGACAGAATCCATAAATTCGTAGGAGACCAGCTTTCCCGCTGGCCTCTTGCGTGTGATAACTTCCGTGCGTTGAAAAATGTGCGTGTAAGGGATATGAATGTTGGCGGCCTGATGGTGAAACTGCAGTTCAATCCGGCCAGAATGATATCTTCCGCAGCTAAACTTAACAAGGAGGATATTGCCAGACGCCGTTGCTTCCTTTGCCGCGAGAACCGTCCGGATGAACAGATCATGATCAAGTTCGATGGCCGCAAAGGAAAGAAATATCATATTCTCGTGAATCCATATCCTATATTTCCGGATCATCTGGTCATTGCAAAGAACAGGCATGTGGAGCAGTCGATCCTTCACAGATATGTGGATATGCTTGACCTTGCAAGGAAATATTCATCGTATACATTCTTCTATAATGGGCCGAGGAGCGGAGCGTCTGCGCCGGATCATCATCATTTCCAGGCTGCTCCTTCAGGATTGATTCCTCTTGTGGAGGATGTGAACGGACTGATTGCCGGCAATGACGTAGACACTCTTCAGTATGTTGCGTCCATTCAGGATGCGAAACTTTATCATTATGACAGATTCACCACAGGAGTCTTTGTACTGAGGGCTGAGACTGTAAAGTCTGCGGCAAAGCTTTTCTATCGTCTTCTGGACTGTGCAGATACCCCGGAAGGTGAGAAAGAACCGCTTTTCAATCTGTTCAGCTATTGGAAGGATGGGGAATTCCGTTCAGTGGTCGTGTTCAGAAGCAGGCATCGTTCCCATCACTATTTTTCGGATGGCCCGGATCATCTGACCATGAGCCCGGGATGTGCAGATATGGGTGGCGTGTTCATCGTTCCTGTTGAGGAAGAATATAATAAGATCACTGAGGCTCTTCTTGGAGAAATGGTGCAGGAGGTCTCAATTACTAAAGATGAGGAATCGATTGTAATCAATCGTCTCACCCGCACCCAACCAAAGCTTGAGGTGGGAATAATGTCAGCGGAAGAGATTGAGTTCGAGATACTTACCGATGGTGCAGGCTCGCGCAAGGCTACGCTGCGTGAAGGCAAGATAGAGTATGATGGTGCGCTTTACGATGAACTCTATTTTGAGGAGCAGAATCCTTCCACAATGTTTGCGGAGCCGACCTTTGTCCTGCATGGAGTGACCATCGGAGTTAATTTCCATTGGCAGCGCAAGGAGGATCAGAAGTTTGCTGGTGCACTTAAGATAATAGTAGACGATGGTCGCCTGACCGCCGTGAATGTGATTGGTGTGGAGGACTATCTTTTGAGTGTAATTTCATCTGAGATGAGTGCGACAGCTTCAGAAGAATTCCTTAAGGCGCATGCTGTCATTTCCCGTTCATGGGTGATGGCACAGATAGCTGCATCCCGTCGTGCGCGAACTGTTGAAATTCCGGAAGGTGTGAATGATGTTCCAGCCTTGATCACATATCTTGACAGTGTCCGGGCGCATAGGGAAATGGAGGAACAGGAGGCTGAAGTCGAATATGTAAAGTGGTATGACCACGATGATCACAGTCATTTTGATGTGTGCGCCGACGACCATTGCCAGCGTTATCAGGGACTGACACGTGCTACAGGAAGCACAGTAAGGAGAGCTATTGACAGCACCTGGGGTCAGGTTCTCATGCATGATGGGGAGCTTTGTGACGCACGTTTTTCGAAATGTTGCGGCGGCAGGATGGAAAAGTTCAGCACATGTTGGGAAGATAGGGATATGCCTTATCTTCAGCCTCTTGCGGATACACCGGAACATGGAGTTGGAAAATGCTTCTGTGATACTCAGGACAAGGAAATCCTTGGTCAGGTTCTGAATAATTATGATCAGGAGACCGTGGATTTCTACAGATGGAAAGTGGAATATGGTCGTGACAGTCTTTCTGAACTTGTTGCCGGCAGAAGTGGTATGTACCTGGGCCGAATCCAAAGCATTGAGCCATTGGAAAGGGGAGAATCCGGAAGAATATATAAATTGAAGATTGTCGGTTCCGAAAAGACCCTTACTGTGGGTAAAGAACTCGAAATCAGAAGGTTATTATCTGAGAGTCATCTCAAAAGTTCCGCTTTCGATGTGGAATATCTCTCCTGTGGCCAGATTGTGGATGCTGAGGCTGATTGGGATACGCTGATTCTTCATGGCAAGGGATGGGGACACGGTGTCGGCCTTTGCCAGATCGGTGCTGCAGTGATGGCCTCGCAAGGATATACATATAAGGAAATACTCTCACATTATTATCCTGAAACAGAACTTAAGTAAATGAAGACAAATAATCCGTGGTGGTGGATTCCCACCTTATATTTTGCTGAAGGTATCCCATATTTCTTGGTGAACAACATCTCTGTGGTGATGTTCAATAATATGGGTATGTCCAAGGGTGATATGGCCCTTTATACGAGTCTTCTGTACCTCCCGTGGGTGATCAAACCGCTCTGGAGTCCGTTTGTGGACCTGATCAGGACCAAAAGATGGTGGGTGGTGACAATGCAGATCCTTATGTCTGTGGCCTTCGCCCTTCTTGCCTTCACATTGCCTCACCCATCGCCTGAAGTGATAGCTTCCGGACAGACTCCTGTGTCGCTTTTCTCATTGACACTCGTGATTTTCTGGATCACGGCATTTGCTTCTGCAACGCACGATATAGCTGCGGACGGCTTTTATATGCTGGCTCTCAAGCCTGGTGATCAGTCGCTCTTTGTGGGAATCAGAAGCACATTCTACAGGCTTTCTTCTATCTTCGGACAGGGAGTCCTTGTCGTTATAGCCGGCCTTCTGGAAACGCGCCTTGGAAATGTGCCGCGAGCATGGACGCTGACTTTGTTGACAAGTGCAGTCCTTTTTTCTGCTTTGACTCTATGGCATGTATTCGGCCTCCCTAAGCCTGCTGCTGACAAATCCTCCGCTCATGACGGGGCTCAGTCAGCAAAGGAAATTGTTACGGATTTCGTGAGGACATTCATCACCTTCTTCCAGAAGAAACATATATGGATTGCATTGGCATTCATGCTGTTATATCGTCTTCCAGAGGCTTTCCTGGTGAAGATGATGAACCCGTTCCTGCTTGACGGCCATCATGCAGGAGGACTTGGACTTACCACAGAGGCTGTAGGCTTTGTTTATGGAACTGTGGGCGTGGCTGCCCTTACCGTAGGAGGCATCCTGGGAGGTCTGGCGGCATCCCGCTGGGGTCTCAAGAAGTCACTCTGGCCGATGGCTCTCAGTCTCACCCTCCCGTGTCTGTCATTTGTGTTCCTTGCTGCTTTCCAGCCTACAAATATTTGGGTCATAGGATCTTGCGTCACTCTTGACCAGTTCGGATACGGCTTCGGCTTCACTGCATATATGCTTTATCTCATATATTTTGCGGATGGAGAATTCAAGACGGCACACTATTCGCTGTGTACAGCCTTCATGGCTTTGAGCATGATGATTCCTGGCATGGTTGCAGGATATCTTCAGGAAGCTCTCGGATACACGCAGTTCTTTATTTTCGTGATGCTGTGTTGTCTTGTGACAGTGGCGGTCACCCTCCTGCTCAAGGTTGACCCTGAATATGGTAAAAAATACTAAGGATTATGAAAGCATTCAATCTAAGCATCGTTGCCGTGATGGCAGCCTTTATGGTCAGTTCGTGTGTTGAACCTAAGTACGAGCAGCCGACAGAAACTTCCCAGAAGGGTTTCGCACTCTCTTTCTTCAAGAATGTTGTGGCGACTTCTGATTCCGGTGAGAACCTTGTTGTCTCACCATATAGCGCTGGAGTTGCTCTTTCTATGGTAGCAGAAGGTGCCATGGGCCAGACGAGAGAGGAATTCGATAAGGTGTTGGATGGCTCTCTGTATAAGTCAGTAGATCTTGGAAACAACGATACAGTGACTGTTAAAGATGCAAATTCAGTATGGATTACAGATGATTTCAGTGTAAGAAACCGTTTTGTGGACCTGATGGAGAAGGATTTCCACGCTGAGGTCGTGAATCTGGATTTTGCAGATCCTGCAACGGTCACAGCTATCAATAACTGGTGTTCGGAGCATACTGAGGGTAAGATCACAGAGATTGTGGACAGATTGAGCCCGGGCAATGTGATGCTGCTTCTCAATGCTTTGTATTTCAACGCTCCATGGGCAGATGCCTTCCCTCAGGGGAATACCAAGGAGGGTGTTTTCCACTCTCTGACAGGAGATGTCCAGACATTGATGATGTCCAGGACTGACAGACTCAACTATGCGGAGTACCATGGTGCTCAGATGGTTGAGCTTCCATATTCCGGAGAGCGATATGCAATGTATATTGTATTGCCTCCTGCCTCTGTGAATCTTGACAATATGATATCTTATGTCAATGAAGGTCTGTACGATCAGGCAATGTCAATGATGAATCCTGCCAAGGTCCGTCTTACGATGCCGAAACTTAAGCTCGAGACTACGATGATATTGAACAAGAGTCTTCAGAAGATGGGAATCAGGACCGCCTTCACCTCTGCTGCGGATTTCAGGGGCATTGCAGAAATGGGACCGCTTGTTCTGGATCAGGTGAAGCAGAAGTGCTATATCGAAGTATCTGAGAAGGGAACTGAGGCAGCTGCCGTGACCAGCGTAGGTGTACGTCTTACATCTGTACGTCCTGAGACAAATGTCACAATGACAGTTGACAGACCATATATATTCTTTATTGCTGACCGATCAAACGACAATATACTTTTTGCCGGCAGAGTTGTCAGACCTTAATGCTGATGCTTTTATAGACCTCCGTGACATGAAGGTGGTGTCTTATGTCACGCAGTTGTCAGAAACGAGTTAATGGTTCAAGTATGATGAGAAAACTATTGATATTATTTGCTGCGGCCATGTGCTGCGTGGTGGTACAGGCAAAGACCAATCCTGTACAATCAAAGGAATCTGTGGTCAAAACCGGAATAGAAGTCCTTCGTGAAAGGAATTTCGAAGGTCTGGTCGGACGTAAGGTGGGCCTTGTGACCAATCCGAGCGGGGTGGATTCGCATCTGAATTCTACAGTCGATATTCTGTTTAATGCACCAGGTGTGGAACTGGTGGCTCTATATGGTCCTGAACACGGTGTCCGTGGAGATATGTATGCCGGCGACAAGATCAATGATAGTGTGGATCAGGCCACAGGTCTTCCAGTATATTCAATTTACGGAGCCACCCGCAAACCGACACCGGATATGCTTGAGGGCGTGGAAGTGATGGTGTATGACATTCAGGATGTGGGCGCGCGTTCATATACATTCATCAGTTCTCTTGGACTTGTGATGGAGGCTTGTGCTGAGAAAGGCATTGAGGTCATGGTTCTTGACAGGCCTAATCCGCTGGGCGGAAACAAGATCGAAGGCTGCTATGTAGAGCCGGGATTCAATTCCTTCGTGAGTCAGTACACGATTCCGTATATATATGGACTGACAGTCGGTGAACTTGCTGTCATGATCAATGAGGAAGGTATGAATCGAGGACAGAAGGGAGATCAGGAGCCGGCTCACTGCAAGCTTACAGTCATTCCGATGGAGGGATGGACCCGCGACATGCTTTACGAAGACACAGGACTTCCATGGGTGCTGCCATCTCCAAATATTCCATTCAAGGATTCACCGGTCTATTATGTGTCTTCCGGTATCTGCGGTGAGTTGTATGGCTTCATGAATATTGGTGTGGGCTATACGCTTCCATTCCAGGTTTTCGGGACTTTGTGGCTTGATCCTGAGGAACTTAAGGCGAAGCTTGAATCTTATGATCTGCCTGGAACAGCGTTCAGGACAATATGGTACAAGCCTTTCTCCGGAAGTCTTAAAGGACAGCTTGTGGGAGGAGTGCAGTTCTTTTATACAGATTATGAGAGTGCCCGTCTGACTGAGGTTCAGTTCATGGTGATGCAGGCTGTTGCGGAATTATATCCGGACAAGAAGCCGTTCGAGATCATTTCCGGCTACGGATTGTTTGACAAAGTCTGCGGAACAGACTTCATCAGGACCGAGTTCTCAAAGAGATATCTTTTCGATGATATAAAGGATTACTGGCGCAAGGATGAAGATGCATTCCGCGCGCTTTCTGCAAAATACTACCTCTACCAATAGGTCGGAAGTGTAGTTTTTCAACCTATTACCAGGGTTATCAGATATTGCCGGCTATTGTGGTCAAAGTGCCGGAGTCGCCGGAAGCAATTAGTTCAAGGGCATATCCGTTGGCATCAGCCGGGGATATGCCTTCTTCTGTCATGACATCCAGAAGATGCTTGGCAACTGCCGGTGCAGGATCAATGATGGTGATTTCTCTGTCCGGAACCAGTCTTGATGCAACCAGTCTGATGGTGTCAGCTAGGAAAGGGTAGTGAGTGCAGCCGAGTACGATGGTGTCCGCACCTGCATCCAGAAGCGGTTCCACACTGGTTTCCACGACCTCTTCTGCCTCCGGACCATCTGTCTTGCCGCTTTCGACAAGTTCCACGAAGCCCTGGCCGACGTGCTCAACGACTTGTATGTTGTCTCCCCAACGAACGCGGGTTGACAGATATTTATCGGCTTTCAGTGTGCCTGCGGTAGCGAGGACTCCTACGACTCCGGTTCTGGTGCGGGCGGCAGCCGGTTTGATGGCCGGTTCCATTCCGATGAACTTGACCGGGAATTCCTCGCGAAGTATGGCGATGGCGGCAGCAGTTGCTGTATTGCATGCCACCACGATAATCTGGGCGCCTTTGGATAACAGCAGTCTGGTGATTTCTCGTGCCCTGTCGATTATATATTCCTGAGACTTCTCGCCATATGGGCAATGAGCATTGTCAGAATAATAGATATAGCTCTGCTCCGGAAGAATCTTGCGGATCTCCCTGAAGACGGAAAGTCCGCCAACTCCTGAGTCAAAAATACCTATCATTCTGCAAAGATAACAATCATTTTAGATATAAATATATTTCTTAACTTTGTACGTTTTATAATTGATGTAATGATTGCGTACGATAATATAAAGGAACTGCAGCACCGTGTGGATGTGCTCGGAAAATGTATCAATATTGATGCAAAACGTGCTGATGTGGCGCAGAGGCAGGAAAAGACTTTGGCGGCCGATTTCTGGGATGATCCCAAGGAAGCGGAAAAGTTCCTGAAAGAACTTTCGGGTGTGAAGTTCTGGGTGACAGGCTTTGACAGTGTCGCTTCAGGTGCAGAAGACCTGAATGTACTATATGATTTTGCCAAGGATAGCCTTGCAGGTGCAGGCGACGATGCGCAGACTCCTGAAGTTGAGGAACTTGAGCAGGCGTATGCAGCAGTTCTTGAGGAACTTGAGGCTTTAGAGCTTAGAAATATGCTTGGTGAAGAAGGCGATAATCTCGGTGCAGTCCTTACGATCAATTCCGGTGCAGGTGGAACAGAGGCAAATGACTGGTCTGCAATGCTCATGCGTATGTATATCCGCTGGGCGGAGAGAAACGGATATAAGGTGACAGTGACTGACGAACTCGAGGGTGAGGATGCCGGAATCAAATCGGTTACCATGCAGGTTGAAGGTGATTATGCATTCGGATATCTCAAGGCAGAGAGCGGTGTTCACCGTCTTGTGAGAATCTCTCCATTCAATGCCCAGGGCAAACGCCAGACCACATTCTCATCTGTATTCGTATATCCATTGGTGGATGATACCATCGAGATTGAAATCAATCCTGCAGATCTCGAGTGGGATACATATCGTTCCAGCGGAGCCGGTGGACAGAACGTCAACAAGGTCGAGACCGGAGTCCGTGTGAAGCATATCCCAAGTGGTATCGTGGTTGAGAACACAGAGACACGCTCGCAGCTTGACAACAGACAGAATGCCCTCAGAATCCTGAAGTCACGCCTGTACGACATTGAGCTTAAGAAACGACAGGAAAAGCAGGCTGAACTCGAGGGACAGAAGAAGAAGATCGAATGGGGTTCACAGATACGTAGCTACGTCCTTCATCCATACAAGATGGTCAAGGACCTCCGTACAGGCCACGAGACCTCTGACACTCAGGGCGTCCTCGACGGTGACCTCAATGACTTCATGAAAGTCTTCCTTATGCAGAATAACTAGCCGATTGCATGACTAATTTTAGATATATGAAAAAACTTCATCTTTTTACTATCAGTGTGCTGGCACTGGCAGCATGCGGAACCGCTCCAAAGATGCCGGTAATGGGTGAACGCGAGGTGTTTGATGTGAACGTTGAGGAGATTTCGGGAATATGCCTTAATGCGGATAAGACAGCTCTCCTTGCCATCGGGGACCAGGGAACCGTAAAGCAGATTTCATTCACAGGTGAGGTCTCTCATGTCCTGGATTATTTTGCGGATATGGAAGGCATAACCCTCGATCCGAATACTGGTGATATGTATATCGCAGCGGAGTGGGATCAGGGTGTGCTCAAACTTGATGCTCCTGATTACCAGAACGCTTCCATGCAGTTCTACGTGCAGGAAGCAATTGATGATCAATATAAGAACAGCGGTCTGGAGGGTATCAGCTATTACAAGGATGATATTTTCTTCATAGGAAGCCAGGAGCATGCGAACATCTGGCAGTACAGGAAGGATGGTACAATGATTTCCAAGATTTCTCTTTCGGAATTTGCTGATGAGATTGCAGGCCTTTGCTACGATCCGGTGGCTGACTGGCTTTGGGTCATTGATTCCAACCTTGTGAAGATCTATATCTGTACAGTGGACGGAAAGCTTCTTGCTACATACGATCTTGAAGATATCGAGAATGCCGAGTCCATCTGCGTTGACCGCGAAAGAAACTGTGTCTGGGTGGGCAGTGATGAGGATTCGCCGAAGCTCTACAGATATTCATTTGAATTTTAATATCATTACATCCATAACAGAACGAGCCCGACCAGCATAGAGGTCGGGCTCGTTCTATTTATGTGTCTTTTAATTACATCCAGGAGATATTGTTTCCAACTCTTGTCATTCGGTTCTGATATGCAGCACGCATTCTTTCGATAGCCTCCTCATAAGTCATGCTTTCATCTCCGTTAACAGTACCTGAGATTGGCCACATGGCCAGGTTGACTTCATTTGACTCTCTGATCTTTTCTGCTGTAGTCACGATATACTCGTCCATTCCCTTGAAGATCTCTTCCACTTCAGCCCATCTTGCTTTCAATGCAGTTTTGAACTCAGGATATTTGAACAGATATGAGTACCACATTGTAGATTTGAGGTTGAAATAGTTATAATTAGGGTTAAATGTCATATAGTCAAAATCCCATGCTGGACCGGCAAAGAGCTTGCCGTCTCTCTTCTTGTACATATAACAGCTTCTTGGCTGATTAGGCTCAAGGTTAGTTGTAATTTCATGTATGAGCCAGTAGTCAATGTACGATGTGATGTCAATGAGCGCCTCGATTTCAGACCAACGGGCAAGATCTGTCTGGTCAGCTGTCAAAAGGTCTTCAATGCCATGCACATAGTTCTGGATATAGAGGAAGCCGGGATGGTCGTGAGAAGTGATTACCTCTTCATCAGGTTCCTTGATGGCGATTGGTGTGCCATCGTCCGTATCAATGATTTTTGACCAGAAGTAGTTAGGCTCGTCCATCGATGCATATTCATCAAATTCCAGAATGTAGCCTCCGGAAACCTGTGAAGGGTCGGTGAAATCAGTGTCCTCATCAAGTTCGTCGATGTTCACTCTGTTCTTGTCGACCTTGATATGCTCGCAGAGGTAGTAATTACCCTGGTGGACACCATTAAGATATACTTCAACGAATTTACCACGTGGGGCCCAGGCCATTACTCTTCTTGCCAGTTCGAGCGCAACATCATTTCGAAGCAACGTTCTGTCCATCCAGTTTGCGAGAAGAACCCAACGCTTGTGCTTAGGCATTCCCAAGACTTCAGCCTTGCTGTCCAACTTCAATGCGTAAGGCTTCTTCGGATATGTCCATGTTGTGTTGCCTCTACCTCTGATGCTGGTTGTCACATTCAGATCCTCTTTACCATCTTCATCAATGATTCTGATCTTAGTGTCTTTCAGCCACTCTGTCTTGCTGGTGATGGCAGCTCCTTCCGGAGTGGTTATGAATACTCTTGCCAATGATGACGGACGTGAATAAGATACATTGATCAACTCTGAAGATATCTCCATCGGGTTGCCCTTGGAGTCATTGGTTGCAATTACAATCGTGATTATCTCACTGTAATCCAAAGCGGAACCATTGTCTTTGATTGTCATGATGTAATGGCCGCGCTTTGTGTTGCCGTCCTTGTCTGTGGCGTTTACAACCGATGTGATGGCATATGCCTCTGGCTCAGTTATATAGCTTACTTCAGCCTTGGTTGCAGCCTTCACAAGGTTCAATTTGAAATTCTCCGCTTTAAGGACCGCATTTGAAGGATTGACGATGAATTCAATTGTAGCAGTCTCGCAGTGTGCCAGCGTAAATTCGTCCTCAAGAAGAATGATGGATGAAGGATAGATCACCATCTGATCGAAAGTGAAGACATCTCCATTTTCCATTGTGATGGAGATAGTGTTGTTGACCGTGTCTTCAACGATTGACTGGATTATTGTCTGCGGACTGTTGCTATACGGGGTTGTGATCGAGTCCACAACCTCTCCAGTTTCAGCGACGTAAATTTCAATAACATAATATCCGTCTTCATTGACTACCACTCTGACTGAATCGCCAGTAGCTCCATCTTTTCCAGTTGCTGGAATCGGGTCTCCGTTGCTGTCGAGAATGGTTGTGTAGGTCACTCCGCTATCATATGACACGCACCAGAATTTGTCCTCATTGACTTTCAGATACGGTGTCACTCCGTCAGCTCCGTCTTTGCCATCTGAGCCATCCTTGCCGTCCTCACCATCTTCACCTTTCTTTCCATTTGTTATCTTGATTGAGGTGTTGTCAGAGAAGGTTATTATCCATCCGCCTGCGGCCTCTCCTTCCAATGCAGTCACACTGCTGATGATCTTGCCTGAACTGTAGGCATCCTGGAGTTCGGAAAGAGCATCCTTTATCTCAGCAATTTCTGTTTTAATTTCATTAATGTCGTCCTCATACTTGTTACATGAAGATAAAAGAACAACTGCCAACATGAGACATTTGATTGTGCCTGAGAATAATTTTGTACACATGTTTATTTAGCTTTTAAAATTTTAATCCAATATCCAAAGGTCGTAAAATTTGTCAAATAAGCCAAATCTTATTCAACCAGCATTATGTCGCGAATATCGTTGATATCCTGTTGACTGACACCGATTGACAGGAGATATTTTTCCACACATCCTTTGAATGTCTCCTCCCCGTAGCTCCATATATAGTTGCATGCAGCATTAAAGTATCCGTTGAGACAGCGCGAATGCAGGAAATTGACCGGGTCCCTTGATATCCAGAGACTCCAGTCCTCAGGTGAAAAATACGTAAGCTCATATTCTTTGGATATGTCTCCGTCAGACACGCCGAGAAGTCCGAGAATCAGCATGGCCATTGTGCCGGTGCGGTCGCGTCCAGCCGTGCAGTGGAAGAATACAGGCTTGTCATTTCTGAGCGATCCTGCAATGAACTCTATGCTTTCCTTGACCACTGGCTGGAAGTCTCTCAACATATCGCGATATCCTATAGGAAGTCCCGGATGACAATAGTCTATGTCGCTGCCGACGGCAGCAGTTGTGTAGCTTGAATTTGCTTCTGTAAGGTCGAGCTCAGCCTTTATTCCGGCAGCCCTCCATTCTGCCTTGCCGACATTATTGATCAGCCATCTCACAGCGCCGCCTCTATATAGTTTCCGATATACGACAGACTTGCCGTCCATAGTCTTCCAACCTCCCAGGTCACGTACATTTCGCACTTCTGACGGAAAGTATAACTGGTGGATCGATCCTGTTGTCTTGAATGAGCTCTGAGTCAGAACTGTTCCGTTTTCGTCCAGTAATGCATAATTGTATATGACATTCGGAACAAGGTTCACCACCTCCTGATAGCTTGCTCCAAGGGTGAGCTGATATTCACGGCTCCAACCCTCTTCCCATACCTTGAGGACTGCAGCCCTGTTGTCCGGACGCCATTTGAGAATCACAGGTTGAGGGAGGTCAGCCCTTCCTGGGCCACCTCCAGGGAAGTCATGTATATATGTATATGAATAGTCCCTGTCTTTGTATTTCACCTGATCCATGAAGTCCTGCACATAGGGATTGGTAACCTGGAATACATTTTCTTCAGAATCACCTTCAACAGGATCAAGCAGACGTGAAGATATTGCTTTCGAAAGTATCCAATCACACTCGTCAGCTTCAATATTCCAGCACATCGCGCCGCGAAGTCCCTTTGATACGATGAAATCCACCTTGTGAGCTATCGATACGTCATCATCGTAGCTGATAACCATCTCTCCGGAATTGTTTGTGAGGTATGGAACCATGGCTTCGCCGTCCCATTCCTTGACCAGTCCTTTCTTTGAAAGTTCTTTTCTAGGTACATCTTTAAAATCCAGCTGCTCAGCACTATAGTCCACTCCGTTGCCATGTCCGTAGAACGGAATGCCGAGTACCATCTTTTCATACGGTATGCCTGCCTGATGGTGAAGCTCCACAGATTCGCTGCAACTTCCTTTGGTCATTGATGATGGATATAGAGCCGCATTGTGATATGGTGGGAGCCCCATGTCGTATGCCTTTATGCTGACATGATCGACATATTGTACAGCAGTGCTGAAATCTGCATTTTCAGCATAGGCAGAGGATGCGATGGTGATGACACGGCTCGGACCGAGGACTCTTCTGAGCTCTCTCAGTAAATTGTCTGAATTGGCGTCCGGACAGCCCAGCTCAAGGTCGATTCCGTCAAGATTGTATTCCTGTATCGCAGAAAGACAGCTTTGGCAGAAATTTTCCAGGTGGGCCTGGTCCGCTATCATTCTGCGGAAGTTTTCTGATCCGCAGTCGCCGATTGTCAGCAGCACTTTAAGATGCGGATACTTGGCCTTTAGGAAGACAATCTTGGCAAGACGCTCAACATTTCTGATATCAAGACTTTCACGATCGTCCTTGACATATGCATACGCATAGTTGATATGTGTGAGCTGGGATGGTTCCGGCATTGTCTTTTCCCAATCTGTTACATAGCCGGCAACCACTTTGCCCGTCGATGTCATGAATGGGTTTTCTGCATTGCTTAATGAGATGGTAGGCAAAAGCAACAGGGTCTTGCGCCTGATTGTGTTGCAGGCATTACTTGAATATGACCAGACAGTGCCGTTGTCATTATTGAGCTCGAGCTGCAATGAGTTATATGAACCGACTGGAATCGGAATATAGATGCGGATGTCTGAAACTTGTTCAAGAGGGGTGAAATTGATGGTTACTGTTCTTTCTCCATCATTGTCAGCTTCCTCTGTCTGCAGAATAGGGAAGGTCTGATCGAGGTCTGCTGTGAATATTCCGTTGATTCGTTTGTCAGCTGTGATCTTGAACTGGTTTGTGCCGGCTGGAACATCCCTGAACTTGAATCTCATCACTCCAGCAAGATGGCTGAATCTGAGTGCTCCATCCTCCATCACTGCGTGCATTGCGGCATTTGTGCAGCGCATATCTGTGCCCAAGGAGTATTCAGATGGGAGATTTACATGCAAGGTCTGGCCAGTAATCGCATGGTTCTCGTTATAAGGATAGATTGCTCTTCCTGTCAGTTCGTCGGAATTCAATTCGTATGTGAATGTCGCGTCCGCTGTTCCTGCACCAGCTGTAAGGGTTGCAGAAATGCCGCTTCCTGTTGTCTGCATCCAGATCTTATCCCCTTCACTCCATGTGAAGGAACCATAATCCATTACATTGGTCTTTGTTCCGACGTCTTCCATTGTGGCACGGATGGAGCGGGCGTGCTGCACTTCAGGTGAAACAACCTCTTTGACGCAGCTGCTCAGCAAGAGTAGCAGGGCAATTATTATATTGGATGACTTCATATTTCAATGTTCTATACAAAAACACGTAAATGTAACCATTTTTGATAGATTTGATGCAGATATTGTGTCTTTCAAAAAATAATTCACAAATTTGCATCATCAGTCATCTACAGATTCAACGTCAGAAATTATGAACATAAAGTCTTATAGATCACCTGTAATCGAGGAAATACTTCTTTCTAGTGAGGGCATGCTTTGTCATAGCAATGACGCAACCATAGACATGACCCCAGAAGAAGGTGTTTTATAGTTCTGCCACGGGAAGGTGATTCCTGACGAATTCCTTTATTTGTCGGTTACATTAATCACATATGGACATAAGGAACAATATAGCACAATCTCGCTTAGGAAATAGATGTGGTGCAATCACCAATCAATATGAGCATGGTCATATTGATTCCTTGCAATGAGTCCCATTGTCATGCGGAGATTGATTTCCGAGACAGGAACCAAAATAGGGGAGTCGGATTGGCAGATCATCTGGTCAACTCCGAGGAATCCTTCATAATGCCCGACAAGTTTATCGGCAAGGATGGATTTAAGACTCTCGCGGATGCCGCTGAGCGTGTCCCGCGGGATATATCCGGCAATGATATCTTCAATCTCTTCGTTACTTGCAAGGATATTTCTGCTGTAGGAGCCGTTCCGGGATTCGAACAGGGAATAGCCGATGAAATCGATGCCTTTATGGTGACATTCGAAGAGCATGGCACACTCCTTTATTATCTCAAATCGTTGCTCGACTATCACAGTGCCCTGTTTTTCAATGGTTTTTCTGCACCATCCCACGTCGCTTTCGGAAAGCCCTTCCCTGACAAAACGGATTCCTTTCCCGCTGCCTGACAGCGGTGACTTCAGCACTGCACTGCCATTTGCAGATATGAAATCCTTTATTTCGCCGACACTTGTGGCAATGATTCTGTAATCCGGCCCGATGACCTGTGTGTCTTCGCAGCTTAGGCGTGAATGCACATCCAAGGCAAACTCACGCCTTGAGTGAGTACGGATGAATTGGAGCTCTTCTTCTGAAGGCAGGGTGTCCGGGTCAACGCCTTCATTGATGAGCCGTTTCTTCAAAGCGTGATTCCATCCCCACGGGATAATCTGCCGGTGCTGCTTGTTGGGCCTTCGAAGATGTTCCGACAGATCTGTGTTCTCTTTCGCAAATCCCACGGCAGACCTTGGAGGTACGAAGTTCTCGTCCCCATTGGCAATGCACAGGTCGTGCTCCGGATTGAAGATATAGATCTGCTCTGGCATATTCATGATCCTAAGCGGGAAACTTTCGCCAAGTTAATTTTTAAGTGATACCTATATCAAAGAACGATAAAAATCAATGAACCGATACTTATCACTATCCAAAGTAATGTTCCTTGTATCAGCGGTTTAATTCCGACTGAGCGCAGCACATCCGTCGATAGGGATGCACCGATGAAGAACATAGTCAGTGTCAGGCATTTGCGGGCAACTCCTGAGATGACTTTGCCGAATTTAGGAACATTGTCAAGAATGAATGTATTAAGCAGGATAGCGATGACGAAATAGAGGATAAACCAAGGAATCGTGATTTTGCGGTCCTTGCTCTTGAAGATGAATGAGGTTACAAGAGCCAACGGAATGATCCATAGAGCTCGGGTCAGCTTAATGGTTGTGGCAACCTTCAATGCTTCTTCACCGTATGCTGCACCTGCTCCGACAACAGAACTTGTATCATGAATCGCAATAGCTGCCCAAGTGCCGAATTCCTGCTGTGAAAGTCCGAGCCAATGACCGATTGAAGGGAATATGAACAGAGCAATGGCATTAAGTACAAATACTACCGCAAGCGCTACGGACATGTTTTCTGGCTTTGCCTTTATTACCGGTCCCACTGCTGCTATGGCGCTTCCGCCGCAGATTGCAGTGCCCGAACTGATCAGGTATGATGTCTCCTTGTCCACTTTCAGTAGCTTCCTTCCTATCAGCATGCCTATGACCAGTGTTCCGACAACCGAAACAATAGTGAAGAGCATGCCTTCGCGACCAGATGCAAGGGACTCATATAGGTTCATCCCGAAACCGAGTCCCACTACAGAGTACTGCAGAAGGACTTTTGACATCTTCTTATTGACACTGGGGTAGCCTTGTCCGCAGAGTAAAGCATATGCTAGTCCTACGAACAGCATTACTGGAGGTGTGCACCAAATAGCCAGAAACTGCAATCCTGGAATATAAGACCCAAACAGGCATAGACCTGCAGTGGCTGTTATAAGTATGTATATTTCTTTTGAATATCTTCTCATCTTCAATGTAATAATGTTAAGAACCTTAATGCTACTCGTAAATAGTCGCGGAACTCGCAGAGATAGATTCCCTGCCAGAATGCAAAGTTACTTAATTCATCACAAATATCTGTATGATTCGTCACATCCGGCGCAATGATCATGGTGGTGCAGTGTGCGTTTCTTTGTGTTGTGATATATTAAGGATAGATTACAATATAATTGAGTATATGAATTTATGTTTCACTCAAAAAAATGATGTGGATAGTAAATTTGAGCAGAAGAAAGAAGCAAGGTGACAAGTCAAATAGACCTGTTAGGGATGGTTATAAATCTAAGAAAGCCAACTTACCGTTGATTGGGTAGGCTGGCTTTTGTCCTTTTAGATTTTTTTAATTAATCCTAAAAAACGAAACGACATTACGCCCGTCTGGAGCAAATGATGAGTTGTCAGTACCATTGATAATATCTATGGTGTATCTGACACTTGCACCATTAGTCTTGCTCAGACCAGTTATTGTGAGATAAGGAATACCTTGAATTAAGGATGCGTTATATTTAACAGAAAACTGCACCATTGATGGTATGTCAGCATTGAGACTATAGGTGCGATACGTTTCAGATGCAAGATCGATCTCTGTAACTTCAATAGAGTTTCCTTTTACGTTAACGCAATATGTTTTGCTACCAAATACAATAGCATTGTACTGACTGGAAAGAAGTTGCAGCATATCTGATGATAAGTTTCTCAGAGACCATTCGTTAGTCTTAATGTTATATGACATGATGCTCTTGAAATCACACCAGTTATAGCAGTCTGCATAGTATCCAAGATAAGTTCCCTTATGGCTTTTACCATCATTTGAGAATGATGTTGTAAATGTCTCTTCCTTTATGCATTTGGGATCACCATCTGTCAATATGTAGCATATAGCTTTTGTGCACTCGTCACTTGTCCTTGCTGTGTAGAATACATATGGCGTTCCGGAATCATCTATTTTCAAATCAAGAATAAGAGCTTCGTTATAAAGTGGGAATATGTCGTAACCGCCCCAGGCATAATATATCTGAATCTTTTCCATGTACTCACAAATGTATATGTTCTCATCAGCATCGACAGCGAATCTATTGTATGAGGCCTCGTTAAATTCTTGTGTCATCTGCATGACATCAACGGCATCTCCGTTATCTTCAATCTTAAAGATGGCCACTGGCTTATTGCTTTGGATGAATAAATTGTTCTGTGTCGATGTATGGAAAGTATATTCTGGGATATAACTTCCTGGAATAAAATGCGGAAAGTAACAGTCTTCTAACTCGTTATAGTATGTAAAGTAGTATTGCTCAACAAAGTTGAATATTGCACCATCAGATTTCCTGATCAGATAAGCTACCTCATTTCCTTGATTATTATTGATGAATTGCTCGCATATATTTCGGGCATTGTCCGAAATATCAGGATTTAGAATCTGGAATGTACATCCTGAAAAATAAAGATATTTTCCTAAATCAGTAATAAGTGATGGTATTATCTGAAGTGCGTCGGAAATCTCTTTCTGTACTTTAGTCACATTGGCATTGTCATTTCCGTCATAGTATTCAACTTCAAAATAGAATATTGACAATTTGATGTCTCCATTTTCATCTACATTGTAAAGTGCCTGAGGAACTGAATCTGATGTTTCACTATTTGTTTTTGTTGTCTGGTAGTTATCGATAACAGCAAACCCAGTTACTCCATTAAGATCTATCCTTACTGGACGAATGGACAGTTGACTTAAATCTGATCCTCCCAATGAATCTGATTCTCCCAATGAATCAGAACAGGCATTGAACGAAAGAATAGACAATAATGCTATTCTCAATAATCTTAGAACCTTCATTATACTTTATAAACTATGCTTCTTAGTCCCCAGAGAGTAGCGGATAAAAAAGAAGGTGTGGGAACTTATTTACCTTGTTCTTAAAGAATAGAAATAACACCTTTTGCTCAAATGTCCTCCCTAACCATTATTACAGAGCGGAATTTCGACAAATTTAGTAAAAAGATGTGAAAATGTGATTTCCTTCTGCAGTATCAACGTCAACGGTGCAAGCAACACTTAACCTGCCATTCATTTATATTTTCAGATAAGGCCATTTCCCTTCTTGGAACAGGTATTGGTCCAGTTTATGGTACTCTTCTCCTCCGAGTTCTATCATTTTTTTATGGAATGCTGGTCCGTGATTGGAGATGAAGTTATGGGTAAGCTCATGTATGCATAATGCCTCCAAAGACCTTTCCGGAAGCTGGATGGCTTTTGCGCAGAACTCTATCTTGGATCCGCGGTAATTATTCCTTGCGATCCAGCTTCTATTTGAAGGAACGATTTCACATTTCTTGAATGAAGTGCCGATTCTGTCTGCAACCTCTTTCAGCTTTATGGGGATAATGGCCTCAGCGCGTTTAATCAGAAGATCTTTTGCCTTTTTGAGAATATATATCTGCACATAAAGGTAGTCGAAGGAAACCGCTTCCGGAACGTATATG
>JAEIGA010003979.1_pt1 | contig 22926 bp, 18 predicted proteins | sample 9270691 | NCBI WGS metagenome assembly JAEIGA01 (sample SAMN17057246, study PRJNA624740) | gut metagenome | biome: biome; isolation source: fecal sample | host: Bos grunniens | place: China: Xizang | collected 2019 | reverse complement strand
CACTCGGATTTATGGGTACTGTAGTAGGTCTTGTACAGTCATTCGACTCTATCCAGGCTGCAGGTGACATCTCTCCAGCACTCGTTGCAGGTGGTATGAAGGTGGCGCTGCTTACTACATTGTTGGGTCTGATTGCTGCAATGGTTCTTCAGGTGTTCTACAACTACGTAATCGTAAAGATTGACGGTATTGTAAATGAGATGGAGGATGCTTCTATCACCCTGATGGATATCCTTACAGTTTACAAGAAATAATTAGACCAAAACAATAATCGTACACAGAAAATTATGAAAAAGATGTTAAATATACTGTTGGGACTTCTGTTCGCTATTACTGCCGTTATGGTAGGCTGGGCAGTAGTATCTGGCGGATCTGAGGTTGCCATCAGCTGGAACCTGGTTTGGGGCTATGCCCTGCTCGTAGGTGCAGTGCTGAGCGTCTTGCTCTCTGCTATCAAGGGTACGATTACTAATCCTGCAGGTTTGAAGAAGACACTGTTTGCTATTGTGCTTGTAGTAGTTGTAGTAGGTGCTGCGCTATTCATTGCACTTGGTCACGATGGTCTTACAATTCCTAACTCTGCTGGTGGTGTATTCGATGATCCATTCGAGTTGGTTATCTCAGAGGTTGGTATCCTTGTTACTTACGTAGTAGCTGCTGCTTCTATCGTTGTAACACTTTATACCGAGGTTCGTAACCTGTTCAAATAGTAAGGTAATTTATGGCAAAAAGTAAGAAAATACCTGAAATCAACGCTTCGTCACAAGCGGATATCGCGTTCACTGTGCTTATCTTCTTCCTTGTGGTTTCTACAATGGATGTTGATACCGGTATCGTGCGCGTGCTCCCGCCTATGCCAGATCCTAATGTAAAGCAGGAGGATATCAAGGTTAAAGAGCGTAACCTCTTCCTTGTATTCGTATCTGGTAGCGGTCAGCTTATGGCAGGTGGTCAGGTCATGGATCTTCATTATCTGAAGGATAAGGCTAAGGAGTTTATCCTTAACCCTTACGATGATGAGAACCTCCCTGAGAAGAAGGAGCAGACCTTTGATATGCCAGATGGCTCAAAGTGGACCTTCCCAGTAAGCGAGGGAGTAATCTCACTTCAGAATACCCGTGACACTGATTATCAGGTTTATATCCGCGTACAGAACGAGCTTACTCGCGCATTTAACGAGGTGCGTGATGATGTCTCAATGACCAAGTTCGGCAAGAAGTTCGCAGACCTTGCCGAGGAGGAGCGAAAAGTAGTAACCAAGGCTGTACCTTTGAAGATTTCAGAGGCTGAGCCACGTAAAATGGGTAAGTAATATGGCAGTAATGAAGAAAAAGGGCGAGCGCGAGGTTCCTGCAATGTCTACAACCTCTCTGCCCGATGTAGTGTATATCATCCTCTTCTTCTTTATGCTCTCTACCTCTATGCGTGACCAGGAGCTGATGGTTAAATACCGTCTCCCAGAGGCTACTGAGGTTCAGAAGCTCGAGAAGAAGAATCTCGTGAGCTACATTCACATTGGTGTACCAGTTCTGCACATGCAGGCTAAGTATGGTACTGCACCACTGATTCAGCTCAACGATTCGTATAAGACAACTAAGGATATCCTTGACTTTGCAGCTGCAGAGCGCGATAAGCTTTCAGAGGCTGACCGTGCGTCAATGACAATCTGTCTTAAGGCAGACGGCGGCACAAAGATGGGTATCATCGCAGACGTTAAGCAGGAGCTCCGTCGTGCTAATGCACTCAAGCTCTCTTATGCATCGTCTAAGGTGCTGAATTACTAAAATTCAAGCTGTAATAGAAAAAGGGGTGAGTTTCACCCCTTTTTTTGTTGTATATATGTGGCAGATGTTGCCTGTTATTTCACTCCAAATAGTGTGCTTATACGCCCCTCTACTATGTGGTGTGAGAGCCCTATCAGGTCATTATTTAAGCGCTGAGAGAGGCGTGTTGTATCTTCTCTATTTGAGATGTTACTAACGATAATATGTGGGCTATAGAGTGTATAAAATAATAGGGATTGCTTGGAAAAGCAAGCAATCCCTATTTTGTTAGTAGAGCAATCGCTCCACTATTTAGAATGTAACTCTGTAAGGGCAGTATGTCTGCACGCCTGAGCGGAGAATGTCATTCTTAAGTGTCTGGTAGTCAGTGCATACGCTATTCAGCTCGTCGCTAAGGGTATATGCACGCATCTGAGAGCCAAGACTCTGGAGAAGAGCTGTCATTTGATCCATCTCAGGTAGAACCTCCTCAATCCTGAAGTTCTCAGAGATACCAGCCTTATCTGCAGCGACAGAGATAGCGGTCTTGATGCCACCATTTGTATCTGCAAGACCGATTTTTACAGCCTCTGCACCGCTCCAAACACGACCCTCAGCAATATCAAGCACCTTCTGTAGCTCAAGGTTACGTCCTGCAGCAACCTTGCCGGTAAATGACTCGTAGACCTTATCTACAGACTTGATAAGCATTGCGCGCTCTGATGCAGTAGGCTTACGCAGTGCCAATCCCAAAAAGCCTGCGCCATAGTCGGCAGATGGGTTTGTCTTTACGGCGTCGTATGTAATACCGAGCTTATTCTTAAGCATATCGCCACCCTCGAGCATTATGCCGAATACGCCGATAGAACCTGTGACGGTGAGGTTATTTGCAACAATAGCGTCTGCAGGGGCAGAGATGTAGTATCCACCGCTGGCTGCATATGCGCCCATAGAGACGATGACTGGCTTTGCAGCTTTGAGAAGCTCCATCTCTCGCCAGATAACATCGCTGGCAAGTGCGCTACCGCCTGGAGAGTTTACGCGAAGAACAACAGCCTTGATGCTCTCATCCTTACGAACCTTTGCGATAGTATTTGCCAGTGTTGTGCCGTAGATATTACCGTCAATAGCCTTATTTTCGCCATCTACAATACTACCCTCGGCATATACAATACCAATCTTTGGAGCAGAGAGGTTTGTGTTCTTATCAGACATAACTGAGCAGTAATCGCCCAGTGTGATATACTCAAACTCGTTCATAAAGTTACGCTGAACACCATACTGCTCAAAAATCTCATCCATCTGGTCACGGTAGATGATTCCATCAATGAGTTTATGCTCAAGAGCTTGCTCAGGGAAGAGAGTAGGAGTAGTGTCGGCAATCTTATTAAGAGCCTCGACGGTTGTGCCTCGAGAGGTTGCAACGGCGGTGCTGATAGTGTTCCACATGCCACGTCCGAGCTCCTCCATCTGGCGGCGGTTAGCGTCAGACATCTTTGTGAGCAGATATGGCTCAACGGCGCTCTTGTACTTGCAGACTGTTGGGCGGAAGGCCTCAGCGTTGATGCCGAGCTTATCAAGTGCACCCTTGTAGAATAGTAGAACAGAAGCCATACCGTGCCAGTCAAAGCTACCCTCTGGCTGGAGGTAAATCTTGTCAGCTACAGATGCCAGATAGTAGATAGTCTGCGGATAGATATCGTTATAGGCTACGATAAACTTGCCTGAGCTCTTGAACTGCTCTAACGCCTGGCGAATCTCCTCAAGTGCGGCTGAAGATACAGAACCAACTGCCGAGAGGTCTACATTGATATATATACCCTTAATATTATCATCGGTAGCTGCAGTCTCGATAGCCCTGAGAACCTTGAGTAGTGGCAGGGTGCGAGTGGTAGACATGTTTGTAAAGTTCATGCCCGCAAATGGGTTGATGGTTGGCGAGTCTACGATATTGTCTGCCAAGTCAATCTTGAGGATAGAGTTTGGCATTACAGCTACGCTCTTACTGCTTCCCATGCTACCAGCTATACCGATAAATGTGAAGAGCCAAAATAGCCCTGTTACAACGCTTCCTACCACAACGGCTAGGAGTGCTGCCCAAAAAACCTTCATGAATTTCATACCTTATATTATTTATTATTTGAACAAAGGTATAAAAAATATATAAAAACAGGACTATTTTTTTTGAAAATTTATTGTGTATAGGAAATTGTAAGGCGTTGAACGAAAAAATGTAGTTTTATGCTAAAAAATAGCGTAAAAATGTTATCTTTGCGTAGGGAAAAGTTAATATATGTAATACCATGTGGCTATTACATGTGCTAATATAGTGAAAATCAGTGTGATATAACATAAATAGGATTAACTATGTACGGTAATTTCAAAGAGTTTCTGGAGCAGGAACTTCAGAGTATCAAAGATGCCGGTCTATATAAGACCGAGCGCGTTATTTGCTCTCCACAGAGCGCCGAGATTGAGGTTGCAGGTAAGCCTTGTCTTAACTTTTGCGCTAACAACTATTTAGGACTCTCGGATAATCCTCGCCTGATTGAGGCGGCGAAGAGCGCTATGGATAGCCGTGGTTACGGAATGTCATCTGTGCGCTTTATCTGTGGTTGTCAGGATATTCACAAGCAGCTTGAGAAGGCTATTGCTGACTACTTTGGTACTGAGGATACTATTCTCTATGCAGCGTGTTTTGATGCCAATGGTGGAGTTTTTGAGCCGCTATTTACCGAGCAGGATGCGATTATTTCAGATGCGCTGAACCATGCGTCAATCATTGACGGCGTGCGTCTTTGTAAGGCTGTTCGCTATCGTTATGCAAATGCAGATATGGAGTCACTGGAGGATTGTCTAAAGCGTGCACAGGCACAGAGATTCAGAATTATCTGTACTGACGGAGTCTTCTCTATGGACGGTAATGCTGCACCACTTGACCGCATTTGTGAGCTTGCAAAGCAGTATAACGCTCTGGTTATGGTAGACGAGTGCCACTCTGCAGGTGTCCTTGGTGCTACAGGTCGTGGAATTACTGAGCTATATAACCTTCGTGGTGAGGTGGATATTATCACCGGTACTCTTGGCAAGGCATTTGGTGGCGCTGTGGGTGGATTTACTACAGGTCGCAAGGAGATTATCGACATGCTCCGTCAGCGCTCTCGTCCATACTTGTTCTCAAACTCTCTGCCACCAGCAGTAGTGGGTGCAGGAATAGAGTTGTTCAAGATGCTTGAGGAGAGCAACGAGCACCATGACCGCCTTGTTGCAAACGTTGAGTACTTCCGCACAAAGATGATTGAGGCAGGTTTTGATATTAAGCCTACAGATTCGGCAATCTGCGCAGTTATGTTCTATGATGCTAAGCTGTCGCAGGAGTTTGCTGCAGCGCTCCAGCAGCGTGGTGTCTTTGTGACTGGTTTCTACTATCCAGTGGTGCCAAAGGATTTGGCAAGAATCCGAGTGCAGGTATCTGCAGGCCACACAGTAGAGCAGCTTCAGCGCTGTGTTGATGCCTTTGTGGAGGTAGGTAAAGAGCTCGGAGTTTTGAAGTAAACATTAACAATTAGTAAAATGAGTAACCAAAAAGTAACATTGGATGCTACAGATCGCAAGATACTTAAGTTTCTTGTAAAGAATGCTCGTATGCCGTACCTGGAGATTGCACGTGAGTGTGGAATCTCTGGCGCGGCGATACACCAGCGTATCAAGAAGCTTGAGGAGTGGGGCGTTATTATGGGTAGCCGCATGATGGTAAACCCTAAGATGCTCGGATTTGATGTCTGTGCCTTTATCAGCATACGGATTCAGGACCCAATTATGAGTACAGCCGTGGCGGAGAAGATTAAAAATATTCCGGAGGTTGTGGAGTGCCACTTTATTACCGGTACTTACAACGCAATGCTAAAGCTCTATTGTGTTGATAACGACCACCTTATGCGTACGATTTTTGATGGTATTCTTCGTGTGCCAGGTATTAGCAACACCCAGACATACATCTCGCTCAACGAGGCATTTCAGCGTGAGCCACATATTGATTACCTTGATAAATTGCCACACAGATGATTCGTCTAACCAAGGAGTTTTCGTTTGAGTCGGCGCACGCACTGTGGGGCTATGACGGTAAGTGTCGTGAGGTTCATGGTCACTCTTATCGCCTCTTTGTTACTGTTAAGGGTGAGCCTATCTCTGACCCTCAAAGCCCTAAGCTTGGTATGGTTATGGACTTTGGGGAGCTGAAGGCTATTGTCGCTCAGCAGATTACAGACCGCCTTGACCACTCCTTTGTTATGCGTCGCACTGCCGAGGCGGAGTCGCTTGCAGAGGTTATGAAGAGTCAGTTTACAAATGTGATACTTGTAGACTATCAGCCTACCTGCGAGAATATGCTACAAGACTTCGCAGCTCGCCTCAAGGCGGCACTGCCAGAGGGTGTTGAACTGCATAGCCTACGCCTGCACGAGACAGCAACATCCTATGCTGAGTGGTATGCTGAGGAGAATTAGTCCTCGGAGTATGCAAGTCGCTAATAGTCAAGTAGTATGAGACGCCTAATTGCAATATTGATTTGCGCTATTGCCGTTACTATGTGCGAAACAACGAATGGCGATAAAGTATACCCCACGGGTAAAACGGTTATATATTACGCAACAATAACCGATTATTGTCATCCAACGGAGATAAACTACATTGATAGCAAGGTGGAGGATGGTAAATTACTCTGTCAGTTATATGTTGGAATGGACTATATTGCATCTATTTTGGATGTGATAGAGCAGAATGACAACGCTGATAGATATATTGAAATGCAGGCGGTGTATAAAGATTACCCCAAGCATCCAATAATAGCAGAACACTGGACTGTTATTGGTTGGAAATTTAATCACCACTGTTGTGTGATTATTGATAATCTGGTCGGCATTGAGATTACAGCTTTAGAAGATTGGAATGAAAACTATCCCAAGGGTAGCGATTTGAGTGGTATTTTTACATTTAGCTATCAGTCGCCTAAGGCATATATTGAGAGTGGGTTTACGACAGATATGGATGAGACGTTTACTTGCAAAGTGGATGAAATTTCCACCTCTCCAATAGAACTTTTGAGATGTGGAATGACATATCTTACTACAACAGAGTTGCCGACTGCCGAGCGCCCGAATGTAAATATAAAATACTACTTTAGTAACGGAGATATATTAGAGTGCCAAACCGTCAGGTAAAGCAGATAAAAAAATAACAGCCAATAGCAAAAAGCTAACAGCCAGAAGATGAAAAAACTATTCCTCATAGACGCATACGCGTTGATATTTAGGTACTACTACGCCTTTTTAGGTCGTCCGATGCGTAATCGTGACGGTATGAATACCTCTATAGTCTTTGGCTTTACGAAGTTTTTGAGAGATATTCAGAAGCGCGAGAAGCCGGACCTGCTCGGTGTAGCTTTTGACCCTGCGGGGGGCTCGTTCCGCCGTGAGATATTCCCTGAGTATAAGGCGAACAGACCTGACACTCCAGAGGATATTATAAAGTCCGTGCCATATGTCAAGCGTATTGTGGAGGCTATGTGCATACCGATTCTTGAGGTGGAGGGTTACGAGGCTGATGATGTTATCGGAACACTCGCCTTTAAGGGTGCGGCTGCGGGCTATGAGGTCTATATGGTTACGCCCGACAAGGACTACGGTCAGCTGGTAGGTGAGAATCGTAAGATTTACAAACAGAAGGGCGATAGTATCGAGATAATTGATACTCAGGCTATTAAAGACAAGTATGGCATAGATGACCCGATGCTTGTAAGTGATATTCTGGCGCTGTGGGGCGATGCTTCGGATAATATTCCTGGCGTTGCGGGCATTGGCGAGAAGGGAGCAAGCAAGCTCGTGCAGAAGTGGGGAGATGTAGAGTCTATTATTGCCAATGTGGATAAAATTGGCGGTAAGGCTGCTATAAATATTGCAGCCTCGGTAGAGCAGCTTCGTCTGTCCAAGACGCTGACAAGGATTTCGCTCGATGTGCCTATAGCTTTTGATGAGGCGGCGCTGACAGTCTGCTGTCCTAAGATTGATATGCTCAAGTCGCTCTTTACAGAGTTGGACTTTAAGGCATTTTTGAACGATGTACAGAATATGGCACCTGTGGAGGATAGCACAGTGCCACACCAAGCGGAGCCTATACAGTTGGCGAACATGGCGCGCATGAAGTCTGGAGCTGCACGCAAAAAGGCTATGGAGGGTCAGGGTACGCTATTCGATATGTTTGACAATCCGAATGTGCCGACTGAAGAGGCTGCAGCAGAGGTTGTTGAGCAGGATACAACCGCTACAGATGGTGGTTTTGCTACGGCAGCGACTGTAGAGCATAGTTACACTATTGTACGCAGTGCCGAGGAGCTACAGCAGGTGGTAGAGATATGCAAAGGTTATGGTACACTATGCTTTGACCTTGAGACCTCGGGCTTTGATATATTTACAAACCGCATAGTGGGCTTATCGCTTGCGGTGGAGCCTCATAAGGCGTGGTATGTTCCGTTTACCCTCACGGACGATAGAAACGCTACGGAGAGCAGTTATGCTGCGATTCTAAAGCCACTATTTGAGTGTGAGCAGAGCGTTAAGGTGGGTCAGAATATGAAGTTTGACATCCTCTTCCTGCGTACGCTGGGCATAGAAGTGCGTGGTCAGCTGTGTGATACGATGCTTCTGCACTATATCCTTGACCCAGAGGCGCGACATAATATGGATGCACTGGCAGAGAGGTATCTGAGCTACTCGCCAATATCGATTGAGAGCCTTATCGGCAAGGGCCGTGAGCAGAAGACAATGGATATGGTGGGCTTGGAGCCTATTGCGGAGTACGCTGCTGAGGATGCGGATATAACACTGCAACTCTACAATGTTCTGCGCCCGCTTGTTGAGCAGGCTGGGTTGTGGCAACTATATCAGAGGGTTGAGCAGCCGATGATTGCTGTGCTTGCAGATATGGAGTGGAATGGTGTGAAGATTGATAGCCAGCGACTTAGAGAGTACTCGGCTACGCTTACCATGCAGCTCAGAGAGTTGGAGGAGAAGATTTGTACTATGGCAGAGACTCCGGGTCTAAATGTAAACTCGGGGCGACAGATTGGTGAGGTGCTATTTACTAAGATGCGCATTACCGACAAGCCGAAGATGACAAAGACTAAGCAGTTCTGCACCGATGAGGAGTATCTTAAGGGTTTTGCTGCCGAGCATGAGATTGTGCGTATCATCCTTGAGTATCGTGGTGTGAAGAAACTCTTGTCAACATATATTGATGCCCTGCCAGAGCTTGTAAATCCTGTTACTGGGCGTATTCATACCTCATACAACCAGGCTGTTACAGCTACGGGACGACTCTCTTCATCAAACCCTAATTTGCAGAATATCCCTATTCGTGACGCTATAGGTCGTCCTATCCGTGAGGCATTTATCCCGTCGCGCGAGGGTGGACTATTGCTCTCGGCGGACTACTCGCAGGTGGAGCTACGACTTATGGCGCACCTGAGTGGTGATGAGTCGCTCTGTGAGGCCTTCCGCAAGGGTGAGGATATTCACGCGGCAACAGCTGCCAAGATATTTGGCAAGAGTACGGCGGAGGTTACAGCCGAGGAGCGACGCAGAGCAAAGACTGCCAACTTCGGCATTATATACGGCATCTCGGCATTTGGTCTTTCGCAGCGACTTGATATTCCTCGCAGTGAGGCCAAGGCGTTGATTGATGGATATTTTGCATCCTATCCGGGTGTTAAGAGATATATGGAGAAGAGCGTTGCAGATGCTGTGCAGATGGGGTGGGTGGAGACAATATTCGCTCGCCGAAGATACCTCGAGGGTATAGATTCTCGCAACGCAAACACCCGTGCGCTTGCTGAGCGAAATGCTATAAATGCGCCGATACAGGGTAGTGCAGCCGATATTATGAAGATTGCTATGGTGGGGGTATATAGAGCCTTCAAAGAGCAGGGTATACGTTCAAAGCTGATACTACAGGTGCATGACGAGATTGTTGTAGACCTTATACCTTCAGAGCGTGAAGCTGTGGAGCGCATAGTGCGTGAGCAGATGGAGGGGGCAGCCAAGCTCTCTGTGCCACTTGTGGTGGATATTGGCGTGGGCAAGAGTTGGCTTGAGGCACATTAGCAGATTAAAAAAACGAACCTAAAACCTGAGATATATGAGAAGATTACTATTTACAGCGTTGGCGATAGTTGTGGCAGCAATGGCGACAGCTCAGACGGCGCGTGAGAAGATTATGGCGGATAGAAGCTATGCGATGGGTGTATATCGCCTATATCCTACGCAGTTCAAGCCACAGACTCCTGCACCTAAGGGTTATAAACCATTCTACATCAGCCACTATGGTCGCCATGGCTCGCGTTATGTGCTTCGTGACGAGAAGTATGACCGTGCATATAACGTCTTTGCAGATGCGGCATATTTTGACAAGCTGACCCCTTATGGTAAGGAGATTTATGACCGCCTGACTCGCGCCAAGAAGGATGCCTATGGTCGTGGTGGTGAGCTGTCAATGAAGGGTCAGGAGCAGCAGCGTCAGATTGCTCGCCGAATGTACCAGAGCTTTAAGCCGATATTCAAAAAGGCTGAGTATATCGACACAAAGGCTACGATTGTTCCGCGAGTGCTGATGAGTATGACAGCATTTTGCGATGAGCTGATGCGACATGACAACTCTCTGGATATTCACTATGAGTGCGGTAAGCCGTTCCAGAGGTGGCTCAACCCATACTACAAGGACAATGACCCTCGCCTGGCGAGGTATATTGACCTCTACCGCCACACTGCAAACTGTGAGTGGATGAAGGAGTGGAGAGAGTACCGTCGTAAGAATGTAGATATTTCGCGCCTACTACACTCGCTCTTTAAGCCGGACTATGTGAAGAGCATGCCATTCCCACACGACTTTGTCTTCCACCTCTTTAAGACTGCGACCTCGCTGCCGGGAACACCAACTGAGGAGGATATTCTTGACATCTTTACTCCCGAGGAGCTATATCAGCAGTGGAAGCTTGTCAATATCATCTTCTACCACGAGAAGGGCCCTTCAGGTATTAAGGAGAAGTTCCTAAATGGCGTATCAACACCGCTGCTTGATCAGATACTTGACGATGCCGAGCGTCGTGTAAATGCGGGTGTGGAGGCTGTAGACCTTCGCTTTGGCCACGATGGAAATATTATGGGATTGCTAAACACTATGCGCATACCTGGTTGGTGCGAGGAGGTGCATGACTATGAGCAGATAGAGCATGTATGGCACGACTACGATATTCCTATGGGTTGCAATCTGCAGTGGATATTCTATCGTAATAAAAAGGGTGAAACACTCGTTAAGATGATGCTCAACGAGGAGGAGATTGCCCTTCCGAAGCAGATTGATGGCTCACTTGCACCTTACTATCGTTGGGATGAGGTGCTGGCCTTCTACCGTAAGCTCTTGCCTGAGATGTACGAGATAGGTTGCTACAACAAACTTGAGAAGTTACTAGATAAATAATACTTAAAACTCTATGATTATGAAGAAATTATTTTTGATTTTGGGCTTGGCGCTCGTTGCTACAGCTGTTGATGCAAAGAATCCGCCAGAGAACTCTGATGACAGAACTGTATGTTTTGAGCTTGAGAAGGGTGTTCGCCGAATCGTATCTATCCCTGATATTGAGGGATACAAGACCCTAAAGTGCGACTTCCACATGCACACCGTTTTTGCTGATGCACATGTATCGCCTGCAGGTCGTGTACGCGAGGCGTGGCAGGATGGACTGGATGTTATTGCGATGAGTGAGCACATTGCTGTACACAAGAGCAAGGGTATTCTGCTTAAGGATTACAATCTGCCAATTGAGTTGGCTGTTAAGGAGGGCAAGAAGTATGGTCTGATTGTTGTTCCTGCAGTGGAGATTACCCGTACAAAGCCATTCGGACACATGAATGCGCTCTTTATCAAGGATCCAAATGTCTTTGAGCAGACTCGCTACAAGGTGGATGAGAATGGTAAGCTGTTGCGCGACAAGGATGGCAACCGCATCCCTAACCCAACCGAGATGGACGACTTCAGAAAGGCAGAGGCGCAGGGTTGCTTTATGCTCTGGAACCACCCAGGTTGGCCAGATAGAAAGGCTACTATGTACCCACTTCAGAAGCAGCTGATTAAGGAGGGTAGAATCCACGCTGTTGAGCTCTTTAATGGCTCAGAGTGGTATCCACGCGTGCTTGATTGGTTTGACGAGTACAAGTTGCCAATGATGGCAAATAGCGATATGCACGACTCTTCTCGCTTTGTATATGGTAACAAGGTGCGCCCTATGACCCTTGTATTTGCTAAGGAGGCTACTCTTGAGTCACTGCGTGAGGCTCTGTTTGCTGGTCGTATGGTTGCGCTATTTGACGACAATCTTGCTGGTGATATCAAACACCTTGAGCCGCTTATTGAGGCATCTCTTCAGGTGAAGGTTATCAATGAGAAGAAGGGTCTGATTCAGATTACAAACATCTCTGATATTGAGTTCCGTGCACTCTATGGCGAGCGTGAGAATCCGGTGATTTTCCGCCCTCGTACAGCTATCTGCCTCACAGTGCCTAAGGGTTCTGTACTCAACTTTATCAACTGCTACGCTGGTCGTCAAACTGTTAAAAAGGAGATTTGGTAATGCTCAGTATAGCTGAAAGACACAAATATATACTTGAGAGGCTTGAGAAGTATGGCTTTATCCGCATCACAGACGTTGCGGAGGAGTTGGGTGTTACGAAGGTGACAATTCGTAAGGATGTCAAGATTCTTGAGAGTAAAGGTCTGCTATATAAGGTTCATGGTAGTGCGCGATTGGCAAATCCGCACATTGCAGACCGCGACCTGATGACCAAGTCATCGCTCAACTGTGAGGCTAAGCAGCGCATTGCTAAGTGTGCAGCGCAGATGATTGAGGAGGGCGACTCGATAATGATTTCGGCAGGCTCTACAACCTACGCGCTGGCAGAGGCGATACATGCACTCACTCCAGCTCCGACAATCAACGTGGTAACGCCATTTATCAAGGTTTCGGCTCTGCTTAATGAGGTGGAGAGTATTCAGGTGCAGCAGCTCGGTGGTACGGTCTACAAGAAGTCCTTTGCAACTCGTGGCGAGGGTGCTTGTGAGAGCTTGGGAGATATGGTCTGCTCTAAGTTCTTCCTCGGCGTGGATGGCTTTGACCCTGAGTTTGGAATCACAACATCGACAATTGAGGAGATGGTGCTCTCGCGCAAGATGATGGCCGCTTCGGCTAAGACGATTGTCCTTGCGGACTCGTCGAAGTTCGGACAGCACGGCTTTGGTCGTATAGCATCTATTGACGAGGTGGATGTGATTATCACAGACTCGGATATCTCGCCAGAGATGGTAGAGATTATCGAGGAGGCAGGTATTGAACTTATAACAGTATAAAACTATGGCTGAGAATAAGATAGAATTTGAGATTGACCCACAGGTGGCACAGGGTAATTACTCTAACTTTGTAATCATTGCCCACTCACCATCGGAGGTGATTCTTGACTTTGCAGCTGCACTGCCAGGAATGCCAAAGGCTAAGGTTGCAAGTAGAATAGTCCTAACACCTGAGCACGCAAAGCGTCTGCTGCTCTCGCTGCAGGAGAATCTGCGAAACTACGAGAGTAAGTTTGGAACTATCAAGGTGAACCAGGGAGCTGGTTTTGGACCTAAGGGTCAGGCGTAAGAGTGTATCACAAAAGCAGACCGAACAAACAAACACTGTCTGGTGTTCGTTCGTTCGGTCTTTTTGTGTCGTTTTGTTGGCTACTCAATCTCCCAGTCGTAGCCATCCTTGCGGTCCTTTACGCGGATACCGATAGCGGTGAGGCGGTCGCGAATCTGGTCAGAGAGTGCCCAGTTCTTATTGGCCTTAGCCTCAAGGCGCATATCAAGGAGCATATTAACAAGAGGGGTTACCATATCCTTACCACCTGCGGCGGCAGCCTTCTCGTCCTTAAGACCGAGGATGTCGTAGACCCAACGGTTTACGGTGCTCTTCAACAGCTCAATATCCTCAGCTGTAGCGGTGTGGCTACCGTCTGTAAGAGAGTTGAAAATCTTAACGTAGTCAAAGAGTGCCGAGATAACCATTGGAGAGTTCAAATCGTCTGCCATAGCGGCCTCACAGCGCTCTGCAAGCTCAGCAGCGTTGAATGTTGTCGTAGCAGCTGGCTTTGCCTTGCCAAGCGCCTCAATGCCCTTCATCAGTCGGTCCAGTCCCTTCTCGGCAGCCTGGAGTGCGTCGTTAGAGAAGTCGAGCGTTGAGCGATAGTGTGCCTGAAGGATAAAGAAGCGGACAGTCATTGGGCTATATGCCTGCTCAAGGGCGTCATGCTGACCGTTGAACATCTGCTCAAGGGTGATGAAGTTGTTGTAGCTCTTACCCATCTTCTTGCCGTTGATGGTAATCATATTGTTATGCACCCAGTAGCGAGCTGAGTCGTGACCAAGGGCTGCGGTTGCCTGTGCAATCTCGCACTCGTGGTGAGGGAACATCAAATCCATACCTCCACCGTGGATGTCAAACTTCTCGCCCAAGTACTTAGTACTCATAGCCGAACACTCCATATGCCAACCTGGGAAGCCGTCGCTCCAAGGAGATTTCCAGCGCATAATGTGCTCTGGGGATGCCTTCTTCCAGAGGGCGAAGTCGTATGAGTGGCGCTTGTCGCTCTGACCATCAAGGGCGCGGGTGTCGGTGACAATATCGTCAAGGTTGCGACCTGACAGACAGCCATAGTTATACTTCTCGTTATACTTCTCAACATCGAAGTAGATTGAGCCGTTAGACTCATAGGCAAAGCCCTCGTTGATAATTCTCTCTACGAAGTCAATCTGCTCCATAATGTGGCCTGAAGCGTGTGGCTCGATAGATGGGCTAAGCACGCCGAGCATATCCATATACTTGTGGTAACGCTCTGTGTAGTAGTGTGCTACCTCCATAGGCTCAAGTTGCTCAAGGCGAGCCTTCTTTGCGATTTTATCCTCGCCCTCATCAGCATCGTGCTCAAGGTGACCTACGTCGGTGATGTTGCGAACGTAGCGAACTTTGTATCCCTCAGCCTGCAGATAGCGGAACAGAAGGTCGAAGGTGATTGCAGGGCGGGTATGGCCCAAGTGTGGGTCGCCATAGACGGTAGGTCCGCAGACATACATTCCTACACGACCTGGGTGGATAGTCTCAAACTCCTCCTTGCGGCGGGTGAGGGTGTTGTAGAGTGTTAATGTTGGTTTCATATAGTTACTGTTTTGTATTCTCAGTGGTCATTGTATCTGCATCGGGATTCATCAAATCCGCGTCAGTAAGTCCAAACGCCTCGCGGTAGTAGTCGTTAAAGCTACGGACAACATCCTTACGGTCGGCAAGACCTGCGAGGTAGTAGAGCTCCGAGAGCTCGCCCAGCTTCTCGTCAATAATATCTGTGACAAGGTCGCCATAGAAGCCATCAAACTGGATGTAGTACTCAATATAGCCTATAAGCGTATCGGCATAAGCCATCAGCAGATTGTCGCCCTTCTCGTCAGCACCGAGAGAGTAGTATCCCTCCAGGAACGGATAGGTGTTCTCCATTGTAAAGCGCACTTGATTCACTGGCAGCACCTCAAGACCGCGGTCAAGGAGTTGCTCTGCCTTATCGTACTGCTCCGAGAGGATGAACTGCTTAGCCACGCGGGCAAAGGCCTCACGGGTACGGGCAACCATAATGTTGTGCTGCATAAAGGAGTCTACATAGACCTTCGGGTTGCTCACGCCGCCATACTTGGTCTTATTCATCAGCACATCGTAGGCGTAATCTGCATCTACACGGCCCACCTCCCAGCTATCCTGCAGAGGGGTGAGGATTGGCACGAAGCGGTATGCATAGCCGTCAAACTGTAGGTAGTCCACAAGTCCAAAGGCGTTGAGCATATATGCCTGCGTGAAGTAGATTGGGCGCTTCCAGTCAAAGTTAGCGAACATATCGAGCAGCATAAGCTCCGAGCGAGAGAGGGAGCTCTTCTTGAGGTTGATATAGACCGTATCGACCATAAAGTCGCGCTCAGACTCCTTGACAATGCCCGATGCGATTGCGGCATCCTTATCTACAGGCAGGGCAATGCGCTTGGTAGGGATATAGTCTACAGGCTCACCCATGCCAATGTCGTACTTAGAGCCCTTGTCGTTGCTACGGATAAACTCCATAACCTCCTTTGCATCGACAACTCTATCGAGCTTCTCGATGACTGGAATCCAGTCGTTTACGAAGGTGTACTTCTCGCGTGGCAGGGAGAATGGGATGCCGTCGGCGTCGTTTGCCTTGCACTTCATCTCGTCTACATACCACTCGCCATCAAGGTAGCTGCTATTCATTATTCGCACATCGGTACGCACGCCATCCACCTCCTGCGCAAACCATAGTGGGAAGGTGTCGTTGTCACCATAGTTTACGATTATTGGGCTGACACCCTCTTTCTGAACTATAGAGTTGAGGTAGTTATGTCCCGTATCGCGTGCCCATGTTCTGCCAGAGCGGTCGTGGTCATCCCAGTTCTCGGCGCAGAGGATACCCGGCACCACGGCGGCAATAAGCGTAGCAGCAATAGCGGCACCACGCTCGTGGTCCTTGAGTAGTGAGCAGAGGGCCTCATAGATAGCCAGCACGCCGATACCAATCCAGATACAGAAGGCGTAGAACGAACCGGCATATACGTAGTCTCGCTCGCGCACCTCGCCAGGCGAAGAGTTGAAGTAGACAACCAGCGCGATACCCATCATTATGAAGAGCCACATCACGATTGTAAAGCCTCGCTTGTCGCGGTTGAGCTGGTAGATTAGACCCACAAGACCGAGGATGAATGGCAGGAAGTAGTAGGTGTTCCTTGCGCGGTTATTCTCCATCTCGGCAGGTAGATTATCCTGCGGACCGAGGTAGAGCTCGTCAATAAAGTCGATACCCGAGAGCCAGTTGCCGTGTGTAAGTGTCACACCCTCAGCCTGTATATCATCCTGACGACCCACAAAGTTCCAGAGGAAGTAGCGCCAGTACATGTAGTTAAGTTGGTAGGAGAAGAAGTAGTGCAGATTCTCCAAAAAGGTTGGCTCGGTGATGGTCTGTGTCTCGTAGCCGTCGTGGTAGCGCACCTTCTGACCGTAGTCCATAACGGTTTGGCGTATTGGACGACCACTCTCGTCACGCTGGATATTTCCCTCCTCGTCACGAACAAAATCCTCCTTTGTGCGGTAGGCTGCCCAAGGCTTGTAGTCGTGCTCCTTCTTCAGGTAGTTCCACATTCGTGGGAACAGGTGCATAAAGCGGTCAGGGTAGACATACTTATCAACCGTAGTCAGCTCGTCGTACTGCTTTGTTGCGGGGTTGTAGTTGTAGACCGTCTTTTCGGTATAGCTCTCAATCGGCGCGGCATAAGATGCTCCGTAAATCAGTGGACGATTACCATACTGGTCGCGGTTGAGCACCGAGAGTAGCGCGGCAGGGTTGTTCGGATTGTTGGAGTTCATTGGCGGATTTGCCAGTGCGCGGATAGTGACCGAGGCGTAAGAGGAGAAGCCGAGCATAATCATCGTAACGCACACGGCAACCATATTGAGCAGCCTCTTGCCACGGGTGTGGGTGTAGTAGATAGCCCAGCCCAGCGCCGCGAACATCAGAAGCACAAAGACCACAATGCCCGTATTGACCGGTAGACCCAGAGAGTTCACAAACCAAATATCCACATGCATGCCGATGTAGACAGTATATGGTATGATTATGCCGTTGATAGCCAGCAGAATAGCGCCCGCAATAAGGGTTGCGTAGATAAGCCCCTTCCACGTCACGGCCTTGGTGGTGCGGAAGTAGTAGATAAACACCAACGCAGGGATTGTGAGCAGGTTGAGGATATGCACACCGATGCTCAGACCCATAAGGTAGGCGATAAGTATAATCCAACGCCACGAGTGGCTACTCTCTGCCTCCTCCTCCCAGCGGAGCATCAGCCACACAACCAGGGCGGTAAACATCGACGAGAGTGCGTAGACCTCGCCCTCCACAGCCGAAAACCAGAAGGTGTCGGTAAAAGTGTAGGCAAGTGCGCCAATAGTTCCAGCACCCAGCACAGCATACCCCTTGGCCTCCGAAAGTGGTTGATTACCGCGGGTATATAACCTACGAGTAATGTGTGTAATAGTCCAGAATAGGAAAAGGATACAGAAGGCACTAGCAAGGGCATTCATGCCATTAACCAGGTGCGGAACATAATATGGCGAGGGTGCAAGCATCGTAGCTACACGCGCCAAGAGCATAAAGAGCGGTGCCCCAGGGGGATGACCCACCTCGAGCTTGTAAGACGTAGCGATAAACTCCGAGCAGTCCCAAAGACTCGTACTCGGCTCTATAGTAAGTAGATAGACCAACGCCGCCACAGCAAAAACGCCCCAGCCGGTCCACCTATTTAACTTGTTAAATCTCTGAAAATCCATAGTTATCCTAATAATCGTACAAAGGTAGTAAATTTTTTGCAGAAACCCAAAAATAGTACCGCTCTTCCCACGCCTGCGCACGCAAACCCTCCCCGCAATGCCAAATTTAGACACCATAATACCGAATTTGGACACCTCCAATACCACAAATGGACACGGCAATGCCGAAATTGGATATTATACTACCGCATTTAGACACCACAATACCAAATTTGGACACTTCCGATACCGCAAATGGACACAACAATACTGGAATTGGATACTGTCCGAACAAGCGAACGAACACGGGTGCGAACAAGACCGAACAAAACCGAACATGAACCGAACAAAACCGAACAAGGCGAACGCCCCTGTTCGGTTGTTCGGTGTTCGGTTGTTCGGTATAGTTACGTCTATATCGTCTATCACGTCTATCACATCTATCACATCTATCACATCTGCCACGCTTGCAACATCTGTAACATCTGTCACTTGTGTCACATCTGCCACATTGTTGTCACTTGCCACATCGGTTACACGCCCCTGTTACAATGTGGCAATGTTACAATGTTACAAAATGGCTCTTTAGCTGTTGGCAGTTAGCTATTAGCAACAGCATAGCTCAAGCGAGCCTAACGATGTGCTCGGTAGGTTGGTAAATTAGGTGATTACCGAGCCTGATTTAGCTACTATTTTTACATCTGTAGATGTTGTGCCGTAGCTCCATAAACACAGCCTTAAATAGTTAGGCTGTATATATCTATGCCAAGTATCTACGCAGGTAATTATCTGTAGTTACCAACATATATACAGATAGTTACGCGTTTAAGAAAATAATTATATTTAGATATATAAGATAGCTATTAGCTATTAGCCATTGGCCATTGGCTTTTTTGTGGTATCCGCTACGCGGATTAACATAAGTCGCCGCAGGCGACACCTCTATAAGGCCAAAAGCTAATGGCTAACGGCTAACGGCTGAAATGCCACATTGCCACATTGCCACAGGGGTGTGTAACAGTGTGGCAGTGGCAAAAAATGTGGCACAATGTGTCAAGTGTTATACAAGTGGCAGATGTGGCAACGGGTAGCTAGTTACAGATAGAAAACCGAACAACCGAACAACCGAACAACCGAACAGGGGCGTTCGGGTCTGTTCGGTCTTGTTCGTTCGCTCGGATAACGGTTCAAAGTTATAGTCCTAAAATCCCCCCCCCGATTGTGATAAGTGAAATCCATGCGGTGAGCACGGAGCGCAGGGTTTTGAGGGCGAGGGTGAGGTGGTTCTCGACGGTCTTTTTAGAGATGTTGAGGGTGTGGGCGATGGTTTGGTTATCCATACCCATATATCGGCTCATCTCGAATATCTTACGGCGTTGCTCGGGCATACGGCAGACGGTAAGGCGGATAATGAGCTCCTTCTCACGGGCGTAGTAGTCCTCCTCAACGGAGTGGTTATCGATGCTCAGAATAGCATCCTCGGCAAGTGGGGTTATGCGGTCGCTATGGCGCAGGGCGTTGATTGCCGCATTGCGCGACATGACATAGAGGTAGTTGCTAAATGAGTGAACCTCAACGCCAAACATCTCGCGGCGCTCCCAAATCTTGACAAAAATATCCTGTGTAACATCCTCGGCGAGGCTCTCCGACTTGACCATTCGGCGGACGAACTCCCACACGCGAGGGTAGTAGTGTTCAAACACAATACGATAAGCCCCCTGATCACCCTCAGAGAGTCGCTTAATGATTGCTGTGTTGATGTCTAATACCATAAGTAGTTACACTTTATCACAAATATAGACATTTTATTTAAGATTTACTCCTAAACGATAAAAATTTTTTTCGATTGGGTGTATTAGTGGGGTTGTGTGTCTTATATATACAATAGGAATACTATGTCTAAAATTAAGAGAATAATAAACTACTATCTGCTGCATCAGTATCAGGACGATGTGTGCAAGGATTTTGCAGATTGGTTCACTGCCGAGCAGGATGCTGAGCAGAAGGATGGTCTGCTCCGTGGTGAGTGGGAGAGCATTGTGCCGCAGGTGAGTAAGCACCATATACGCCGCAGTTACGAGGAGGTTGAGTCGAGGATTCACCGCAGTGAGGGTAAGATTCGCCGTGTTGCTCTGGCAAATCTCTTTATGAGGGTGGCCGCTGTGGCTATTGTTGCGCTGGCTGTCGTCTCTATCGTGAAGATTGCCGTTGACGCAAGCTCTACGCGTGCAGAGTGGTGTGAGGTCTATACCAGCAGGGGCGAGAGCCGCACAGTTGAGCTGTCGGATGGTTCAACGCTCCGCCTGGCTCCAGGTAGCCGACTTATCTATCCAAGCAAATTTACCGACGACGTGCGCCGCGTCTACCTCTCTGGTGAGGCGTATGCCAATATCGCTAAGGACGAGATGCACCGCTTCATTGTCTCAGCCGAGCAGGTCGATGTGGTTGTCCACGGTACACAGTTCAATATCCGCTCATACGACTCAAATAGCGAGGTGGAGGTTATGCTGCTTGAGGGCTCTGTAGATATGGAGACCAAGAATATGCGACAGAATCGCACCGTCAGGATGAGCCCCGGTGACTTTGTCAAGGTGGATAAACGCTCTGGTCGCCTGACCTACGAGAATATCCCGAAGGATATGTTTGACGACGACCCCCGTGCCCGCAACCTCACCTTTATCAACTCCCGCCTTGGAGATATAGCCGTGCAGCTTGAGCGTATGTTCGACGTGAGGATAATCATCGACCAGCCAACCCTTGCCGAGGAGCGCTACTACTCAGCCTTTGTCAATGACGAGTCGCTGGACCGCATACTCTCAACCCTTGAGCAGAGCGGTAAGATGTGCTACTACTGGCGCAATGGCGAGATACACTTATATATAAAATAATAACAAGCGTATTCTAAATACACCATAATTAACCTATTTTCTAATCAAAACTTAACACTATGAGAACAAAATTTTTCTCTCATCGTCGTTTGTGGAGCATTCTGCTAACGATGTGTGTGTTGGCACTTCCGCTCTCAGCTGAGGCGCAGAAGGTCAACTTGAAGTTGAAGGACGCAACTGTTCAGCAGGCAATTCAGTCACTGCAGAAACAGGGCTACTCAATTTCTGTTAAGCTCAGCGATGTCAACATGGACGCCGCTGTGACTATTGACGCCAAAGACGAAGAACTCTCTTCAGTTTTGGGCAAGATTTTTGCTGGCCAGAACGTAGAGACTACCGTTGATGGCAAGAGCATTATCGTAACAAAGCGTGCTGCTGTAGCTGCTGCTCCTGCTCGCACTGCAACTGTTACAGGTACAGTAAAGGATGCCGCTGGTAATCCACTCATCGGCGTTACTGTATGGGTTGAGGGTACTACTCAGGGTACTACAACCGACATGTCAGGTAACTACTCCCTGACTGCAAAGAGCAATGACACTCTCGGCTTCTCTTATATCGGTTACACCGATGCTATGGAGGTTGTAGGTCGTCGCTCAACAATCAATGTTACACTTAAGGAGGCAGCAACCTCAATGGACGAGGTTGTCGTTGTAGGTTACGGTACCCAGTCACGCCGTACCCTTACCACTGCTGTGTCAAAGATTGACGGTTCTGAGCTCTTCGACGCTCCAGTATCAAATGTCGGTGACGCTCTGAAGGGTAAGGTTGCAGGTCTTCGTGTTCAGACTGCTGACGTTGCTTCAGGTTCTGCACCTCGTTTCCTTATCCGTGGTGGTTCATCAATCAACATGTCTAACGACCCAATCGTTATCGTTGATGGTGTGCTCCGTACTATGGATGACATCAACCCTAACGACATCGAGTCTATCGAGGTACTTAAGGATGCTGCTTCTGCAGGTATCTATGGTGCTCGTGCATCTAACGGTGTAGTACTCATCACCACTAAGAAGGGTTCAGTAGGTCAGGGTCCACAGATCGTATTCGATGCTCAGGTTGGTTGGTCAAACGCTTCACGTAAGTGGGATTTGATGAACGCTAAGGAGTTCCTCTCATGGGTTCGTCCAGCACTCGCTGAGGTTCGTGACGGTGCTGCACAGCTTGCTGGCGCAAACGCTGCTGGTACAGGTAACACCCTCGGTACATCTATGTTTACAACCCGCTACCTCAACCCAGGTGAGGAGGTAGAGAAGGGCTGGCAGTGGATGGTTGACCCACTCGATCCTAACAAGGTTCTTACTTTCCGTGATACTGACTACCAGAGCCAGTGGTACTCTCCAGCACTCTGGCACAAGGAGTATGTAGGTGTAAACGGCGGTAACGACAAGATTCGCTACGCAGCTTCTGTAAGCTACCTTGAGGATGACGGTTACCTCGCAGGTTCTGGTTACAACGTGTTCACAATGCACGGTAACACTACCTTCAAGATTTCAAAGCGCCTTGAGGCATCTACTACATTCGACCTCTCTCGTTCAGTTCGCCAGGTACCATTCTCTGACTACTTTACATCTATCGGTCGTGGTCTGATGATGGGTCCTACAACTCGTAACTTCGATACAGAGGGTAACTACATCACCGGTGGTACTAACAAGTTCCAGCAGACTGCTTGGTTCTATGAGAACTTCTTTGACCGTGAGGCTGCAACAACCCGTATGACAGGTAACTTCAACCTTAAGTGGAACATCTGCGACGGCCTTACTGCAACTGCACAGTACGCAATCTT
>JAEIGA010003978.1_pt1 | contig 22927 bp, 15 predicted proteins | sample 9270691 | NCBI WGS metagenome assembly JAEIGA01 (sample SAMN17057246, study PRJNA624740) | gut metagenome | biome: biome; isolation source: fecal sample | host: Bos grunniens | place: China: Xizang | collected 2019 | reverse complement strand
CATATCGCCATGACCTGTGGTTATTGACGTGAGGCCATGCTCGTCAGTAACCTTGCTTGCAGCGGTAAAGAATTCGGCATAATTATATATCTTGAATTCTACGGCAGCCCGAATCGGATTGCCTTCGGCATCTGTAACCCGAACAATAGTCTTTGCGACAGGAGCATAATTAGAGGTGACATTAATCTCGGTGTAGCAGGGAGTTACGCTCAGAACCTCTTCCGGACCGTCATACTTGCCGAAAGCCTTTGTGTGCATGAGCATTCCGCGTGATGCTGGAGCATTGAACCAGGCAAGGTCAAGGACCGGCTCCGGCTCACAAGCGCCAAGAAAATGCCATTTGCCGTCAATCCATGCTTCTACCCAAGCATGATTGTTGTCGGTATGCGCCCAACGCGGAGTATATACCTGACGTGCAGGGATTCCGACTGCGCGCAAGGCGGCAACGGTGAATGTAGATTCCTCACCGCAACGGCCATATGCAGTGCGGACGGTTGCAAGAGGAGCACTTGTACGTATATCGCTGGGCGTATATGTGACTTTCTCATGACACCAATGGTTGACTTCAAGCACTGCTTCACGCATAGACAGTCCCTTTACCCGGCTTCGCAGTTCGTTATAGAAGACAGAGCGGCTTTCGTCCATATCCTCGTTGTTCACACGCACCGGCAACACAAAGTGATAGAACTCCCTTGCCGGGACCTTCTTGCCCCAAGGCATCTCTTCTCGCGCCATAAGAGCACAATCGACATTCTTCAAATGAAATTCAGCCGGGTAATCAACAATGTCGGGCAACGGCATATAGGCATAAAGGAACTGCATTGCATGTTTCCTTTCGCCGCTGAGATTGTCAACAGGAGCAAAATAGCTTTCATAGCCGACTGACTTGCGGCGCATTTCGAAATCGGCTTCTGCACTATCGTTCATTTTATGGTTCCTCTGCGCAGACGAGAGGGTTACGGACAGCACTGCTGCCATAAGAAACGTGATGTATCTTTTCATAAAAAAGTGTTTTCCAGCTGTAAATATAATCATAAAATACGTTGAACAGGCACAAAAGAGTCGAAGATTGAGGCAAAACAGCAAAAACCGTTCATTTTAAGCCTCGTAAATCATACTATAAAATATATTTTGTATATTTGCAGATTATTGGCAAAACAAGGAACGTGACTGACAAGAAAGGCAAAATAATAAAGGCCAAGACTTTACTTTTTTGGCTATGGCGCAACTCTAAAGGAGCGCGCAAACAGGCAACCGCAAACACGGCATTAGGCCTTGCCGATGTCGTGTGCCAGCTTCTTTGGGTACTGGCATGCAAGCATGCAATAGACATTGCCACAGGAGTAGCTGAAGGTTCGCTTCTGTACACTGGGACACTCATTGGAGCACTGATGCTTGCCGAAATAACGTCGAGAGCCGGAAGCCGATGGATACATTCTGTTATCGGGAACAAGGTGCGCAACAGGATGAGGCTGAAGATGTTCTCACGTCTTATGAAATGCGAATGGCTTCATTTGCAGAAACACCACACAGGCGATCTTGTAAACCGTCTCGAAGGTGATGTCAACAGCATTACAGCCTTGATTACAGAGACAATACCGGCTGCAGTTGTTGTGACAGCACAGTTGGCAGCATCTTTCTTCCTGCTTTTCGCAATGAGCCCCATGCTGGCCGTATCTGTATTGATAACACTGCCTGTATGCATTGTCGTGAGCCAGTTCTATGTGCGCAGAATGAGAAGATTGAACCGAGATGTAAGAGACAGTGACAGCCGGATACAATCGGTGCTTCAAGAGAGCCTGCAACATAAGGAACTGATAAAGACACTTGAACAGAACGAATCGACAGAGAAACAGTTGTCGGACTTGCAGAAAGAACTTCACACGCAGGTCACTGACCGCACCAAATTCTCGCTGGGAGCATTCACATTCATACAGCTAGGATTCGCAGCCGGTTACCTGATTGCATTCATGTGGGGAGTAGCGAGCCTACGTGACGGAGCAATCACCTATGGAGCAATGGCTGCGTACCTCCAGCTTGTAGGCCTTATACAAAGGCCTACAATGGACCTCAGCAAGTACATTCCGGGAATTGTATCATCACTGACAGCTGCTGAAAGGCTATACGAACTTGAGGACATGCCTTTGGAGCGCGAAGGCAATTCCCTGATTCTCGAAGGAACGGCAGGAGTAAGGTTCAGAAATGTCAGCTTCAGATATGAAGACAATAGCAGAACCATACTAGACAACTTAAGTTTCGATTTCGCGCCAAACAGCAGCACTGCGATTGTCGGCGAGACAGGAGCCGGAAAGACAACTTTGATACGTCTCCTCGTGGCACTCATAAACCCTCAAAGCGGAAGCATAGAGATATACAACGGCAAAGAACAGCACATCTCATCGACTTTGACAAGAGGCAACTTCGTATATATTCCGCAAGGGAACAGCCTCATCAGTGGAACAATCAGGGACAACTTGCTTATGGGCAACCCTGAGGCAACAGAAGAGGAAATGACGAAAGCACTTCATATAGCATGCGCCGACTTTGTAATGGAGTTGCCCGAAGGCTTAGAGAGCAAGGTAACCGAGCGAGGCGGAGGATTGAGCGAAGGACAGGCTCAGCGCATAGCCGTTGCACGCTCGATACTTCGTCCGGGCAGTATTCTGATACTTGACGAGATAACCTCGGCACTTGACGAAGAAACCGAGCAGGAACTGCTGCGCAGGCTTACCCAGGACCGGATAGGAAAGACACTTATATTTGTGACACACCGCCCGGCAATAATAGAATACTGCAATCATATACTGAGAATTACAAAATAACAACAGCGAGAAAGAACGGCTGTAATTTACAGCAATACAATAAAACCGGTATTTTGCCGTTTTGTAGAAGATAAAACAGACATAGACTATGATAGAATATCTTAAGGGAGAGATTGCTGAACTCACACCGGCTACAGCCATAATAGAATGTTGCGGAGTAGGTTACGAGGCGAGCATCACTTTGAACACATACAGCGCCCTGCAAGGGAAGAAAGAGGCAAAATTATACATATACGAAGTCATAAGGGAAGATGCACATTTGCTCTACGGTTTCAGCAACAAGCAAGAAAGAGAACTGTTTCTGCAACTTATCTCCGTATCGGGAATTGGCGGTAACACAGCCCGTACAATACTTTCGGCATTTACGGTAAATGAACTCTGCGAGGCTATTGCCACCGGCAACGAAGTTGCGATAAAGAGCGTCAAAGGAATTGGCCTAAAGACAGCTCAACGCCTGATCGTTGACCTGAAAGACAAGATTTCAGGCTTAGGACTAGGCAATGGTGCCACAACTGCCGCTACAGTTGCGAACAATGATATTGCCGAAGGTGCTGTCGCAGCACTAGTCATGCTCGGATTCCCGTCTGCTGCTGCGAACAAGGCCGTACAATCAATAATCAAGAGCGAGCCTGGAGCTTCGATAGAACAGGTCATAAAGTTGGCATTAAAACTGCTTTAACACAAGACTAGGGGAAGAACTGATGAAAAGACACACACTGATACTGTTGCTGATTGCTCTCTTAGCAAGTTCCGACATGCTTGCCCAGAGCAATGCGCGCATAGACTCAGTGCGTCAAGCTATAAGGAACAGGAATAAAGCCAGGCTGGAAAAGCAGCACGGCAAGGATTCAATACCGGCACGCTACCCTATTTCCGAGGTCTCGCCCATAACCATTGACGATCTGGAGCGTCATTCTCTTGATTTGAACACCCCCCAGAATATCGTCACAGACACGATATACAACGATAAGGACACAACATACTCTTTTGTTACCCGCTTGGGTGAAAGAGGAATTCTTGGTGCCCCGATATTGCTCTCACCCAGCGAATACTCACAATGGGAACACAAACGTTCAATGCAACGCTTTTTCCGCAAGAAGAATTATGAAGAGTGGGTAAACTCCAAAGAAAAAGGCAAGTTCGACTTTACTGACATGCACTTTGACATCGGACCGGCCGAAAAGATATTCGGCCCTGGCGGCGTGAGGATAAAGACACAGGGAAATGCCGAACTGAAAATAGGATACTCAATACAGAGCATAGACAACCCCTCGTTGCCTGCAAGAAGCCGCAAGACAAAGAGTTTCGACTTTGACGAGAAATTCAACATCAATGTACGGGGAAGTGTCGGAGACAAGATGAACATGGACTTCAACTACAACACTGAAGCGACGTTCAGCTACGATGCGAAAAAGGTAAACTTGAAATATGAGGGCAAAGAAGATGAAGTCATAAAGCTTATAGAAGCCGGAAATATCACATTTCCGACAAACTCCAGTCTCATCAAAGGAGCCTCTTCGCTCTTTGGCATAAGAGCCGATTTGCAGTTCGGCAAGCTTTTGCTGCAGACCGTTGTGTCGCAAAAAACATCAAGCACCACAGTCGTGAGTTCAAAAGGCGGTACCCAACTGAACACCTTCGAGCTGGAAATCACTAATTATGAGGAGAACAAGCACTTCTTCCTTGCCCACTATTTCCGCGACAACTATGACCGCTCAATGTCGCAATTGCCGGCAGTGCTTTCTGGAGTGAGCATTAACAGAATTGAAGTCTGGATAACAAACAAGACCAGCGACTACAACAATCCGAGAAACCTCGTAGCTTTTACCGATATAGCAGAAGGAAGCCATATCAGCAATCCGTTATGGACACAGACCGGAGCGACCGCGTACCCGTCAAACAGTTCCAACGACCTGTATTCACAGCTTAACACAATATATTCTGACATACGCGATATAGATCAGGTAAACCGCATACTAGGCAGTATAAACGGAATAAACGGCGGACTTGATTATGAAAAGATATCAAATGCAAGACTCCTTACGTCATCGGAATACACCCTTAACCGCGAACTGGGATTCATTTCACTGAGAAGCGCGCTTAGAGCAGACGAAGTACTTGCCGTTGCATATGAATATACAGTCGGAGGACAGACATACCAGGTCGGTGAGTTCTCGAACGATGTAAAGGACTCGAAGACAACTATGTTCGTTAAACTCATCAAGCCTAATGCATGTTCACCAAAGAACGGATGCTGGGACCTCATGATGAAGAATGTTTATGCATTGGGAACGAGAAGCCTGCAAAGCACCAACTTCAAGCTGGACGTATATTACGCAAGCGACAGCCTAGGTACAAATATTACATATTTGCCTGAACAGACATTGAAGACAAAGCCTCTCATTCAGATGCTAGGTCTAGACCGCCTGGACAGCAACAACAGCAAGGAACACCCCAACGGCATATTCGACTTCATACCCGGATACACAGTCGATACGTCAACCGGAAGGATTTTCTTCCCCTCGGTGGAACCGTTCGGAAACTATCTCAAGAAGAAGATAAACAACGATGTCCTTGCCGAAAAATATATATTCCAGGAACTGTACGACTCAACAAAGACAGTTGCCAAGCAACTTGCCGAAAAGGACAAGTTCTATCTTATCGGCGAATATACCGGTTCTGCGGCAAATGTCATTGAAACCGGTTCTACAAATATTCCACGCGGCTCTGTGGTTGTTACGGCCGGCGGTGTAACACTTATCGAAAACAGCGACTATCAGGTAGATTACTCGACAGGTACCATCACCATACTCAACCAGAACATCATTGACGCAGGAACAAACGTACAGGTTTCACTAGAGAGCAACACGCTGTTCAACATGCAACGCAAAACATTCCTCGGCTTGAACTGGATGTACGACTACTCTGAGGAACTGAAGTTCGGAGGAACAATCATGTCATTGACCGAAAAACCGCTTACATCAAAGGTCAACATGGGTTCTGAACCTTTGCGCAACCTCATGTGGGGATTCAATATAAGCTGGAAGAAAGAGAGCCAATGGCTTACGAACCTTATCGACCGCCTTCCTTTCATCAGTTGCACAGAACCTTCGTCCATTACATTGTCGGCTGAGTTTGCAAAGTTGCAGGCCGGCACATCGGGTGATGTACAGAGCGAAGCTTCGTATATTGACGATTTTGAGAGCACGGAGAATGGAATCGACATCAAATCGGCTTCAAGCTGGATGCTGTCATCATTGCCGAGCAGTATGCCTTACAGCAATCTCACGAATGACATACGTACCGGATACGATCGGGCCCACATGAGCTGGTACACGATTGACCCGTTATTTACACGACGCAGTTCATCACTCACTCCATCGCACATAAAGAGCGACGTAGAGCAGCTGTCGAACCACTATGTACGCGAGGTATATGAACGTGAACTTTACCCCAATAAGGAATCGACCTACGGTGAGTCATCGACAATGTCCTTACTCAACGTCACATATTACCCGAACGAACGCGGTCCATACAACCTTGATACCGACATGGATTTCGATGGCAAGCTGAACAACCCGGCAAAACGTTGGGGAGGTATGACACGCCAATTGTCAACTACCGATTTCGAAGCTGCCAATATACAGTATCTTGAATTCTGGATGCTTGACCCATTCATTTACGACCAGACAAGCATGGGCGGTGACCTGTACTTTAATTTGGGTGAAGTATCCGAGGATATTCTGAAGGACGGTAAGAAGTTCTTTGAGAACGGATTGCCGGCCAGCGGAAACAATTACAAGTACGAAGAGACCGTATGGGGACGTATTCCGACAACGGCCAGCCTTGTATATGCCTTCGACAATAATTCAGGGACACGCGAACAGCAGGACATGGGATACAATGGACTCAGCAGTACCGACGAGGCGAAATTCCCTGCATACAAGGAGTATCTTGATGCACTGAAAGGAAAAGTCCGCAAAGAGGTCTATGACAGTATCCTTGCCGACCCTGCAGGTGACAAGTACCACTATTTCCGTGGCGGAGACTATGATGCAGCACAGAAAAGCATTATTGATAGATACAAGTATTTCAACAACAGCGAAGGGAATTCGCCAAGTTCTTCTGGAGAAAGCTTCAGCAGCGCTGCAAAAACAACGCCTGATGTCGAAGATGCCAATCAGGACTTCACTATGGACGAGTACGAAAGCTACTTCCAATACCATATATCCTTACGCCCCGAAGAGATGGAAGTCGGCAAGAATTATATTACAGACAAGCGCCAGATAACTACAAAACTGCGTAATGGCAAGACTGAGAGTGTGAACTGGTATAAGTTCCGCATACCGATAGACGAGTACGAGAAGATTGTCGGTTCAATACGCGACTTTACATCAATACGTTTCATACGTATGTTCATGACTCAGTTCAAGAAGCCCATCACCCTGCGTTTTGCAACCATGCAACTCATCAGAGGAGAGTGGAGACCATACATGCAGCCTATAGCGTCAAAGAACAACACGGCCCCGACAATATCGGGAGATTTCACCATGTCGGCAGTGAGCATTGAAGAGCATGGTGACAGAAAACCGGTAAACTATATACTTCCTCCAGGCATCACACGTATAATAGACCCCAGCCAGCCACAGTTAAGACAAGACAACGAGCAAGCCTTGTCACTGAATGTAAACAACCTCGGCAGCAAGGAGTCACGTGCTGTCTATAAGAAGAGCAACCTGGACATAAGACAGTATGAGCGCATACAGTTGTTCATACATGCCGAGGCACAAGAGGCCGATGCCACACAACTGGCAAGCAACGATGTATCGCTCTTCATCCGTTTGGGTTCGGACTACAAGAGCAACTATTATGAGTATGAAGTGCCGCTGAGCATTACGCCGCATGGCTCATACGACGGCAACAGTTCTGCCGCCGCCAGTGTGGTATGGCCGCAGGAGAACATGATTGACATACCTTTAAGCAAGCTGACAAACATAAAGGTAAAAAGAAACACACTCCGCAACAGCAATGCCGAAGGTGTTACTAACACGACAATATACAGCGAATACGATGAAGATGAGCCTAAGAACAGGATAAGCATTGTCGGAAGCCCGTCGCTTGGACAGATAAAGGTGATGATGATTGGAGTACGCAACAATACAGCACACAACAAGTCTGCTATTGTATGGGTTAACGAAATGCGCTTGCTTGGCTTTAACAACAAGAGCGGATGGGCAGCACAAGGAAATCTGAACATCAAGTTGAGCGATATAGGAACTTTCGCAGCACAAGGCAGAATCGAGACAGCAGGATTCGGCGGCATTGAAGACAAACTGGCTTCACGCCGTACAGATGACTACTACCGTTATTCATTGACAGGAACAATGGATTTCGGACGTATATTGCCGCCATCGTTCAAGGTATCGTTGCCGGTGTACTACTCGTACACCAAAGAGGTAACATCACCGCTTTACAGCCCGTTCGATTCAGACCTTTTGCTCGACGATGTCCTTGACTCATACTCTGGAGTCCAAAGAGACTCTATCAGAAACATTGCAGAGGTGCGCTCAATAATGCGCAACTTCAGCATAAGCAATGCCAAAATAAACATTTCCAGCAGTACTCCTATGCCATACGACCCGGCAAACTTCTCGTTCAGCTACTCACGTTCGACAACTGACAATAGCGGAAGTACAATATGCTGGGAAAACAAGTTGGACTGGAAAGCCTCAATCAGCTACAATTATTCAAGCCCTTTGAAAACAATCAAGCCCTTTGAAAAGATGAAGAGCAAGTCAAAGTGGGCAAAGATACTCAAGGAATGGGGATTCAACCCACTTCCACAGTCATTGTCTATCAACACCGACATGACAAGAAGCTACCATGAAATACAACGCCGCGACCTTAATGCAATGGCAAGCGGAAATGAGATTCCTATAACATTCTCACAGCAGTTCTATTGGAACAGGACACTTGCAATCAAATGGGACCCGACAACAAACCTCAGGATGAGTCTCAACACAGGAACAAATGCCGAGATAGAGGAACCGTTCCTGCCTGTCAACAAGGACAGGTTCCCGAATGAGTATGCCATTTGGAAAGATTCGGTCAAACGCAGTATAAAGGAATTCGGACGCCCGTTGAGCTACCAACAGAGCTTTAATGCTTCATACAGCCTGCCTCTTAACAAATTGCCTATATTCGAATGGCTGACAACCGATATCGACTATTCTGCCACATACAATTGGCAAAGAGGAAACAACATCAACAGAGTCAACTTCGGAAACAACATTTCTAACAAACGCAACATAACACTTAAAGGTACGTTGAACCTTGAGAAACTATACAATCTTGTACCATATCTTGAGGAGACCAACAAGCGTTTCGCAAGCAATAAGAGCAAAAAGAAAAATGCCAAGCCTGCAAACAAAAAGAAAGTAAAGAAGCCGAAACCATTTACTAAGGAAGTAAAACTGCAGGCCGATACCACTGTAACTCTGGCACACAACCTGAAAAACAAGAAACTTGAAATAACTGCCCGCACAAAGAGGGGCGAGAAATACAAACTCAAGTACAAGATTATAGACGAGAACAAGATACTTATAAAGAACCAGGACACTATAAGTATAAAGATTACTGTACTTCCTAAAATAAAAGACGACGAAAGAAGTGATTTTGCAAAGATGATGCAGTACCCGGTAAGGGCACTCATGATGATACGCAATATCTCATTCAACTATACCAATGCATATGCCATGAATCTGCCAGGTTTCATGCCTGAAACCGGTGACATCTTCGGCCAGAAGAAAGTCGATGGCAGATATGCGCCAGGATTGGATTTCGCATTCGGACTTACCGGTGACAGCTATCTGGGGAAAGCACAGCGCCGCAACTGGCTTTTGAAGAATGACAGTGTTGCAGCTCAAGCCAGCACTACCGCTGCCGAGGACTTGCAGATACGTATGACCCTTGAGCCGCTTAAAGACCTCAAGATTGATTTGAATGCAAGCTGGACACGCAATGAGAGCAAGATCATACAATTCATGCACGAAGGAATGCCGACAAGCGAATCGGGTGGTTTCTCTATGACCACAATTACGATAGGCAACTCTTTCGGTAACGGAAGCGATGCCGGAAACAATTACCAGTCGGATGTCTTTGACGACTTTGTAGGCAAGCTCGAAACATACCGTTCAAGGCTTGAGAATATTTACAAGGGAAGCAAATACCCTGTATCCAGCAATCTGGCAGGAGAAACATACAACCCGAAAAATGGAGCTGTTGACAAATACTCGGCCGACGTAATGATACCCGCATTCCTCGATGCATATACCGGAGTATCAAACAGCAAGATTTTCCCGAACATGATGAAAATGCTGCCAAACTGGAAAATCAGATATTCAGGACTTTCAAAGCTGCCGTTCTTCAGCAAGTACTTCAAGAGCGTTAATATCGAACACGGTTATAAGAGTGTATATGCAGTAGGTTCGTACAGTACCTATGCAACGTACATGGAGTACAGCAAGGGTATCGGTTTTGTGAACAATACTGCAACAGGCATGCCTACGCCAAGCAGCAGGTACAATATCGGAACAGTATCCATTAATGAAAGCTTTTCGCCTCTTATCGGTGTTGACGTTACGACTAACAATAACCTGACAATAGGTGCTAAATACATACAGACAAGAATGCTTAACCTTAGCTTGACAGCAATACAGATGGTTGAGACATACAGCAAGGAGATTGCGTTTAACATCGGATATAAGATTATAAACTTCAAGATGTTCGACTGGGGCAAGAAGGCCAATAAGAAAAAGAAGGAAAGCAAGAAAGGAAATGACATTAACATACGTGCCGATTTTTCATTCAAGAACACGTCTGCACTATGCCGCAGCATAGACAAAGGGACCACACAGGCAACTAGCGGAAACAAATCGTTCAACTACTCGCTTACAGCCGACTATGCCTATAGCAAGATGTTGACATTCAGTCTGTACTTTGACAGACAAAAGACCATACCGCTTATATCATCCAGTTCGTACCCGACCACTACAACCGACTTCGGCATAAGCATGAAGTTCTCGTTGACAAGATAGGATATATGAAAGTGAACCCGACTATATGCATAAGTCATTACACAATAAAAGCGAGACAGAGTTCTGTCTCGCTTTTGTACCTCAGTCGGGAATCGAACCCGAATCTAATCTTTAGGAGAGATTTATTCTATCCATTGAACTACTAAGGCAAACGAAATACAAATCATTTCTGCTGCGAAGATAATCAAATTATTCCCAACCGTCAAATGCTATAATGCCATTTTGACTATAAAAACACAAAAACTGTTATAGATTTTTAAAGTTTAATGCCACAATATCAAGTATAATGATTATTACATTATATTCGCGACACAAACGACAAACAACATTTATGAGAATCACATTAACTATACTGGCTTTCATTTTCATACAGCAGGCATACACACAAGGATTCGAGACACTATGTAACGATGGGCTCAGGAGCCTGAGGAAAAAGGAGTACAGCAATGCTATAAACAACTTCGAACGAGCTGTGATGATTAGCAACAGCGAAGAGGAAAGATTATATGCTCTTGCCAACCTTGCATTCTCATACCAGGTAACTGGTGACATGGAAAATGCACTGAAGAACTACAACAAAGCTCTTTTGATAAACAATAAGGAGATTACGCTGATGCAGCAAAGAGCCGGACTCTACATGTATCTCGACAGTACGGAAAAAGCACTCTCCGACTATAATTTCATACTTGGAGAAGAACCGGGAAACAGGAGCGCTCTATTCGGCAGAGCACATATTTATACGAATACCGGCCAATACGAAAAAGCCAGGACAGACTTCCATCAGCTAATGCAGATAGACCCGAACGACAGCAATGCCCGTTTGGGATATGCCCGGCTTTATCAGAAAGAGAAACGCTACAATGAGTGTCTCATGCTCATAGGGCAGCTCATTGAGGAATCCCCGAACAGAGCCGAATACTATATTACAAGGAGTAATGTATCGAGAGAATTGGGGCAGAACGAGCTCGCATTGCTTGATGTTGACAAAGCTATTGAACTGGAACCCGACAATGCCAATTTTCATAAACTCCGCAGCATACTGCTCAAGAAACTTGGGAAAACAGAGGCCTCGGAACGGAGCATAAACAGAGCAAACAGGCTCACGAACAAGCCATAAGTACTACAAATTATCAGAGGCACCGTTCATTAGAAAAATGTTGCTTTCAATTTTTTCATATACAAAAACAATAAAAAAATCACGAATAATGAATTTATTTAACAAAATGGTTGTATTTTTGGGAAACATTGAAAACAATTAACCATGACAGAGAAGACATCCAAGCCCTACAACATTAAAGAGAAGCAGGAGAAGAATGCTGCTTACCGCTCATTGATAAGAGCTGAATTAGCCGATGAGCTGTATGAAAAAATTCTGAATATCATCGTTATCGACAAGCGTTACAGAGACAAGGATTTCTCAGCAAAGGAACTTGCCAAGGAGCTGAAAACAAACACGCGATACATATCGGCTGTAATAAATTCACGCTTCAACACCAATTTCTCCTGTCTTGTGAACGAGTATAGAATCAAAGAAGCACTTCACAAGATGACAGACAAGAGATTCCTTGACATGACAATAGAAGAAATCGGTACTGCTGTAGGATTTGCCAACCGTCAATCTTTCTATGCTTCATTCTACCGCATGATGGGAGAAACACCTAACAACTACAGGAAGAGACATCTTGCAATAAAATAATCCATACAGATGATTGAAGACATCCACGGGACTATCAAGGAAATAAAGAGGGAGCTCAGGCTTTCCATGAATGGCGTGACTTCAACCCTTCAACGCCGTCAAGGACTGGACTACAAGATAAACTTCGGAGTAGAAATTCCACGTTTGAAGGCTATTGCTGAAAAATACACGCAAGACAAAGAACTTGCATTGGCCTTGTGGAAGGACAACATAAGGGAATGCAAGATACTCGCAATATATCTTCTTCCCGAAGAGGAGTACCGGAATGTTGCAGAAGAGTGGATAGCAGACACCAGATACACTGAAATTGCAGATAGGCTTGCCATGCACATCCTCAACAGGATTGACTGCGCTGCAACAAAAGCCTTGAGCTGGATACATATAGAAGAGGGGTTGTTCAACTATTGCGGATACATGACACTCTCACACCTTTTCCGTAATGGCAGCACCTTAAATAACGAGGAAGAGCAACTGCTATTCAGCAATATTGCAGACCTAATAGAGTCCGAAGAGAGACTAAGCCTAAAAAAATGCGCGTTCAATACCTTGCAGCATTATCTTGAGGCCGATGCTGAAAGAGAAGGAAGGCTTAAAGCCACATTGCATGACAAAAGGAAAACAGGGTTACTCGAACTGTTATAGCGTTTACGGCAAAAGACATACAAACAACAGCCGGCTACAACTGTGGTCGGTTTTTGTATGATTAAACATTTATTTATTCAAATTTAGATGCCAAACTATATCTTATTATAAAAAAAGAGGTAACTTTGTAGCAATAGATAAGTAATGGACAACAAGATTGCGGAAACAGCGAACCGGATTTTTACCGAATATCTCAAGGAGAACAAGTGCCGCTGCACACCGGAGCGATTTGCTATTCTGAACGCCATATATTCAATAAATGGAAGCTTCGAAATAGACGACCTGCTCAGATACCTTGAACAGAATGAGAGATTCAGGGTAAGCCGTGCAACAATATATAATACTATTGCTTTGCTGATAAATGCAAACCTTGTAACACACCACCAGTTCGGTTCTGTCTCAAAGTATGAGAAATGCTACGGAAACGCAAAAGCGCATACAATTTGCACACAATGCGGAAAAGTGACAGAAATAGGCAGCCTCGATCTGACCGGAGCCATTACGGCAAGTATTAAGAAATTTCATTTAACCCACTATTCGCTCTACCTGTACGGACTATGCAACAAGTGTGACCAGACCTTGAAAAGACGTAAGGCGCGAATGATAAAAAAAGACAAGAAATGAGACAGAACATAGACGTACTCTTGGGCCTGCAATGGGGCGACGAAGGTAAAGGAAAGGTTGTTGACGTACTGACACCCGGATATGACGTTGTAGCACGTTTCCAGGGTGGACCTAACGCCGGACACACACTTGAGTTCGACGGCAAGAAATTCGTTCTCCGTTCAATACCGTCAGGCATATTTCAGGGCGGAAAAACCAATATCATCGGAAACGGGGTGGTTCTAGACCCGGCACTCTTCAAAGGAGAGGCAGAAGATCTCATGAAAGCCGGATACGACCTTACCAAAAACCTTTTCATCTCGAAGAAAGCACACCTTATATTACCTACTCATCGAGTGCTTGACGCTGCATACGAGGCTGCCAAAGGCGATGCAAAGGTCGGAACGACAGGTAAAGGCATCGGCCCCACATCCACCGACAAGATAAGCCGTAACGGCTTGCGAGTAGGTGATATACTTGAAAACTTCGAGGAGAAATACGCACAGGCGAAGGCACGTCATGAGCAGATTCTCAAGAATATGAACTACAGCTACGACATCACCGAAATGGAGAAGGCATGGCTCGAAGGTATCGGTTTCTTGAAGAAGTTCCGTCTTATCGACAGCGAACAGTTCATCAATGACCTCATGAACGAGGGCAAGACAATCCTTTGCGAGGGAGCACAAGGAAGCCTTCTTGACATTGACTTCGGCAGCTATCCGTTTGTAACCTCATCGAACACCGTCAGTGCCGGTGCATGTACAGGCCTAGGAGTTGCACCTAACAGAATAGGCAATGTCTATGGTATCACAAAGGCATACTGTACAAGAGTCGGTTCGGGACCGTTCCCCACTGAGCTGTTCGACAAGGACGGTGCAGAGATGCGCGACCGCGGACATGAATACGGTGCAGTAACAGGCCGTGAGCGCCGTTGCGGCTGGATTGACCTTGTAGCGCTCAAATACACCATAATGATCAACGGTGTCACACACCTCATTCTAATGAAGAGCGATGTGCTTGACACGTTCCCTACGATAAAAGCATGTATCGCATACAAGAAGAACGGCGAGACACTCTACCATGCTCCATATGACCTTGAAGGAGTAGAACCTGTCTATACAGAGCTCAGGGGCTGGATGACAGACCTCACAAAACTCAAGAGCGAGGAAGAACTCCCGGAGGCATTCAAGGAGTATATCAAGTTCCTAGAGAACGAGCTCGGTGTGCCAGTAAAATATCTTTCCATAGGCCCCGACCGCGACCAGACCATTACACGCAACATCTGATTGCGCAATAACCAGATAAAAGAGATTTTATGTTCCTGACAACACAAGTGGGATATGTCGGATACGATTATACCTACATTATAATATTCATCGGTGTTGCCATTCTGAGCTATATTGTTCAGGCAAACCTGAAGAGCAAGTTTGCAAAGTTCGCAAAGATACCTGTCGGAATGACAGGACGGGAAATTGCGGAAAAGATGCTCCGCGACAACGGTATATACGACGTAAAGGTCATAAGCACGCCAGGCATGCTCACCGACCATTACAACCCGGCAAACAAAACAGTCAACCTTAGCGAAGGAGTATATAGCTCTGCAAGCATTGCCGCTGCTGCTGTTGCCGCACATGAATGCGGACACGCAATCCAGCATGCTAGGGCATATGCTCCGCTCAAGATGCGTTCGGCGCTTGTGCCTATAGTATCATTCTCTTCAAGCATCATGTCATGGGTACTTCTGATAGGCATACTGACAGTCGAGAGCTTTCCACAGTTATTGCTTGCCGGCATAATTCTATTTGCAACTACCACAGCATTCAGTTTCATCACCCTGCCGGTAGAGATTGACGCAAGCAAGAGAGCACTCGTATGGCTAGAGAGAGCCGGAGTAACAAATTCGGGCAACCACAAGTATGCGACAAGCGCACTTCGCTCGGCTGCATACACCTATGTAGTGGCAGCTTTGTCATCATTGGCAACACTGCTATACTATGTGATGATATACATGAACAGACGCGACTAACACTATAAAAATGGCAGCTAAACCATCCATACCAAAGGGTACAAGAGACTTCTCCCCTATTGAGATGTCCAAGAGAAATTATATATTCGACACAATACGTGAAGCATTCCACATATTCGGTTTCGAGCAGATAGAGACTCCTGCAATGGAGAACCTATCGACGCTAATGGGCAAATATGGCGAGGAAGGCGACAAGCTCCTATTCAAGATACAGAATTCGGGCGACTACTTCAGCGGACTTACCGACGAAGAGCTCCTTAGCCGAAATGCAGCTAAGCTCGCATCTAAGTTCTGCGAGAAAGGATTACGCTACGACCTTACCGTTCCGTTTGCGCGATACGTGGTAATGCACCGCGAGGAACTCACATTCCCGTTCAAGCGTTATCAGATACAGCCGGTATGGCGTGCCGACAGGCCACAAAAAGGGCGTTACCGTGAGTTCTACCAGTGCGATGCCGACATTATTGGAAACAATTCGCTTATAAACGAAGTTGAACTCATACAGCTCATTGATCATGTATTCGGCAAGTTGAACATCCGTGTTGCCATCAAACTCAACAACCGCAAGGTGCTTGCCGGCATAGCCGACGTAATCGGGGAACCCGACAAGATAATAGATATAACCGTCGCCATTGACAAGATAGACAAGATCGGGCTTGACGGAGTCATTGCCGAGCTGAAAAGCAAAGGCATAAGTGACACATCGGTAGAGAAACTGCTCCCGATACTCAAGGCCCAAGGCGGCAATAGCGAGAAGCTGAATATAATTGCAGAGACACTCAAAGGCAATACCATAGGCGAGAAGGGTGTTGAAGAGATACGTTTCATCCTTGATGCATTCGAGAGTCTCGAACTCAACAGCACACTTGACCTTGATCTCACCCTTGCACGCGGACTCAACTACTACACAGGAGCAATACTTGAAGTTAAGGCCCTTGATGTTGCAATAGGCAGCATTACCGGCGGAGGAAGATACGACAACCTCACCGGCGTATTCGGAATGGAAGGCGTTTCGGGTGTAGGAATATCATTCGGTGCTGACAGAATATACGATGTAATGAACCAGCTCGACCTCTACCCGAAGGAGTCGATACACACCACACAGGTAATGTTTGTGAACTTCGGAGAGAAAGAAGCCATGCACTCGCTTCATATTATTGCAGGGCTACGCAAAGCCGGCATTTCAGCAGAACTTTTCCCAAGCAGCGACAAGATGAAAAAGCAGATGGGATACGCGAACTGCCATTCGATTCCATACGTAGCCATTATCGGTGAGCAGGAGATGAATGACGGAACAGTTGCCTTGAAGAACATGACGACAGGCGAACAGAAAACAGTGACTGCAGAAGAACTGAAGAATATACTTTCATAAAAAGTAAATAATGCAATTTCCCCTCAAGGTTTACGGTAACCGTACCTTGAGGGGAAATTGCATTCTGTCAATCTTTTCTTTGGCGATGAAACACGGAGAAACGCCCATCGACTTTCCACCGGCCATCAGTTCTCACCATCAACACATTGAAACGAGTATTTTGTGCCAACACAGTCTTGCCTAACAGGACGACATACGCCGAATCTCCGTTTATATCCTCAGACAACACCTTATAGTCGGCTTTATAGCCCTTTGTACGTTCAGCAAAATCCTTTGAATCATACGCCATATCAAGATATGCACAGAAAGTATCGTACTCGATTCTATCGGCAAAATAGATATTCTCCTTCACAGCTGCGGCATCACCTGAAGTCAAGCCGTTGAAAAGCCGTACAGCCACTTCACCAGGCATTGCTTCCTTCTCGCACGACATAAAGGAAAACAATATAACGAATACAAGAAATATCCTTTTCATCTCTTTTATCTTTTTATTCACTGCGAAAATAGCAATTAAATCAAAAGCGACAAAGCAAAAAGAGAATCGAAGAATAAAATAAATGGAATTTATTTTGTTCCTCGCGCTCTTTGAGCTAATTTTGTATGGCATAAGATAAATGCGTCTGCCGTTCCTTGAAGGCCCGCAAAAGCGTATGAAGGACCGGCACGTTGCCGCACCGGTTGTCGCACGACATCAGTTCACCAGACCTGCCGCCCGACTCTCCCCTGCATTGTAAAGGCAACACAATGCCTGCGTGATAACACTCCACAGACAAACAATTGGAATATACAGTAACAATAAAATATCAGAACAATGGATGTTATTAAGAACCTGATTGCGCGTGCACAGCAGAACAAGCAGCGCATAGTACTCCCGGAGGGAACAGAAGAGCGTACACTCAAGGCTGCCGACAAGGCTATTGCCGACGGTATCGCAGAGTTGGTTATCTTGGGCAACAGAGAAGAGATTTTCTCACTTGCACAGAAGAACGGCCTTGCAAACATCGAAAAGGCTACAATCATCGACCCATGCAACAACCCGGATGCAGAAAAGTATGCAAACCTTCTCTTCGAGCTCCGCAAGGCTAAGGGCATGACAATGGAAGATGCACAGAAGTTGGTATGCAACCCTCTCTACCTCGGCTGTCTCATCATAAAGAACGGCGATGCCGACGGCCAGGTCGCAGGTGCTCAGAACACAACAGGAAATGTGCTCCGCCCAGCCCTTCAGATCATCAAGACAACACCGGGCATCACATGTGTGAGCGGTGCCATGATGCTTATCACAAATGCAAAGGAATATGGCGAAGATGGAGTACTCTTCGTCGCAGACGTTGCGGTTACTCCGCAACCCGATGCAAACCAGCTTTCACAGATTGCTGTATGCACAGCACAGACGGCAAAGGCAATCGGCGGCTTCGAGGAGCCACGTGTTGCTATGTTGAGCTTCTCTACAAAGGGCTCGGCAAAGCATGAGATGGTTGACAAGGTAACAGAGGCTACAAGACTTGCACATGAGCTTGACCCGGCCCTCTCACTCGACGGTGAGCTGCAGGCCGATGCAGCACTCGTTCCGTTCGTAGGGCAGAGCAAGGCTCCGGGCTCAACCGTTGCAGGAAAGGCAAACGTGCTTGTATTCCCCGACCTCGGCGCAGGAAACATCGGCTACAAGCTGGTACAGCGCCTTGGCCATGCCGAGGCTATCGGCCCGGTTCTCCAGGGTATTGCCCGCCCGGTAAATGACCTTTCACGCGGCTGCTCTGTCGAGGACGTTTACATGATGATTGCAATCACTGCCAACCAGGCTATTGCAGCAAAGAAGTAAGGAAGTATTATAACAATCAAAATTGACACGATATGAAGATTCTTGTATTGAACTGCGGCAGTTCATCAATAAAGTATCAGTTGTTTGACATTGAGACAAAGACAGTTCTCGCAAAGGGCGGCATTGAGAAGATTGGCCTTGAAGGTTCTTTCCTCAAGTTCAACCTGCCAAACGGTGAGAAAGAGACAATATTTACTGCAATACCTGAGCACACAACAGGTGTACGCCTTATCATTGATATTCTCACAAGCGAGAAATTCGGCGTTGTAAAGTCTATTGAGGAAATTGACGCAGTAGGCCACCGCATGGTACACGGCGGCGAGAAGTTCAGCCAATCAACACTGCTCACCGACGAGGTACTGGAGGTATTCGAGTCATGCAACGACCTTGCTCCTCTCCATAACCCGGCAAACCTCAAAGGTGTAAACGCTGTTAAGGAAGTAGCTCCTGAGATTCCTCAGGTCGGCGTATTCGACACATCATTCCACCAGACAATGCCCGACTACGCATACATGTACGCACTTCCATACGAACTGTATGAGAAGTATGGTGTACGTCGCTACGGTTTCCACGGAACATCGCACCGCTACATTACAAAGCGCGCTTTGGAGATGCTCGGCATGCCTGCAGAAGGAAGCAAGATCATCACATGCCACATCGGTAACGGCGGTTCTATAGCAGCCGTAAAGGATGGCAAGAGCGTTGACACATCAATGGGCATGACTCCATTGGCCGGTCTCATGATGGGTACACGAAGCGGCGATGTTGACCCAGGTGCACTCCCATACATCATGGACAAGACAGGCCTTGACATCCACGGCTTGTCGGACATGCTCAACAAGAAATCGGGCGTTGCCGGCATCACAGGCGTTTCTTCGGACATGCGCGAGGTCAATGCAGCTGCGCAGGAAGGCAACAAGCGTGCAATACTCTCCAACACAATGTATTTCTACCGCATCAAGAAGTATATCGGTGCATACGCGGCTGCAATGGGCGGTGTTGACGTCATTATCTTTGCCGGCGGTGTGGGCGAGAATCAGGCCGACTGCCGTGAAGCTGTCCTTGAAGGACTTGAGTTCATCGGTGTTGAGCTTGACAAGGAGGTAAATGCCAAGATGCGTGGCGAGGAGGCACTCCTCTCTACTCCAAACTCACGCGTAAAGGTTCTTCTCATACCGACAGATGAAGAACTCATGATTGCAAGCGATACTTACGAGATTGTAAAAGGAATGAAGTAATCATAACCTTATAATAAAACAAACGCTCCCGTTTGGGAGCGTTTGTTTTATTATGCATACCATCACTTTTCAACAGCCTCCTTTTCACGGACAGCCTTTGAGCGTTCCTGGCTTACACGCAGGAAATCCAATGCACGCTTGGCCTCCTTTCCCATTTCCCTAGTCTCCTCAATAGCCCTTAGGACTTTTGAAAGCTCTAGAATCTGAGAAATTGCCAACACGTCGTCGTGACGCAAAGTATATTCAAATGTACCGTAGCCGCCTTCAAGCTTTACCTTGAAAGGACCGCTTGACGCAGCAATGAAGTCCATGATACCGCCATCTGCTCCATATTTAAAGTCAACACGTTCATTATAGACACCAGCCTCCTTGTATGAACGTGTAAGAAAAGGAACTGAACAATCTACGAAGCTATCACCCGAAGATACCTTTACACTCTTATGGGCAATACGCCTTCCACGATACAGCGAAGTTATATATGTCTCACCGTTCTCCTTTACTGTCGCACGAAGGAAGCTGTTGAACGGATTAAGGGATATTGCCTGTGACGGCACCGAATAGATTCCTGTATCCTGGTAGCGCGAATCCTTATTCAGCGTAAGAGTTTGTGCCAATGAGTCACGTTGTACAGCAAGTGATATTAGTGACTCCTCATAGAAAACAACATCACGTTGCTTTTCATCAAGCATAACTTCCCGTCGAAGCAGTTCCGCTTCACGACGAGTCTTATAAGCCTTGGGATGTGTCAACGACAGGGAATCAATGATGAGCCTTGCCGTGTTGTAGTTTCCGGCAGCATACTCCTTTCTTGCCTCTTCGAGCAGTTCCATAGCCGGTTTCTCGACAGAGTCTTCACAAGAGACAAGAACTGCTGCCAAAAGAAGCAGCAACGGCAATTGAGAGAATATTCTTTTCATGGATTATGTGTGTTTATACAACTGTTATACAATGCGGATATCTGTCCTGATTACGCAAAATTACAATTATTTATTTGCCATACACTATAACTGCTGTTCTTTTTGCACAACTTGAGGCCTTTGAATAGTTTTTAACAGCATCAATTTCGCCAATATAACGAAATTAAGTATCTTTACAGACCCCAAAATGCACAAAAACCATTTATTGCCATGTACACGCCGACAAGAGAGGAACTTTGCAAACTGCTCGACACTCCGATATTCCGAAAGATATCGGAGACTGCCGACGAGCTCGGCATGGAGTGCTATGTAGTAGGCGGTTATGTACGTGACATATTCCTTGAACGGCCATCGACCGACATAGACGTTGTAGTTGTAGGCAAGGGCATTGAAATGGCACGCGCATTCAGCAAGAAGCTGGGACGCAAGGCACACCTTGCTGTATATGCAAACTTCGGTACAGCGCAGGTAAAGTACGGCAATCATGAGATTGAATTCGTCGGAGCCCGCAAGGAGAGCTACAGCCACGACTCGCGAAACCCAATCGTTGAGGACGGAACTCTTGAGGATGACCAGAACCGCAGGGACTTCACAATAAACGCAATGGCTATTTGCCTTAATGCCAACCGTTTCGGAGAGCTTGTTGACCCGTTCGACGGAATGCTGGACCTGGAGGACCGCATTATATGCACACCTCTTGAACCAGGAATAACATTCAGTGACGACCCTCTGCGCATGATGAGGTGCATACGCTTTGCAACACAGCTTAACTTCTACATAGAGGAAGAGACCTTCGAGGCACTATGCAAGCACAAGGAGAGGATAAGGATAATATCGCGCGAGAGAATAAATGACGAGCTCAACAAGATAATGCTTTCCCCTACCCCGTCGAAGGGATTCATCGAACTCGACCGTTGCGGCTTGCTGGAGATTATATTCCCGCAGCTTACAGCAATGCAAGGCGTTGAGACTAAGAACGGATACAGCCACAAGGAGATGTTCTACCATACTCTGGAGGTTCTTGACAATATCGCAAGAAAGACCGATAACCTTTGGTTGCGTTGGGCGGCACTGCTGCACGACATAGGCAAACCGAAGACAAAGAGGTGGGACCCATTAATGAAATGGACATTCCACAACCATAACATTGTAGGCGAGAAGATGGTGTTCAAGCTCTTCCGCGACTACAAGATGCCCCAGAACGAGAAGATGAAATATGTAGCGAAACTCGTTTCGCTGCACATGCGCCCGATAGCCATAGCAGACGACGAGGTCACGGACTCGGCTGTACGCAGGCTTCTTTTTGATGCCGGTGACGACATCGACGACCTGATGATACTCTGCGAAGCCGACATTACATCTAAGAATGAGGTACGCAAGAAACAGTTCCTCAACAACTTCCAGATTGTAAGGCAGAAGCTTAAGGATATCGAGGAGAAGGACCGCATACGCAACTTCCAGCCACCTGTTAATGGAGAGGAGATCATGAGAATATTCGACCTCGGACCGTGCGCCGAAGTAGGCAGGCTGAAAAGTGCGGTAAAGGATGCCATACTCGACGGCATAATACCGAACGAGCATGATGCCGCACTGGAATACATAATGAACAAGGCTGCAGAAATGGGGATTGCCCCTAAGCAAGCATAACAATATTTGTCAACATACAGGTATGCAATAGACACAAATCACTATT
>JAEIGA010003977.1_pt1 | contig 22938 bp, 14 predicted proteins | sample 9270691 | NCBI WGS metagenome assembly JAEIGA01 (sample SAMN17057246, study PRJNA624740) | gut metagenome | biome: biome; isolation source: fecal sample | host: Bos grunniens | place: China: Xizang | collected 2019 | reverse complement strand
GGTCTCAAGCATATGAACCCATGCGGTGCAGCAATCGGAACAGACGTTGTGGATGCATGGACAAAGGCTTATGAGGCAGACAAGGTGAGCATCTTCGGTGGTATCGTGGCTGTGAACCGCGAGGTTAACAAGGAGGTTGCAGAGCTCATGAAGCCTATCTTCCTTGAGATCATCATGGCTCCAAGCTTCACTGATGAGGCCCTCGAGGTGCTCTGCACAAAGAAGAATCTCCGTCTGCTCAAGGTGGATATGAGCAAGGAAGAGGGTGGCCACAACATGTATGTGAGCATGAACGGTGGTATCCTCGTGCAGGAGCAGGATATTGACACAAAGACAGTTACAGAAGATATGTGCGTAACTGAGACTAAGCCGTGCTGCGAGGCTCAGCTCACAGACCTCGACTTCGCTTGGAGAATCGTGAAACACGTGAAGTCTAACGCTATCGTGGTTGTGAAGAATGGTGCTACCCTCGGAGTAGGTGCCGGACAGATGAACCGTGTGGGTTCTGCAAAGATTGCTCTCGAGCAGGCAGAGGCTGCATTGAAGGAGGCTGGCAAGGATATCAGAAATGAGGCCCTCGTGCTCGGTTCTGACGGATTCTTCCCATTCGACGACACAGTGACTCTTGCAGCAGAATATGGTGTGAAGGCCATCGTTCAGCCTGGCGGCAGCGTACGTGACGAGGATTCTGTGAAGAAGGCAAACGAGTGTGGAATTACAATGCTCTGCACAGGAATGCGTCACTTCAAGCATTAAAAGTTCACAGAAGTTCATATTGAAATAAATGTGGGTTTTTGGAAAAATTTTCCGAAAATCCACATTATTTTTCAGGGGGGGGGTAGGGATTTTATAATATATTTTTCATACCTTTGCTCATTGATAGTGCCCACTTTGATTGTGGGTAAGGGTGAATGTATGAAAAAGCTATTGTTTGTAATATTCTTGGGCTTGTTGTCCACAGTCGTTTCTGCGCAGGAGATAACGGATACTTTGACCGTTTTCTTCCGTAAGGGAAGTGCTGTTGTCGACAGGTCTTTTATGAATAACGGAGAACGTGCAGAAGCCTTTTTTGAAAGAGTCAACGGTCTTCAGAATGTAGCGAAGGTTTCGGATGTTTCGCTCGAGATACTTGGAGAAGCATCTCCGGAAGGACCGATGAAACTCAACGAGATGCTCTCTGACCGAAGAATGCACAACACCAGGAATTACCTCAAGAGGCATATTGAACTGCCGTCTGTGAATATGCATGTCGGTACTTCAGAGGAAGACTGGAATATCGTGATCGAGGAAGTGGAGCGTAATCCACAGGTTCCTAATCAGCAGCAGGTCATCGAAATCATCAGAAAACACATTGGAGAGCAGACCTATCAGGACAATATCAGCCCTGAGCTCCGCGCTATCGACGGAGGAGTCGCATTCGAATACATCAACAAGAATATTTTCCCACGCCTCAGAGCTTGTAGAGTGACAATCGTCTATGACCTGTCCGTATCGGTGGAGGAAGTACTCGTTGAGGAAGAAGATCTTATAGAAATACTGGAAGACGAATTCGTCCCAGTGGCCAAGGATACTCTCAGCATCGCTCAGATGCCATATCCTGCTCCTGACAAGTTCCTTAAGATCAAAGCTAACGGACTTGGTTGGGGTATCGGCCAGATGAATGTTGCGGCGGAGTTCGCATTCGCTGAACATTTCTCAGTGGCTGTTCCATTCTACTACTCAGGAGGATTTGACTACTTCAAGTCCACCATCAAATTCAGAGGAATCGTAGTACAGCCGGAATTCAGATACTATTTCAAACCGGAAAATGAAGGATTTTATGCTGGCGCGCACATGGGTGTGGGTTGGTATAATTTCGCGTTGAATGGTGACTACAGAATCCAGGACCACAATGGAAACCGTCCTGCATGGGGTGGAGGTCTCGGATTCGGATACGTGATGCAGTTCAAGAAGGCTCCGGCATGGGGACTTGAATTTGCTCTCGGAGCTGGTGTCTACGATGCCAAGTATGACACTTTCTACAACGAGGATAACGGCCCGATCGCAGAGCAGGGAGTCCGCAAAGTCTTTGTAGGAGTGGACAATGCTGCGGTTTCGGTGACCTATAAGTTTGATTTCAAGAAGGGAGGACGCAAGTGATGAAGAATATTATCAGACTTTCGGTCAGCCTTATGGCTCTCCTCCTTTCGCTTTCGTCTTGCGTCCATCAGTGGCCTGAATCAGTGCCTACAAGTGTGACGCTGAAGTTCGTCTTTGACCGTTCGATGAACCCATTCGATACTTTGGAATTCGACACCAAGGCTGCTCAGGCTGAGAAACTCAGTGCGCGCTACGTGGTGGAGGCATTCCGAATGAAGGCAGACGGTACCTACTATCGTGATGCCGCTGCACGTCAGGTCTATACAAAGGACGATATCGAGAATCTCGACCATGAAGTGGTCTTCACTGTTCCTGACGAAGGAAACTACACCGTAAAGGCATGGGTGGACTTTGTGGATCGAGGATCGACAGATCATAAATACTACAACACAGACAAGTTCAGTGAAATCACAATCCACAAGCACGAAGGAAACTGCGAGTATCGCGAGGCGTACATCGGAACAATTGAAGTGGATGTGATCCGATATGGTTCTCAGGTACCTCTCGTGGAAGGAACTCTCGAGATGTCGCGCCCTGTGGCAAGATATGAGTTCCTCTCTGCCGATCTGGATGAATTCATCGAGAAGGAGACACGACTCCTTAATACAGGTGTCGATGAAAAGGATGCCAAGAAACTGGATCTTAACGACTACACCGTGAGAGTTTACTACACCGGCTTCATGCCAAGTGCCTTCAACATGCATTCAGACCGTCCTAACGACTCGAAGACAGGTGTCTACTACGACTCCAAGATCCAGCCTGTGGACGACAAGCATGCCAAGCTGGGCTTTGACTTCGTGTTGGCGAACCCTGACGATGCCAGCGTAGTTGCTGCAGTCGTGATTTTTGACAAGAACGGAGTCGAACTTGCCGGAACAACTGATATACACATTCCGCTCAAACGAGGAATGCTTACAACAGTGAAGGGCAACTTCCTTATGAAGGAATCGAGCGGTGGTGTGTCCATCAACCCGGATTTTGACGGAGAATTCAACATTATACTGTAACCGGATGAAAGGAATAAGATACATACTTATGGCTATGCTGACCGTCCTTGCGGCAATCTCATGCACAAAGGAAGGCCAGGACGCTTTCGTTGAGGTTACACTTGACTATAGCGTGACAACAGCAGACCAGACCAAGGCCTACGGCGAGGGAGATGCGGTTACCCATATATGGTATGCTCTCTATAGAAAGTCGAACAACACTTTTGTGCGTTCTTTCACACCAGTTCCGATGGTCGATGGCGTGGCAAGCTGCCCTGTGACACTCGTGATGAATCAGGAATACAAACTCGTGTTCGTGGGAATGAACTATGAGATGGTTGATGGAAAACTGACTCCTGCATATTCGATCCAGAAGGAGCACGCAACGATTTCAATGCCAGCAACTTCAGTTGCAAACTCCGAAAAGCTCGACTGCTTCTACGGAATCGATGAGATTCAGGTGAATCAGAAGGAGACCGGCACCTCCATCCAGCTCGAAAGAATCACTTCACAGGTGAACCTGCTTTGCAAGGAGGAAGATTGGAAGAATGAATATGCAACAGCGTCCAGCGGACTCAGGCTCTCAGGAGTTACGAAGACTTTCAATCTCCTGAACCAGGGATTTACAGGAAAGGGCGTTGTCGTGTATGAGCAGAACAGCCTGCTCAGCGGAGAAGCCCTCAGGTCTGGAACAGACTACAGACTTTGTTCCTTCTACACATTTGCGGCAGAGGGTGTGAATGCTGAATTCAGCTTCGTGAGCGGTGGAGTCACAGAGACTTTCCCAGTGATCGGGCTCCCGCTTGCAACCAACAAACGCACAAACGTTTACGTTAAATAGAACAATATATTAACTAATTATAATTTATTATGAAAAAATTACTTTATTGCGCAGCGGCGCTCGCAACTCTTCTCTTCGCAGGCTCATGCCAGCGTGAGAATCTTGAGCCTGCTGTCGAGGGTACAACGGTTTCTTATACCGTTACGGTACCGGGGGCAATGGCTACTAAGGCCAGTGATTACAATGGAGTTGTGGATTATCTTGTTTATGAGGTCCATGGTGCAAAAGGAAAACTCTATCAGAACAATGCCAAGTTTGAGAATGGTGTCGCTAACGTTGACATCGAAGTTGTTAAGGACCAGAACTTCACTATTCTTTTCTGGGCTCAGAAGGAAGGTGTAGCTTATGGTACTACAGACCTTCAGGCTGTGACAATGCCAGCCACCCTCACTGCAAATGTTGAGGATTATGAGGCATTCTACGGAAAAGATGAGTTTGTTTATGAAACTGACATTGCTCTCACAAATGCCAAAGAGCTTACACGTGCCGTGTCAATGCTTAACATCGGTACAACTGCTGCAAGCCTTAATGTAGGTGGCGAGACAGGTAACGTGACTCTTCAGAAGTCTGGTGTCACTGTAAAGGGTCTTCCTAACACCCTCAATATCATGACTGATGTGGCTACAAATGAAGCTAATGCTGCTTATGGTTATACTACAGACGATACAGTTAATGTTCCAGCCGGCACACTTACAGTGGGTACAGAGAACTATGTGTATGTCGCAAAGAACTATGTAGGCTTCGCAGCTGCAGATAAGTCAACAGCAGATGTAACTCTTACAATCCTCACTGATGAGGGCACAATCACTCACGAGATCCCTTCAGTTCCATTCCAGAGAAACTACAAGACCAACATCGTCGGTGACCTTATCACAGCAAGCGCATCATATCAGGTTGAGCTTACTGACGATTGGAACGCAACAACTCTCGATGTTGTTTTGGTTAAGGATGCTTCAGGTCTCCAGGAGGCCATCAACGAGGCTCCAGAAGGCCAGAAAACTGAAATCAAACTTGATGGTGACATCGACCTTAACGATCTCTTTGATTCTCTTACTAAGTCAACTGAAACAGCGTCAAAGAGTCTTGATATCACAGCTGGTAGAAATATTACTCTTGATCTTAATGGTTATACCCTTACCGGTGTAGATGAGACAAACAAGAGCTTTGGTCTTATCAATAACATGGGTAACCTTACAATTGTCAATACCGCTGCTACAACTGGTAAGATTCTCCTCATCGCAACTATCGATCGTGAGTGGAACGCCTATTCATCTGTTATCTCAGCTCAGCCAGGTTCTACTCTTACAGTAGGAACAGGCGTTGAGATTGAGCACCTTGGTGGAACAGATATGGCTTATGGTATCGATATTCTTACAAATGGTAAGGGCACTTCTGTTGAGGTCGTGATTGATGGCGCTACAGTTAAGTCAACATATCGTGCAGTACGTCAGTTCCTTAACGGAATTGAGGCAACCAACAAACTCACTGTGAAGGATGGTTCTGTAATCAAGTCAATGAACGGCAACAAGGCCATCTGGATGCAGGATCCAAGTGCAAATGCAAATACAGGTTCACTCGTAGTTGAGGGAGGTGCTGAGCTTTACGGCAATGTATACCTTAGCGTTACAGCTGGCTCGACAGAATGGCCTGTTTCAGTGTCTGTTGCAGCTTCAGCACTTAAGGGAGAGTCTGTAGTTGAGACAAATTCAAATGTCCCTGTAGGTTACAGCCTTAAGAATAAGGACGGTGTATATACAGTTGAGTTCCACCCTGTTGCTATGATTGGCGAGAAAGGATATGCTACATTGAGTGCAGCCGTAGCTGCAGTTCAGGATGGTGGTACTATCACTCTCGTTGCTGATGAGACTTTCACTGCTACTAACTATTACGATAACGGCGGATGGAAGGATGGCTTAGGATACAGCGGTGACAAGAGCTTTACTATTGACCTGGGTGGATACACTATCAAGCAGGATGGTTCACTCAATGACTATTTGATCTGGATCAAAAATGCCGGTGCTAAGGAAAATACTATTACTTTGAAGAATGGTACACTGGATGCGGGTAAAACTGCATTTTGCGCACTCTGCACAGCAAGTAGCCATGATAATAAACTCACTGTCAACCTTGAGAATATCACTCTCATTAATGAAAATTCAAATGGTTCTACAGTTAAGATCAGAACTGGTTCAGAACTTAATGTAAAGGCTGGTACTAAGATTATCGGTAAAAACAGCTACCTCGGTATTGAGAACTGGAAAGCAGTTGTGAATATCTATGATGGTGCTGAGATCTACATGAACGGTACATCAAGCTATAATGGCTGTCTTGTTGGTGTTGGTGGAAACGGTACTATCAACGTTCATGGTGGTTATGGTAAGGGTGTCAAGGGTGGCTTCATCGCAATGACATCAGGTGGTACAATCAATGTCGCAGGTGGCGAGTGGATTGCTAACACAGATGGTACAGTTGGTGATAATAGCAATCTTTATGTCCTCACTGCTCAGAGCAATAAGTATGAGTCTGGTTTCGCTGGTCCATCAATCATCAATGTAACAGGAGGTACTCTCCGCGGAGGTATGGACGCATGGGTTTTGAATAACCTTGAGGGCGAGAAAGCTGAGTTGAACATCTCTGGCGGAAACTTCAACGCAAATCCTTCTAACTATTTGGAAGACGCTTGCGAGGCAACTGAGAATGCTGGTGTTTGGACAGTACGTGTTTTGCCTGCAGCAAAGATCGGTGAGACAGAGTATGCTTCTCTCCAGGAGGCGTTCAATGTTGGTGGAAACATTACTCTTCTTCGTAATGTAACTCTTGATGAGACTATTACACTTGAAGGTAAGGAAGTTGTGCTTGATTTGAACGCTAAGACTTTGACTGCAGATGCTGTTGACGCATTTACAGTAAACACAGGTGGCAAACTCACCCTTATGAATGGTTCTGTTTCATCTCATGGTGCAATTGCGAGAGCTGTTGGAGGAGAGGTTGTAATCGAGAATGGTACATATACTCAGACTGGAACAGCTGTTGATTCTACTCCAGCAACATACCGTTACGCAATTGATAGCCGCGAAGGTGGTAAGTTCACTGTTAATGGCGGTGAGTTTAACTCAAATAATGGTATGATTAGCGTTAGCGCCGATTCTGAAGTCGTTATTAACGATGGTAAGTTCATTAATGTCGTTGAGAAAACTATGACTCGTCATTTTGCTTATGTAAGTGCGAAGCTCACTATTAATGGCGGTGAATTCTTAGGCAAGGCAAATGGTAATGCAGGTGGATGCTTCTTCTGCGGTGCTGCAGCAGGTGGAGACATCCAGATCAAAGGCGGTAAGTTTACAAGCCTTTGGACATCCGGATCAGTAAATAGAATTTTTGAGGTTTACTATGGCGGAACTATCAATGTAACAGGTGGTATGTTTAACACGAACGGAGGTATCACTTCATTTGTGACAGCCAATACTGACGATGCTACTAAGGTAGACTACCCATACGTGGCTAAATAATCATAATCTCACGGCACCTGACCGTGCCGTGAGGTTCCAAAATAAATAATATAAATATTAACAATTAAACTAACCAAAATGAAAAAGTTACTTTATTGCGCAGCCGCGCTCGCAACAATGTTCTTCACTGCTTGTCAGCAGGAGAATCTGGAGCCAGCTGAAAAGGGTTCGACAGTTTCTTTCTCTGTCGAGGTTCCTGCTCTTGCTGTAACTAAGGCAGATGTTGTTGATAATGGCTCAAACATCAATGACCTTGTTTATGCAGTTTACAAAGTGAGTGATGAAGCTACTACTTTGGAAGAGGCTGTTGACGCATGGAGTGAGTCAATGCTTGTTTATCAGGTGAACCAGACTACAACTGATTTTACTGGTGGCAGGACTAAAGTTGACGTTGAACTCCTCAATGATCAGAACTATGTGGTCCTTTTCTGGGCTCAGGTAAATGACGCTTGGGTAGCAGCTGGTAATAATTTTGACCTTACAAATATCACTTATCCTAATAATATGTCATCAAGCAACAGCGACCTTGCTGCTTTCAGCGGTGCTACTTTCGTTGCAGGTGATGATGTTGAGAAGAATATTAATCGTGAGGTTATTCTTACTCGTCCATTTGCACAGATTAACATTGGTACAACTCTTCCTAAGGCATTTACTGTTAGCTTTGTAGATTCGAAAGTTACTGTTAGAAAGGCTGGTAAATCTTTCAATGTGGCTTCACAGACAGTTACTGGAAATAAAGAGGTTGTTTTCGCAGAATCTGCACTTCCATCGAATTATCTCACTGTACAGGGTGATGCTACAAACTATACATACGTTGCAATGAACTATGTTTTTGCAAATGGTGTGGTGGAAGTTGAGTATGATATTAATACTAATTATGGTAAGGTTAATAAGATCATTCCAGCTGTTCCTGTAGAGAAGAATTTCCGTACTAACATCATCGGTAACCTCCTTACATCAAATGCGACTTACGAGATCAAGCTTGATGAAACATGGGGAACTCCAGCAAATGAGGTTTATGTTTGGAATGGTTCTGAAATTGAAGTTCCTTCTCAGAATGCCGAAGGTCATTATGAGATTGAAAGACCTTCAGAACTCGCATGGCTTGCTGCTGCAGTAAATGGTACACTTCAGACTAAATCAACAGAACCTGCTGAGTCATTCGCTGGCAAGACATTCAAACTTACTGAAGATATCGACCTCAATGGTTTTGAGTGGACACCAATCGGTAGCGGTTCTAATATCTTTAAGGGAACATTTGATGGTCAGAATCACACTGTGAAGAATCTTAAGATTTCTGGTTACAATTCGACTGTTGGTCTTTTTGGTAGCACCCATGATGGTGAAATCAAGAATCTTGTAGTTGAGAATGCAGAGGTTTCAGGTCGTCTCAATGTCGGTGTTGTTGCTGGAAATCCGTACACTTCTAAGTATACCAATATCACAGTAACTGGTCTTGTTAAGGTGGAAGGTATGGCATATGTCGGAGGTGTCGGTGGTAAGAATGCTTATGCTGATTGGACTAACATCACTGTAAATGCTGATCAAGGATCATATGTAAAAGCGAATTCAGTTGAGAATGGAACAGCTTATCGCACATATGTCGGTGGTGTTGTTGGTTTCAACGGTGAAGACGGACATACTTTCAAGAACATCACTTCCAATATCAATGTTGAGGGTTCAACTTGTGACGTTGGTGGTCTCTTCGGTATTGCTCATTACGGCAATAAGTTTGAGAATTGCTCTTGCTCAGGAAATGTAGAAATCTATGCTGCAGAAGAGGCAGCAGAGGCTGAGGAAATCGGTGGAATCGCCGGTGTATGGAACAATGGTGGTGCCGACGTTGTTATGACAAGTTGCTCATTTACTGGTGAACTTACTACTAATATCGATGGTGTTGTATTCCATAATGGCGGTCTTGTTGGTAAGCCTTATTCAGCTGCAGGCCCTGGTAAACTTATCATTGACGGAGATATTTATGTTGCTACGGCTGCACAACTTCAGGCAGCACTTGATGCAGCTGCAGGTGAATCTACAATTAAACTTGGCGCTGACATTCAGGGCAGTGTAACTGCTATTCAGAAGCAGGGTGTCAAGATTACTATTGATGGTCTTAACCATAAGTTCAATGGCTATATCAAGGTTCACAGCAATTCTAATCACTATGCTGATGCTGCATTGACTGTTAAGAACGTAAGCTTCGAGACATCTGTAGCCAGCACAAATTTCATTGAGGCTCTTGAGAATGGCGCTGAAAGATACTCGACCAACATCACAGTTGAGAATTGTACCTTTACCGCTACAGGCGAGGCTGCAAACACTTCAGTAGGTGTTCAGATCAAGGCTTCTAAGAATGCAAAGGTATTTGGTTGTACTGCAACTGGACTCCACTCTCTTGTTCAGGCACAGAGCTGCGATGAGACTGTTGTTGTTAGCGGATGTACTATCAATGGTAAGAATGGTGTCGCTTTCAAGCAGGTAAAAGCTGCTACAGTTGAGGGCACAACAATCGAAGCAACTGGCTACGGTATACGTTTCGATGGTAATATTGATAATTATGGTATTGTTGTTAAGGATGTCAATGTAGAAGCAACTCAGCCATTCATCGTTCGCAAGATGACAGGTGCTAACAATACTATTGATCTGGAAGGAACAAACACTCTTACTCCTTCAACTGACGGCGATTATCAGATCGTTATAACTGATGGTCAGGATGACGCTGAATATGTTAAGCCAACAGGCACTTATAATTTGACAGGTGCTGATAGCTTTAAACTTTTCCCTGTATTGCCTGTTGCGAAGATTGGCAATACTGAGTATACAAACATTGATGAAGCTATCGCTAACTGGGGACATAATACTACCCTTACTCTTATTGCGAATGTAACACTTAATGATGTTATTACGCTCAAGTCTACTGAGTATCACGTTCTTGACCTTGGTACATATACTTTAACAGCCGCTAAGGGTAAGGATGCAATCTCAATTACTGCTGAAGGCCGTTCATCCGCTAGTTATGCGTTGGATATCAAGGCTGATGCAACTAATCCTGGTGGAATTACAGCAACAAGCAAAGCTGTTGTGAAGACTACAGGTAAATCAGGTGTTAAGGATCGTCCTATCATCAGATTCTACAACGGTGTTTTCAATGCAAGCAATGTGATTTCTCATAGTGGAAGTAATGGTACAAACTGTCCTCAGTTTCAGTTCCATAATGGCGTATATAACGCAAACCTTTCAGCGAATCGTGCATTGATTCAGATTTACGGTGGTACATTCAATGGTAGATTCTTCATTTCTGTAGACTCGTCTGCATACGCTTTAATTTCAGGTGGTAAGTTCAAGTATCTTGATAACCTCTATGGATCTGCTTTGAATAGCGATAAGTTCACCATCGGTTCATCAAAGAAAAATTTTGACCGCGGTGTCTATGTAGATGACGAAGGATACATCGTAGTAGGTGGTCCGGTGATTACCGAGTTTGGTGATATGTTCGCTGCTAAGGCAACCAATGCAAGCAAGGCTGGTTCATATTTACCATATAGTAGTGCTGCTGAGCACGGTCTGTATTACACAAATGCAGCTGCAGCGATCGCTAAGCATGGTGAGGCTAATGTGGTGCTTAAATAATTAGCCGATAAACTTAATCTCACGGCACCTGACCGTGCCGTGAGGTTCCAAAACAAACAAAACAAACAATTAAATTACAAACTAAAAACCAAACATCATGAAGAAGTTACTTTACTGCGCAGCTGCGCTCGCAACTATGTTCTTCACTGCTTGTCAGCAGGAGAACCTTGAGCCGGCTGAACAGGGCACAACTGTGAATTTCTCAGTTGCGGTTCCTGGTGAGATCAGCACTAAGGCAGTGGCTGATGGCAACAACGTGGATGAACTTTATTATGCCATCTACAAGTATGATGAGACATCTAAAGATCATGAAAACGGTGTGGACAATGCGGCTTCTATTCCACTTGCATCAGGTCGCGTGGACAGAACCACTGAGAGACACTTCAACGTTACATTCGATCTTCTTGCAGATCAGAACTATGTAGCGATTTTCTGGGCACAGAAGAAGGTTGCTGAGCCATTCTATGTATGGCCAGCTAACGGCGACCTCCGTACAATCACTTTTGCTGACAAGAGAGACGCTGAGGGCAATTGGATTGCAACAGCTAACCTCGAGGAGAGAGCTGCCTTCTTCCGTACTTATGAGTTCAACACTACTAAGCCTCAGGACCATGTAGTTGACCTCTATCGTCCTTTCGCACAGCTCAACCTTGGTACAACTCTCGCGAGCCTCGAGCCTAAGCAGGCAGGTGCTAACCAGGAATATGTGATCGATGTAGAGGAGTCACAGGTGAAGGTGACAGGTCTTGCAACAGAATTCAACACAATCTCTCAGCTTGGTATTGAGGATATCTGCGGTAAAGCAGACAAAGTTTATGGCGAGACTTTCGTGTTCACTTTGAATGATGTCATCACTGCATCTACAATCACAGATCAGACAGCAGAGCGTGAGTATCTTACTGTGAAGGATAAGGAAGGTAAGGACGTTCCTTATGAGTGGATTGCCATGAACTACTTCTTTGCAACTGACAACTGCAATGTTAAGGTTGACTATGAGATCGTTACTGACAAGGGTGTTGTAACTAACACTGTTGACAACGTTCCAGTTAAGGAGAACTTCCGTACAAACATCATCGGTAACCTCCTCACAAGCAAGACTGATTTCGAGATCGTTGTGGATCCTGATTTCGAGCAGCCTGATCATGACCTTCATATGATCTTTGACGAGTATCAGCTCCAGGCAGCACTTGACGCTGCAACAGTGGCTGGCGATTATACATTCTACATCGGTGGTGACATCGTTGGCAATGTAACAATCACTCAGAGAGAGGGTGTTAATATCACTATTGATGGTTCTAAGTATGAGAAGCTAGAAGGTCCTAAGTTTGATGGTGTCATCACTATCAACGGTGATGCACGTGCAAATGGTGCAGAGACTTTGACCATCAAGAACCTCAACTTCCAGACAAAGACTGCTAAGGATTTCATCTCAGCTCCTACAAAGATCAATAACAGATACAATTATTCACACAATGTAACTGTTGAGAATTGTTCTTTCTCTGCTGAAACTTATAATGAGAGTGTAGTTGGTATCAAGTTGCTTACAACTTACAACGCTGTCATCAGAAATTGTTCTGCAAGGAACATCCACTCACTTGCACAGTTCCAGAGTACAGATAATGCTACTGTAATTGAGAATGTGACTGTTGAGAACTGTAAGAATGGTATCTCTTTGGGTAACATGGCAAGTGCTACAATTACCGGTGCAGATATTACTGCAACTGGTTATGGTGTTCGCCTTGACGGTGCAAAGGAGCGTGCGGTTGAAGTTATTATCACTGACAGTGAAATTTCAGCTTATATCCCTGTGAATGTCCGCAAGATGAATCACGCTGACTGCAAGGCAACAGTTAAGCTTGAGGGAGCGAATACTTTGACTGGTAACAGTTATGAGATCGCTTTCTGTTCTAACGAGTATGAGGAAGGTGTAGTACCAGCTTCTCCTATGGGTACTTTCACTTTGGACGGTGCTGAGGGATTCGATGCATACTATGGTGATAGCGTTAACACAGTTTCTGCTTTTGAGGCTGCTATCAACAGTACAGGTGATGTGGATGTAGAGGCTCCAATCGAGAGCGTTGGTCTTGGTTTCGAGGTTGAGCGTGATGTTGTTCTCAACTTCAACAATGAGGAACTCAATGCCGGTAGTGATGCTAGCTCTCGTTGGTATGCCCTTGAGATCTTTGGTGACTATGATGTTGTCATCAACGATGCAAACTTCACTCGCGCTGGTGTTTATGCTGCGGATGGTGCTAATGTGCTCTTCAATAGCGGTATAATCAACCACAAGCCTGAGCGTTCGTCACGTTATATTTTCTGTGCACAGAGCGGTTCTACAATCACTATCATGGACGGAACATTCCTTAATGACCGTCAGAATAACGCATACTTCTGGGCAGACAATGCTACTATCTATGTGAAGGGTGGTACTTTCGCTGGTGTTGCTTCAAAGAACAAGGCAGTTCTCACAAATGGCGGTCAGCTTATCATCACAGGTGGTACATTCAACTTCGATCCTTCTGCTTATGTAGCCGTTGGTTATGTTGCTAACAAGGTTGGTTCTAACTGGGAGGTAGTCGCTGCTTCAAACGGAACCAAGTTTGAGATTGATGGTGTTGAGTACACATATGCAAATGATGCAGCAGGTCTTGCTGATGCAATCAGTACTTCAGATGCTGTAGTTCTTGCAGACGGAGCATACACAATGCCTGCTCTTTCAAAGGACGTTACTATCAAGGGTTCTGAGAACACTGTAATCACTGTAAGCACGCCAAATATGAACGGCTCTAACGTTACATTTGATGGTGTTACTGTTAAGGGTTCAGGATATGCTACAGGTGTGCAGCACGTCAACACAGTTACTTACAAGAATGCCACTATCATCGGCGAGATGTGTCTCTATGGTGAGAAGAACACATTCGAGAACTGTACTTTCGAGTTGAACAGCCAGTACATCTGGACTTACGGTTCGAAGGAGACTGAGTTCACAGGTTGTACTTTCAATACCAATGGTAAGGCAATCCTTGTATATAACGAGGGTGCTGGTGCAACAAAGGTTACCGTTACAGGTTGTACTTTCAACGCTACAGCTGGAGCTAAGGCTGGTGCAATTGCAAACCAGAACTGCGCTGCTATCGAAATCGACAACTTCCAGAGCAGTGGTGTCGGTGTAGCACACGAGGTCGTTACAAGCGGAAATACAGTCGCTGCGAACTTCTCTGGCGAGTGGAGAATCAAGAACTTTGTAGCTGGTAACGCTATTAAGGTAAACGGTACTGATTACACTCAGATTGCACTTGATGGCAAGCTTATGACTATCGATGCAAGCAAGAACGTAACAGTTCTCCAATAACTTTAATCTCACGGCACCTGACCGTGCCGTGAGGTTCGAATAAAAATGTAAAGGATTCAAAAATGAAAAAACTCATCTATTTTGTGGTAGCACTCTGCGCTATGCTTGCTGCAGTTTCATGCAACAAGGAGCTGCAGACAGCTCTTGGTGGAAAGACCAAGACTGTGTTTACAGTGAGCGCTGGTGATCTTGCGACAAAGACTATTGCGGACGGCAAGAATGTCAATGCCCTCCATTGGGAAATCTATTTGACTTCAAATGCTGCAACTGCTCAGAATTCGCTTGGAAAGGGTGTTGTGATCGATACGGATGGTGACAAGAACTTCACTGTGGAGCTTGATCTTGTGGCAGACCAGAAGTATACCATCGTATTCTGGGCTCAGGTGTCCGATGTCTCAAAAAGGAATGATGGTCTGAATGACTATTACGATGTCACTGACCTCCGTAAGGTTGCGATCAACTACCATGCAGACGGCGTGGATGTGGACGACGAAGATCGTGCCGCGTTCTTTGCTGCTCATGAGTTTGACACAGAGGACGGTCAGGTGGATGAGGATGTGTTCCTGTATCGCCCATTCGCCCAGATAAATCTCGGAACTGATAATCTCGAGACTGACCTGAACAATGTCAACGGCGGTGTTGTGATTGTCACTTCAACCGAAATCACCGTGACAAATGTGGCTACAGTTTTCGATGCACTTGAAGGAATCGGTAAGAATGAAAAGGCGCTTACGTACAAGAGAGAACGAACCCCGTATTATGATTATAAGGCTCGTCACCTTGAGGTGAACGATCTCACCTACCATTGGCTCAGCATGAACTATGTGGCCGTGAGCGGTGAGTCTGTCACTGCTAAGCTCGATATCAAGGTAAATACGACTGTGGGAACAGTGAGCCATTCTGTTTCCAACGTTCCTTTGAAGGAGAATCATCGTACCAATATCATCGGTGACCTTCTCACAACCAAGTCCAAGTTCGATATCATCGTTGATGAGGAGTTCCTGAAGCCGGATCTTAAGCCAGGTGATAAAATCTAATTGAAAAATGAGTGTTATGAGAAAGATATTTGTAATTGCCGCAGCAGTAGCTGCAGTGTTTATGGCATGTTCATGCCAGAAGGAACAGCCGATCGGTGGTGTAAAAGGACCTGAGGCTACAGTGACTTTCACAGTTGATCTTCCTGTAAGTGTTCAGACAAAGTCAATTTCGCAGGCAGAGTACGCTGATGTGTTGCTTTATCAGGTGTGGAACAGCGATCAGACCAAGCAGTTGTATCCTATTCAGGATGGTGAGGTTGCAAAGGCAGAGGTCGTGGATGTCAAGGTTGCTAATGAGGTTAAGAAAGGCGCTACAGTGCAGTTGAGCCTCGTAAAGGACCAGACATATACATTCATCTTCTGGGCTCAGAATTCTCAGTTCAAGGGATTCAGCACTCCTGACCTTAGAAATGTGAAGGTGGATTACTCAAAGTTCGGTGCGAACAGCGACTATTGCGATGCATTCTATGCTCACGAGGTGTTGACAGTTTCAGGCCCTATCGAGCAGACAATCACTCTCACACGTCCTTTTGCTCAGTTGAACTTCGGTACTTCCAAGATGTCTTCTGATCTTGGTGACATCAATTTGGAGGCTGTTCAGGTGGAGGTGTCAAAGCTTTCATATGTATTCAATACTAAAGAGGGCAAGGGCGACACAAACTGGGTTCAGGAGAAAGTCGTATTCAATTCAAAGGGCCTTGCGACAACCGAGAAGCTCACTACAGCAGACGGTGACTTCACTTGGGTGAAGATGGACTACCTTCTCATGCAGGAGGAGCAGGACAATGTGAACATTACTGCTACATTTGAGGTGGGTATCGAGGATATGGTGGTGACTCATGTCGTGCCTTCGGTTCCATTGAGGGTGAACCACCGTACAAATATCGTCGGTGAACTCTTCACAACTGATGCTAAGCTTGCTATCATCATTGACGAGTTGTTCTGCCCTACAGACCTTGCACCCGGAGATGCTTTTCATCAGGACTAATCATATAGGAGGATCATACTATGAAAAAGATATTTTATATAGCTATTGCGGCTCTTGCATTTGCTTCCTGCAATAAGGAGGTGAATCCTTCAGCTGGTGCTGAAGAGGTGGCTGTGGCTGTGACTGTGAATATGCCTGGTGACATATCGACCAAGGTTATCGGTGACGGTCTCACTGCGACTAAGCTTTATTATGAAGTGTGGTCTGCAGACAAGACAACAAGATTTCACAGAGGAACTGAGACTCTCACAGAAAGAAAGACCAGACTTGTGCTGAACCTTGTCAGAAATCAGACATATAATATTCTTTTCTGGGCACAGGATCCGAATGCGGCTTTCTATGGTGTGGATGATGAGGATGGTCTCAGCACTATCACAATGAATTATTCACCTGTGGGAACTGCTGCCGGTGTCGTGGCTAATGATGAGACACGTGATGCTTTCTATAACAATGAGATCCAGAATCTTCTCGTTAATGGCCCGATTGAGAGGGATGTGACACTTGTACGTCCTTTCGCTCAGGTGAACTTCGGTACAACAGAGGCTGATCTGGATGCTGCGAAGGTGATCGGTGGAATGTATCCTACACAGTCAAAGGTTGCGTTCTCGGTGAAGCTTCCGACTGTGCTTAACCTGTTCACCGGTGAGGTGTCAGGTGAGCAGGATATTGTATACGACTATACAGCTCTTCCTGATCCTGCGAAGGATGGATATCTCAAGGTGGATCTGAACAAGGATGGTCAGTTCGGTGCTGATGAGCAGTATCTCTACCTTTCTATGAGCTATGTGCTCGTGAGCCAGACAGAGAGCATCAATGCGGATGTTACAACGAATGTGAAGATTCTTTCGTCTGTGGACAAGGATGCAGAGGGCAATGACAAGGTTCAGAGTGATGTGGTCGTGAAGGTCGTGAGTGTTCCGCTCAAGCGTAATTTCCGTACAAATATTCTTGGAGACCTTCTTACTGCTCCAAGCGTATTCAATATCGTGATTGACCAGAACTTTGATCCTAAGGATCACAATGTGTTCCCTAATAAGTAATTGAGAGTATGAAGATATTGTTTAAATATGCCGTTGCTCTTTTGGCTTTCGGCGCTGTGATGTCTTGCCAGAAGGATGGGCTTGCTCATGACGCTGATAAGGTGGATGTTACTTTCCAGATCGATGTTCCGGAGGTTCTTGCCACCAAGGCTACTACATTGGGCGCAGGTGCACAGGCGACACAGCTCTATTATGCTGTGTATAAGGGAACCAGCGACGAGGAAGGTCAGAGTGTTGAGCGAATCGAGCCTATTGATACCCCTGCTCAGCCGCTTACTCTTGTAGCGGGCAAGGCTCAGGTCAGCTTGAAACTTGTGAAGAACTACAAGTACGATATAGTGTTCTGGGCACAGGCTCCGGGTGCGCCATATGCTTTTGATAAGGATAAGGCTACTGTTACTGTAACAGATGCATATGCCGGAAATGCTAATGATGAGTCGCGTGATGCATTCTTCGCTTTCGTGGATGATTACGTGGTTAAGTCAGAAGCTACTTCAGTTTCTCTCTTCCGCCCGTTTGCGCAGATCAACTTCTGCACAGATGACTATTCACGTGTGACAGATCTGAATCATACTATGACATCTACCGTTGAGGTGGCGAAGGCCGAGGTTCCGTCAGTTCTGAATCTGATTACAGGTGCTGTGAGCATTCCAGTTGCCGTTAAGTTCGTTGCAACCGCTGTTCCTGCTGCTGCAGGCGAGACTGTGGATGTTACGGTGAATGGTGTGAAGACAACATATTCTAATGTTGCAATGAATTATATTCTGGCAAGCGATGAGTCTGTGAACCTTACAGACATGACAGCCACTTTCAATTATAACAATGACAAGGTGGTGGTCTCTGTTCCTAACCTTCCTTACCAGCGTAACTGGCGCACAAATGTGTTCGGTTCATTGTTCACTGTGGATGCTGTATTCAATATCGAGGTCGCTCCGGTTTTCCCGAATGACCATAATGAGGAATATAAATAAATTATATGAATAGATTGCTTAGATATCTTTTGGTGTTGACTGCATTGGTGGCTCTTTCTTGTCAGAAGGGACTCACTGAGGATGATTATGCTTCGGTGAAGGTGGCTGTGCAGGTGCCTGGAACGGCTATGACCAAGGCTTTTGGTGATGGTCTTTCTGCTGGCAACCTTGTACTCGCTGTTTTTGACGAGACTGGTGCTGAGCTTCCTGAGCTTCGTCAGGGAGACTGGACAAAGTCCCAGTCAGAAATCACCTTCAATTCGATTTCTGACAGCGGAAAACCGCAGACTTTCGTCAATGTCAGACTCGTCAAGGGCAAGACTTATACCATCGTCCTTTGGGCACAGAATAAAGGCCTTACCTGCTACGATTTCAGTGATATGAACAATATCAAGGTGGATTATACTAAGGATAATACCGCCAATATCGAGGCTCGTGACGCATTTTATGCATGTGTGTCGACTGGAGTGGTGGAGGGCGATGTCACTGTGGAGGCCGAGCTGTATCGTCCGTTCGCACAGCTGAATATCGGCACTGATCCTGAGGATTTCGCGGCTGCACGTGCTGCGGGGCTGGATGTAGATAACCTTTATGTCAGCGTCAGCGTGAGCAGGGCAGCAACCAGGCTCCAGACTGACCATGCAGACCTGTCGTATGAAATCTCGACATCTGATTCGGATTTTGTCACAGCTCAGTTCGCTCCAGGTCTGTCAGTGATCTCTGAGAATCATACATCAGCAGACAGACAGATGCTTGTGGTGAAGCTTGAAGACCAGAGTGAGAAGACCTATGAATGGGTGGGTGTGAACTATCTCCTCACCTCTGTGGATCCTGATGAAACCCGAGAGGTGACCATCACACTTTATGAGGGTACACCGGAGAACCCTACAAAGTTGCAGCTGGTGTCATATGAAGTGGGGAATGTCCCTCTTGTTGCAAACCGCAGAACTAATATCGCAGGAAATCTTCTTACTTCCGTCGGAGAGCTTGAGGTTTTTGTTTCGCCAGGTTTTTTGAATGACTAGAATTTAGAATAATATTCTGACGGTGCTGGTAGCTCTGCTGCCGGCACTGTTTGCATAAGTAGTATTTTATGAAAGAATCCATCAAGAGCAACAGACTGGCGTCATTGGATATTCTGCGAGGACTCGATCTTTGGCTTCTGCTGATGATCGGTCCCGTTCTGCATACATTCCTCAGATCCGGCTTTGGTGAAAATTGGGAATTCATCCGTTTCCATGCCGATCATGTGGCTTGGGAGGGATTCTCGTTGTGGGATATCATAATGCCTCTGTTCATGTTCATGTCGGGAATCACGATTCCGTTCTCGATGAAGCGTTATCAGCAGGGACTGGCACCGAAAGGACAGTTTCTCAAGAAGGTGCTGCGCAGGTTCTTCCTGCTTTTCTTCCTGGGCTGGATCGTGCAGGGCAATATCCTGAGCTTCGATTTCAGGTATTTCCACCCATATGCGAACACACTGCAGACAATCGCGGTGGGTTATCTTGCATCAGCGCTGATGTTCGTGTATTTCCGACCAAAGATGCAGATCGTCCTGACTTCGCTGTTCTTCTTCGGTTATATGGCGGCTTTTGTGTTCACAGGAATGGATATGAATCCCGAGACCAATGTCGCTATGGTTGTGGACAAGGCTGTCCTCGGCTGTCATAGAGACGGAGTGATATGGCATGAGAATGGTACTTGGGAATTCGCCCCATGGTTCCAATATACCTGGGTGCTCAGCAGCCTGAACTTCATTGTGACCGTCATGCTTGGCTGTTTTGCCGGCCAGATGATTTGTGCGGATAATGCAGAAGTGACTCCGAAGAAGGCTCTCAAGCTTGCTGGAGTCGGCGTTGCTCTGATTGCAGCAGGACTTGCCATAAGCCCTTGGTTCCCTATAATCAAGAAGATCTGGTCCAATTCCATGACTCTGTATTCCGGCGGAATCTGCTACCTTCTGATGGCAGCTACCTATTATATTGTGGATGTGCGCAAGTGGGGAGGGGAGATGGAGTGGATCAAGTATTTCGGAATGAACTCCATTGCGGCATATATGATTGCGAATGTCATTGACTTCAGATCGGTCACAGAATCATTCATTTACGGATTGGAGGATATAGTAGGGGGATTCTATCCTGTTCTTATAGCCTGTGGCAGGGTGCTTATCCTGTTCTTCATCATGAGGCTGATGTATAAGAACAAGCTATTTATTAAGGTTTAATGCTTGAACATATGAATAGAATAAGAGTTTTTATAGTTGCCTTTCTGGTTGCAATGCCGATGGCCCTTGCAGCTCAGGAGAACGACCTGTGCTTCTGGAATGCTGTTTCCATGAAGAAGGATATAAGTGAGGATTGGACCGTGGGGCTGCGTACGGAGCATAGAGCATACAACGATGCATCCCAAACCCAGCAGTACTATATAAGACCTATTGTCGAATATGATATACTCCCGTGGCTCAAGGCTGCTGCCCAAGCCGATTTTGCATGGATGTCGAGCGGATTCAATATAAGACTCCTGCCTCAGGTCACTGCCACATATAAGAAGGCAGGATTTGACTTCTCGCTCAGACAGAGGCTTCAGGCCACATGGAAGCAGCCGGACAACAGCTGGGGTTTCCTGTTCAGAACCAAGGCTCAGGTACGATATAAGATTCCCGGAACTCCAGTCAGTCCTTTGTTTGCTGTGGAGCCATACTATATGGCTGAGTTTGCAAGGACAAGATATTATGCCGGAGTCAGTCTGTCTGTGACAAAGAACCTCTCAGTCCTGATTCAGTATGTTTATCAGGACCATTATACAAAACCGGTGGATGATAATGTGCTGTGGCTGACTTTTAATGTCAAGCTTTAGAAATCCTACAAGGCAAGGAGATATTGCCTGAGGGCCGACCAATCATAATAGGGACCATGTTCTGGCTTGAGTGCCGGGATTGTGGTCTCTTTTTCATTATAGAGAAGCTTGACGAGAATTTCTCCGTTCTTGTGGGTGTAGAACACCATCTGGAGGTTTGAGGCCATAGGGCTGAACTCCGAGCCGCTCCAATGCTCATGAGCCTGGAATGCGCTCCATTTTTCGTGCATGCCTTCTATTGCGATGGTTGCTACAAGAGGAAGAAGACCGCTGTCGTGTCCGAATCTGAAATCTGCTGCAAGGTCGCTGTCTGTCCTTAACGCCTCGTCTGCCTTTTCTACTATATCTTTGATCAGAGGTCTGGCAATTGTGGCGGTTTCTGAGGCCATTTCTGCTGAATTTCCATATCCTGCATAGAAACAGTTGCTGTTGATGATCCAATGGGCGAGAATGTCGTCCTGATGGAAGTACTTGAGCATGTCGGGGCGTGCGTCTGTGTTCGGACTGATGGCTGAGACAATGAAGACGCCCTGGACAAAGTCATATGGCTCAGCTATGACCTGTGCTGCAGCTTCTGTGTCCTTGAAAAGGACTTTGAGAACTCTGTCTGTGTCAATCAGACTTTTCAGGGAGTCCTCCACCTGGATGCCGAACTTCTCCAACTTGCGGTAATCTGCCGGATCGGCGTTGAGATATGCTCTGAATTTGTCTCCGGCAGCATAGGAGAACTCCAGTGCAGGGGATTTCTTTGCGATGGCAGTGTTGAAACTTGTCATGCTCATGATGCTTCGCTGCACGCGTGTGCTTCTGTTGCGCACATGTGTTCTGCCGTTCCTGCCGGAGAATACTTCAGGGAAGCGTTCATGGATTCTGTTTCCGATAGCATCCTGTTCCTGACATCCGAGTGTGGTCAGCATTCCGAACATCCCCTTGTGCTCGGCATACACCACTTTTGCATCCTCATACCATGCCTTTCCTTCCTCGGACAAGATTCCAAGGCTGTCGCATTTCGCCATGAGCGGCATGCACATACGGAAATATGATTCGCTTGTGTGATAGCGCGAACCATGACGCGAATAATGGCTGATATAGAATGGTCTGAATCCTTTCGGTGCCTCGGTCAGCTGTGTTTCAGAGAATTCGTAGCTCTGGTAGTTGACTGCGGCTCTGGCAGGATTTTCCTTTAGTGCGTCAATGAATTTCTGATTCTGCGACCATGAAGTCATGGCGCATGTGATGATGCAGATCAGGACAGTGAAGTATCTTTTCATAATTCTATTTAAAAAAGGGCCAGCCATCAGGCCGGCCCTATGTGTTTGATGTAATTCAAAAAGGATTACTCGTTAGCCTTCCAGATGTAGTAAGTCTCATCGTCAAGCTCGCCACCGTAGTACTTAACCTCAGCAACAACGTAGTTGTCATCGTCAGTTCTGTACTCGAACTCAGCACCCTTCTCCTTGTCATCCCACTTGTCAGTAGCAACGAGGTTCTTTGATGGCTTTCCGAAGAAACCAGCCTCGAACATCCACTTCTTGAGTGAGCTCTTCTCAGTGAATACTGTGAAGATACCACCCTCGTTGAGCTCCTCC